>Ga0114968_10001056_pt1 | contig 20889 bp, 18 predicted proteins | sample M_130807_EF_Meta_FD_87020 | JGI IMG/M metagenome (GOLD analysis project Ga0114968, IMG submission 87020) | Freshwater microbial communities from Lake Montjoie, Canada to study carbon cycling - M_130807_EF_MetaG | ecosystem: Environmental > Aquatic > Freshwater > Lake | place: Lake Montjoie...
GGGTCGCGCGACGGGCCACACGCCGGTCTTTGCTCAGCAGGCCGCGGGCCTGGGTCACGCCGTAGACGCCCACCTGTTCCGGTAACGCCGCGTGTTCGTCGTCGTCGTCGAGGACGAGCGCGGCGCGCTGGTCGCCGAGAGCGCCCTGCTTGAGGGCAGTCTCACGATCGGCCGTACGGACGAGAACGACCTCATCCTCGACGACCCGCGCATCTCGCGTCACCACGCGCGGCTCACCCTCGAAGGGCTCGGCGTCGCGCTCACCGACCTCGGCAGCGCCAACGGCGTCACCGTCGACGACAAGCCCGTCTCAGGCTCCGTGATGATCGCCGAGGCGAGCCGCGTACGCCTCGGTGGCTACCGCCTCTATATCGAGCGCGCCACAGGCCGGATGCGGGCGCCTCAGGACGGCCTGAGCACGGCGATCGTCACCGCTGAGCAGGCCCACGGCAAGCTCGTCGTCACCGAGGGCGCACAGGCGGGCCGCGAGTTGATGCTCTTCGAGCGCATCGTGAGCGTCGGCCGGACAGACGAGAACGACGTCACCCTCGCCGACACCTCGGTCTCGCGCCACCATGCGCGCCTCAAGCGGCAAGACGACGGGACGTATACGTTGATGGACCTGAACTCCAGCAACGGCACGCGCTTGAACGGCAAACGCGTGACGTCGGCGCGTGCCAAGTACGGCGACCGCGTGCACTTCGGCAACGTGGCCTGCTTGCTGGTCGACCCGAAGGGCAAGGCCCGCGGCGCGCTGGTCAGCGCAGAGTCACCGTGGTGGCTTCCCTACGCCGTCGCAGTGGGCTGCGCGGCGCTCCTCGGCGCGCTGCTCTCCCTGGTAGTCACCTGACCTCAGGGCCGCTCAGATCTCGGCGAGCTTCTTCTTCATCTTGTTGATGAGGGCGTCGAAGCCGTCCGCGGTGATCGTCTTGTTGAACTGCTCTCGGTAGTTCTCCACGAGGCTGACTTCGTCAATCGTGACGTCCGCGGCCACCCAGCGCTTGTCCTCGCGCGGCTCAAGACTAAAGACGAGCTCGATCTCCGCCTTCTTCGTCTTGGCGACGGCTTCGACCTTCGCCGCAGTCCCCGAGATGGTCTCGCCCTCGAAAGCCAGCGTGTAGTCGTTGTTGGCGCCACGGACCTTCTTGAGGTAGCTGCGGAAGACGAGCTCGCGGAACGTGTCGACAAAGACCTTGCGCTGTTCGGGCTTCAGCGTCGCCCAGTGCTTGCCGAGCGCCTTCTCGCTCAGCTTGTCGAACTCCATCACGGGATCGACGAGCGCCTTGAGCTTCGCGTCCTGCTCGGCAGCCGGGAGCGGCGTCGCCGGAGACACGAGCGCGCGCACCGCCGACACCTGCTCCCCGAGCCACGTCGTCGGCTTCGGCGCGGCGGCCTGCGCCGTCCCCGCCAGGGCGACCGTCACGAGCCCGCTCTTCCACAGACCGACCATCGAAAAACGACCGTTCATCCGCCAACTCCTTGCCACTCTGCTCTCACAGACGAGCGTCGCACGCCCGAGATTCATCGCTTGATCGGGACACCCACCGCGTTCTCCAACCGAGCGACCGCCAAGTTGAGCTCGTAGAGCGCGCGCAGGTAGTTCAGGCGCGAGGTGCTCGAAGAAACGAGGCTGCTGAGCAGCTCGTCCGTGGTCGCGAGGCCCATGCCGAAGTTCATCGCGTTCGAGGTCATCCACGCCTTGCTCGCCTTCATGGCCTGCTTGCGCGCGGCCACCTCGCCGACGTATCGGTTGACCGTGCTCAGCTCCTCGCTGACCTCGAGCTGAATCTTCTGCCGCAGCGCGTCCCGCTGAGCGCGTACCTTGGCCAAGTTGGCCTCGGCCTCACGCAGCTTGCCGATGCGCCCGGCGAAATCGAGCTTCCACTCTGCGCCCACCACGAAGCCCCAGCTCAAGAAGTTGTACTGGTCGTTGGCGAACGGGTCGGGGTTGTCTTGCGCGGTCGTGCCCTTGGCGTAGCCGAACGCGGCGACGAGCGCGATGTCGGGAAAGAACTCTGCGGTGGCCAGGTCGACCTGTCCCTGCCGCGCGCGGAGCCCCGCGTCCGCGAGCCGGACGTCTGCTCTGCGCTCGGCTGCCACGTTCAGCCAACCATCGAGCGTGTTCTCGGTGATCGCAACGTCCGGCAGGTCGTCGTCGCTCAGCGAGAACGCCGCGTCCGTCGGCAATCCGGCCGCGAGGCGCAGGCCAGCATGCGCGCGCGCGCCGAGCTGCTGGAGCTCGAGGTACTTCGCCTCGATGTCGGCCTCCTGCACCACCATCTTGCGCAGGTCGTTCGACGTAAAGCGCCCCGACTGGGCCTCAAGCTCCTTCTCAATTTGGCGCTTCGCCGTCTTGAGGCGCGACCGGCCGTCCTCGACGATCTCCAGCGCCTTCGCGGTCATCAGCGCGCCAAACCACGCCTGCTTGACGAGCAAACCGAGCTGCCCTCGCGTCGCCTCAACCGTGGCCCGGCCGACGTCGACGCCACCCTCGGCCGCGCGCCGCCCCGCCTCGAGCTTACCGAAGGTGTACAACGGCAGCGTCAGTGTGGCCTTGGTGCGAGTCAGGATCCCGATCTCCGTATCGGGGTCGATGCGCTCGTCATCGGCGGGTCGCGCGCCGGGGCACGGCCCGACCCGAAGGAGCCCGTCGGTGAGGGTCGGATCTTGGAACGCGCACTCGTCGAGGAGACGACGCTCCGGGAGCGGCGCCAAAATGGACTCGACCTTGAGTGTGGGGACCCACGCCCAGTAAGCGCGGTCGTAGGTCGCCTGGTATGCCGCGAGCTCCGCGCGGGCCGCCTCGATGGGACCGCCCGCCTCAGCAGCGCGCGCGAGCAGCGCGTCGAGGCGGAGCACGACCGGCGCTGTCGAAGGGGCGACGCCCTGTGGCTGGGCGATGACGACGGCGGGCGCGACCGCGAGCGCAGCGCCCCAAACCACGAGGTTCAACGTGCGCATGGGCGGCAGCGTCAGCGCTGCGACGGCACGCGGGACGGGTCGAACTGCCGCAGCGCCTCTCGAATGACCATGGACTGGTTCGCGCGGCTGTGACCGCCGCGCTTCATCCCCCCGACCAAGGCCTTGAGGCGCTCGATGTCTTCGACATAGAGGCTGATCGAGATGACCTTGTAGTGCTCCGGCCGCTGGGCAGGCGCAGGCTCGACGAGCTTGGGCGGACGCCCGCGTCGCGGCGGCGCCGCGAAGAAGGTGTCCATCGAGTCCTCCATGCCCGAGAAGACATGGCCGAAGTCCTCGCCATCAGGTACCCGACTGTTCAAGATCCGCCTCCCCTCCCCCTTGGGCCGCGCTGTCAGCGAGCTCGAGCAGCTTGGCGACGACCGAGCGATAGTCCTCGGCGCCGTGGCTGTCGGGCGCGAACTCGAAGATGGTCTTCTTGTGGCTCGGGGCCTCGCGGAGCTTGTTGTTCACGCGCACCGCGGGCAGGACCCGACCCTTGAAGTAAGACTCAAGCGTCCGCAGCGCCTCGGTCGAGGACTTCGTCCGGACGTCGAAGAGCGTAGGGACCACGCCGAGCACGCTCACGGGGTGCAACAAGATGTCGTTCACGTGCCGAAGTGTCTTGAGGATCTGTCGAACACCGACGAGCGACAGGTAGTCGCATGAAACCGGGATGACCAAGTGGTCCGCATAGACGAGCGCGTTCTGGTTCAAGACCGAGAGGCTCGGGCCACAGTCCAGGATGATGTAGTCGTATCCCGTGACGTTGCGCATCCGGTGCCGCAGGATCTTGTGGCGGTCCCGCATGTTCACGAGCTGAATCTCGGCGCTCGCCAGCGTGTTGTTGCTCGCCAGCGCGTCGAGGTTCGGGCCGACGTTCACGATGCACTCGGCCGGCTCGGCTTGGCCGAGGAGCACCTCGGTCACGGTCTTGGGCGCGTTCAGGCCCAGCGAAACAGCGACATTGCCCTGCGAGTCGAGGTCGACGAGCAGCGTGCGAAAGCCCGCGTCTGCGAGGCCCGCGGCGACGTTCACGCTGGTCGTGGTCTTGCCGACGCCGCCCTTTTGGTTCTGGACGGCGATGCAGCGCATCAGGCCAGGCCGAGCCTCTGGTGCGCGGGTGGCCCGCTCTCGGCACTCCGTCGAGCAGAAGAAGTGCACGCCCGTGGGCGTCGTGAGCTGCTGGTAGGCGAACTTCAGCTCGAACTGCTGCGGGCAAACGCTGCACTGGCGAAGGTCCGCCGAGAACAGGTGGCGCTCGTGACAGCTCTGGCTGCAAAAGCGAAGGATCTGGTCGCCCTGCTTCTGCATCTGGTAAGCGAAGCGCATTTCAAAGGCGCTGCTACAGACGGAGCAGGTGTGGAGTGCCGCGGACATGGTGGCCGTCCTGTCCCTGATTGATAGACCTGCGGCGCTTATAGAAGCGCTTCGGGGGGCTGTCAACGGGGTGGAAGCGCGATTCGCCGCACTTCGGTTCAGGTCGGGCCTTGTGATCCGCCCCGCCCCGCTGTCGTGTCTCTGACCCCGCTGTAGGGGACAGGTGACGGTGTACGCCTCAGTAGGCGCACATCGTGAGCGCGCGCTGGACTACTTCGCGTCCGGCGCAACGTAGCAGAGGTTGAGCTGACCATCGGCCGTCACCCGCAACAGGACATGGTCGTCGCCCGGCGTCGCGGACAAGGGCTTGCCCGCGTCCCCACGGTCGGTGCGGTAGACCCGGTCGAGCCCAACCGCGTCGTACAGACGACCCAGCGTCGACTCGGCCGGAAGCGCCGCGCGCCCACCCGCGCTGATGACCGCGAACTTCTCGCTCGCGCTCGTGCTTGGGAAGACCTTGGCAAGGAACGCCGCTGAGCTGCTGTCGGCGCTGCCGTGGTGAGCGACCTTGAGGACCTGTGCCCGCAGATCGCGCGTGGGATCGGCCGCCAAGCCGTCGAGTGTTGCGTTCTCGGCGTCGCCGGTCAGCAGGACACGCACGCCCGCATACTCCACCCGAAGTACGACAGACGAGTTGTTCACCGTCGGTGACGTCTCGTCTGCAGAGAGCACATCAAAGCGCACGCGGCCATCACCCAGACTCCCGAGCAAGGGCGGCAGGGCCGTGCGCGCGGGGCGGCTCACCCGGAGTTGACCGCTCGCCTCAAGCGCCCGCGCTGCCGCCAGCAACCGGCGGTACGTCGGCTTGTCTTCGAGCTCCAAGCCAGGGTCGGCGTAGTCGAGGACTCGGTAGGCGTCCGCGCCCTCGAGCAGGCGCAGCGCACCACCGTAGTGGTCAAAGTCGGCGTTTGAGACCAGCAGTAGGTCGATGGTCGACCCCGGCGGAAACTCAAAGTCGGTCATCAAGTCGATGAGCGATGACGCGCCATCGATCCCGGAGATCGTCCCGTCATCGCCGGTGTCGATCAGGATCTCGTGCGCGGAGCCGTCGCGCTGTCCCGGGGTCCGAATCCAGATCGCGTCGCCATGCCCCACGTCGACGAAGGCGATCCACAGGTCATCACGGTTCGCGGCCGTCGACGCGTCGCGAAAGGCGACGAGCTCGTCTGCCGTGCACAGCCGAGTGCCGCCGACCGTGCTCGCGGCCTGCGGAAACGTCATGTCCGGGCAGCCCGCGGACCCAGCCAGCGCGAGCAACGCGACCGCGCACGCGGCGCGTCGGTTGCGGGGCGCCGCTGACCTCACGGCATTGCCGGCGGGGGCGTGCAGCCCTCGATGAAGCGGCCGCCGTTGAGGCAGCGCGCGGGGGACGAGCGTTGCATTGAGACCGTGTCGTGGCGCGCGGTGGGCGCGTCCGCGCTCGCGAGGTCGGGCGAGCGCGTGACGCTGGTCCCTTCGGTGATGAGGCTCGCGGGCGCCGCGAACGAATCAATCTCGACCTGGTTACAGTCCAGCAAGGTGAAGTCGATCGCCGCCGTATTCGGGAGCTGGAAGCGCCCGGCCGACTTGACCGCCGCCTCGGACGTGGGCGGATCGAAGACCCACAGAGCGGTCGACGGGAACGCGGCAACCGCGCCGCGAGCCGGCAGAATCCCCGCGCTGAGCGTAAAGCGCAGGTCAGGCGCACCATCGCTGCCCAGCGACAGCAGCGACACACCCTTGAGCGCAATGTCGGCGTCCGTCGTGTTCACGAGCTCGACGAACTCACCCGTCGCCTCGTCGCCGATGGGGTCGACGAGGACCTCGTTGATCCGGATGGCCGCGGGCGCGATGGCCTCGCACGCCGGTGGCATGGACGCCATGTCCCCCGGGTTGGGCGACATGTCGATGAGCATGCCCGCCTCGTTCACGCCCACGTCCGCGGGGTTCGGGCCACCGTCGGGGCCGCTCGGCGCGTCCATGCAGAGCTGCGCGAAGGTGCCGCCGTTGGCGCAGCGCCCCGGCGAGCTCATCCGGCCGCCCGATTCACCGAGCATGTCATGACGCGCCGCGAGCGCGCCCCCGGCGCCGTCGGGCGAGCGGTTCACGCTGTAGCCTTGGTCGATCAGCGACGACGCCCCGGAGAACGTGTCGAGCGCGGTCGCCGACGCGTCCTGCAAGATGAACGTGAAGTCCGCGCTGTTCGAAAAGCCAAAGCCCTTGGTCGTGAACGCGATGGCGCCCGGCACGATGGGTGGCTCGAAGATCCACGCCGCAGGGGTCTTGTACATCGCGATCGCGCCCCGGGGCGCGATGCACCCGCCGGTGAAGAGGACGCGGTCGTTCAGGCTCATGCCGCTGTTCGAGCGCACCTTGAGCCCTGCCAGCGAGAGCGGGACGTCGGTCGTGTTGACGAGCTCGATGAACTCGTCTGTGTCCTCGTCGACGCCGTCGATCAGGACCTCGTTGAGGATGAGGTTGCCCGGCACGGGCGCGACGCAGTCTGCGGGGGGGATGAAGGTGCCATCCGCCACGGGCCCGATATCGCGCGCGCCGCCGTCACCGGGCGCGGGCGGTCCGACCGCGTTACAACTGCACACGCCCTTGACCACGCAAATCGGCGCCGTGCCCGCGGGGCAGGACTCGTCGCAGGGGTCGCCCTGCTTGCAGTCCTCGGCGCACGCGGCGAGGAGCAAGCCGATGCTCAGGCCGAGCGCGCGCCTCATCGCTCGCGCACCATGCTCGAGAACGCGCCCCCGGTCACGCCGTCCAGCTCGGCGGTCAGCTCAGCGATCTTGAGCTCGGCGACCGTGCGCGCTGCGGCGTCCGTAGGCGGCGCCAGGAGCAGGTCGACCTGAGCGCGGCGTCGCTCGAAGTAGGTCTGCGTGACGGTCTGCAGGATGCGCTGCCGCTCGCGTGCGACGAGCCGGTTCTCTCGAACGACCGCCGTCTCGCGGGCATTGAAGACGAGGTCCCCGAGCTTCCACTTGACCTCGCCCTGAAGCTCGAGCGCGTCGTCGTCCGTCTCGGTCGCGCTCTGGTTCACGAAGCGCGGCACCGGCTGCGCGTTCTCGTCGAAGAGGCGAACATCGCGCCCTTCGTTGGACTGGTCCTTGGTGACGCGCAGGCGCATCTCGGGCAGGGCGGCCGACCATCGCGAGCGGCTCCGCAGCGACTCGAAGAGCTCGGGGTGCATCTGCGCGTAAGAGAGCGCCGCTTGCTGAACTTCGTTCACCGTGGGCTCGGCATCGAACCGCGACAAGAGCTTGCGGGCGTCCGCGTCGGCGACCGGCTCGGCGTGAGCGACACACGGCAGCGCGAGCGCCACCGCAAGCATGACCTTAGCACCCCACTTCATTGCATGGACTCCTTGTTAGCGCTCGACGCGTTTACCGTCTGCGAGGCGACGCGAAACGCGCCGCCCGTCATCGCGCGCAGACGCTCTTCGGTCTCGGCGACCGAGAGCATCAGCGACACACGCTGCTGCAGGTCCTTCGACCGCAGCACCCACAGGCGATAGAGCAGATTCTGACGTTGCTGGTAGAGGCGCTGGACCTGCGCCACGAGCTTACGCCGCTCGACGATTGTCGCGCGGCGCTCTCGCGAGATGTCCTCGGCGATCCGGTCCTCAAAGTCGGCCTCACCTTCGCCGTCGAGGACCATCAAGGTCGCGTCGTCGTCGTCGAGGACCATGTTGCCAACGTCGACCTCGGGGACCTCGGCGGCCGGGTCGGCCTCTGGCTCGGCCCCAGGCAGGACGATGGGCTCCTGGCTCCGCATCGCCTCGAGCGCAGCGTCTCGCTCCGCAGCCGCCATCACAGACACGCGGTCGAGCGCCACGGACCAAGAGAACCAGACCTGCCAGTCGAAGCGCGGGTTCACCAGGTCGATGGTCTTCAAGCCGGTCATGAAGTCCGTGCGCTCGCGCCTCGACCACAGCGACTGCAGGTGACCCGTGAGGTCGGGCAGCACATTGCGCAGCAGCGGCCTGAAGCCAAAGTCACGTGAGCTCGCGTCGAGTTCGTGCGCCGCGATGGCCCGCACGACGAGCACGTCGACCGGCGGGATGGCGCGCACAGCGCGCTCATAGCCCTCCATCTGGACCGCGAGCGAGGTGTCCGCGTCCATCGGACCGAGGAGAAAGGCCCCTTCGTTGGAAGCCGCCCATGTCATGCCACCCACGCTGACGACGTCCGTGAACTCAAAGCCACCGGGCCAAGGCGGGCCCACGCGGACCACGCGCTGGCACTCGTCGGTGAAGAGCCAGACCGCGTCCTCGGTGACGGCGATCAGGTTCCCCTCGGTCGGCACGAGGCGCTTCGCCTCGCCCGTGAGCCCGGCGCACAGCCGCCACTGCCCCGCGCTGCGGCGGTGCACCGCGAGCCGCGTGCCCAAGTAGAGCGCGCCCGCGTCCCCCGCGACCCGCAGGGGATCGCCCTTGGGACCCGGCATGGGCGAGGCGGTCTCCACGCTGCTGCCGACGAGGAGCTTGCCGTCGATGATGAGCGACACGAAGCCATCGCCCTGCGCGAGGCCGGTCACGTCGCCTTGCCGGAGCAGCGCAGTCTGACCGCCGCTCTGCGCCCGGTAGATGCCGCGCGAGGTGCCGACCCAAGCAATATCGCCTTGCGGCAGCACCGTCCGCACGGGGCCTTCGATCTCGGGGACAGGCCCCGTCACGCCCGTCCGGTCCGCGAAGTAGAGGCCCCCACCCGTCGCGAGCCAAGCGCCCGCGCCCGCCGAGACTACGGCGGCCACGCCAAACGGAGAGTCGACGTCCGCGCTCTCCTGCTCAACATGGTCTCGCAGCGCCTCGGCGATCCGCTCGGGTGCGACGCGCACCTCGCCGTCATCCCCCGTCGCGAAGTCGAGCACCGCGGCGGCGTCGGCCTCGACCGCTGCGAGTAATGCGGGCGGGAACGCGCCTCGGGCATCCACCTCGCCGTTTGCGTCCCACCGCAGGCGCGGGGCTGTCCGACCGATGCGCCGCCACTCCGCGCCGGGCTCAAGCCGGTAGACCGCGCCGCCGCCCGTAGCGTAGAGCGCGCCATCGCCGCCCGAGCCCATGGCGTTCAGCGCACGCTCTCCGGCGCGACCCGCTGTGGACATCCAGAGGCCCGAGTCGCTCACCGGCGCGGCGAGCGTGACGACCAATGCGAGCGGCGCAAACATCGCGGGGATGTTCGCCGCTCACGGGGGTTCAGGGCAACCTTGTCATGTCGAAAGACGCCTCGACGACGTCGAGCCCACCGCGTCCATCGCGTACCACCGCGAACACATAGACCTTTTGGGACTCGACCGCGCCGTCGTCGAGCCGCGCGGGGAGCTTCAGGGTGTTCTCAGGCGTCTCGTCGTTCGTAAAGTCGAACTCGAGCTCGCCCGCCGAGGTAAACCACGAGTAAGTCAACGCCTCGATCGGTGGCACGGCGTCGGGGCATCGCGCCTGTGCAACATCGTCGACCGTGCAAACCTCGCGTGGCCCGCTCTCGAGCTCGACACGCAGGTTCAGCGACGTCCCGACCGGCGCCCCTGCGAAGCACTCGGGCGCGCCGGCCTCGACCGAGGCCTCGCAGAACGGGCGTGCGTCGGCCATCAGCGCCGCGAGCCGAGGACTGTTGTTCGGGGGCGAATTCTCGCTCGGCGCGAGCCTCAGGCTGACCGTCCGAACGACCTCAACGACCCCGATGGAGGGGTCGCCGGCCCGAAGTCGAAACTGCAACGGGAGGGTCGACGGCGGGGTCGCCGCTGGCGCTCCTGGCGCGCCTCCGGCGAGCTGCGCGAGTGCTGCCGAGACCTTCGGCAGCAGGGTGCCGACGAGGTCGACGCCGTCGGGGCCGAGGTCGACCGTCACCTCGGCGGTATCGCCCTCGAGCGGCATCTCCAGTGATGCGCCGTCGAGGGATAGGCAGGCGAACTGCGCGGCGCTGCCGAGCGGAACGGGGCACAGCGACCACGCGTACGTCGGCGGTCGCGCGTCGTCCACCATGCCCACGTCCCGCGGGTCGAAATCCCATGCCTTGATCGTGAGTGTGTCCGTTGGCGAGACCTCGTTCGCGCTCACGGTGACCCCCACGACGCGGTAGTTCGAGAGCAGGCTGCGCGGATCGAAGCCGTCGCCGCAGGCGCCGAGGGCGGTGGCGCCGATGAGGCCGAAGACAGTGTGCCAGTGCGACCGCATATCAGAACTCCCCGCGGAGGCCGAACGACGGGAGGATGGGCACGCCGCTGATGAGCGCGCGCTCCGAGTAGTCGTAGTTGAACGAGTAACCCTCGGCGTTCGAACGGTTGTAGGCGTTCTGGATTTCCAGATAACCCGTCAGCACCCACTCGTCGAAGATCCAGTTCCGGTCCACGCGGATGTCGAGCTGATGGAACGAGGGCAGTCGGCTCGAGTTTACGGTGTTGGCGCGAATGGGCGTGTAAGTGTCCGTATTCGCGTCGTAAACCGCGCCCTCGTAAGGCGTCTCGGGGTTGCCCGTGACGAAGCGCCAGCGCGCGCCGACCTCCCAGGCCGAGGTGATCTTGTACTGCGCGAGCGCGGTCAGGATGTGCGTCTGGTCGAAGTCGAAGACGCGCCACGCCTCGGCGGGCGCGTCCTTTCGCTCCGAACGCGACAGCGTGTAGCTGATCCACCCGAAGAAGCGGTCAGAGAGCTCCCGACGCAAGAGCACCTCGAGGCCGTAGACCCGCCCCTTGCCCAGGTTCTCGTAGTCGATGCCGCGCCGGTCGACCTCGGCCAGCGGTCCCCCCGCGATGTCCTCGGCCGGCGCCCGCACGACTTGGCCGTACAGCCACTTGTAGAACACGCTCGAATCGAGCGTGAGGCCCTCGGCGAGGCGCTGCTCGACGCCGACCGTGGAGTGCACCGACCGCTCCAGCCGAATGGTCGGGTCGCCGAAGTCGGGGTCACTCTCGTCGGGCCCCGGCCGCTGCATGTACGCGCCGACGCCGCCCTTGACGGTCGTCCCGTCGACGACCTGCCAGCGTGCGTTGACGCGTGGGTCGATGGTGTAGTCGTCGAGCTTGTAGTCGTAGTCAACGCGCGCCCCGGGGACGACGAGCAGGTCATCTGTGATACGCGCCTGCAGCTCCAGCCAGAGCGCGGGGTTCACGAACAGGAAGTCTCGCTTCGCCGAGATCAACTTGTCTGTGGAGAGGGGCGTGCCTGCGCCTTGGTCGTCGCCCTCTTTCGGGGGCTGAGGCGCGGTGATGTCGAGCTGACCCACGAAGGACTCGACGTCCACGCCTGTGCGGAGCTTGAGGCGCTCGCCGAGCTTGACCTCGATGTCCTCGCGCGCCGTAACGAGCCACACGTCGTTCTTGAAGTTGAAGCGCCCTGCCCCGGAGAAGAACAGGTTGTTCATGCCCACCGAGACGCTCAGGTCTTGCGTCACGTCGTCTGTCACGCGGTAGATCCAGTTGGCGTAGAGTCGCGAGAACGACGTCTGGTTCTTGAAGCTCCCGCGCACCGCCGGGTCGCCCGTGGGCTGGTCGAGCAGGAACGTCAGCGCGTCGTCCGAGCCGAAGAGGTAGAGCTTGAGCTGCTGAGGGCCGCGCTTCCAGTCGTAGATGGCCTGAAAGTCGTAGTAGCGAGGCGCCACCACGAAGTCGAGGTTCGCGTCGTCCGGCAGGAACACGGGCAAGAGCGCGTCGATGTAGCTGCGGCGACCCGCGAGCGCGAACGCGCCGTGCTCTCCGACCGGGCCTTCGACGAGCACGCCGGCGTCGAAGAAGTCCGCCTCGACGAAGCCGTGGACGCGGTCCGTCTTGGGGCGTCGGACGCGGGCGTCCACCACGCCGCCGCTGAAGCGACCAAACTCCGCGCCGAAGTTACCGGGGTAAAGGTCGATGCTCTCGAGCAGCGCGCTCGAGAAGGTGCTGCGCAGCCCGCCGAAGTGAAAGGCCAGCGGGATCAGGTGGCGGTTGATGAGCGCGCCCGAGGAGTCCGGGTTGCTCCCGCGAATGACCAACTGCCCGCCGCCGAACGGCGCTCGTGCCACGCTCGGCAGGTTCTGGACGACCTTGAGGGCGTCGCCGCTCGTGCCCGGGATCTTGCGAATTTCGGTCAGGGTCAGCGTCTTTTGACTGACCTCCTTCTTGATGCGCCGGCCAACGACCACCACGCCCTCGAGCGGGGACGTCGTGCGCTCAACATAGTACTTGACCGCGGTCACCTTGCCCGCCTCGACGGGCTCTAGGTCCTCGATGCGGTAGTACGCCGTCTCGTCAACGACCACCTTGACCTTGCCCGCGGGGACGCCTTGGAACTCAAAACGCCCCTCAGCATCCGTCACAGCTTCGAGCGGGGGTGACTCGATGCGCACGGTCACGCCGACGAGCGGCGCGCGCGTGCCGCGCTCGACGAGAACCCCCGTCAACGCGCCGACCGGCACGTCTGCAACCACCGTCACAGCCTGCGTCGTGACCGTGAAGTTGTAGCGATACGAGAGCTGCACGGGCGCGGGTACGCCGTCGACCTCGGCGGGTGAGAACACGAACTGCCGAGCGGCCACGACCGCCGCCTCGTCGAAGCCATGACCCGCGGCGGTCTCCACCACGACGTCGCCCACAGTGCCATCCGCCTGCACGACGAGGTTCAGGAGCACTGCGCCCTCCATCGCCTCGGTGCCGGGCGGGCGGACCGCTTCGACGAAGCGCTGCAGCGCGGGCGCCTTCGTCAGCACGCCGGTCGCCGCAGGACTCGGCGCGGTCGACGCTGCACTCGGGGGCGCAGTCGGCTGCGCGCGTGCGGCGCCGTGGGTGGCCGCAAGGTACGCCGCGGCGAGCAGACCAAGACGAACAGGCCTCATCTCAGAAGTCCTCCAAACGGAAGGCAATGGACAGCCGCTCCTGCGAACGCTGTGGCACGCCGTCGATCGTGCGCGGCGTGTAGCGATGCCTCAGGGCGAGCTGCACTGCGCGCTCATCGAGGCCGTAGCCGAGCCCCTTGACGATCTTGGCCGCGACGACCTGCCCGCGCTCATCTACGGTGACCACGAGGATAATGTCGCCCTCGACCTCAGCGGACTTCGCCTCGGCCGTGTAGACATCCCCGGGGGTCGGCTTCGAGACCAGCTTTGCCGCGAGGACCACGGGCGGCCCCGCGGGGCCCCGCTCGCTCGCCGGCGCCGGCGGAGCCGCCACGGTCACAGGCGCCTTCGCGACCCGCCCGACCTCGCCCATCTGCGTGTTGCCCACCTGGAAGGCCGGCCCAGCGCCTTGATTCACCGTGCTGTCCAAGCTCAGCCCGGTCTGCAACGGCGCCGGCTTCGGCGGCTCCGTGGGCTTCGGCGGCTCGTTGATGGGCGTCGGCGGTGGCTCGGGCGCCTTGGGCTTGGGTGGAGACAGGACCTTGGGCTTGGGCGGCGGGGGCGGCGCGGTGGGCGCCGCCGTCGGGGCCGGCGGCGGTGGTTCGGGCGCCTTCGGCTTCGTCGGCGCCTGAACGAGCTCCATGAACACCAGGCGATTCTCGGGCTTGGGCGGGGCCTTGTACTCGTGCGCGGCCCACAGCGCACCGCCTTGGACCGCCGCGGCGACTAAGGCGCCGATGCCCAGCAGCCAGTAACGGCGCGCCTTGTCGGGCTCGTCCTGAAGCGCGTACATCGCTCAGGGCTCGTCTTGCGGCTTGATGTTGATGGCGAACTTCAGCACGCCGTTCGTGCGAATCAGGTCGATCAGCCCGACGACTTGGCCGTGCATCGTCGCGTTATCGGCCGCGATGATCGCCTGCGCCTTGTCGTCCTTTGCGCTCAGTGTCCGGCAGCGCTCAGCGATGGCCTCACGCGTCGTCGGCTCGCCGTTCAAGAAGAGCTGGCCATCCTTCGTGAGGACGAGCGAGAGCGTCGAGTCGAGCGTGTCGCCCCCAGTGGCGGCCTTGGGCAGGTCGACCTCGATGCTGGGTTTCACGATGTAGGTCGAGGCCACCATGAAGATGATCAGCAGCACCAGCATGATGTCGACGAGGGGGGTGACGTTGATGCCGGTGATGCCGTCATCGTCGTCGGAGCTCGAGCCGCCGCCCGCCACGTCACTTCGCCTCGGGCCGCGACATCGCGGCCAAGATGATCCGCCCGAGGAAGTCCGCGTTCCCAACACGCGCCTTGACCTGCGCCTTGAACGTGTTGAACGCGACAACCGCGGGGATCGCGACCACGAGGCCGACGGCGGTCGCGACGAGCGCCTCGGCGATGCCCGGACCGACGACCTCGAGGCCGCCCTTCGGGTTGCGGCCGAGGGCCTGAAACGAGACGATGATGCCGATCACTGTGCCCAGCAAACCAATGAACGGCGCGTTGTTCCCAACCGTGCCGAGATAGGTGAGATAGCGCTCGTAGCGCTGCCGCTCCCGCGCGACGCTGCTCGCCAAGATCTGCTCGACCGCGAAGGGCCCCCGGCTCCACACCTCGAGGGCGTCCGCGACGACCCGCTCCTCGAGAGCGCGCCCAGAGGTCACGAGCTTGCGCGCCGCTTCGACGTCGCCGCGGTCGAGGTGGTCGACGAGGCCGCGAGCGAGCGCTGGGACGTCGACGCGCGTCGAAGAGTAGAGCCACGCCCGCTCGACCGACAGCGCGATCATCACGAAGCCGAGCGCGATCATCAGGTACATGACCCACTCGGGGCCCAGCTCGGCAAAGTTCAAAAACGCAGCGATGACGGAGAAGCCTTCGGAGGCGTGTTCGTTCATTCAACATCCTTAGGGGACAGCGGAGCGCGGCCAGAGAGATGATGCCGCGAAGGTCAAGGATTCGCGACCCGGAGCCTGACCGGGCGCGTCAACGCCCAAACGCCGACATTCGACGCAGAGGGACCATAGACCGTCTGGAGCTCGCCCTCGCCGTGCGCGCGCGCCGCGACCCAGCGGACCCCCGCGCCCAGTGTCCGTTCGAGGGTCACGTCAAGGGCCTCGCCCACGTTCCCAGGGACGAGCGCCTGCTCGACGACCTGCCCGTCCTCGATCCAGTCGAGCCAGTCCGGGCGCGCCCAGCTCGGTGCCCGAACGCGGACCCGCGCGAGGCGCTGGCCAGGCGAGGCCGTCACCTGTCCGTCCACAGAGACGCCTTCGACCTCGAGTGTGACCAGAGGCCCAGTCGACGCGACGATATCGCCCCGCTTGAGCGCCGCGACGAGACCGGCGCCGTCGTCGACAGGCCCGCGGATCCAGGTGCGCGGCAAGCCGCACCACTCACGCGCCGTCTCGGCGCTGACGCTCGCACCGAAGGGAAGGACCGACGCCCCCCGAGTCGTCAGCGCGAAGAAGTCACGGGCGACTGCTGCGCGCTCATCGGGCGTATCCGAGGGACCCACGACCTGCAAGATATCGAAATCTAATGAGAATCCGCCACGAGGCAGCTGCGTCTGCGACGAGTCCCACGCGAAACGCTCGAAGTACCCCTGCCCTGCGGCGCGCGGGCGCAAGGCAGCGACGAGCGGCGGGGTCGGCAGGCTGTGCGCCCAGCGGATGATCTCCGACGGCCGCGCAGGCAGGGGCATGGGGCGCTCAGAGCGGCCTAGGGTCGACGCGCCGAGCACCGCGAAGCGGCCCTCTTCACTGCCCAACAAGAGGCCGCCCACGAGACCGAGGTTTGGCGTCGGTCGCCGAGGATCTCGCCCCCACGCCGGTCCACCCAAGGGGTCGACGCCCCCGACCCACGCAACCCCCTCAGCGGCACACGCGATTCGACGCGACGAGGGTGAGACCCCCGACCCGGGCGCCTGCGCGGTCAGCGTGACGGGGTCTACGGCCACGTATGGGGCTGGATCGAACGCGGCCGCCAAGGTGACCTTGAGCGGTGTCTCCTGACCCGCCTTGACCTCGACCTCCTGAGTCGCGACCTCGAACGTCGGGCCCGCGGCGACGACGACGCGGTACCTGCCCGGGGGCAGCTTGGAGCGCCCGGGTGCAAGGACGAAGAGTTGGTTCCCCGCGCGAGGCGCGCCGCTCGATGGTCCGAGCCACGGCGTCGCGGTCCCCGCCAGCCCAGTGAAGCTCAAGCGGGCGGGCAAAGGCGAGCCGTCGGCTTTGACCACCGTGTGGCGCAGCACACCCGGAGGCGCCAGCGACAGGTCGGCCGTCGCCGCGGCGTCGGACCGAACATCGACCCGCGCGCTCGGAGAGACGGCGCGTCCGTGGGCCCACGCCGTGAGCGTGTAGTCGCCTGGGTCGACATCCGCGACGAATCGTCCGTCCGCCCGCGTGCGGGCCCGCATCGCGGTCACCTGTCCGCGCGTCCGACGCAGCACGACCCAAGCGCCCGCGACTGGCCGCTCTGTGCCCACCTCGCTCACACGCCCCTCGACCCGCCCGACGACCGCCCCGCGGTCGGCTGAAAGCGCGGTCGCGACCTCGGCCACGCCCCCGCCCCCCCCCACGTAGAGCGTTACAGTGTGGGTCATCGTCGCGCCCGGCGCCAAGTAACCCGCCCGCTCAACGGTTTGACTGAAGTCGCGGCCGTGCACGGCTTCGACGAGGCCACCCTCGGTCGTCAGCGCAACCGCTGACCTCGCGCCGTCGGCGCCGATCCACGTCGTGCGGGTTCGCGCGCCAGTCGCGGGCTCACCGACCTCGGGGGCGAACGGACGCATGCCCCCCCACGCGATCGCGTGTCCGAAGACGTGGTCGCGGTAGTGCGCGCGCCCCCGGTGGGTGACCGTCGTGGTCACGCGCACGAAGTCCGCGTCGGGCGGCAGCACGTAGTCGATCTCGACGCGCACGTCGTCGTCTCGGGCGTCGACGCCCGACGCGCGGATGATCGCGGGGCCGCCTTGTCGGCCATCCTGCGCGACCACAACCTCGCGGATCGATGGGAAGGCGCGCGCGTCGGCGTCAAAGACGGGCGCGAGCTCGCCGAAGGCGTCGACCCCCCCCGCGAGGGCGACGTCGACGATGCCCCCCCCTCGCCCCGATATCGGCCCCGCCGCGTTCGAGGCACGGACCACGGCCGTCAGCCGGCGATTCCGGAGCATGAAATCCCCGAGTTCACCCAGCGCGGCGGGCCCTTGAAGCAGATCGGCGTTGTCGGTCAGCTCGAACGCCTGCGATCCACCCACGGCCCAGCTTGCCGGTGCAGGCGCGAGCGTCGCAGGAACGGGCAGCGCGAACGTGGTGGCCACGGGCGGCGCGCGCGTCCCGCAGGCCACACCACCGACCAGCGCGCCGCAGGCCAGTGCCAGGCGCACACAGGTCCGACGGGCGGTGGGCGGGGGCGTCGTCACGGGGCGCATGGTGCGTGTTCTCTCGCGGCCGGGTCAACCTGCTGGTCCTTGACACGCGCCCACTCGGGCCGCGATACCCCGCCCATGTCGCCCCCCCCATCCGCCCGCGCGCGCCCAACCCAGCGACCGGTGCGCGTTCTGGGCATTGACCCCGGCTCGCGCCTCTGCGGCTGGGGCGTGATTGATGTGGACGGCGTGCAGACGCGCCATGTGGACAACGGCGTGCTCGTCCTCGACGAGGGCGCTCCCCTCGAAAGGCGCCTCGTGACGCTCTTCACGCTCTTGACTCAGGTCGTCGCCGCGCACAAACCAACGACGGCCGCGATCGAGGGTGTGTTTCAGCACCGCAACGCCCGCAGCGCGCTCATCTTGGGCCACGCGCGCGGCGTCGCGCTGGTCGTGATCGCGCGCGCCGACCTACCTGTCGCCGAGTACACGCCTCAGCAGATCAAGAAGGCCGCAACCGGCACGGGGCGCGCCGACAAGGCGCAGATTCAGCAAGTCGTCGCGCGCCGTCTAGACCTGCCGGAGTCGCCTCAGGCGGACGCCGCCGACGCGCTCGCTGTCGCTCTCTGCCACGCCCAGAACCTCGCGTTTCCGGCCGCGATTGCCCTGCCGCCACAGCCCTCTCGGCGCGGAGGCCGCCGCCAGAACGACGCCGCTCTGCGGGCGCTCATCGAGGCGCAGGGCCACTCCCCCCCACCGAAGCCCCCCACCCGCCCGCCAGGAGCGCTCACATGATCGGACGACTCTCCGGTGTCCTTGTTCAGAAGCAGGTCGAGGCCGTCATCCTCGAGGCCAACGGCGTCGGCTGGGAGGTCCACTGCCCGTTGAGCGTCCTGGAGCGCCTGCCGCCCGAGGGGCAGGTCTGCGTGCTCTCGATTCACACGCACGTCCGCGAGGACCAGATCGCGCTCTACGGCTTCCAGACGGCCGAGGAGCGCGCGCTCTTTCGACTCCTCATCAGCGTCACGGGCGTGGGTCCAAAGCTCGCCATGGCCTGCCTAGGGGGACTGCGCGCCGAGGACTTCGCGCGGGCCATCGTGGGCGAGGATCTGAAGCGCCTCTCCAGCATCCCCGGCGTGGGCAAGCGCACCGCCGAGCGCTTGGTGCTCGAGCTCAAGGACAAGCTCGGGCGCGTGACCCCGACCACGCCGAGCACCAAGGCGAGCGCGGGCTCAGCGCACTTGGCCGACCTGCAGAGCGCCCTGACGAACCTGGGCTACCGCCCCCGTGACATCGACCTGCTCGTGGGTGGCCTCGAGAAAGAGGCCGCGACGCTCGGCTTCGAGGCGCTGCTCCGAGAGGCGCTCAAGCGCCTTACGGGTCAACACTCTCCATGATGCGGAACTCGACGCGGCGATTCTCCGCGCGCCCCTGAGCGGTCTTGTTATCGGCGATGGGCTGAGTCTCCCCGAAGCCGCGCGCTTCGAGGCGGTCGGCGGCCACCCCCTGATTCACCAGATAGGCCAAGACCGAGTCGACCCGGCGCTGCGAGAGCTGCAGGTTGTAGGCGTCTTTCCCTTGGTCGTCGGTGTGGCCCTCGACACGCACGCGGCGGAGATTCGGGTTGCGGACCAAGACGAGCGCGACCTCGTTCAAGATCGCGTAGCTCACGGGCTTGATCGTGGCCTTGTTCGTCTCAAAGAAGACCTTGTCGAGAATCTCGATCTTCTCTTTCGTCACGCGCACACGAGACACGCCCTCGTCGGGGCAGCCGTCTTGGTCGTTCACGCCGTTGAGCACCTCGGGCTCGTTCGGGCAAGCGTCGTCCGCGTCGAGGATCGCGTCCTTGTCGTTGTCGGGATCGGGGCAGCCGTCCTTGTCCTCGAACCCGTCTCGGTCCTCGGGTTCGTCGGGGCAACGGTCGATGTCGTCGTTCAGGCCGTCCTTGTCACGATCGCCCACCACCACCGGCGGCACGGGCGGCGCAGGCGGCGTGTCAGGGCAGCCGTCGTCGTCCTCGAAGCCGTTGCGGTTCTCCGGGTCGAGCGGGCAACGGTCGACCTGGTCCACAAGGCCGTCGCCATCGTTATCGGGGTCAGGGCAGCCGTCAGCATCCTCGAAGAGGTCCTTGTCCTCAGGCTCATCGGGGCAGTCGTCGACCGGATCGAGCACGCCGTCACCGTCCCGGTCGCGCTCCTCGGGCTGCCAAGCCAGCCCCGTCAGCACGCGCACACCGGGCGCGCCGTAGTCGGGGATCATCCCGCGCCCCGCGCCGAGGGTCCACACGAGCCCCACCTCAGAGCGCATGCGAAACGCGAGCAGGGCCTCGAGCGGGCTGTTCTCGCTCCCCGCGCGGACGTCTTCGACGGAGCCCGCGCCCGTGAGCTCAGCGATGGCTTGGTAGTCGGCGTCGGCGTCACCGAGCGCGAGCGCGAGCGCCGCGCCGTAGGTCACCTCGTTGCCAACCTCGAGCTGCTGGTAGACGTCATTCGACGGCCGAAAGCGGTAGCCCACATTCGCGGCGACTTCGAGGACATCGAGGCGTACTTCGCCGATGACGCGAGGGTTCGCCGAGATGTGTGAGCTGCCCACAAACCGCGCCTCGTCACCCGTCGGCAAGGTCACGGGCAGAGCCAGCGCGAGCCCCAGCCCGAGGTCGCGACGCCCCGTCGGACCCACGAGCCGAACCTTCGGGCTCAGGCGCACATCGCCCAGCGCGGTGCCCTCGACGTCCTGCGTCGGCGTCCCCTCGCCGATGATCTGATGCACCGGCACATTGACCGACAGCTCGAACCGGTCGCCCAAGCCGAGCGCAGCTTGCACGTCCATCGTGACCAAGTGCTCGACGATGTGCCGCTCGATCTGGTCTTTGTCGTTGCGCTCGACGAGGGGGTTGAGCCCCCAGTTCACCCACGCCGATGGGGCGAGCGTCAGGTGCGGCACGGTGAGCGCACCCTCGACGCTCAGGTAGTTGTTGCCGGTCGGCGCCGGTTCGAATTTCTGCACGTTCTGGGCGAGCGCAGGAGCGCACACGGCGCCCGTGAGAGTGAGAGCGCCTGTCGATAACGCGACGACCGCCGCGCGTCGATCGAAACTCATGGGACCCCTCCGAGTCGGAAAGGGGCGCATGATAACGACCCACGCCCGTGTGAATACTGTACAGACGTGCAGCATTGCGGTAGTTTTCCCCGTCAGCGACGAAGCGCCCACCCCGCCATCAAGGAACCCCTTGGCCCGCAAGAAGCCCGCTGCAGGCGCCCCCCCCGACGAGAGCGCCCCCGCACCCGCACCTGCCGCCGCTCTCGCCAGCGACGAGCGCCTCATGGGATCCTCCGCGAGTCCGACCGAGCAGCGCGTCGATGGCAATCTGCGCCCGGGGCACTTCGAGGAGTACGTCGGGCAGGCCCGCGTCAA
>Ga0114968_10001059_pt1 | contig 20865 bp, 10 predicted proteins | sample M_130807_EF_Meta_FD_87020 | JGI IMG/M metagenome (GOLD analysis project Ga0114968, IMG submission 87020) | Freshwater microbial communities from Lake Montjoie, Canada to study carbon cycling - M_130807_EF_MetaG | ecosystem: Environmental > Aquatic > Freshwater > Lake | place: Lake Montjoie...
AGGAGGTGGAGGTGGAGGAGGTGGAGGAGGTGGTGGAGGAGGGGGAGGAGAAGGAGGTGGAAGAGGTGGTGCAAAATCAGAGATATTATACCAATATACAAATTCACCATTTGATACTAAAATCTGTTGTCCAGTTACTTGAGTTACAGTACCAGAATCCCCAGGAAATAAAATACCTAAAGGATTATTTCCTGGCAATTTTACAATACTTCCGAGACCTATTATATCTTCAAAGTGTTCTCTCATTTCAGTTCTGGGCAAACATTTCCAGACAATTTGATTGTTAGAGTTTTTATTTGCTCTACAAATCCACTCAACTTTGTCCATATTAAAATAGGGAATAAAAAAAATTATTAAATATTTAAAATAATTTTTAAATATTTAGGGTGATTTAGTGAAATATGGGTGGTTATTAGGTAAGTTAGAATTTAAACCCCATTTCCAGGCTAAGTAACCTTCTACTTTTTGACGGTCAGCTTCTTCTAAAACACTTTGTATATATATAATTTCACTAATATAACTGTTTGTATAATTAGCATCATCTTCCATTCCTACAAATACTTTTCCTAAACCATCGCGAAAAGTTAAATTTTCAGTAAATTTTTTACTAGTTGTTCCAGAAGTATTGGTTTGTTGCATAAACATATTAGTTCCATCTTTCATAGTACAAGAATACATTACTGGAGAATCCATTAAAATTTGAGTACCAATATCATTTTGATTATTAGTATGCCAAGTCATTAATGATTGAGTACCGTTATTTCTTAATTGAATATCAGCATCATGGTCGACATAATGACCCCAAAATGTTGCAAAGGCCCTCAATTCAGATTTAACCATAGCTACTAAAAATAATGTTACATCTTTTGATTTAGTAAAAGCATTTTGAGTATATAATCCTGATTGATTAGTAAAATCAATAGTTGGTAATGAATTAATTCCTTTTTGTTTAAAGTTAGGTAGAGGATAATTATTATATTTAGTTAAATCATGACCATTTCCTGATTTATCCTTCCAAGTTGTAATTTGAGTTCCATCGCTAGGAAGAGTACCGTTATTCAATGGGTCCATAGCATCAAACCATTGTGTTATCTTAGGAATAGATTTTATATTGATAGATGGATTAGTTACTGAAGGAGGTGTTACCATTAAATCGCTTGCATTATACCAGAATACATTATCTTTATTATTAGGGTCAACAAATAAATAATCCTTACCATCAATTCTAGTAAGTACAGCATCTTTTACAGTTGACAAAAAGCTATTAGCATCAGAAGATATTAAAGAAATAGCAGGCATATTAGCACTTATACTAGTAGGTAAAGGAATAAACTTTTGAACAATTAAAGATTGCATTTGGTTATTCCATTTAAAACCAGTATTTCTACTATCAGTTACTGAAGATAAATCAGGAGTATCAGCTATTATAGATTTAGCTAAACCAGTAAAATCACCATTTTGATACAAGAGAACTTGCAAGCCAGAAGGAATTTTAAGAGATTGTAATGTTTTTGCTCCAATTTGTTTCAATTGAGAGTTATTATATCTACCAACCGAGAAATAATTACTAGTTGCACCATAATTAGTACCTGTAAATAATTGAGCAGAATTTACGGTATCAATTGCATAAGGATTTGAAGTAGGTAATAAAGATGTAAGATTCCATTTTACGCCTAAATATCCTTCAACCTTTTGTCTCTCGTCGTCACTTAATGGATTATTAAAATACAAAATTTCACCAATATCTCCTGCAAATCCATTATCTCTATCACCAATTTTTAACCAATATGCTCCTCGAATAATACCACTATTACTATCGAAAGGCTTACCGTGTATAAGACCTGGAGGTGTTAAAGTTCCATTTATATATGTTTGTATAACATTATTTTTGGTTATAGTAGTAATTGCCCATTTATTTAAAAGATTACCGGGATATACTGAAATACTAGAACCATTATATATAGAAAAAGTTGGAGAACCTATACCAGAATGATTAGTAAATTGAAATACTAAACTACTATCATTATAGGCACCCCAGGGTCCAAGTGAAAATAAATTTGAACCATGCATAGTAAATTCAGTTAAATAATGAACTAAAACTATAGTATAGTTTGGTATTGGTGGATTGTTATGATTTCCATATGCTGCCATAAATTTTTTAGTATTATCATCGTTATTAATCATTGGTACAAATCCATTTAATCCATTTAATCTTATAACTGATAATCCATTTTTAAAATTCTTTTTAATTCTAGGTAATCTTTCTTTTGCTCCACCCCACCTCACTCCACCCATGTGTCCTCCAGGTATACCATCAACACTTTTAACATCATCCATAAAAATATCTTGTTGCAAGAAAGGCATTCTCATCATTTTAATTTGATTCTTTGATTTATCTTTCCAATAAGTAACTGGTTCATTATCATTAAAATTATTATTTCCATCGCCATTTGGGTCATTTGCGTCAAACCATAAAAATAATTTTGAACTTAAATCTGAAGCTAATGTTGGAGGAGGACCACTATTACCTGGGTCTCCTTTATATGGATAAGTTGATCTTACAAAAGGTTTAATAAAAACTTCATAAATTGAATTTTCAATTGGTGTTCCTCCACTCTGGCCACTAAAAAATACTTCTACTGGAACATTTAAATTATCATAAAAACGAGTTTTATCTATTGGGTTACTTCTTCTGCCATATCCATCTCTATAAACTAAATATGTATCTGAATCTGCATTAGCTATATATTTAAATGATACTATATTTACTTTACTCATTAAATAATAACTATTAGGATTTGATTTATTTCTAATAAGAACAAACCACTTTGAAGTGAATTCTTGATATATTTGAACTTCCATAAAAGCAGGTTGAGTGTTTACACCATTTGCATCTACTACAGAAAATCCTAACCATTGATTCCAGGCTCCACCATCTGGCATAAAATCATCACCACTCCAATCACCATTTTTACCTACGTCTTTTCTTACATTCCAAAATTCACCATTGTTTAAATGACTATTGTTATATTGTGGCATATTATCAAATTTCATTTTCCATTCACCTAATTTTGTAAACCCAGTAGTATCCTTACAAAATTCTTCAGTAGGACCAAAGTTAGCGGGACCGAGAGTAATATCAATAGCAGCGGGGAGTTTAGTGCTTCCTTCTAATGCACCAGGACGAGAAGATTCAAAGTGTTCTTTTATTTTAGGGCTACACATCCATACAATATTATTATTAACAGTTTTAGCCTTACAAATCCAATTAATGTTTTCCATATTACAAAAAGAGTATAAAAAAATATTTTAAAATAAAATATTTAAAAATATTTTTACGGGCCGTGCCCTTACAAACCAAAGGTTTAGATATTTTAAGCACTTGCGTATAAATCAGCAGCATTATACCAAAAAGTATTATCAGGATTATTAGGATCGACAAATAAATAATCATCACCGTCAATTCTAGTTAATTTAGCTCCTGATACAGTTGATAGAAAGCTATTTGGATCAGCGGTAATTAACATAATTTTAGGTATTGTTCCTGATAAATTTTTAGGTAATGGAATATGGGTTTGAACAATTATAGATTGCATTTTATTATTCCATTTGAAACCATTGTTTTTTCTATCAGTTATTGCAGATAAGTCAGGAGTATCAGCTGTAATAGACACACCTAACCCGGTAAAGTCACCGTTTTGATACAAGAGAGCCTGCATACCAGATGGAACTTTAATAGATTGGAGAGTTTTAGGAGCAATAGACTGAAGTTTAGTGCTAGTATATTTACCAGCAACATAAGTATTATTAACTTTTCCAGAACCATAAGGTTTTACATTTTGAGAAGTACTGAATACAAATCCAGCGGGATTAAAAGCAAGTGCATCAGGAGAATTATTCCAAGTAATACCATCTTGACTATATACAGTTTTAAAGTTTTCATCATGTCTAAAAGCTTGTTGTAAAAACATATGTGCAACAAAATATTGTCCAGTCCAGGTAATGGAACCACAATATGTACATCCAAATGAATCTGAATTAGTTTTTTGCCAATTAGTACCATCGGTACTATAAATAATAGCATGTTTATTAATATTGGCTAAACCTGCAACTACAACTTTGCCATTGGTACATAAACTATATACACCATTTCCGTAAGTTTGAATATCTAATAATTTAGTTGCACTAGATTGAATAGACCAGGTTTTCAAGTCAGTACTAGTATAAATAAAATTATCAGCACCTTGATTTCCAGTAAAAACATAACCTGCAATATACATATTATTAAAGAATACAATATCAATAGTTGAACTATAAGAACGGTGTTGACCTTCTAAAACTCCTACTGGTGTAAATTTCTTTCCATCTGTAGACATTGATATTTGAGCATTATCTCCAGCTAAAAATATACCATTTAAATAAACAACACAATTAAAGTTATATTCTCGTCTACCTCTAGAAAAACTTATACCATCAGTACTTACATAAACTCCACCAGTTGCGCGAGCTACCCAAAGACCATTACCATAACAAATACCGAAAGCATTATATTCTTTAGGAAGACCATATGCAAGTCCATTAGTAGAAATAGGACTCCAATTTATACCATCTGTACTAGATAACATACCACATTTACTAGGATTATTTTGAGTGCATGCAATCCACATGGAACCATTATAAGCACATCCCATAAATTGATTACCAAATTGACTACTGGATGGAGATATTTTCCAATTAGTTAATCCATCTGCACTGTATGCCATTTGATGTGGTTGTCCGTTTCTAGGAGGTACATAACCAACACAAAATGAACTTATTGTAGCTTCCGAAGTAGCAAAATTAGTAGTAGGGAACAACTGAACCGCATTAGTGGGTTCAGAAGAAGATCCTGCACCTGATCCTGTTCCTGCTCCAGGAGCAGGAGCTCCTGGTAAAGGAATATTCATTGAAGATGTTAAATTCCATTTTTGAGCTAAATAAGTTTCTACTTTTACACGCTCATCATCAGTTAATTCTTCAGGAAAACAAATGACTTCTGCAATATCTCCAGAAAAACCTGAACTAGCATTAGGATTTGTACCAGCACATCCAATTGTTAAACCATCATCCCAGCGTCTAATATAACTAAAGTCCCATAAATCAGGACGATTTGTAGGGTCGTAATTGTTATGATTACCAACAGCCCAATTTTGATTTACTTGAGTACCATTTGCAAATATTTTATGACTTGGCTTTTGACTAGATTTAAATTTAATTACACTGGTAATAACCCATTTATTTAAGATATTATAATTGTCTACCATATACCTTGCTGCATCTTGAGTTAAACTAGTTCTACCAAATCCTATAATAGCAGGTACATCTTTAGAAGAACCAATTCTGCAATCTCCTACAGAAAAAATAAAACCATCATCGGGACCATATTCAGTTTGGTAAGAAACAATAAAAATACTATGACCTTTTAAACCACCTTGATCTTTAATTTGTCCAACACCAGATGGATAAAATTTATTCCAATTTTCATCGGCACAAGGACCTGACCCATAAGGTCTAGCAAATCCATTATTTCCATTAAATCTAATAACAGATAATCCATTTTTGAAGCTTGATTTAAGTCTAGGAAGACGATTTTTCCATTTATGAACTATATTACCTTGTGCATCAAAATCACCTCTATTTGCAGTATATTCACCATCATTCATATCTAAATTTAGTTTAGAGTCATCATAAGGACATATTGGTGCTCTTACTAAATTAAGTTTATTAGGAGATTTATCCACCCATTTTTTAAGAGGAGAATCATCAGGAAGAGTTGAACCATCACCATTTGGATCAGCCGCATCATACCATAAAATTGTTTTAGCTTGTAAATCAGAAGGTAAAGGACTAAAATTACTAGTTTTAGCTTCAGGAATAAAAGGAAAAGTAGGTCTAGTAAAAGGTTTTACAAAGACTTCATATACAGTACTACCGCCTTTAGGAGGAGGATTTCCACCAGATTGACCATTGAAAGATGTTTCAGAAGGAAAACCAAATATATCCATATATGCAGTATTATAATTAATACCATATTTATAAGCTTGTTGTTCAAAAGTTGTATTTTGAATACTAACTGTAGGAACCAAAGGATTACAATTAAATTTAACTCTAGGCATTAAGTAATAATTAGTAGGTGTGTTTTTATCTCTAATTATTACACTAAAAGCAGCACTAAATTCTTGATATTTAGTAAAATCTTGAACAGCACTAATAAAGTTTTTTCCATTGTTATCAATAGAATTGAAAAATACACCCCACCCGACACCTTCAACTGCAGACCCACAAAAATCTAAGCCACCCCATTGACCATTGGGTTGAGGTCCGTCAATCCACATTTTACCTGTTATACCTTTTAACGTATCAGTGTTGTAACCAGGATGTGCCCAATCAGGTTGAAAATTATATTCTGCCATTTTGTAATATCCTGTAGTATCTTTACAAAAATCTGAGGATGGTCCAAAGTTAGCGGTTCCAAGAGTAATATTTACTGGACCTTCATAAAAAGAAGTAGTTCCTTGGAGAGTTACACCAGATGTTGATTCAAAGTGTTCTTTAACACGAGGATGGCACATCCACACAATGTTATTATTAACAGTTTTTGATTTACAAATCCAATTAATTTTTTCCATATTAAAATATAAAAGAAAATTCTTTTATATTTTTATATTTTTACGGGCGATTCCCTTACAAACCAAAAGTTTAGAAATTTTTAATTATATAATACAAGCGTATTGCAAAAATCCACCATTCATTAAAACATTTGGTTGTGCAACCTTTTGCCAATTTTTTCCATCGGTTGTAGAATAAAACATATTTGCTGGGTCATCATAACCCCAATAAAATAAATTATCGCCCATTTTAAATAATGTACCATTAGAAATTGCTGGAGATTTTACTTCATACCAGGTTCTTCCTACATCGTCACTACACATTAATAATGTTGCATCACTACCATTTACCCACCATTTTCCAAAAGCTTTAGTTAAGTTAAAAAAACCTGAATATTTTCCAATATGCCACTTACCAGTTGCAGGTGTCCAATTTACTAAATCATTACTCCAAAATAATAATTTTTTACTACCATCATCGCCTTGTTGAGAACAAGATACTAAATATGTATCTTTATCAGAATCATAAGCAATAGAATTAATTCCAAAATAACCTCCGCCTCCTAAACTTGGTGAAGCCTTTGTTACTTTAAAATTAGCATCCAGTTGGTTAACAGTATTACCACCAACTAAAAATTTACCATTTAATACAATAGGTTGAGAACCACCATCGTCACTAATTTTAGACCAATTAATTCCATCGGTACTGCTATATCTACCTCTATCGTATACACCAAGATATAATTTATTATCATAAGCTACAAGTGATATTATAGCATTACCAAATTTATCAAAATTTGGACCAATGGGTTGCCAATTTTTACAATCAGTACTACTATACAAGACTTGTTTTTCCCACGGACCCACATTCATATAATAAGTATTATTTAGTTTAGCAACGAAAGCTCTTCCTTTATCTTTCTTTCCAGGCACATTAGGAACAAACCAGTCGGTACCATTCATTGTCATTAATATACTGGGACTATTAGGATTTTGATTTGCGTGGCGTAATTCAGATAAGCAAAGTAATGATTCGGTTGAAGGAAATTTTAATTCATCTTGTTTATACCACCATATAACATCTGGTGTATCAATACGTGCAACTAAATAGGGTTGAGAATCAGTTGCTACCTTTATAATTGTTCCCTCAGTCCCATCTGCTAAAATACCACCAGTTGATGCATTTTTTAAGGAGACTTTTATTCCAATCATTTTATCAGAGGTGGATTCAAAGTTTTCCATATTTCTAGGTCTACAACTCCAAACAATAGTATTATTAATTGTATCAGATTTACAAATCCAATTAATGTTTTCCATATTAAAATATAAAAGAAAATTCTTTTATATTTTTATATTTTTATATTTATTTATGATGATTTATTTAGGTGTAACTTGTAAATCACTTGCATTGTACCAATATATATTATCTTTATTACTAGGGTCAACAAATAAGTAATCTTTGCCATCAATTCTAGTAAGCACTGCTCCTTTTACAGTTGATAAAAAGCTACTAGCATCAGAAGATATTAATGAAATAGGAGGCATATCAGAACTTATACTAGTAGGTAAAGGAATATACTTTTGAACAATTAAAGATTGCATTTGATTATTCCATTTAAAACCACTATTTCTACTATCAGTTACTGATGATAAATCAGCTGTATCTGCTATTATAGATTTACCTAGACCAGTAAAATCACCATTTTGATACAAAAGAACTTGCAAGCCAGAAGGAACTTTAAGAGATTGTAATGTTTTTACACCAATTGTTTTCAATTGAGAGTTATTATATCTACCAACCGGAAAATAATTATTATTTCCTCCATAATTAGTACCTGTAAATAATTGAGCAGAATTTGCAATATCAATTGTATAAGGATTTGATGTAGGTAATGAAGATGCAATATTCCATTTTATACCTAAATATCCTTCAACCTTTTGTCTATCATCATCGCTTAATGCTCCTCTAAAGAATAATAATTCAGCCATATCGCCAGTAAATGCAGCGCCAGGTGAATTACCGCCACCACCATCACCAACAATACAACAATTATTTAATGCTAAAAGTTTTCCATCTTTAGCCTCGTAAGGCTTTTGATTTAATTGCCATTCCAATAAATTATTTTTACCTTTAACTCCATTTACATAAAAACTTAAATCACTATTTGATACGACTACTGTAAAAAGAGACCATTGACCTAATACATTTACATTACTATTCCAAGTTTTTACATCATTATGATTATTTCTATTATTTGCATTAGTCCAAGCAGATAACATTGGTGCATCAAATTGAAAATTACCAATCGCAGTATAAAAACCACCACTGTAATTGTCTGGTGAAAATATACGACTACCGTTACCAGGACCATAATCAGCTGTGAATTGTAAAGAAATTACAGTATATTCAGTTATATTTGTATTAACAGGATTTTGAATAAATTTAGTTGTAACTGGGTCTTCAGGGTCATGCATATTAATTTTGTAACCTTGTCTTCCGTTAAATCTCATAGTGGATAATCCATTTTTAATACTGGCCTTAGCTCTAGGTACTCTCAATCTTCCTCCATCCTGCATTTTTTCTCCATCTTTAATTTTTGTGTTTTCCAGAGCTCTAACGAATCTAATTTTATTACTAGATTTATCAAACCAATAAGGAACCTGAGTATCATCAGCTAAAACACTACCGTTTGCTAAAGGGTCGCTACCATCTAACCAGAAAAATAATTTGGAAGCTATATTTGAATCCAATGTAGAAAAGTCATTTACTTTTGGTTCACGTTTAAAAAGAAAGGTAGGTCTAGTGAAAGGTTTAACAAAAACTTCATAAACCTCATTGTAAACAACAGAACCTCCACCTTGGCCACGCATAGAAAATTCAGGAGTCCATCCTAATATACTGTAATTGGTAAGGTTACGGTCTTGAGAATAACCAGGGTCATAATTATCTGCAGAAATACCAATAAGTCCTTTAGGACCAGCACTAATTATACTTACTCGGGGCATTAAAAAATAATTTTGTGGGTTATTTTTATTTCTAAAAATAATCTTGTATTTTTGAGTACAAAAATCTTGATAAGATTGAAAATCTAATATTGCAATTGCTGCATTAAATCCATTTTTATCTATACCACATAAATAAGGTAATTGGTATCTATATTGCCATTCATTAGGCCATTTAGACCAATCTGTGGTTTTAACACCATCGTATACCATAATACCTTGTGTATTTCCTTTCCAAAATTGATCATTCATAGCAGCACTTCCGTCATTAGTTGCTAAAGTCCATTCTCCTAATTTAGTAAATCCAGTAGTATCTTTACATAAATCAGAAGTAGGACCGAAAGATGCAGGTCCCAAAGTAATGTCTACTGTGTTGGGAAAGGCGGTAGTTCCTAAGAGAGCAGTAGTAAATGTTGATTCAAAGTGTTCTTTGATTTTAGGGCTACACATCCATACGATATTATTATTAACGGTTTTAGCCTTACAAATCCAATTAATGTTTTCCATATTATAATAAAAAAGAAAATTCTTTTATATTATAAATTTTATTAGAGATTTTATTATTGTGAAATCATACTTACTGGTCCGTTCCAATTTAATGCAACAATAACTGAAAAGTCTTTTGAAGTTGATATAGCAAAATTTGAACCAGAATAACTTGTTTTTTTCCAAGTTTTACCTAAATCTTTAGTAATATGAATTTGGCTATCACCTCCAAGAATTATAGTAGAACCATCGCCTGATACTCTTAAACAACGATTATATGGTCTAACGGGAGATGGTATTTGCTCCCAATTTTGTCCAGTATCTTTACTGACTAAGAAATGACCATCAGCAGTAATTGCTGACATAATTTTACCATCAGAAGAACAAGCTATTGCCCACCAATGTCCATTAAATGCTCTTTGAGTCCAATTATTACCACCATCAGTACTTGTGTATATAAAACCGGGATTTCTATCTAATTGATATGCAACCACTGCAACAATAGAACCATCATCAGAACAACATCCCATATTCCAAGCACCACCAATTTTACCAGCAGCACAATTATTCCAATTTTTACCTTTATCAGTACTCTTCCAAATTGCATTAGAACCTTGGTCACAAATATACATCACTGAAAGGTCTAAAGAACCGAAAACATTACCGGGATATGTAGGTGCAGCAATATTTGCTTTATTCCAGCTTCCACCCATATCAGTAGAAATCCAATACCCGTATCCATTATTGGCACTTGCTATAATAAATGACGCATCTTGATTAATTCCAACAAATGCCCAAGATTGAGCATTGTTATTAATATTTTTCCAAGTATTACCTGAATCTTTACTCATCCATACATAATTGTTATTATTATTTACTGCTACAATATATTTTCCATCGGCTGATACTGCTGCATCGCACCAATTTCCGCTAGGAAGAGCAGAAATAGTAGTGAAATTTGTTTTAAGAGTCTTAGGAAATACAACTGAACCCGAAGGAGCAGCAGATTTAAATGGATGATTATCGGGTAAGTTAGATTGTAGGCCCCATTTCCAGGATAGGTAACCTTCAATGATTTGACGTTGAGTATCAGTATGACTGGTATTAAATACTAATATTTCACTAATTGTGCCTAACATTTTTTCATTAGCAGCATTGAAACCAATATAATTAGGACCATTTGGTTGATTTCTGGCACTAGGCTTTCCTGTATGTACTTGTGCACCATTAAAATAAATAGTTTGAGTTGCTCCAGAATCATAAAAAGTATTGTATAAAAATGGTACATTTTTTGTTGTAGTGCCTTTTGCAATATCATTACCCCACCAAGATGTATAAATAGCAGCTCCTGGATTCATAGTAGTCATAATTCTTAAATTTTGGTTAGAACCAGCCACACCTCCGCCTATAATAGAACCATATCTATTTTGTGTATCATAACCAGTCATCGCAATAACATAAATTGAATATGACGAGTCTCCGAAAGGAATAGAATCATTTGGTAAAGTGAAATATGAATTACCATCAAATACAACACCATTTTTAACACTATAAGTTGGAGCACCAGTAATAGCATTTGTATTATATCCTTTACCAGATTTGTCATTCCAAACAGTAATATTACTTCCATCTGCTGGTTGATTACCATTTCCAGCTGGATCTCTACCATCAAACCAAAGTTGAATACCACTAATATTAGCGATACTAAATGGAGGGATAATTTGCAAATCACCTGCATTATACCAAAAAATATTATCTGGATTATTGGGATCAACATACAAATAAGATGTATCTTGAATTCTAGTTAATTTAGCATCAGATACAGTTGTAATAAAACTATTTGGATCAGGAGATACTAATGATATTTTAGGCATAGAGTCACTGATACTAGTAGGTAAAGCAACATGAGGTTGTACAATTAATGATTGCATTTGGTTACTCCAATTAAATCCAGTGTTTTTAGAATCAGTTACTTTAGATAAATCAGAATTATCGCCGGTAATAGCTTTACCGTAACCAGTAAAATCTCCATTTTGATATAAGAGTGCTACTAATCCAGATGGAACTTTGATTGATTGAAGAGCTTTAGGTCCAATCTTATCGAGTTGGGAGCTGGTATATCTACCTATACCAAAAGAGCTGGAGTTACCTCCGTAATTGGTGGCTGAGAATAATTGTACGGTGTTAGTTGTGGCTTCGAAATGTTCTTTGATTTTAGGGCTACACATCCATACGATATTATTATTAACAGTTTTAGCTTTACAAATCCAATTAATATTTTCCATATTAAAATAAAAAAGAAAATTCTTTTTTATTTTAAATTTATTATATATTTTATTTTTAACTTTTTTCAACAGCTTTTCCGGTTATATTAAATATTTGGACTCCTTCTTGTACAAAATTAGGAGTATTATAAATTACATTTCTATCTTTATCTAATAGTGATATTCTAAATGGCTCCATACGTTCATAACAACATCCACGATTATAGAATTTAATTTGTTTTATAGCAGTTGGTGCACCCAATGTAAGTTCCCACCAATCATTAGCTATACTCATTTGACCACCTCTATCACCTGGACCATTTAATTCTACTCCATCCACAGCGTATTCGGCAGGATAGCCATCTTTAGATTTAGCTATTTGATATTTAGCAACATTTACATTATTTAAATCAAAAACTTGAAGTTGTGCTATTTGAATACTGCCTGCTTTTGAATTATCACTTTTTTCGATTCTAACAAATTTTATTAAACCAGGTGTTCCAATGTTTGGTCCTAATTTATTAATTACTTGTTTAGTAGCACTATTACCAGGGAATGATCTGGTAGCTAATAAATTTCTATTAGAATCTAAAAATTGAACTGTTTGCATAACTGAATTAAAATACCAAGGTGTTGATTGACGAGTTAAAATATTAACTTCTTTAATATTAGTAGGTTTAGGTAAAGCTACTTCGATGAAAAAACTTTTAGCGTCAGGGCTATTTTGAATTGGAGCCCATTGATTAGGCCATTCTAATATTTGTTCATTACCGTCAATTAATTTTTGAACTGGGTAATTTTGTAATAAACTAGCTTGACCACCATTTTGAGTAATAGTACCAGTTTTAGCGATATTGACATCTTTATCGTCTTTAATTACAATTTGTGAAATTTCAATATAACTCATTCCAGAATCAGAATTACTTGGAGCAATTCTTACAAATGAAACATTTTCTAAATAATTAGTAATTTGTGGAAATGCAGTTGAACCCGAAGGAGCAGCTGATTTAAATGGATGATTATTTGGTAAGTTAGCTTGTAAGCCCCATTTCCAAGCTAGATAACCTTCAATCATTTGACGTTGAGTATCAGTATGACTAATATTAAATACTAATACTTCACTTATTGAACCAATCATTTTTCCAATATTTTGTGAAGCCCATCCTAATACATTATTATTATTTGGTTGTACTCTAGGTCCACTAGGTGTATCTGTTTTACATACTGTACCATTAAATCCAATACTTCTTTGTCCCCCGGATTCATATAATGAATAGTGTAAAAAGGTTTGATTTTCATTATATGGACAACCGGATTGTATATTTCTATTATTCCAAGCAGTTTCAAAATTACGATTTTGATGTCCTGTAATTGCTAACCAGGCCCCTGTAGGACCATTTACATTCCCACCTCCAATCATACCAGGTACACCACTACTACTTACAATACTTCCTACAACATAAACTGCATATGAACTATCATTAAATGGAATTGAACCATCTGGTAAATCAAAATATGAATTACCATCAAATACAACACCATTTTTATTATATATAGGATTTCCATTTACCTTAGTTGTATTAAATTTATTATTTGATTTATCATTCCAAGTTGAAAGTTTACTTCCATCGGCTGGTTGACTACCATTTGCAGCTGGGTCTCTGGCATCAAACCAAAGTTGTAAATCACTAATTGCACTAATAGTAAAAGGAGGGATAATTTGTAAATCACTTGCGTCATACCAAAAAGTATTATCTTTATTATTAGGGTCAACATATAAATAAGACTTGTCGTCAATTCTAGTTAATATAGCACCGGATACAGCTGTCATAAAACTATTAGGGTCAGAAGCTACCAATGATATCTTAGGCATTTTGTCACTGATACTAGTAGGTAAAGCAACATAAGGTTGGACAATTAATGATTGCATTTGATTACTCCAATTAAATCCAGTGTTTTTAGTATCAGTTACTTTAGATAAATCAGAATTTTCACCAGTAATAGCCTTACCATAACCAGTAAAATCTGCATTTTGATATAAGAGTGCTACTAATCCAGATGGAACTTTGATTGATTGAAGAGCTTTAGGTCCAATCTTATCAAGTTGAGTGCTGGTATATCTACCTATACCGAAGGAACTAGAGTTACCTCCGTAATTGGTGGCTGAGAATAATTGTACAGTGTTAGTTGTGGCTTCAAAGTGTTCTTTGATTTGGGCTAGACCCTCCTGGGGATGCAAAGACCTCCGGTCTTGGCACATCCATACAATATTATTATTAACTGTTGTTGATTTACAAATCCAATTAATGTTTTCCATATTATATATATTAAGCTTGAAAATTTTTATATAATTTAATATAATGTCAAAAACAAATAATAATAATAATCTAAAATTAGAACAAAATGGAAGAGTATTTCCAAGTTGGATTATGAAAAATTTTAAAAAATATGTATTACCCGAAGTAATTAGGAAAGAAGGAGAAGACCCTTGTAACGAAGCCATAGAAAAAGGAAAATTAACCACCTATCAAAAGTTTATTGGTGAATATTTAAATTATCGTTCTTCTTTCCGTGATATCTTACTTTATCACGGGGTAGGCGCGGGAAAAACTGTTTCTGCTATTAACGTTTATAATATTCTTTACAATTACACACCCAAATGGAATATCTTTATTCTCATTCCTGCAGCTTTACATAATGACCCTTGGTTAAAGGATTTAAAAATGTGGTTAGCTAAAGAAAACAGTGAAGACAGAATGAAGAATTTAATTTTTATTCACTATGATTCTCCTATAGCTGATAGAGATTTCTTAGATAAAGTTAAAAGAGCTGATAGTTCCAAACAGTCTTTATTTATTATCGATGAAGGTCACCGTTTTATTAATAACGTTTATAATAATATTAGTTCAAAAAATGGTAAAAGAGCTCAAGTAATTTATGATTATATTCAACAGGAAAAGAAAGAAAATTCTAATGTGAGAGTTATGTTATTGTCTGCAACTCCCGCGGTAAATAATCCTTTTGAATTTGCTTTAATTTTTAATTTATTAAGACCTGGAACTTTTCCAACCAGTGAAGCTATTTTTGAACAAATTTTTATTTCATCTACTAATTTTCAATCCCTTAACGAAAATACTAAAAATATGTTTCAAAGAAGAATTTTAGGTTTAGTCAGTTATTATATTGGAGCTACTCCAGACAAGTTTCCTTCCAAAACCATTCATTACAAAGCTATTACTATGGAAAAGTATCAAGAATCTGTTTATAATCATTTTGAAGAAATAGAAGAAGAAAGAGAAAAATTAAATCGCAAGTTATCCAGAGGGAGAGTTGGTGAAGAAATATCAACTTATAATGCATATACTCGTCAAGCATCTAACTTTGTTTTTCCTCATATTACGGATACTATCAATGGAGAAGCTAGACCCAGACCTGGAAAATTTAAAATTAAAATAGAAGACGCTGAAAAAATAGACGAAGGTAAAGATATTAGTAAGATTAAGGAAATGAAGTTAAATGATAAAGAAGCAGCAGCTTATGATGCTGCTATTAAATCTTTTGTCAATGGATTTATAAATTATTGCAAGGATTTTCACAATAAAGATAAACAAGCAAATTATACTTTACAAGATGATATTAAAACTTGGAGAACTAAATATAATTCTAGTTTTTCAAGCTTTTTGGAAAAGGAAAATAAAAAGTCCAAATTATTTGACGTATTAAATACCTGTTCTCCTAAATTCATAACTTGTATTTTTAATATTTTAAAATCAAACAGCCCCGTTCTAGTTTATTCAAATTATGTATTAATGGAAGGATTACAAATTCTAAAAATTTATTTAGGTTTCTTTGGTTTTATTGATTACCACAATGAAAACAGTGAAAAATACGATGGATTTAGATATATTGAATATCACGGAGCAATTAATCGCGAAATTCGTGAAGAAAACAAAAAAATCTATAACGATAAAGAAAATATTAATGGAAAAAATGTTAAAATTATTATGATTTCTCCAGCGGGTGCAGAAGGTATTACTTTACATAACACTAGACAAGTGCACATTTTAGAACCATTTTGGAATGAAGCTCGTATTGAACAAATTATGGGTCGTGCAGTGCGTATGTGTGTACACAAGGATTTACCGATGGCAGATAGAAAGGTTGATGTTTTTAGATATAGAATGATTCGTAAGGGTGGAAAGGAAACAGCAGATGAAAAGATGGAAAGAATATCTCGTAAGAAAAATAATTTATTAATATCTTTCATAGAAGCGGTTAAAGAAGCAGCAGTTGATTGTGAATTGTTTAAAGCTCACAATATGATGGGTTCTAAATACAAGTGTTTTCAATTTAATGAAGAATCTTTATTAGAAAAGCCAATTGGTCCTGCATTTAATGATAATTTAGAATATGATCAAAAGATTGACAATGGTTTAAATGCTAAAGAATCATCTAGAATGAAAATTAAAGTTCGTAAAGTAAAAGCAGTTAAGAAAGTAGAAGATAATTTATATTCAGAACCAGCAGTATATTGGTTTTATGAACCATCTGGTATGATTTATGATTTTGATTTATATTTTCCAATTGGTAAGGTAGATAAGGATGCAAATGGTAATTCTATTAAGTTGGATAATGAGACTTATGTAATAGGGGATGTAATTGATATTCCTGAGTTTAAGATCTATGATATATAGTTTACTAAAAATAAATAAAAATTGATTAAAAAAAAATTAATATAATATAATTAATATATATGGAAAAATTTAAATTAGCTGAATTATTTACAGGAACAGGTGCATTTTCTCTAGCATTTCATAATACACAAAAAGTAGAAACCGTATTTGCAAATGATTTTTGTAAAAATAGCGAAAAAATTTTTAATGAAAATTTTGAGATGACTTTAACACGTGCAGATATTAATGATATAAAATCAAAAGAATTACCAGATTTTGATATTTTAACAGCTGGATTTCCTTGTCAACCATTCTCTATTGCTGGAGAGCAAAAAGGATTTGAAGACGAAAGATCTAATGTTTTCTGGAAAATTTTAGATATAATAAAAAAGAAATCACCTAAAGTTGTTATTTTTGAAAATGTTAAAAATTTAATGTCGCATGACAATGGTAAAACTTTTGATATTATTACAAAAGAAATTGACAAGTTAAAATATTTTTATAAATATCAATTATTAAATACATGTGAAAATTCAATTGTACCTCAAAATAGGGAAAGAATTTATATTGTATGTTTTAAAAATAAAGAAGATTGTGATAAATTTACATTTCCCGATACAATTAATGAGAAAGATAAACTTCCGTTAAATAAATTTATTGAAAAAGAAGTTAACAGTAAATATTATTATACAAATAGTTCTGGTATTTGGGAAAAAATTAAAGATGAGATTAAAATTCCAATTTCAAAAAATGTTATCTATCAATACAGACGATATTATGTCAGAGAAAATAAAAATAATGTATGTCCTACTTTAACAGCAAATATGGGAACAGGTGGACATAATGTTCCATTAATAAAAGATTCAAAAGGTATTAGAAAATTAACTCCTCGTGAATGTTTTAATTTACAAGGATTTCCAAGTGATTATAAATTACCAACAATGAGTGATGCTGGATTATATAAATTAGCAGGTAATGCAGTTTCTTACCCAGTTGTTAAAAAAATAGCTGATAAAATTGTTAAAATATTAGATGATATACCAGTTAAAAAAGATACTAAAGAAATTGTAATAGATGATTTGCCAAAAGAAATTAAGAAAAAGAAGAAAGTAAAGGATGTAGTTGTATAATTATTTATTTTTAGGTTTATTTATCATTTCTTCAAAAGAACCTTCAAATAAAATACTTATATGTTTACTATCTAAATTTTTACAAAGTTTATCAAAAGAAAAACGAGGTCTATTATTTTTATTTTTAATAGCTTCTTCAAATGTTTTATTATTTGTAATTTTCATATTTTTCCATTCATTTGAATTATTAGATAAATCTATTTTATACAATTTATATTTATTTAAATTTATTGCATCTAAACATATTAATACATTCCAATTCTCTGTTGGACCAAAACTCATAGGACCTGTTGAAGTAAAGCATTTACATTCAATTTTAATTGTTTTATTTTCTTCAACAAAATGTAAATCACCTACAGAACTATTATTACAATTAATATTTTGATGTTCAATTAAAAAATATTTAATCATATTTTCGCTTACTATTTCAGGTAATCCTATTTTTCGCATTTTACAATTATTTTTTTTATTAAAGTTATTTATATCATTATTATATTTAAGGACTATTTCAAATATTTCTCTTAATCTATCTTTATTAATATGTTTCTTTGATTGATTTTTTTCTTTTTTAGGAGTTTCTTTAGAAGGCTCTTTTTTATTATGATTTTTACAATTTACTTTACCACATACGTTTCCTTTATTTTTCCCACTTTTAAGAATAATCTTACAATCCATTAATTAAATAGATTAATATCTTTTTAATTAATTTTTCAATATTTCATTACCAGATGTATTATTAAATCTAAACACTGGCACTTTTCCAGGAGTTCCTTTAGGGCTATAATTAAAAGTCATTTGTTTCCCTGCTTCTCTTTTTCTTTTCCTTTCTAATAATACCATTCTTAAAGGGTCTTCAGTTGTTCCAATACATTGTAATGTAAATTCTTGGAAAGGTGATTTATCTAAAATAGTAATATCATGAGAATCTAAATATGCTAATCTAGCCTTTAACAATCTAGTTATCATAATCATATAGTTTCTTTCTTCTACCTTGTTTCTTTGGGTTTTAGCATATTGGTAATCAATTAATAAGTATAAAAAGATTAATTGAAAAGTACCAAAATATACTTCCTTCTTTTCTGAATAATTATTAACTATACATCTATTATTGTGGCCATATAATTTAAATATACAAACATCTTTGTAATAATATTCTGTATGTGCATCGTAAAATTGAAAGTATGGGGTAAAATGTTTTATAGTTAATTTATCTTTAAATTCATCTTTCAAAAATTTACCAACTTTTTCATTATCTTCTTTATAATTAATAGAAACAGCTTGATAATAAGTAAAATTATCAAATTCTAAATTTAATTTCGCTTTTTTAACTAAATAATTAAAAGCATAATGGCCTATTACAATAAATTGTGAATTGTGTAAGACTTTGTGTCTAACAAATCTTTTAATAAAGTGTAAATCATCTTCGCTTAGTTTACTTGGATAACTAGGTCTATCACTTTCAAATGAAGAAGGAAAAGGATAATACCTAATTAAAGTACTAGACCTACTAAATGTTTTATCTAAACGAAAATAAGAAGTTAATGGGTCAGAATAAACTCTAAATGCATCTACCAACATAAAATGGGGATGAGTAAATCTTAATCCTTTATCTTCAATATAATCAAGATTATCATAAACATTTTTAGGCATATAAGATAAATCACAATAATTTTGATAATTTACAAATATTTTATAAGTTTCTGGATGGACTCCATCTTTGCCTTCCACATGAGAGAATCCTTTAGAATGTAAGAAATCACATAATTCTACGACATCAGTTAATGGTTCGTGTGAATAAAATTCTATATCAGCTAAATCAGTTTCTTTATAAAAAGCATCATTCTTGTTTTTCATTTTAATTAAATGATTTTGTGCATATCCACCATAAATAATTTTTTTCTTTTTTTTAATATAATCTATGATGTTAGCATAAACATCTCTAAATTCAGTTATAGTAGGTTCTAAAGTATCTAATTTCTTCTTCATTGCCTCGTCTTTGATATCATCCATCCCTTTTTTAATTACCTCTAAATCTATATCTCTATACATTACAATAAATTAGATTTTTAATTATTAAATATATAATAATTAAAAATAATCAAAAAATCCGGTACTAATGATTTTATTTTCATTTAAATCATAGTTAATACCGATATCAAATATTAAATCTTTAGAAGTTTCTTTATCAAAATCAATTTTATAATTATATCTATCAATAAACCTTTCTAAAATATTATTATCATTTTCCATTAAATAAATACCAATACTATTATTGTGATACTTATGATGAAACATCATATTTGCTGAATTAGGTGATATTTCTTTTAATTCTTTAATAAATTTTTCTTTATTTACTAATTTTTTATTCAATTCCTCATAATTCATAATTCTAAAAAAATTACTTTCTATTTCATTAGTTTTTTTATCTAAATCATAAGTATAATTATAATTGCTACTAGCTCCAACTTTTGCTTCGTAGATATGTAATTTATTGTTGAAAGATGAATCTTTTAATTCTAAATCAAAAGAAACTAGTACAGCATCATCAAGATTACCATCGTAATCTTTATTAAATTCATTTAATATAATATTTATATCTTTTTTAAATTTACTTTTATCAACTTTATCATAATTTGGTTCTGTTATATTTTTACTATATAAA
>Ga0114968_10001061_pt1 | contig 20835 bp, 18 predicted proteins | sample M_130807_EF_Meta_FD_87020 | JGI IMG/M metagenome (GOLD analysis project Ga0114968, IMG submission 87020) | Freshwater microbial communities from Lake Montjoie, Canada to study carbon cycling - M_130807_EF_MetaG | ecosystem: Environmental > Aquatic > Freshwater > Lake | place: Lake Montjoie...
ACGAAGCGTGTAGCCATCATTCATAACGATTCTACCATCTGGTAAGAAGGAGGACGTTAAATGATTGACATTTCTAAACTTCATATCATTTCCTGACCCGTCTTGGATAACTCCGCCGTAGGAGGATAGAGAACCAATTGGCTTGACGTCACCAGTCGTAAGGTTGACATGGAAGGGATAGCAAGTTCCGAAACCAGTCGCAATAGCAGATTTACCATCAGGAAGAAGAGTATAACTCTGAACAGCATATTTACCATCCCACAACTTTTTAAAAGGTTTTGTTGTCTCAATGTCTGTGGTCATCTAGTAAGTTAGGGGAGGGGGGAGGAGGAGGGAGGTTAGCAAGGAGAACAAGAGAGAGAGAGGTATAGAGAAGAAGAAGAATGTTGAATAGAAGTCCTATATATGACATCAGTACAACACAAGCATCACTTATCAGACATCTGACTTACTTTGCTTAGTGGTTGAATAAAAAGAAGTGAGGTCTAGGAGTGGTCTGACGAATGTTCTCGAAGCCAATGTTTTCGCGTCAAGGGGAGAGGGGGTAGAGAGAGGATGGGAGGCAGAAAGAAAAGATGATGACTATATGTGCTAATGAGTATGCGATTGTGACGATGAGCTTTTGATGTTATATACCTTCAATTGGAAAGCTTAGTAGACTTTTGTTGTGTGAGCAAAATTTGTAGCGAAATTTGTAGCGAAATTTGTAGTGAAATTTGTAATGAAATTTGTAATGAAATCACCTCACTCTTAAAAGAAAGATCAATACGTAACCATGGACGAATCATCTAATATTACCACAAGAACGATTGGTATGAGTTCTATTTACTATATATGCTTTTCTAAAGGAGTGTTTTTTGTTCCTAGTCCCTTCTTCTTCCTCCTACCCACCCACCCCTCCTCCCTCTCTCTAATAACACATATCATATCAGGTATTTATATCGATAGGAAGCTTCATACACGTATCCAGATTCCATTATCTGATGACAAGCGTCTCAGTGTTTCTGTTGATGGTGTCTACAGTAGCTTTCCTCCTCTTGCTGCGAAGGACTTGGAGTGTCATGAAGACATGGACTCTATCTTGAATGAAATCTTTGAAAGCCATGAAGAAGGTTATGTGACACCTCCCCCAAGAGTTTTATCCTCACCATGGATGATTCCTGATGCTCCATGTAAAGGAAATCGACAAGAGGCTGAAGAAGACGACCAAGCAGTAGCCCCACCAGATCATGAGGAGGAGGAGGAGGACGTCCTTCATACCCCAAGACCTTCAATCGTTCCCTGTATTCCGTACAATCAGCAGTATTCTTTTGTTCCTATTCAGGAGGAAAGTGAGGATGATGATTCGGGAGGAATGAATATTGTAACTCCTGTAGCTCGACGAAGATCTCCTGAACCTCCTTCTTCTCCTGTCTATGAAGATGAGACTGAAATCGATGATGATCAAGTGCCTGATGTGCCTGTAGAAGATGAGGCTGTAGAAGATGTGCCTGTTGAAGAAGAGCTCGTCATTATCGACACAACCCAGGAGGAAGAGCCTTTACAGATTCCTGTTGATGAGACTCCTGTGGTTGAAATTGCTTTACAGATTCCTGTTGAGTTACCCCCTCTAGAAGAAGTGCCTATGATTAATTTAACACCTTTTGAAGAGGTACTTCCTGCTGCTATTCCTCCTGTTGCGGACAAAAAGAGAAAGATTGAGGAGGTTTACGACTCTACCAACGGTGAAGAGGAATACCAGCAGCAGCGACAACCACCCATGCCTTTGAGAAAGAGAATCAAGAAAATTGATGGTGATGGTGACTGTCTCTATCGAAGTATTTCCGACCAACTCTATGGCAATCAGGAATTTCGCGTCGTGCTTAGAAATCTTTGCGCTGATTATTTAAAGAAGCATCCTGAGTTACAAGCGTTTGAAACGGCTGAGAATATCGCCAAAAGCTTCAACATTGGTGAAATGGCAGGTGATTTGGAGATTTCAGTCCTTAGTGAACTGTTGGATTGTCGAATCAATATTTACTATCAAGGTGAAGATGAGCCTTCGCATTTTTACAATCCAGATGCCTCAAGCGGTGATGTGATCAACCTGTTGTTTCGTAATGCGCATTATGATAGCTATTATCCTTCTTCGGAGACTTCATTGTTGAAACGACAGGCAGGCGCAGTAGAGAAAGGGATTTTAGGCAGGGCGGGGCAATATCTTCCTTCAAGTTTTTCACCCAAGATGGAGAATGTCAAGATTGAGGCGAAATATTGGGATTTCAATAAGGGCTTTTTCTTTGGACATGTCATTGATTCAGTCATTGCTACGCGTTCTATGTTGGCTTGTACCGGGTTGAAATGTATCGGTGATCCTGATTCGACTCCGTATTATCATAAGGTACATTTTGAGGACGGTGATGAGGCATGGATTCAGCATGGATTATTACATGCCTTGAAGAATGAAGATAAAGACTATAGAGAAGAAATTATCCAACGAAAGACATCTCGTAATGGGAGGAGAATCAAACCTGTTAGAAAATTGACGATGTAATCTAGAAGATATTGAGTAGTAGTAGTTTAAAGATTTGTGTATTATTTTTATAATTATTAAATGGAAAACATTACAAAGAAATCAATTAAGAAATTGTCACAGTCTGCTGGAATTAAAACATTAAGCGATGACTGTTATGATTTGATTCGAGAGATTATCGAGACGAAGGTTAAAGAAGTTGTGAAAAACTCATCTGTTATTATGAAGGAAGACAAAAATTCAAAGACATTAACACCTTTATATATTTCTCAAGCATTAGACATAAGTCACAGAGAGACAATTATATACGAAGAGGGCGTTTAAAGATATATAATCGTTCATAAAAAAAAAGATGATTGATAATTTACTCGCAGAAAATAAGTATCATGAAGCAATTAACCTATTTAAAGAAAATGGCGCGGATAGTCTTGTTCGTTTGATGACACTTGCCTTGGAACATAAATTTATACCAGAAATGAAAAAAGAAGAAGAAAAGAAAGAAAAAGAAGAACAAGAACACGACCAATTAATCCGTGTCTTACTAATGTGTAACTGGTGTTCGTCTCAACAATTGATTGAGACTTGGAATACCATGAGTGAAGATGGTAACTATCGATGGAAAAATATCAAGATTGTTGCTGATGAACCTTGTGATTATTACTGTATTATTAATAAGCCTCCTCCAGATAATAAAGTCAATTACGATCCTCAGAAAACTTTTCTTTTTCGCATGGAGCCTTATATGGAAAAAGATGAAAGACAATGGGGGGAGTTTGCGAAACCTGATGCTTCAACATTCAAATTTGTCGGATATCATGATACACACTATAATAATAATGAATGGCATTTATCAAAAACCTACAAGGAATTAAGCAATGACGACGAGAAAATAGAAAAGAATCCTGAGCTTTCTCACGTCCTCTCGACGATTTTGTCCGATAAATACAAAGACCCTGGGCATATCAAGAGAGTAGATTTCATTAAATTTATTGAGAAAAAGATGGATGTTCATGTCTTTGGAAGTGACAAATTTCTTTGGAAGAATTACAAAGGTTCTTTACCCTATCATGCGAAGGATGATTCCTTATTACCTTATAAATACACCTTCAATGTTGAGAATCACTCGATAAAAAATTACTATACCGAGAAATTGATTGATGGTATTTTAGCAGAAACATTGGTGTTTTATTCGGGATGTTTTAACGCAAGGGATTATATCGATGAGAAGGCATTTGTCTATTTAGAGCTGAGTAATTTCGAACATGATTACCAGGTTGTAAAGAAAGCCATCGAGGAAGACTGGTATACCCAGCGCTTACCATATATCAAAGAAGCAAAGAAGAAAATACTCAATGAGCTACAATTTTTCCCGCGATTACATAAACTTATCAATGCCTCGTTATAACACAACAAGGAAATTTACTTTTGATTAAACTGAATAGTTCGGCTTGATCTTCATCAAAAAGGGCTTCAAATGAAAATAATTTTAGATTTTCATTTTGTACTGAATTTTGAAGGAGACATTTAAGGTCATCCACAAAATAAAAGATGTTTGTTCTCAATGATTTTAATTGAGGATTTCGGATTCCTGTCAATAATAATTTGTGGCTTGGCATATAGGAGACTTGATACTGATTATAGTCATGGAGAATCGATAAGTCCTGTAGATTTTCCATACTACTAATCCATTCTCTATTTTCATCGTCATAATTATTCTCATGATGAACATAATTGACTAATTCTAACCGCTCGATAGGTTTAGGATTCCATCGAATACAATAAGGTGTTTTATAGTAGTCCAAGTTGACATCACGAAGGGTCAGGTTTTTGATTTGGAGACATCGTAACGTCTTGATGATATCTTCTCGACAGGAGCAATCCTCTTGAAAAACATCCATACAATGATCATTTGAGAGAATATAATTACTTATGGTCATTGTTTCAATACAGGTTATTTGATGCCTGACTAACCATTTGACAAAATCATGGACATAGAATCCTTTCACTTCTATAGAGGAAAGATTCATTTTATTTACCCGAAATGATTTATTTGAACAAAGTAACCCACAGATTGTCGTCTGGTCGCAAAAAGATATGATAATATGAAGCAAATCATAGTTATGTAATACATCAAACGACATAAAACGTTTTTTTTATGAAAAAAAAATAATTTAAAGGCACACTCTTTAAATTAAAAAATGACAACCATGCCTTTAAATCTCAAATACCCTGAGTTTGACGATATCGTTGTTTCAACAAAGACATTTATTGTAAAGACAAACCTTGTGATTGATTTGAAGAAGCTTTTTGAGTTTCTTCCTGTGACAGATTATGTCATGCTACCTAAAAAACGAGGACGAAAAAAGAAGGTTAATTTCGAGGAAAGTAATAAGGATGTGGTGAATGGCTCTATTATCACCATGAAGTATGAGAATCAAGTGAAAGGTGTGGATTTAAAAATCCGAAAATCAAAGAAAAAAAAGAGCAAGTGGTTTCGTAATAGTTTTACAGTCGTCATTGTGATTGATTTCAAGCCTGTGAATTTTAAAATTTGTCAAAATGGAATGTTTCAAATCACAGGCGCAAAGTTTGACTCTCAAGCTGAGGATTGTATAAAATTTATTTGGAGTCTTATTAAGACGGAGAATCAAAATATCTATAATTTCTCGAAGGGGTCTCAGTTAGAGGCTATTTTTATTCCCGCGATGAGAAATATCGACTTTAGCTTAGGTTTCCACGTCGATCGTGAGAAATTAACAAAGTTTATGAATAGTCAGACGGAATTTCATTCTTTATTGGAAACATCGTTTGGATATACAGGAGTCAACATCAAATTTCCCATAAAGGATGATATTCGGGATATGCGACTAAAGAAATTGACGTTTCATAAGGAGACAGGAGCAGCGGAGGAGTCTTTTTTGACATATGGGGACTATATTACCGAATTACCTGAAAAAGAACAGCAGAAGAAATTGAAAAAGAATCGGTATACGACGTTCTTAGTGTTCCATTCCGGAAAAACGATTTGCAGCTCAATTACAGCTGAACTTACAAAGCCCGCATATATCTATTTCTTAGACATAATCAAACGGTGTAGGCATGAAATTGAAGAAAAATTAGACATTTAATTGCTATTTTTTGTGTTTAATTTGTCAAATTTTCGAGCCTTATACCGGAATGAAAACCTAAACTTTTTTCTTTGAAAAAAAATACACATTAACCTCTTTTTTTATTTTCCATTTATAAAATAAAAAAAATGAGCGAAGAAAGAACAACATCCTATATGATTTTTGACCTTGAAAACGATAAATTGAATAAAGAAAAAGTCAAACTTTTTATAAAATTCGCGAATAATACCTTGGAACAATTCAAGAAATACAACCTTATGCTGAAGGAATTCAAGGCATCAATCAAAACGGCTCATTGGCCTGGAAGTGTGTATTATTTTTCGTTTGATTCTGATGATGTCAACAATATTATTGGGTTTGCCCACACAAGAAAGAATAAAGACAGACTTGATTTATTGACTCTTATCACGAAAAATATGAGAGAAAAAGATGTTCGATCTGTCCCGAAATATAAAAACGCAGGGACAAATCTCATTAATAAAATTATTGAAGAAAATCCAAGAATGAAAAGTCTCTATGTTCCTGAAGTAAAGAATACAGCAGAGGGATTTTATAAAAAATTCGGATTCACCAAAGTCATTCCGCATATTATTTCTTATGAATTAAATATCAACCGTGTAGAACCTCCTAAAGAAGCAAAAGAAAGTAAAAAAAGTCGTATGATTTTCTCGAAAGGGTTTCGTGTAGGAGGTGGAGGAAATCCAGCGTCGTTTTTTGAGAGATAAAGTTTTTGGTCTAAAAGCTGCTGCGGAGATTACCGTAGCAGCTTTAACTCATGAAACATTTTTTTTCAACATTTTTTACTCCTTTCAGAAAAAAATACCTTTAGAATTTTTTTCATTATTTTTTTTATTTCTAATTTAAAGTATGAAAAATTTATCTTTAAAAAAATGCCAGTCATATTTAAGTGTAAATCAAATGAAGCCTATTGTATCAAAATCTTGGCGGAATTGCTTTCCAATAACATAAAAACGGGTTGTTTTGTCCTCGATGATACAGGAATATCGCTAAGAATGATGGATCACCACCGAAGCATCCTTATTGATTTGATGCTGAATGCGAATAACTTTCAAATGTACAAGTTTAATTCAAAGAAGATTTACATAGGAATTAATCTCAATCACTTTCACAAGATGTGCAAGTCCATAAAGAAAAAAGACAGTATCGAATTATTTATCGATGAGGATTCGCCGACGGATTTGGGTATCAAAGTCATCCCAAAAGAAAATAATCGCGTCACTACATCTTATGTGAAGATCCAAAATGTTCAGAACTTAGACATCAATATTCCCACAGGATACAATAAGCCTATCATTGTTTCTTCTTCAGAATATCAAAAGCTGGTCAAAGAAATGTCTAGTATTGGAACGACATTAAAGGTTCTTTCGAAAAATTATTCTATAGAATTTAGCTGTAATGCTGGTGGGATTTTGAAAAGAACGGTTCAATTTGGCGAACTTGACGATGATGACGTTGCGGAGGGTGAAGGTGGTGTTGGTACGGCATCAGCAAAAGATAATGCGGAATATGAACAAGAATTTGTGACTGACCAATTGTGCCGCATTACCAAACTATCCGGTCTCAGCAGTAATATGCAAATTTTCCCCGGAAAACCACTTTTGTTTAGTTCATCCGTTGGAAGTTTAGGCAAAATTTGTATTTACATTAAATCCAAAGAACAAATCGATTCAGAGAATTACACAGTGGATTCAGACTGTGAATCAGATTAACGAAAAAATTGACTACCTTTTCTCATTTGATAAAAAAATAAGAAAAAAACGTATTATTTATAACTCAAAATCTCTCCAAATTTCCATCCTTATTCATACATGTCCAGTACGTTGCTTTTCCCGCGCTATCCTCAGCACCAAAGCACAATCTTGTCCCTTTTGCAGCATCAGTACTCACAACCTCATTAATCAACCACTTATTCGTTCCTAATTTCAATGCTCCGGTGTTTGTCAATGCTCCATTATTGACAAGAGAACCAGATGTAACAGCGCCGGTAGTAGTTACCGCTGGTACGGTCAATGAGTCTTTGTTTAATGTCATTGTGCTTCCATATTTCAGTGAACCTGATGTCAAATAAGTTGTCCCCAGAATATCTTTTACGCCTCCCCACAGAGCTAATGAATTTCCGGATATATTTCCATCAGTGATCATCGCTTGTTTACCAAAACCACCAGCTCCAATAGTAACTTTTTTTCCTGTTCCTGGCATAATATTAATTTCTCCCGTTGCTGTATCTATAGTTTGATACGCATATTTAGCATCTGTCACGGGAAGACCGTTGGAAAATTTAATTCCAGTATCATTCGCTGTCGTAATAAAACTTTTTCCAGTTGAAGAGGTAATATTTCCATTGATATCAATATCGGATGTTTTCAATGACCCATAAGTACCAAGACCCGTAGATGTCACAGAACCAAATGTTCCAGCGCCAGATGCTGTCACAGCAGTTGCTCCAGAAATAGCCTTTCCAGCAAAATCACCAGACACTGCGGAATTCATTCCCGAAACAGATTTCTCTAAAGTACTAAGATTGGTGCTCAAATTAGCGACATCAATACCATTAAGTTTTTTTCCAGTAGCAAGTGTAATATCATCGTTAAATGTACTTTTTCCCGTCACTGTCAATGCTTTATTGATGGTCGTGTCACCATTGGGTGCTAAAGTGGTAGCAACATCCCTTGCCACTTTATCTGTGTCATAAGTTGTTTTCAAATTCGCAGCATCATTCACTGAAGATATAATATTTCCCATTTTTTATTTTCTATTAAGAAAAATAATAAAAAATAATAATTATTTAGTTTTTTTCTCAGCAACATTTCTTTTTCTTTTTTTTTTCAAGAGCTAGTAAATTTCTTTGTTTCAGTATTTTTTTTTCCTCATATAACGTTTCCCCAATAAATCTAAATAACGTCTCTATATTATTGTCATATTTCGCAGACACCTCGAAAAAGTTCATACCATTTTCTTCTGCTAATTTATGTCCTTCAAAGTATTCTATTTTTCTATTTGGGTATAAATCCGTCTTGTTACCGACCAACACAACCAAAACGCTATTGTCGACATAATTTTCCACTTCTTTTATCCAAACTTTGGATTTTTCAAATGACTCTCTACTTGTAATATCATACACAATAATAATAGCCTGGGCATTTCGATAGTAAGACCGTGTCAGTGCGCGGAATCGTTCTTGACCGCATGTATCCCAAACTTGAAGTTTGACTTTTGTGTCTTTATCAAGAGCAACGATTTTTACATTAAAATCAATCCCAATGGTAGAAATGTAAGTATGGTCGAAATGACCATTTGAAAATTGATCTAAAATGGCTGTTTTACCAGTGTTAATGTCACCCACGATAAGTATTTTGAATAAAGACTCATAAAGTAATGTAGGAATATCATCAATCATATTTTTTTTTCTTATTTATACAAGGTTTTTTTTAGTATTTAACTTTATTTTTGTCGTAGAGAATCAAAAACTTGTACAGCATTTGCTTCAACTGATTAGGAAGCTCATTCAAATCGAATTTCACGTCATTGTCGATAAATTTACCATCATACGGCAGGGTAAAGGTATTTTTATTATCACTGTTTTCCAATTGGTAGACTCTGATTAAGGCGTAGATAAGCTCAGAAGTATTGTCGTCGATATCGCCAACTAGCTTCATAAATTCGTCTTTTTGTTTGTTATTTAAATCTTCAAAGGATTGAACTTCACTCATAAGGTTGTCGTATAAGGGAAAGTTGGACATTTTTTTTTGTGTGAAAAAAAATATATATTTTTTTAGAAAAAAAAAGAGAATGAGAGGCATTATTCGTGTGGATTTGATTCTCTCCTATTGGTTATTTTTTTGGTGGATATTATACGAAATTGAGGCTGTCGAAGCAAATCCTAAATTATTTTTGTGGATTGGGTTGATTGTAAATATAGGTATGTTAGTCATAAAAATTGTTAAAAAAAGTCGGACGACGATACCCTTTATTATTGTCAATACTCTTATAAAAGTAGTACCATTGATTATGTTGATGGATACAGCCATTACTTATGAGGATGTGAAAGCTTCTCTAATTGTGTTGCTTCTTTTTGTCGTTTGGGCAAGTTGTCATTTTGAGAAAATCAAAGGACATTTAGAAAATCGTGATGTACCCCCTTTTGAATATTGGTGGGTAAATGGGTGACCGGGCTCAGTAATTTTATATATGGTTATATATAAGATTCTAGATTACACCAAAACTTCTTTTTCTTCTTGTGTTTGAACAATAGTAAATTGAGTATCTTGTGTTAAAAGCTCCGGATTTGCTTTGACTTTATTGATATGAGACAAGGAAGAGGTATGTCTTTTCCAGCATTGTCTTGTAAAAATTAATTGACATGCTACACATTGTATCTTTGATGTCCTTTGTTTTTTTATTTTTTTTTGATTCGATTCTCTATACTCATGTAAATACTTTAATCTCTTCTCTGCTATTTTAGCAGCTATTTCAGGGTCTGTTTCTTTAAGATTTGCCGCTATTTCTCGGCGTCTCTCTTGAATTTCTTCCTTTTTATTCCTGTAATGTTCTTTCTCTTTTTCCCTAAGTTTGTCTATATGCTTTTCTCGATATCGCTTATCTTTTGCTTTCTTTTTTTTAGGATCTATGTTCCTCTCTCTTTCTCTAAACTTTTCAGGATTTTCTTTTCTCTCTTCCCTTCGCATTTCATTAATCTCATCTCTGTTTTCATATAGATGAAGTTCTGCTTTTATGCGCATTTCTTCTTTTACATCTTTTTCTTGAATGACTATATTCGGGGCGACATCCTCAAAAGAATTCACAAAAAAATCAATCACTGTCTTGAATTTATCTATCATCTCTGTTTCTGATAGTTCATCTGATTCAAAGATTTCTCGGTGACCTTCTATTAAATACTTTGACATTTTTAAAATGACGTTGGCCTCAACTTGATTTAAAATTTGCGCACATCGACAGGATTTATAATATACCAGCTTAATATCTGTATCGTGAATTAAAATACCTTTTAGCTTGTAAGTTTGATATCGCTTATTCACATCAGCCGCTCTGCCGATAATATACGTTGTTCTTCCATTGATATAGGCTATGAGGAAATAAATCACAAATTTGTCATTGGTGATAAAACGTGTTTCTTTCTTTTTTTGGAGCATGGTTTGAAGTTTCTTTGTTTGTTCTTCAGCAGCAGTCAATTGATTTCTTAACTCGTTACTTTCCTCTTCTACTGTTTCTTGTAATATCTCCTCAAGCTTGATATAGTAGTCATGGACTTCATCCGCTTTTTTTGTTCCAGCTTTGAGGCAAAATTTCTTAAAGGTATTTACGGAGAGCATGATGGTTTCTTTGTTCAAACCAGCACCACCTAAATTTTGACCTGCTCCACCGTTCGGTGGAGCAGGTTTACCTTCCATCTCAAAAGCTGCTCCACCCATCGGAGGAGCAGCTTTTATAACTTGGAAATCAGTGTCTAAAGTAAAATATTTTTCTAAACATCTTTTAGCAGGGTCTTTTCTAGCAAATCCCAACCATTTCCACACACTATCAAAGTCAATGATAAAATCCTTTTTTTTGTCATGATTCAAGTAGCAATAGAAGCTTGCCACAAAGAGTTGTTGTTCTTTCTCGTTAAAATTCTCCTTAATTTTCATTAGAAATTTGTTCTCATAGTCCTTGGAAAGTCGGGTCATTGAATTCTTCTCAATCAAATGTGCGATATTCAGTGTCGTTTTTAGCATTTTTTTATAGAAGAACGTCTGTCTTTAAACAAAAAATGCTTTTTTTGACACGTTTTTTAGCAAAAAGTTTTCAACAATTTCATATTTTTTCATATGAAATTTGTAAAAAGTAAGGTAATTTTTTTTACTTAGATACCAATGCTTTTGCTGTAGGCATCATAGGGGCTAGGATTACAGGTGCTAGGATAGACAGTGGAATTCATGTCTAGACCAGCGCTTCCAGTGATATCACTAAATTGAGTACGGGGGTTTTCCAAACTCATAATCTCAAAACCCTCCTGTTTAACACCTTCAGGAATATTATAATTCTTATTATAAGCAGAACCTAGGTTATCTGAGATGTACTGGAAGTATGCAGGCCGTAAATTATTTTCTACTCCCACACGGTCTTCGGCAGAATTACAACCCACACTCTTGGTTTTAAAACCATCGGCGCAGCTTACTCTTCCAGCTGCATCTAGTCCATTCCAGACAGGGCAGACCATATTACGGGGATTGAGGAAACGGTCAGACAAAACTCTCTCGGCATTTGCGGAATTTGTTTTACAAGTTCTCAATGCGGACTCTAAATTGACTATTGACATTTTTTTATTTATTATAAAGAGAAAAAGAAAAAAGAAAACGAAAAAAATAAATTCAGATTTCAGAGACTTCATATATTTATATAGAGTTTTATTGTAAAAAGCTTTAATCAAAATCATTATCAATCTGCTTGTTGTATTCCTCAATGTTTTCTTCCTCTGTATAGTCAATTCCTAAAAGACTCATAATACCACGAGTGGCTTTGATCATAGTCTCAACGTCAACATCAAAGATCCATTCGTGATTGGTAATTGTTCGTTTGCTATCAAAGCGCTTCAAGACAGCTTTCTCGACCAAATCAGCATCTTTACTGTAAATCAAATATTCCAGCTTACATCCAGGCATGGTACTGCGATGTTGTTGAAGTCTAACAAATACATCTACACCTTCAAAACCAGGTTTAAACTTCACAGATTTTCCATCTAAGTCACTGATGATGTAAAAAGACGATCCTTTCTTGAACTTGTGATACTGCTTTTTCTGCTTAATTTTCCACAGCTCATTTTGAATTTGCTTCTTTTCTTTTTCTAATGCCATTAGTTTTCGATTACTTTTCTCCTGACCGATGGTAACAGTTCCAGTAATAGTCAATTCACGAACCCACGAAACAACCTGTATCGCTAGTTTTGGTGAAAGCCACTGAGCAATTAAAATCGCTAAGTCAGGATGAACCCATGAACCACCATATTTTCCTTTTACAATCTCAATTACCACAACTTTTTTTAAAACTGGGACACCTTCATCAGTTTTAAAGGGGAGAATTCTCCCCTTTAGAATTTCATCATCATCATCAACATCATTTTGTAATTTTTCGGTAAGAGCAGAAATTAACTCAGCAGATGAGTCATTCTTAAGCCAATCTTTAAGTTTCTTCCCACCCGCCTTACACAAAGCGGTCGCATCAATGAACCCATCCTCGCGAGAAAGAACAGTAATTCCATTTAATTGAATTTCACCACCCATATCAGCAAGAATAAGTCTCTCTTCTTCCTTAGCCTTATCCTCCAAAAACTTATCGATAAGTTCCATAATAACTGGTTTATCCATCGTTTTATAGTATTTGACCCCCAGACGAGTAGCAATCATTTGAATTTCTTTCTTGTTGTACTTATGACTATCTTCTTTCTTCATAGAATTCAAAGTAGGAATAAGGTCATCCAAACCTTTCTCAAATTCAATAAGCTTTTCTTCTGCCATACTTTTCGGGTTATTTTTACAAACATCACAGACGCTAAATTCTGTCTCTAAAGTATTCCCGCACGTTCCTAAGCAAATAAAAGGGTCTAATAAGGACTTAAAATGATCAATGATAAAAACAACCAGTTTATCCTTGGTTCTCTCTTCTGAAATAGTATGAATCTTGTAATGCTTTACGACAAGCTTTAATAAATCAGAAGAGAATCCTTTGATGATATTTGTCAGTGTAGAGATGTCATGCTTCGCAGCCTCAATAGCAGGTAAAAACTCTTTGAATTGTTCCTCGTAATTAATTTTCTTTTTTTTCTTTCGGCATTGAATACATTCCTTTCGATAAGCTTCAAAACGGTCAAGACTTAACTCAACTTCACAAGTTTTACATTTTCTAAATACTGGAATATCAACAACTTCACGTTTGACAAGAGATGGATTATTTCGAAATTGTTCTATTGTCAGTTGGTTAGCATCAATCATCGTTCGAGCTTTGTTGATTTGTGCGAAGCAAATTTTACAATTGGATCGACCTTCGTGAAAATCAGTTATTGGTAAAAAAGACTGACAGAAAGCATTACAGTACTTTTGACCCTCAGGGCATTCTTCTTTCATAACTTTGTTGTATTCATTCAAATCTAAGGTCTTTAATGAAACATAATTCTTAAACATTTTTTTGTGTCGAAAAAATATTTTTTTTACTTTTTTTTTGCTGAAGCCGTTTTTTCTTTGATTTTTTTGGTTTACGACGACGACCGTCACCTGATGATGATGATGGTAAACTTCTTTTTTGAATTTTTATAGGTGCTTCCTCATAAGGATTTCTAATACGGGTGTAAACTTCTTCGAGTTTATTCTCAGTAAGATTATCCAATGCCGTATAAATACGTTTATGATTATTATGTAGAGATTTGGTGATATTTCTATAATAATTCGTTGTAATATCCTTTGGTATTGCTGTCACTTGTTGAATTTCATAACTGTGTACTCCATGAGAAATATTCAGATTTATTTCATACCAATCATCGTATAATGTTTTACAGAAAAATGAGATTGACATTTTATTTATTATATTTTGAAGAAATAAAAAAAGCTTATGAAAGTTTGTATTATTGGCTCAGGAATCAGTGGCTTGTATAGTGCTTTACTTCTTTTAAAATCCGGTATAGAAGACATTACTATATTCGAAAAAAATGACATAATCGGTGGTCGAATCAAGACTATAAATTTTGATGGTATGGATGTAGTCGCAGGGGCTGGTATTGGTAGATACGGAAAGGATAAGCTTCTTTATAATCTTTGTCAGGAATTAGGTGTTGAGCCTTCTATCTATCCAAAAAGTCAGGTAGTATATTCCCCAAACATTGACACTGACGTATTGACTCCTGTCGATGATGTTGTCAAATTTTTAAAGAAAAAATTCAAAGAAAACCCAAGCATTCATAGTCAAACCACATTCAAGACATTTGCCACAAAGCATTTAGGCAAAAAAAACTATGAGAATTTCACATTAACTGTAGGAGAGACAGACTATGAAGATGCGGATGTATATGATGTCTTGTATCATTATGGGTTTGAATTTTCAAAAGGCGTTCAAGCCTTTGGAATCAATTGGAAAAACTTTTTGCTGGCATGTGAAAAACGGTTGGAAAAACATATAATGACAAACAAAACCGTCGATGAAATTAAACAAACATCGTCTGGGAAATATATCGTTGATGGAACGATGTATGATAAAGTCATTATTGCTACAGATATAGGATGTTTAAAAAAATTACTGGGAAAAAATAACCTCTACAAGCCTATATATGATAATGTAGCCTGTCAAAGTTTTACAAGACTGTATGTGACTTTGGAAAAAGCGCTTGAGTTAAATGGTCGTCTTGTCATTACACCAAAACCCATTCAGAAAATTATAGAAATGAATAAAGAACGACATATTTATATGATTAGTTATTCGGATAATGAAAGTGCTGATAAATGGAAAGCATGGAGTAAAAAGAACTCTATTTTTTTGAATCAAAAAGTCGAAACGTATCTCAAAGAGTTTTTCGACCAAAATGTTAAAGTCATAAAGTCAGAGCTAGTCTACTGGGCGTGTGGGACGCATTATTTTAAACCTCTTTTTTCATCTGAGTATAAAAATCGAGATGACTATTTAAAAAACGCCCAAAACCCTTATCCAAATATGTATGTTGTTGGAGAAGCGTTTTCAAATGAGCAAGGATGGTGTGAAGGAGCATTACAGTCAGTGAAAAAAATTATCAATCATTTTTCTTTCGAGAAAAAAAAGAAAAAGTCTAAGAGTCGCTCAAAGAACAGAAAAAGTCGTCGATCCATTAAAAAAAAATAAAATATTTTTCGTTTACTAAAAAAAATGCTTACGTCCTCCGCCCCCGTTCCAAGAACTAGATTACAGTGGCATACCTATTTTTCTCAAATCAAAGAGAAGAATAATACTCCTTTCGACCAAGTTATTTACAATAGTCCGTTATGTTTACATATGGCGACAAGCACTCGGCAAAATTTAGATGATTTATACGTGGCTTTGAGTTTATATTTCTGGAAAAAAGACGGCGAAGTGATTGCTAAAGATTTCCAATCAGTCGGAAAAATGATTGGAAATTTGAAACGTCTAAGCGGTGAATACTATGTTGTGGATAATGACTATTCATGGCTTGATTTGGATGAAAACTATACGTACGAGGGAAACTATGATCCACCGCTTCATGAGGCGTTCTCAAAAATAATGGAGGATAATGGATATAAATGTCTGGGATCGGTGGTAGATATTGACTGCGAGAAAACATTTTTGAAGAATCCAGGTAGTGAAGAGATTACAGTTGTGTATTATGATCTTACTGAAAAAAAATTTAGATTATAACTGAACAGTATGAGTTCTAGAACTCCATATGCCATTTGTACAACTTCTTTCATAAAAATCCACTTCATAAAGAATAATATCCTCAATACGAAATATATCGTTTGAATATAAACCTTTTATCGTATCTTGATCCAAACGCATATGTTCGTTGCGGTGTTCCGTTCCATTCTTGAATTTGATAACTCGAAAGTAAGGAGGGTTATTGATATCTGAAAACAAAGAATAAAACCTATTTTTTTCTGTTTCATTATCATTCAAATTACATGAAGGAGGTGGTTGTGATGGCATGTTACTGCCATCTTTTCGTCGTTTATTTTTTTTACTTTTTTTGACATAAGAAGAATCATGAATTTCAATAACTTCATGTATAGGTGAATCCACTAAATCGATAATAACTTTTTTGGGAGATGTTTTTTTCTTTTTAGGTGAAAGAACACGAACAGAACTTTTTTCTTTTTTGAAATAAAAATGAGCCATAAAATTTCTGATATTGGGTATATCTTTTTGCGTAAAGTTTGGCATCCTATTTTTGCTGAGATAATACAAATTGGCACATAAAAAGACACCACAATCACAGCCGTTTGATTGTTCTGGAGATTCTATTAAGCTAGTGATCCATTCTTTATCTTTAAAAACTATGTTCAAATAACTTAAAAGAAAAGGATTGTATATTTTCATGGTTTTTTCGTTGTTAAAAGAGTCAAAGTAGCCGATAATACCTTCTTGAACAAAAACAACCGCTAAAAGCCAGTGATTTCCATTTACATTCATGGGGAAAAAAAGGTTTCGTTTGTCTTTTATATCAGCAACTTTTTTTGTATATCGACTAAATTGCGTGGTAAAATCTTTCAATTTTTCTTCATCATGATTTAATTTTTCGATTAAGTCATTGGTTTTTTTTTGAGTGAGTTTTGATTTGAATTCATCAATTTCTTCTTGTTGTTCGTGTATATCGTCATGTTTTTTTATCTTTGTCGTGCTAACTTTAGTAATAAAAAACTCTACAATCTTACTAAAAGTAAAGACATTAAAATAATGATTGTCTTTATCTTTATTATTGAGATTATCGAAAATAAAGCCGTTAATAATTTCGTCATCTAGCCATTCACCAGAATTTAATTTATTGATTGAATGACACTTCCACGGTATGGAAATTTCTTTTTCGTCTTTGATTTTAAGAGTTTCTTTTACTATGTTTGCTTGTACTATTGTCTCAGGGTCATCGATTTCATCAATATCTTTACATGCCTTAAACATACTTTTAACCCTAGTCGTCTCTTCTTTCGTTATTTGTGGAAATAATTTTTCATTTTTTGTTTCCAATGATAATACAGAGTCCCAATTTTTTTTTTCAGGAGAGGTAGCTGTTTTCTTTTTTGATTTTTTTTTTGCCATTTTTTTATATTAATCTATGAAAAAAATTAAAAATTTGAATTAAATTTTGACAGAAAAGTTCTGAAATCCTTCTGAGAATGTATTTGACGAAATATCCAATTGATTTTCCACTGTAATTTGTGTATTGACTTTATAGCAATTTTTAACATTGGTGATAAGACCATTGGACGATGAAGAAAACAGGGAATTTGTTAGTGTTGGTATCCAGGTTATTCCATTGTTAAAAGAATAGAGGGTTGAGTTTCCAGTTACAATCCAACGATTGTCATCACACCAAGCAATGTCATTAGCAAAAGAAAGAGATGATGTAATAAACGTCCATACTAACCCATTTGTTGAAGAGGCGATTTTTGCTCCTGAACTTGACCCAACTGCCATATAAAGAGAACCATTCCATGTGACATTTGAGCCGGAAATATCAAAAATAGTCGTCCCCAGACCGTCCCAGGAAATACCGTCATAACTAAAGGCAGCTGTGTTTGTAGAACCTTGCCCAAAACTGACCCAATATCTTCCATCAGTGGCAACACCGTTGGCGGAAACATCAAACACAGTGTATCCCATACCCGTCCATGTGATTCCAGCATCAGTTGAATAGGCCATATTATCATAGTCGCCAATACCACAAGAAACAATGATAATGTCATTATTTGCGATAGCTGTACCGTATAAAAATGTGGAAATACCTGAACCTGTCCAGTATACACCATCGTGGGACGTGGCAAACGTATTCAATCCTTCTCCTGTTGCGATAAACTTATTCTTAAAAAGGCAAATGTCTCTTCCTGAGACGGAGAAAATACTTGTTCCCAATCCTATCCAATCATCCATACCTGTATAGGAAATGGCAATAGTATGATTTGTTCCTGTCCCAAGAGCTACATAAATCGAACCATTATAAATACCACGGTTACCAGATGTGGAAAAAATCGTCGTGCCTAGACCTGTGTATGATATGCCATGGTTTGTCGAAAAAGCCATGGTATGATCATCTCCCGTTCCCAAAAGAACAATAGGATGTTCTTTCAAAAGTACACTGACGTTGTTTTTATAATTTGATACGGCAGCATTACCGGAAGCACTAAAGACAGATAGGGAATCGACACAAGGAATCCAAATAATTCCTGTGAGGGAGTATGCTGCCGTTGCTGCTCCACCACCTCCACCTAAAACAAGCCATAGAGATTTATTCCATTTGACTGAATTTCCTACGTTAAACATTGTTGTGCCTCTTCCTGTCCATACCACTCCGTTGAAAGTGGCTATAGAATTTGTACCAGCTCCGACGGCAACTGTAATGACATTATTATTGGTATCGATATCATTTCCAGCAATAGTGAATATAGTCTTTCCAGACGAATTCCAAGATAACCCATCATATGAAAAAGCAATCGTTGTCGTGTCTCCTTCACCCAAGACAAACCACCTTGCGCCGTCCCACAAAACCGCATTTCCAGAGGTTTCAAAAACATCAGAATTAAAAGTCCAGTTGGAAATACCGTTTACAGAATAAGCAAGTGTTCCTGAAACCCCTGAACCAACAGCCACATGAGCTTTACCATTAAAGGCAATATCATATGTTGCTGTTGTGAATAATGGTGTAAAAGGAATCAGGAAACTTTTTCCGTCATAAGAGTAAGCAATCGTCGTCGCACTACCTTCACCCACAGCAATATAGAAGTTATTGTTTTTGATTATAGCATGGACCGTTGTGAATATAGAAGCACTGTTGACGATGGGAAACCACTCTCTTGAATTTAATGAGTAAGCTAATGAGTAAGAACCTGTACCACCTGCTAGCCAATAATTGTCATAACAAGCAATCGCATATCCTGCTGTAAAAATCGTCGTTCCTAATCCTTCAAAAGAAATACCACCATCAGTCGAGACGGCTATACTATGACTTGTTCCTTCACCCACGGCAACAATAGTTTGTCTTGAAAATTCTATAGAATTTCTTTTGATGTTTCCATTCCAACAAATCGAATTTGGTGCTTGAATCAATGACGAACCATTTCCTGTCCAGTTTAATGCGTTGTTTGTTGAATACGCAATAGAGTTTGTATTTCCAGTACCTAAAGCAAAAAGAGAATTTCCGCCCCAAAAAGATTTCGTAGAACCGCTTGAAAAGAGTGAAGTTCCTGTTCCTGTCCAGTTATTAGATTCAAGAGTTGTATTTGTTGCGAGAGGAATAGTAGTGATTGGATTTTCAAAACCAATAGCTTCAACTTGTGCGGTAAATATACTATTTCCAACCGGAATCCATTTGAACCCGTCGTAAGAATAAGCAATACGGTTACCACCTGTACCACCTGCTATCCACATAGACTGAGACCAACAAATATTCATGCCTCGTGTGGTGAAAATCGTCTTACCAAGACCCAACCACGTCACAGCATCATAGGAGTATTTGATAGTATGTGTTGTATCGTCTCCTACAGCCATCCACATTGTTCCATTCCAACCAACACCATACCCTGCTGTTGTAAACACAGAGGATGTCGTCCAAGTTGTAGAATCTGTCGATGTGGCTGCTGTGCTTGTTCCAGCACCAACGGCTAACCAATACGTTCCATTCCATTGGACATCTTCTCCACCGTTTCCTCCATTAAATATAGTATCTGCTGTAGCTGTCCAACTAGTAACATCTGTCGTATAAACAATACGAGGACCTCCCACGGCAACCCAGTACGTACCATTATATCCCACAGCTCTTCCAGTATTCATCGTCAGTGTCCCTATACCTGTCCACGTATCGGCATCTGAAGAATAAGCAATTCCATTCGTTCCGTTGCCTACTGCCACCCATGTTGAATTTCCATAAGCAATACCTCTCGCAAAAGTCGAAAAGATGAATGTTCCATTGGAAGACCCTGTCCAGTCGATACCGTTCGTACTATAGGCTATTCTTCCAGCACTTCCAACAATGACCCATTTATTAGCGTCTTGACTATAGGCAGCATCGTAAGGTGTGAATCCTGAGAAAAACGAAGCACCAGAGGTTGAAACATTCCAGTCTCGTCCGTTGTAAGAGTAACCTACAGTCCCACCTAAGGCGACATTAATACTCCTGCTTCCTGATAAAATCCATTTCATTCCATTCCATGAAATATGATTCGTGAAATCAAAGATTGTTGTTCTTCTCACTGTCCAATTGATACCATTGGTAGAAATAGCATAATTATTTCCCACGGAATCATACCCCGTAACAACAAATGTTGTGCCATTCCATTCAATACCAGATGAATCTCTTAAAATTGTCGTTCCAAGACCTGTGAAATCTCTGCCATTGTAACTGTAAGCCAAACTGTTGTTATTTCCCGTTCCTGTACAAACAAATAGATTTCCGTTCCAAATGACTTTATTTCCTGAAATAGAAAAAATTGTCGTGGA
>Ga0114968_10001062_pt1 | contig 20832 bp, 17 predicted proteins | sample M_130807_EF_Meta_FD_87020 | JGI IMG/M metagenome (GOLD analysis project Ga0114968, IMG submission 87020) | Freshwater microbial communities from Lake Montjoie, Canada to study carbon cycling - M_130807_EF_MetaG | ecosystem: Environmental > Aquatic > Freshwater > Lake | place: Lake Montjoie...
ACTGCTATAACAGGTGATTCAACTTCTGTAACAGGTGATTCCATTTCTGTGACAGGCGATTCGATTGCCACCACAGGTGATTCAACTGCTGCAAAAGGTGATTTAATTGCCACCACAAGCGGCACAGATTCGCTAAAAACATGGGCGGCGATTGATTCAAGAGTGTTCGATTCACTCTCGGTCAAGATGCTGTCATTAGGCAAGTCCGCTGCGTGAACCCTATCAACTCTGAATGGTGAGCGCACGATAACGTCATCGTGCGCCGTTGGTTGTTGGGCTGTCAGCACGATGTCAATTTCAGGCTCAGCACTTGGCATCGTGACTTCTTGGCGTATTTCGAGTTCCGACTCGACCTCGGCCTCAACCTGAACCTCAACCTCAACCCCGACCTCGGCTTCAACCTCAGCCTCGACCTCAGCTTCAACCTCAGCCTCAGCCTCAGCCTCGACCTCAGCTTCAACCTCAACCTCAACCTCAGTCTCAGTCTCAGTCTCAGTCTCAGTCTCAGTCTCAGTCTCAGTCTCAGTCTCGGCCTCAGATTCAGGCTCAGAGACAAGTTCAGGTGTGGTCTCAATCGCAGCCTTCGCTTCTGCTGCAACAGCTGTTTCAAGTACCGTCGGGTTGGTGACAATGCGGTGTTTCAGATCCAGAAGCTGTTGTTCGATATCGGTAGTGTGTGTCCAAATACTCGTGGTGCGAAATACAGTGGCGAGTGAATCTTTTAATTTTCGCTCAATGGTTTCTGTCACATGCGAAGGAGGGCATGCCGACAGAAAGATGTAGATTGTTTGACCTTCAAAGGCAAACAAATCTCCTTCGCGATCCGCTTGAACTGCACTGAGAATGTTTTCAGCGTCGCGCGACGCTACAACGACTCCTGTGAACAGGGCTTTAGGCGAATTATTCAGCTTGGTCTTTTGCAAAATACTATCAATTTCAGAAATCAAGCTATCCACTGATACAAGGCCATAGAGCTCGGAGGGTAAGGCGCCGTTCACCAATGCGCCAAAGTCTACGTCGACTGCGCGATCGAACAGCGTTCCCTCTAAAGAATCGATGACCCTTGACAAACGCCAAGCTGGTACATCTCGGTGCATAATAAAATTTGCACCCAAACGTAGCAAAAGTGATTCATAGTTAAAGCGTAATGAAAACTTGTCTTCATGAACGATGATTTTCGCTCCACGTCCGATCACGGTGCGTAAGGTGTGGACCGTTTCTGCCAGTTGCCTAATCGAAGTGTCTTTTCCAAAGCGTAATACAACGGTTGGGGTGACGCTCCCCCGCACAGCATGAAAAAGCGACAGGGGCGAATCGAGAAATTGCCATTGAATAACACTCGAATCTAAGGCGGCTTTGACGCTTGGATCTAGATTGATAAAAAGTGGTGTGGCATCTTGCGTCGTTTGACTGTCGGCGTCCGCAATACTATTTTCTGATCCGCTTAAAGCCTGTGCGTTGAGTACTGCCTGATAAAAGCCCGAAGTGGTTTCTGCGAGACTATAGTTTTTATGCGCGATGGCGCCGTCTGGGGATTGCCAATGCAAAAATCTGGCCTCGAGCCCGTTCGAGCCGCCGATCATTCTGCAGAGCCCTGCAAGGTCCTCTGACAAAAGATGAATGTCGTGGGTCTCCGTGCTGTTTAGCTTTGCAAAGACAAATATTGCCGTGATATCTCGCGTTTGTAGCCAGTCTTTCAGTATTTTTAGTTGCCTTGTCGCAAAGTGCATGTCTTGCAATGCAAACAGCTCTTCTGCGTGGTCGAACCAGATATAGCTTTTGTTTTGGGGTTTGAGTAGTTCCAAATCTTGAATAAATCGATTGATTCCGTATCGAAAAAGATTTGATTTAAAGTCCTGCTCGTGAATGAAGATACGAAGTGTGCCACTCTGAGTGGCTTGGATCAAGTCTTCGTCCCAAAGTGCGAGAGCGTGAGCACTTGAGACGTCAGCCGCAGAGCTCAGCACCAGAATAGAAGGTATTGCCTCTTGTAGTGCCGCTCTTAGGCTGCCAATCATCAAACTTGTTTTGACGGGCGCTGTATCCAGCACCAGTGCGTAAGCTCCGCCTGCTCTCATTGAATCTGTCAGGCTAGATAGACCGGAGAGATTGAGTTTAGGGTGCGTAGCATCAGGCAGTAAGGATTGGGTGCTAAGCGCGGATTCGATGAGGGTGCCTACGAATGTTCAATGTTGAGCCCGCAGTATTCACCGAAATCACAGCTCGGCGATAAAAAACGAAAGGATTCAAAGCCTTTGCTATGAATTCTGCACATTAGGTTGGTCTTTTGCATTTTTTGATCGTCATGCCACGCGCACTGCAGTTTGAGGTGATGGAGGTGATCCAATCTGCGCTGCTGCCTGTGGTCAGACCCTCGCTCTGGTCTTGTCGGTACTCGGCCGCCGCTCTCAAATAGATCAGGGTAAACCCTTTGTTTTTGGGCGTGCGACACCGGTGGCGTATTGATGTCGCCTCACTCAGACCTGTTCAATCAAGAAGTCGCCAACAGGCCTTTAGAATGGCGTGATATCTTTTTGACCCTTGCCAGTATTGGCTCGGACTTCACTGCACGCCCAACGAGAGAGAGTCACTGTGCCCTTGCCAGACAGCATTGAACGCGAAGAAATTCATAAACGTCAGATCACCATGCGGGCGTATCGGCGCGCCGATGGGCTCTACGACATCGAGGGCCGGGTGGTCGATAACAAACCCATCGAGTTTGTGGCTCCCTTAACTAGCCGTGTGCTCGCCCCGGGGCAGCCCATTCATGATTTGTGGGTACGTCTGGTGATTGATGACGAGTTTTTAATTCATGATGTATTTTCATCATCGGACTCGACACCGTTTACCGTCTGCAAGCAAGCACCACCGACCCTTTCTGTGTTGAAGGGCGAGCGTATTGGTGGTGGCTGGGCAAAGTTAGTGCGCTCAAAATTAAAGGGCGCCGCAAGCTGCACACATTTGATGGAGTTGCTCGGCCCCATGGCCACTGCAGCTTATCAAGCACTGTGGCCGGTGATTCGCCACCGACCTGAAGCGCTAGACGCAAACGGGCGCCCAGTCAAAATTGATAGCTGCTATGCCTACGCCAGTAACCGCGAAGTGACGCTGCAGCTTTGGCCTCAGTTTTATGACGGCCCCAAGCCATAGTATTTGCCACGCTATACTCAATTCAAAATATTGACTCAACGCGGCGCGCCTGTTTGAACTACGCGCCGCTTTGCATAAAAAAAACGGAGACCTCACATGCGTTCGTTACTATTTGTACCAGCCGACAGCCCGCGTAAGCTCGAAAAATCGCTGCAAAGTGGTGCTGATGTTTTGATTTTTGACCTCGAAGATGCCGTGTCGCCGGCCCGCAAAGAAGAGGGCCGTATCGAAGTTGTGAAATTTTTGACGCAAGTTAAAGCTTCTGGGGTTCAAACGCCCAAACTCTACATACGCGTAAATGCCTTGAGCACAGGTATGACCTTGCCCGATTTGGCGGCTGTTATGCGCTGCCGCCCCGATGGCATCGCCTTGCCTAAGTCTTCTGGTGCGGCGGATGTGAACTTGTTAGCGGCCTACCTTGAGGCCTTTGAGCAGATGTTTCAGGCGGTAGCGGGCGAAGCGGCGCAAACTGCGATCTTGCCGATCGTGACCGAAACCGCTGAGGCCCTTGCTGGCTTAAACAGCTACCGTGGTGCTTCGCCGCGTTTGGCCGGTTTGATGTGGGGCGCAGAAGACTTGGCGGGCGACATCGGTGCGTTGACAAACAAAGATGAAGAGGCGCCCGAACAATGGACCTCACCCTTTGGTCTGGTGCGTAACCTTTGTCTGTTTGCGGCGGCCGCCGCGGGCGTGCCAGCGATCGACACCGTGCCGACTGATATCAACAACCCTGAGGCGCTGTTGCGCGAAACGCGCCGTGCGTATCGCGATGGTTTTTCAGCCAAAGCGGCAATTCACCCAATGCAAGTGCCAGTCATTAATCAAGCGATGACCCCCGACGCTCAGGCTCAAGAGTGGGCGCGACGCGTGATCGCGGCTTTTGCCGCAAACACCAGCGTGGGTGTGGCCACACTCGATGGCAAGATGCTCGATACACCGCATCTTCGCTTAGCCAAGAAAATTGCTGCCGCGACGCAGCTATCCTAAGAAAGGATGTTGAGCATGACGGGTCCTTTGGTAGGTGTACGTGTCATAGATATGACCTCGATTTTGATGGGGCCTTATGCCGCGCAGTTATTGGGCGATATGGGCGCCGATGTCATCAAAGTCGAAGCGCCCGCTGGGGATATGGTGCGTGATTTAGGGCCGATGCAGAACCCGCGCATGGGCTCGCTGTATCTTCATGTCAATCGCAGTAAGCGTGGTTTGGTGCTTGATCTGAAGCAGGCCGCTGGTCTTGAGGCTGTTAAGAAGTTGCTCGCGACTGCAGACGTGCTGCTGTATAACGTACGCCCACAGGCGATGGCACGCCTTGGCTTGGGTTACGACGTTGTTCAAAAAATTAATCCGCGACTGTTATACGTGGGCACTTTTGGTTTTGGACAAGATGGCCCTTACGCAGCCAAGCCAGCCTTTGACGATTTGATTCAAGGCGCCATTGGGTTGCCCTCCCTGATTAAACAGGCGGGTTCGGACGTGCCGCGCTACGTGCCGTCAAATATTGTCGACCGTACGGTGGGTTTATACGCGGTGACTTCTTTATGCGCGGCCTTGTTTCACCGAGAAAAAACTGGGCGTGGGCAAAAGATTGATATCCCCATGTTTGAGACGATGATCAGTCATTTGCTCAGCGACCATATCGGTGGCCAAACCTTTGATCCGCCCAACGGCCCGCCCGGGTACCCAAGGTTGCTCGCCTCTGAGCGTCGTCCCTACAAAACTGCGGATGGCTTTGTCTGTGCCGTGATTTACAGCGACAAGCAATGGGCCTCGTTCTTTAAAGCGATCGGTCGTTCAGAAATCTTTGAAAACGATCCGCGGTTTTTGAACCTGACGGTGCGTACCCAGCATATCAATGATTTGCAGGCGCTTGCAGCAAAGATATTTCTAGAGCGTACGACTAATGCCTGGCTTGCGTTACTGGATCAGGCTGACATCCCAACGATGCCCTTGCATACCCTTGAAACAATTTTTGATGATCCGCATTTAAAAGCGGTCAACATGTTTGAATGGATCGAGCACCCCACAGAAGGTCGGGTAAGGCGTGTCGCGGTACCGACGACTTGGACCGATAGCCAGCCGACTCCTGGTCGTGCTGCGCCACAGTTAGGTGAGCATAGCGCCGAGATTTTAAAAGAGCTGGGTTATTCAGACGCCGAAATCGCGTCTCTCATCGCACAAGGCGTGACGCTTACGGCAAAGATCGAAGCAGGCGCGTAGCGTGACCATTGATCTAACCCGCTGGATACAGGCCGGTGACTGCATCTGGTGGAATGAGTGCACGGCTGAACCGTTAACGTTGACCGAGACACTTGTGGCCCAACGCGAGGCGCTTGGTGGATGTTCGGTATTTGTCGGCCCCACTTACACATCAACGCTGCAACCCGAGCACGCTGACTGGCTTTCGATGCTGAGTTACTGTGGCATTGGTGAAAATCGAAAATTACTCGAGGCTGGCGCGATGCAGCTCATCCCGAGTCACTGCTCGCGGCTTCACCGTTTGCCTTCTGAGGGGGCGGCAAAAGCGGATGTGGTCTTTTTACACCTCAGCCCTGAAGGCCCTGATGGCCGGCGCAGCCTTGGTATCGCCAATGATTATCTGATTGCAGCGGCAAAACAAGCGCGGGTCGTGATCGCTGAAGTGAATCAGCAAATGCCGTGGACCTTTACTTCGCACGCGCTTGATGGCGTAAAAATTGATGCGATTGTTCATTCAGACCGACCCTTGATCGAGCTTAAGCGAAGCGCTATTTCAGAGGTCGAGAGCCGTATTGCGCGTTACGCCTCAGAGTTCATCGGTGATCGCGCGGTCCTTGAAATGGGTGTGGGCGCGATTCCCGAGTCGATTCTGTCGGCGCTGAGTGACCGCAAAGACCTCGGCATTCATACCGGAATGCTAGGCGACGTTGCCGTCGATTTAATCGAATGTGGCGCAGTGACCAATGCTTTTAAAACGCTGGATCGTGGGCTGACCACGGCAGGTGTATTAATGGGCACGCGCCGGCTATATGAGTTTGCGCGACACAACGCGCTATTAAATATTCAGCCCTTTAGCTATGTGCATACGCACGCTACGCTTGCGCAGCTTGATCAGTTTGTGGCGATCAACTCTGCGATTGAGGTGGATTTGACCGGGCAGGTTGGCGCAGAAGTGATTGACGGCAAATACATTGGCGCAACAGGTGGGCAGGTGGATTTCACCCGTGGCGCACTTGCAGCCAAGGGAGGGCGCTCGATCGTTGCACTACCCTCGACGGCCAAGCGCGGTCAGCTTACCCGGATTGTGGTGAACCTGCAGGGGCCGGCAACCAGCTTGCGCACCGACGCCGATGTGGTGGTGACAGAGTGGGGCAGTGCGCAGCTTAGGGGACAGACCTTGCAAGAGCGAATTAAACGGATGATTGCGATTGCGCATCCCGAGCACCGAGAGAGGCTAGCGCGCGGGGTGCACGAACAAGGAGTCTGTTAAGCGCTCAAGCGGTTAGCACCGTGAGGGCTTAGTCGTTTGGTGCAAGGCATGTACGTCGAGTGATTGTTATAGTAGTGTCGATAAGCGTTCAGATCAAATATTGCGAGAGGCAGACATGGATTTTTCATTTTCACAAGAACAAGAAAGCATTCGCGAGGCGATCAGTAAAATTTGCGAACAGTTTGATGACCATTATTGGCTTGAAAAAGATCGGCACGGCGGCTTTCCGACTGAGCTGCATCAGGCACTGGCCAAAGATGGCTGGCTTGGGATTTGTATCCCTGAGCAGTATGGCGGCTCTGGCTTGGGTATCACTGAAGCCTCGATCATGATGCAAACCATCAGTGAGTCGGGTGCGGGCATGAGCGGTGCCTCAGCCGTACACATGAATATTTTTGGTTTAAATCCAGTCGTGCAGTTTGGCACTGAAGAGCAAAAGCGCCGGATGCTGCCGCCCCTGATTTCTGGCGCAGAGCGCGCCTGTTTTGCCGTCACCGAGCCCAATACTGGCTTGAACACGACGCAGCTAAAGGTTAAGGCCGAGCGCGTCGGCGATCATTATGTTTTAAGTGGCACCAAGGTTTGGATCTCAACTGCGCAGGTTGCTGAAAAAATGTTGATCCTGGCGCGTACTACGCCGCTTGAAGAGGTGACCAAGCACTCTGATGGTCTGAGTTTGTTCTACACAAAATTCGATCGTGATTTTATTCGTGTGCACGAGATCGAAAAGATGGGACGTAAGGCCGTCGATTCAAACGAGTTGTTTATCGATGGTTTGAAGGTGCCCGTCGAAGATCGTATCGGTGAAGAAGGCAAGGGCTTTCATTACATCATGCACGGCATGAATGCTGAGCGTATCCTGATCGCTGCCGAAGGCGTAGGCTTAGGTCGCGTCGCTCTCAAAAAAGCGACTGCGTATGCCAAAGAACGGGTAGTATTTAATCGTCCGATCGGGATGAATCAAGGGATTCAACACCCCTTGGCCGCGAACTGGATGGAGCTCGAGGCCGCAAATCTGATGGTGTTTCAGGCGGCTTCAATGTTTGACAAGGGCGAGCCGTGCGGCGCGCAAGCCAACGCGGCGAAGTATCTGGGTGGCGAGGCTGGCTTCAATGCCTGCCAGCAAGCGGTCATGACGCATGGCGGCTTTGGCTACGCGAAGGAATATCACGTCGAGCGCTACCTTCGTGAAGTCATGATTACACGCATCGCACCCGTGAGCCCGCAATTGATTCTGTGCTTTATCGCCGAGCGTGTGCTTGGCTTACCCAAATCCTACTAGGAGCCCAACATGGCTGGTTTGTATTTTGAAGAGTTTGAAGTCGGTCAATTGTTCAAGCATTCGATGACGCGTACCGTCACTGAAATGGATAACGTGTTGTTCTCAACACTCACCATGAACCCGCAGCCCTTGCACCTCGATAAAGAGTTCGCGTCTAAAACCGAGTTCGGACAGATCTTAGTGAACAGTTTGTTTACCTTAGGTTTGGTGATCGGGATCACCGTGGGTGAGACGACGCTTGGTACGACGATTGCCAACCTCGGTATGACAGACACTCGGTTTCCGCATCCAGTGTTTTACGGCGATACGATCCATGTTGAAACAAAAATTGTCTCGAAGCGTTTAAGCAAATCGCGCAAAGACGCGGGCATTGTTGAGTTTGAACATCACGGCATCAATCAGCGCGGCGAAATTGTCTGCATCTGTGTGCGCTCGGGGTTTATGAAGTGTCGACCCGCGTAAGGTGAAGCCCGCGTTCACCAACGCCAAACCCACTGATGCCACAATGGCCTTTGTGGTGTTGGTGATCTGTTTTATTTTTAACCTGCTTGGCCGCGGTATCGGTGACGCGTACGTGACCTTTTTGCTGCCGCTCGAAACCCAATTTGGCTGGAGCCGCTCAGAGATCTCGAGCGTGTACTCTATTTACATGCTGGCCAACGGTTTTTCGGCGCCACTGATTGGCATCATGTTTGATCGTCTGGGGCCGCGCATTGTGTGTGCTGTCGGTTTTGCGAGCTTGGGCCTGGGCTACTTGGTGGCTGGCAACTTGACGCAGCTCTGGCAGTTTCATTTGTGTGTGGGCGTAGCCGGCGGAATCGGAGTGACCTCGTTAGGGATGGTGCCCTCACAAAGTCTGATTAGTCGCTGGTTTCCAACCAACACGAGTACGGCGATTGGTATTGCCTATGCAGGGTTTGGCGCCGGCACCTTGGTGATGGTGCCGTTTGCCCAATTCTTAAATGATACGGTTGGCTGGCGCAACGCATACCATATCCTAGGGGGGCTGATGTTGGTGCTTTTGCCTCTGGCGATGTTGTTACCTTGGCGCATCATTCGCGCAGGACACGCTGACTATGCACGCTCTCTTGGGTCAGCACCCTTGTCTAAAAATATTTTTGCACCCTTACGGCTCGCAGTACGTTCGTCGGGCTTTTGGGCCTTAGGACAGGCATTTTTCTTCACTTCCTTGGTGATTTATACCGTGACGGTACAGACCATTGCCTTCTTAGTTGAGTCGGGTTTTTCTGCGCTTGAGGCGGCGAGTGCCTTTGGCGTTGCGGGCATGCTCTCGGTGTTTGGGGTAGGTTCTTCAGGTAAGCTGGCTGATAAGTTTGGCCATCGCTTGATTGTGACCATCACGTTTAGCTGTACTTTTTTAGGCCTCGCCAACTTGCTGGCGATGGCGTTTTATCCGTCTCCGTGGTTTTTGTTGGGGTTTGTGGTCTTCTTTGGGATTGCGCAGGGTGCGCGCGGGCCGATCATTTCGGGGCTGTGCTCAAAGCTATTTCCGGGCCCTGGGTTAGCTACCGTTTACGGTGCGCTGTACGCTTTTATGTCGGTTGGAGCTGCAACTGGGGCCTTATTGTCGGGCTGGTTTCACGATCAGACAGGTGGCTACGCGACCAGCATTATTTTTTCGATGGTAAGTGTCGGGTTGGCCGTATCGCCTTTTTGGGTATCGAGGGCGTTGCGTAAATTTGGCTAAAGCGTACTGCCTGAGCAACTGTGCGAATATATATGGTTGTTCTTGATTTTTTCTTGTGTTGTGAGATGATCGTCGCACATTGCCACGATCAATATTCGTGATCACGCATCTGTCACCACTGTCACGATCAATGTTCGTGATCACGCACCCGTCACGCAGGATCATCAAACGCGAGAGTTTGTCATGCAACACCTACTTAAATTACTGCCACAATCCCTAAGCAAAAAAATCTTCGCGGTGCCGCGCTGGTTAAAACCGATCTACCTTGTGTTGGTATGCCTTGGCCTGCTGCTGACGGGGGCTCAACCTGCGCTTGCCGGGTTGCTGGATGACTTGACCGATGGTCAGCACGTCTTGTTGATGCGCCACGCTGATGCACCGGGCGTCGGCGACCCACCCGGCTACCGGCTTGACCAATGCTCAACGCAACGTAATTTGGGCGAGGTGGGCAAGCAACAATCGGTCTTGATCGGGCGGTGGTTGACCGCGCAGGGCGTGAGTAGCCCCAAAATTTTTAGTAGTGTCTGGTGTCGCTGTACGGACACCGCACGGTTGCTGGCATTAGGTGCCGTGACGGTCGAACCTTCTTTAAACTCTTTTTTTGACGATATGAGTTTGGCTAAACCGCAAACGGCGGCGCTACAAACATTTATCGCGGCAAGCCTGAAGGCGCATCCGAAGCAGCCATTTATACTCGTGACGCATCACGTCAATATCGAGGCCTTCACAGGGCGTGTTGTGGCAGTGGGTGATATGGTGTTGGTGCGCGTCAAGCCCGACGGCAGCCACGTATCCCATCAAGTGTTTCCTAGCCCTCGGCCTTAGTCTTACCATCTAGCTAGAAGTGAGCTTTGATTGAATGCAAAATCCTGCCCTTGACGCTGGCCATTTCATCAAGAATTGTGTAATGGTTGAGCCCTGGCAGGTTTTCAAATATTCCTGGCGCTTTAGCATTGTTGCGGTGTTGAGCGAATTCAATGGTTTGCGTTTGCATGGCTGGCAGCTCTGCCTCGCCCACAAACAAATCAAGAGTTTTGCCGCTCAGTACCGGTAATTTTATCGGTGAAAATAGCGTTGCGGTTGCTTCATCTAAACCAAGTTTTTCGTTGAGATAGCAATGGCGCATTGGCTCTAAATCAAAGATGCCACTGATCGCAGTGCCACCAAGTACACAGGGTTCGTCAAGTGCCATGGCTGTTAAGTGTCCGCCAGCAGACCAGCCGCTCAACCAAATGCCAGGATTGTTTGCGCGACGGGCTTCGATTTTTTGACTGAGCGCTCGTAAGCCCAAACGAATATCTTGCACGATCTGGTCCATTTTGGCTTCGGGCGCCAAGGTGTAACCCATCATCGCGACACTGATGCCAGCTTCAATGAAGGCGGGAACGATAAACGTGAAATCATTTTTGGCCCTGTTTTGCCAAAAGCCGCCGTGAATAAAAGCAACGACTGGGCTTTGGTCACCCGCCGAAAAATAGTCATACGTTTGGCGCGCGTTGCTGCCGTACGAAATATCTAGATGCGAAGCGTGTGCAGCTCGAAACTCTTGACTGCGTAAACCCCAAGCTGCAATGATCTCAGCGCTGTTCGATACTGCCTTTGAGTTGTTATAGGCGTCATCGCGCTGTTCGCGGGTAAGATTTGTTGACATGCTTGTGCTCGCGTAAGTTGTTTGGTCTGACGATGCCTTGAACCTGAGACATGGTTCGTCAGGGCTCAGATTGTCTGCTTTGCGCAAGCTTACCCCAGAATTTCTAGCGCGAAGCTAGTTTCCTTCGCAACAGAAGGCTCTGGCGACCAAGAGGTATCGACCTTCTAAAATAGTATAGTTGGCATACCCAGTCTTTTTCCTAAAGACATCACTCACTCAGAATTTTCAGGATCCATCGCGTGACTGAACAAACGATTTATCTTCTCAAAGCATTCTTTTTAGGGATTGTCGAAGGCCTGACTGAATTTTTGCCCATCTCCAGTACTGGGCATTTAATCCTGTTTGGGCACTTGATCGAGTTTTCTTCAAACGAAGCCAAGGTCTTTGAGGTAGTGATCCAGTTAGGTTCGATCCTGGCTGTGATGTGGATCTTTCGGGCGCGTTTGATTCAATTGATCGTGGGTACGGTGCGACTTGACCCCGTTGAGCTCGCCTTTACGCGCAATTTGCTGATTGCCTTTTTGCCGTCCGCCATCGTCGGGTTGCTGTTTATCAAGGCTATCAAGGCTTTGTTTTTTCATCCCGGTGTTGTGGTGGTGACCTTGATCATCGGGGGTTTTATTATGCTTTGGGTCGAGCGCAACCGACCCGCCTCGGGCATTGATCCGCGTGCGAGCGCACTCACCCTCGAGCAGATCACCTGGCGTCAAGCGCTTGTGGTGGGGCTATGCCAATGCTTGGCCATGGTGCCCGGCACCTCTCGTTCGGGCTCGACGATTATTGGCGGCATGCTGTCTGGCATCCAACGCAAAACCGCGACCGAGTTTTCGTTTTTTCTGGCGATGCCTACCATGTTAGCAGCCGCCCTCTACGACACCTATAAACACGCTGGCCTGCTAAGCCAACAAGATATGCTGGCGATCGCCGTCGGGTTTGTGAGCGCGTTTTTTAGTGCTCTCTTTGTGGTGCGAGCGGTACTTGCCTTTGTATCGCGCCACACTTATCGCGTGTTTGCGGTGTACCGAATCATCTTGGGCGTGGTGGTAGGGGCTTGGTTATTTTTAGGGTGATAGTTACTCAGCAGTGACCCCAGAGGCCTGGATAATTTTTTGCCATTTTTCGCTATCGCGCTTAATAAATTCGGCAAATTCTTCTGGCGTGTTTGACATCGGAACGAGCCCGATTTCTTGAAAACGCGTACGTAAGTTAGGGTCTTGAATCGCCTCGTGTATGGCACGACTCATTCGCTGAATAATGGGGGCTGGTGTACCGGCCGGTGCCGAGATGCCATACCAATTATGGATCTCAAAATCTTTCATGCCGGCCTCAGTCATGGTGGGGACGTCTGGAAACAAAGCGAAGCGTTTGCTGGATGCTAAGGCAATCGCCTTCAGTCTACCCGCGCGGATATGGCTCAGCCCACCGGGGATTGTTAAAAATTCCATCTGAGTGCGGCCAGCGACTAAATCAATCACAGCTTGAGCACCGCCCTTGAAGGGAATGTGGTTGATCCGTACGCCTGCTTGTAACCTGAACAGTTCACCCGCCAAGTGATCGGCGCCACCGGTACCCGACGAACCAAAAAACACCTTATCAGGATTGGCCTTTAGGTAGGCGATTAACTCAGCTAAATTGTTGGCTGGTACTGAGGGGTGTACTGCCAAGATTAAAGGGGCATCGGCCATCAGCGACACAGGTGCAAAGTCTTTTTGTGCGTTAAACGCAAGATTTTTGTAAAGGTGCGGATTAATCGCGATTGGGCCTGCGTAGGCCATTAAATAGGTGTAGCCGTCAGGCGCCGCCTTGGCAACAAAGTCGGTGCCGATGTTGCCGCCACCGCCCGCTTTGTTTTCAACCATCATGGTTTGGCCCAGTGAGGTCGTTAACAGTTGCGCGATGCTGCGGACCGTGATGTCTGAAGCGCCACCCGCGACGTAAGGGACAACGAAGCGAACGGGCTTAGTTGGCCACGCTTCGCTGACTTGGGCAGCCACAGGCTGACTCAGCAGGGCAAGACCACTAAAAATAAGAGTGACAATGCGTGAGCAAAAATAGTGAGTGATATGCATATTGTCTCGGTGATCTTTTTAGTTATTCAAAGGGTTCTCGCAGCCACCTACTCGGGAGCCTCATCGCCTGACCGCGCGCGTATGCCCAACACGACTTTAGCAGGCGGCTTGACCTTCGTCTACAGGCTCACCGATGAGCCGACTGGCGGCTGTGAGCCCGAGTCTGCGAGCGGATGATGCAGAAGGGTATCCGAGGCACGGTGGCGTGCCACCGCTTTGCGATTCACCCGATTTAGGAGTAACTTCTTGCAAGTTTGAAAATCTTCTGCTTAGGGCCTGCGCGCACTAAGTGGATCAACACCCAAGGAAATCGAATGCGTTTATTTAGTTATCAAGACCAAAGCCAGCAAAAGCGTGTGGGCTTATTGCGCGCCAAAGATTCAAGCGAGTTTATCGACCTTGCTGCAACCGACGCCAGCCTGCCCAAGACGCTGCTCGAAGTGATTTCAACAGCCGGTGCCATGGCTCGTATTGCTGAGTTGGCAAAAAACTCAACCGCTTCGATTAAATCGGTTCAGGGTATCAAGTTCATTCCGTTAGTAGACAATCCCACCAAAATAATCTGCCTAGGCCTGAACTATGCCGATCACGCTGCCGAAGGTGGGCACGCGCGGCCCGAGTACCCAAGCTTTTTTATGCGCGGCCCGAGCTCAATGGTGGGTCACTTGCAGCCAATGATTCGCCCTAAGGTTTCTGACAAGTTTGACTATGAGGCCGAGCTCGCGTTCGTCGTGGGTAAGCGCGCTAAGCATTTAACCGCAGCAAACGCCCTAGATTGTTTAGCCGGCTACAGCGTTTTTAATGATGGAAGTTTGCGCGATTATCAGCGCAAGTCAACGCAATGGACAATCGGCAAAAACTTTGACGCTACCGGTGGCTTTGGCCCGTGGTTGGTGACACCCGATGAGTTACCGCGCGCAGCCGATGGCTTGCGGATTCAGTCGCGTCTGAATGGTCAGATCATGCAAGATGCCAACACCAAAAACTTTTTGTGGGGCATCGTTGAAACACTCGTGCTGATCACTGAGTGCATGACCTTAGAGCCGGGCGATGTCGTCATCACAGGTACGCCAGCCGGCGTTGGCTATGCCAGAAAACCGCCGGTTTTCATGAAAGCCGGCGATACCATCGAGGTCGATATTGAGGGTGTGGGTGTATTGAGCAATCCGATTGCTGACGAATAACTGACGGAGTCAGCTGACAGTCAGTGCAAGATTTGTTGTGAAGCCGATAAAAAAGCTCGACACCTTTTTAAAGGTGTCGAGCTTTTTACTGACCCTAGACTGAAGCGATTACATGAAAAATCGCGATCAGGGATCAGAAATTATTACAGAACGCCTTGTTCGTAAAACTTGGCGATTTCTTCAGGGGTGTAACCAACCTCGGCTAAAACCTCAGACGTATGCTCGCCCCACTGAGGTGCAGTGGTCACCACGTCAGCGGGTGTGCGGCTGAGGATGGCAGGCTGGGTAATAAAACCTTTTTGCTTGCCTTGCTTGTCATCTACCATCTTCGAGATGTGCGATTGCTTGATGTGTTCATCGGCAAACATTTCGGGCACGTTATAAACCGGGCCTGCAGGTACGCCTGCATTGTTCAGATTTTCAACCCAATATTGCACGGTGTTGGTACGAAACACTTCGTTAAGGGCTTTGTTGCACTTCGCACGATTCACCGCGCGGGTCTTTTCGTTAGAAAAGTCAGGGTCAGCCATCCAATCTGGGCGCTTGGCGAGTTCGCACAAACGTACCCAATTACCTTGACCTGAAGCGCCTAAGTTAAAAACGCCATCACTGGCCTCAAACAAACCCATTGGGCTTGAGGTGGGGTGGTCGTTGCCTGCTTGGCCTGCAATGTCACCTTCGTTGAGATAGCGCGCCGCCTGGAAATCCATCATCGCAATTTGCGCATGCAACAGCGAGGCGTGTACCCATTGACCTTTGCCTGAACGCTCGCGCTCAAGCAAGGCAGTCAGAATACCAATGCCGGCGTACAAGCCTGCACTCATGTCGGCAACGGCCAGGCCAGCACGCACCGGGCCTTGGCCAGGGATGCCGGTGACGGACATCAAACCGCCCATGCCTTGCATGATCTGGTCAAAGCCAGGGCGCGAGGCGTAGGGGCCTTCTTGGCCATAACCTGAAATACTGGCCAAAATGATGCGTGGGTTCACTTTAGCGAGTGACTCGTAGTCAACGCCCAAGCGGTTTTTAATATCTGGACGCCAGTTTTCAACCACTACGTCGGCAGTTTTGACCAAGCGCATCATGATGTCGAGTGCGCCAGGCTTTTTGAGGTTTAGCGTCATCGCCCGCTTGTTGCGGTTTAGATTTTGAAAGTCGCCACCCTCGCGATTAGCGGCAAACATGCCTTCGTTAGGATCGACGCCTTTGGGCGGTTCAATGCGGATCACGTCTGCGCCGAAGTCGGCGAGCAGGCGCACACAGTTTGGGCCTGCGCGCACGCGAGACATATCGAGAACTTTAAGATTTGAAAGTGCTGAAGAGGCCTGAATTTTTGACATGATGTTCGATTTAGATTGAAGGGCAAAGGCGGTCGGGCAGATTTTTCTGTGATTTCGAGTGTACTGCCGACTTTAGAGGTCTTTTATATGTCGCTTTGGGTGTTTTTGCAAGTGATACTGCTAGACTAACAGCTATTAACAATGTCCAAAAAAGGGGAATTCACGTGGCAGACTCAAGTACAGAAAAAAAAATCATCGTCGGCAGCATCATTGCCGAGAAAAAGGGTGCGATCGGCACGATCCTGATCTCGAACCCCAACAAAATGAATGCCATGTCGGTGCAGATGTGGACAGACCTGCCTAAAGCGATCCGCGCCTTTGACGCCGATCCAGAAGTGCGGGTCATTGTGATTGTCGGGCAGGGCGAAAAGGCCTTCGTGTCGGGCGCTGATATTTCTCAGTTCGATACCTTGCGTGCTTCGCCAGAAACCCAGTTAGCTTACGAAGACGCCGTATCAGATTCAATGAACGCTCCGGTTGAGTGTTCAAAGCCGGTCATTGCGCAAATTCGCGGCTTCTGTTTTGGCGGTGGCTTAGGCCTTGCCGCAGCCTGCGATATTCGAATTTGCACTGAGGATGCAACCTTCAGAATGCCCGCCGCGCGCTTAGGCTTGGGCTATGGCCATAAAGGCATCAATCGTTTCACCAATATTATTGGCTTGGCCAACGCCACCGACATTTTTGTGACGGCACGCCGCTTTGATGCGCACGATGCCTTGCGCATGGGCTTTGTATCGCGTGTGTGTAAGGGCGACGAGATTGATGCCGTGATCGCTGAATACACCAAGCTGATTGCTGAAAACGCACCGTTGACCGTTGCGGCTAGCAAGTTCAATATTCGCCAAGTGTGTGCTCAGCCAGAAGAGCAAGACATTGAGCGCGCAGTTGCGATGGTGAAGGCATGTTTTGCCAGTGACGATTTCAAAGAAGGCCGTGCGGCGTTCTTAGAAAAGCGTCCTGCGCAGTTTAAAGGGCGCTAAGACTAGGGACAGGCCTGCATGCAGGCCTGTTCTTTGAGAAGCAGGGCATATTCTTCTGGGGTCACTCCCCAGGCGCTTAGCACCTCTTGTGTATGCTGGCCGAGTTGCGGAGCAGCACCGAGAGAAGGGCTATTGGTGCCATCAAACAAAATCGGTAAACCCAACGAGCGCATCGAACCGCCATTGGCATCTTCAACATCAATCACCATGTTCAGTGCTTGCGTTTGTGGATGATTGAGCGCCTCGGCCACGTTCTGTACCGGCCCGCAAGGCACGCCGGCAGCTAACAACTTTTCTTCCCAGTACGCACGCGTGTGTGTGCGCAGAACGTCGTTCATCAAGGTCTCGAGAGCCGGACGGTTGTCTAGCCTGTTTTTGCTTGAGTTAAAACGCGCGTCTTCGTCCCACTGCGGCCTTTCAAGCACCTCAAGCAGTTTTTTCCAGATCGTCGCGTTGCCGCCACCAATCGCCAATTCACCATCGGCACACGCAAAGGTTTGATAGGGGGCAATTAAGGGGTGGGCAGTGCCTAAACGTTTGGGCATCGCGCCGCTGGCAAAAAACAAGGCCGCCTGCCAGTAGAGTTGCTGCATTGAAGCTTGTAGTAGCGACGTTTGCACCCATTGCCCCTGACCTGTGCGTAGACGATAGATATAGGCACTGAGCGTGCCAAGCGCTGCTAACACACCAGAATTGATGTCCGCTGTTGGCACCCCCGGCTTGACTGAACCACCGCCTTCTTCGCCTGTGACACTAATCAAACCACTGAAGGCTTGCAACACTAAATCAAAGCCGCCACGCTCACTAAGTGGCCCGATCGAGCCATACCCGCTGACAGATACCACAATCAATTTTGGATTGGCTTTGATCAGGTCTTCGGGGGCGAGCCCCAGACGCTTAAGTGCCCCCGGGCGATAGTTTTCGGTGACGACATCGGCCTGTTGAACCATCTTCAATAGGGTGTCGCGGCCAAGCTTCGATTTGAGATTTAACGCGACCGATTTTTTGCCGCGGTTGATCATCTGAAATGATGCCGGCAGCGTATTTGCAGCGCCCGCACTGCTGAACGCCCGCGCATCATCCCCGCCAGGAAATTTCTCGATCTTGATCACTTCGGCGCCAAGATCACCGAGCATGAGGCCACAGATGGGCCCTGCCATGATTTGCGACAGCTCAAGTACGCGCATGCCTGCTAGAGGCTTGGTCGGGTCGGGTGGCGCAGTGCTCATTCGGGTTTCATTCCAGTCGACTGAACAATCTGACGCGACACGTTGTAATCCGCATCAATGAATTTTTTGAATTCTTGAGCATTCATCTTCCCCACTTCGCCGCCCAAGCTCGCGACCTTGGCTGTTACAGCGGGGTCTGCGAGCACTTTCATGACGGCCTGACTTAAAGTATTAGCCTGAATATTGGTGGTGCCTTTGGGCGCCATTAAGCCAATAAAAGTCAGATGTTCAAATTTAGGTAAACCAAATTCGGCAACGGTTGCAATCGTTTCAGCGCCGGGCCAGCGTTTGCTTGACGTGACCGCCAAGGGGCGAATCCTGCCCGATTTGATCATTGGCATCGCCGCCACCAGTGAAGCCAGCACTACCGGAATTTGCCCACCCGCCAGATCGGTAAGCGAAGGCCCCGAGCCGCGATAGGGCGCATGGGCCAGTTTGATCCCGGCCGCTTGATTTAAGAGTTCACCCGCGATATGGCTAGGTGTGCCGATCCCTGCGCTGCCATAAGTAATCGCATCGGGTCTTTTTTTTGCATCGGCCAGTAATTGATCTAAGGTCTGATACGGCGAGTTAGCGGGTACGACGATTACGCTGGGCCCCCACATCAGATCGGCGATCGGTACCAAGTCATCAATGTTGTACCCAGCGTCGGCAAACAGAGTAGGGTTGATGGTGTGGTTATTTGCCGTGACAAGCAAGGTCAGGCCGTCGGCTGGCGCCTTGGCGACCAGTTGAGTTGCAAGGTTACCCCCCGCACCAGGTTTGTTTTCAACCACGGTGACGGTATTGAGTAAGGGCCCCAGTTTTTCACCCACCATACGCGCCATCGCGTCAGCACTGCCGCCTGGCGCCACGATCACAATAATTCTCAGCGGCCCGTCTGCCGCCTGTAATAGCGGCCCCCAAGCCAGTACCATGAGCGCCGCGATCTTGAGCGCAAATCGCAGTACGGCGGCCCGCATCAGTGGGCGCGCTTCGGAAATTGCATCAGTAAAACAGAGGCGCCCTTACTGCCTGCGGTGATCGTGGGGGCTGGCTCAGTGGGGTCGACAAACAGCAAGGCTTGTTTGCCACCCTGATGCTCATTGAGATGGCACTCGCCACTCATGACCATCCAGTATTGACCGCGCCCTTCGCTTGGCGCGGGGCCAGTGATGTGTTGACCAGGCGCCGCATGGTAAAGCGTTGCGCCCAACCCGTCGGCTTCGAAGGGCACAACGGTGTGCTCAACAACAGCCGTGACGTTTTGGGGGCCGTCGGCTTCGCCCATTAACGCGGGAATCAAACCCAGACCGTGGCGATAGTCTTTGGTGCGGCCTTTGAGGCCTTCTTTGTAATCAGGCATCCAGCGCGCGCCTGGATCCCAGCCATTGCGCAAGGTGTAGTACTCAACGCCCGCGTCGGCGGCGTGGATCGGCGCATAGGGTGTGAATCCCATCGCGTAGTGCACGGTCAGACCTTCGATCGGCTTAATGCCGAACTTGCCGCCGCCGGCGACAAACACCTGAAACTGATCCGCTTGATGGTAATGCCCAGGGATCGACATATTTGCCGCTTGCTCGACCAAAAAAGCGATCGGCTCAAGTGGAGGTGGAAACGCCTCGGCCGAGCGCGGCGGTAAGCCGGTGGCTTTACGTTCAACCGAGTTCACGCCAATACACGAAGACACATGCGTGATCGTGCCGTTGGGCAGTTTGTTGTAGTGGCGGTTGGCGAGTGCGTGCTCGCGGGTGGCAAAGGATGGCATGTCGGACGATCCCAATAAATGCTGGTGAATGATTATATTGATTGAATCTTACCTTTCTGGCACGCCCCCTGTCGACCGAGACGGCAATTTTTAGCTCGAAATAGGCAGTTTCGCGTTAGACTTTACCCAAACACAGCCGATACACCAACGGAGACCCAACCTATGAAACTGCTTCGATCTATTGCGTTGACCAGCGCCTGTCTCTTGTCACTATCGTTTTCGACCCTGACGCAGGCTCAAGGCACCTACCCTGACAAACCGATTTCGATCTGGATTGGGTTTCCCCCAGGCACCTCAACCGACTCTGTCGGTCGAATTTTGGCCGATAAGATGAGTAAAGATCTAGGTCAGCCCATCATCATCAAAAATAAGCCGGGCGTAGGTGGTACCTTAGCCCCTGCTGAGGTTGCTAAGTCGCAACCCGATGGCTACACCCTGCTATTGAGCGCGACCGCGCCTATGGGCACCGCAGCGCATCTGATGAAAAACTTACCTTACTCGCCCTTGACAGATTTTGCGCCGATTGGTCAAACTTCATGGTTGCCTTTTTTGCTGGTCAGCAACAAAACCAAAGGGTTGGATACCTTTGAAAAATATATCGCCTATGCGAAGGCAAATCCAGAGGCTCTGACCTATGCCTCGATTGGAAATGGCACAACGAGCCATCTTGTGATGTTGATGATGTTGAACAAAGCCGGAGTCAAGATGGTGCATGTGCCTTATCAGGGCAGCACACAATCCCAGGCCGACGTGATCGGTGGCAACGTTGACGCCACCTTTGACACGATGGTGACGGTGTATCCGCATGTGGTATCGGGGCGGCTCAATGCGTTGGCAGTCAGCACCACCAAGCGCACGACGATGGATCCCAAGGTGCCCACGATCGAAGAGAAGGGGCTGGGCGAGTTCAATCTAGGTGCCTGGATCGGGCTGTTCGCGGTTAAAGACACGCCCAAGCCAATCATTGATAAACTGCACGGCGTGTTAAACCGCGCGTTGGCCGATCCAGAAATCAATCGCAAG
>Ga0114968_10001063_pt1 | contig 20809 bp, 21 predicted proteins | sample M_130807_EF_Meta_FD_87020 | JGI IMG/M metagenome (GOLD analysis project Ga0114968, IMG submission 87020) | Freshwater microbial communities from Lake Montjoie, Canada to study carbon cycling - M_130807_EF_MetaG | ecosystem: Environmental > Aquatic > Freshwater > Lake | place: Lake Montjoie...
TGTCTTGCTCTGATTTTTTCCTTGATACGAGCCGCCTTACCTTGACGTCCTCTCAAGTAGAATAGACGAGCTCTTCTCACTTTACCTTCTCTTACCAGGTCGATTTGCTCGATAGCTGGGGAGATGATTGGGAAGATACGCTCTACCCCTACGCCATTGGATATTTTACGCACGGTAAAAGTCTCTCCGTTGGAGTTTGGGTTTTTTCGTTGGATCACAGTTCCTTGGAACTGCTGGATTCTTTCCTTGTTACCTTCTTTGATACGTACGTGTACGTTGATGGTATCACCGGCTTTGAAAGAAGGGAACTTGGCTCTCGCCTCGCTGTATTCCGCTTCTACAATTTTCATTAGATCGCTCATAGCTCTATGTTTTAATGCTTTCGCAGTGCTCCGCCGCAGCGGTATAAATGAATTACTTTTTCAATACTCTTGTCTCGTCTACTCCCAACCTGAATCTTTGAGAAGATCGGGTCTTTTTTCTTGGGTTCGGCGAACCGACGCTTCAAATCTCCACTGGCTTATCTTGGCTTCATGACCCGAGAGCAGTACCTCTGGAACTTCTCTTCCTTCGTACACTGCGGGCCGGGTATACACCGGCGGGGCAAGTAAATTATCTTGGAAAGAGTCCGTCAAGGCCGAAGTTTCGTCATTGAGAACGCCTGGAATCAGTCGAATCAGTGCATCAGCTACTACAGCAGCTGCCAATTCTCCTCCTGAAAGGACGTAATCTCCGATGCTGATCTCCTTGGTGATGAAGGCATCCCGAACCCGCTGATCCACTCCTTTGTAATGACCGCAGAGGATCAGGAGGTTTTTCTTTTGGGAAAGGGTGTTGGCCATCGGCTGATCGAAGGTTTCTCCGTCGGGGGTCATGTAGATGATTTCATCGTACTCACGTTCCTTTTGAAGGGCTTCAATGCAGCGGGCGATTGGTTCGATCATTAAGACCATTCCTGCGCCCCCACCAAATGCATAATCGTCCACTTGCTTTTGTTTGCCGGTGGCATAGTCTCTGAGGTTGTGGATCCGAACTGTGGCGATTCCCTTTTCTTCCGCTCGTTTGAGAATCGAATGTGAAAAAGGGCCTTCCAATAATCCGGGCACTACCGTGATGAGATCGATATGCATGGGTTAATCTTCCAGATAAATTTCAAGTAAGCCTTCGGGCAACTGGCAGAAAACTTTTTTTGCTGCCTTGTCCACCTGGGTAATGATGCCATCCTGTATGGGGATCAGCACTTCTTTACCTTGGTAGGTTACTCCGAGGAGGTCCTGTGTTTCCAGATCGTAGACGACCTGCACAGGTCCGATGGGTCCCATCGTCAAATCGATGACGTCAAAACCGATCAGTTCGTGGAAATAGTATTGGTCTTCATCGAGTTGGGGAAGCTCGGAGAGGGGAAGGTATACTTCCGATCCTACGAGATGTTCCACTTCTTCGATTCGGTCCAGTTCCTCAAACTTGGCGAGTGCCTTGCCTCCGTGCTGGATCACAAAGTGTTCCAGAAAGAAGGGGACTAAGCGCCCTTTTTGATCGAGGAAGAGGTGCTCTAATCCTTCGTATTCCTCAGGATAATCTACATCGAGCACCACATTTACTTCACCACGAAGTCCATGAACTTTGGCTATCCGGCCTATCAAAAAGCACTGGTCCTTGTTCATGGCAGGGATATATTATTCTCCAGCAGCTCCGCCATCGGCTGAGCCAGCATCCACTGCGTCAGCAGCAGGAGCTTCAGCAGCAGGAGCAGTTTCTTCAGCGGCAGCTTCAACTACAGGAGTCTCTTCAGCAGCAGGAGTTTCTTCTACTTCAGCAGCAGGAGTTTCAACTACAGGAGCGTCTTCAGAGGTAGTTTCTTCAACAGCTTCAACTTCAGGAGTTTCAACTACCGAGGTAGTTTCCTCTACTTCAGCAGCTGGAGCTTCAACTTCTTCAACTTCTTCAACAGCTGGAGTCGCTGCTGCGGCTAATGCTGCTGCTTCTCTTGCTTTGATTGCGTCGATACGTGCCTGGTTTTTAGCTGTTTCAGCAGCAAGGGCAGCCTTACGAGCATCTGCTTTGGCAGTTGCAAGTTGGTCTTTCTTGCCTTCAATCTTGGTGTCTTTCTCAGAAACCCATGCATTGAATTTGGCATCGGCTTGTTCTTGAGAGATTGCACCTTTCAACACTCCAATTTGGAGGTGTTTCTTCAGCATGACACCTCTGTAAGAAAGCATGGCTTTCACGGTATCGGTAGGCTGAGCTCCATTCAACAACCAGGTAAGAGCGCGCTCATTGTTGATGTTGATGGAAGCGGGGTTCGTGTTCGGATTGTAAGTTCCGAGTTTCTCGATGAAGCGTCCATCACGTGGAGCTCTTGCATCAGCTACAACCACGTCGTAAATGGCTTGTTTTTTGCGGCCACGACGTGCTAATCTGATTTTTACGGACATAATTAACTGTTTTTAGTGAGTGGATGGAACCCGTCCATCCTAATTTTGGACTGCAAAGATACGATAAAGGATTGAAATGCCATAAGTTGCCCGCAAATTATTTGTGTAAAAGTTGAGATTGGGACTATCTTGCAGGACTATTTGGCCTTGTAGTTCAACGGATAGAACAAGCGTTTCCTAAACGCTAGATCTAGGTTCGATTCCTAGCTAGGCTACAAAACAAGCCCTCTCCTCATTTAAAGATGAGTTTTATTGTTTTTGGGGTACAGATTGGGGGATACTTTTAATTGCCTCAGCAGCATATTACCCGCCAAACCACAAAAAATAAATCGAATTGTTGCATGTTAGAGGTGTCGAAAACAACACAAAAGGATAACCTCCACTGCTAGCAGTTTTTCTGCTTAATTCTTAGGTTACTGCTTTAATTGACTCCAATGCCATGGCTTCTAGACGAAACTTTCTAAAATCTGGCCTTCTTCCACTTTCACTTCTGACTCTGGCCCCTTCGCTAGTCCAGGCTAATTCGACCCCCTCTCCCTCCCAAAGTCTGCTCAGCCAGCTTCTGAAATCCGTGACCCGGCACACGGTGTGGAAAGAGCTGGCATCGATTCCCTTTTCTTTTCCCAGTCACCATTGCCAAGGCATGGTAAAAATTGGGGAAAATTATTGGGTCAGCTCGGTGGAAGTCATCCCAGAATTTGCAGGAGATCGTTCCCATGGAAAAGGACATTTATTTCAGGTAAGTTCAAGCGGCCAACTCCTAACTAGCCTAGAGCTGGGGGAAGGACCGCTGTACCATCCCAGCGGCATCGACTTCGATGGTTCACACCTTTGGATAGCCCTTGCGGCCTACAAGCCCAACAGCCAATCGATCATTTACCAAGTTGACCCTTTCAAATTGACGGCAAGGGAGGTTTTTAGATGGGAGGATCACCTCGGGGCCATCGCACTCAATCCAGATACCCAGATCTTGCATGGTGCCAGCTGGGGTTCCCGCCGTTTGTATCAATGGGATAGCAAAGGAGTTGAAAAAAACCAGAGTTCCTCGAAATCCATCCCCTCCAGCAGCCAACTCAATCCTTCCAGCTACATCGACTACCAGGACAACCAATACCTCGGCGGAGGAGAAATGCTCTATTCAGGTGTGGCAACCTATAAAAAACCGGGAGAGCCTGCCTTTTCACTTGGGGGACTGGAAATCTGGGATGTCCTCCAAGGTCAAGTTGTTCACCAGGTTCCAATACCCCTCTGGTCACCGAAAACAGGCAGAGTCATGACTCAAAATCCTTGCTTTTTGGAAGCTGTAGCCCCAAATCGAGTGCAAGCCTATTTTCTCCCTGACGACAACGAGTCAACGCTGTATGTCTACGAAGCTGCGGTGGAGCTATAGCAAGGAAAATACGCCCCTTAAGTAACAATCCTTGGGGAAATACCAGGTCAAAATTGACTTGCCAAATTTAATTTTTTGGTTTTCTGAAAATCAGGCAATGTTGCCAGGGCAGGTTGCTGCTGTTCTTTTCAAAGGTAAAACCAGCAGCTTTGAACTCTTTAACTGCCTGACGCTCGCTCATTTTGTGGATGGCTTTGATGGGTACATTTGGGTCTTCGGCCCTGAACTCCACCAAAACAAGCTTGCCACCAGGCTTGAGCGCTTCCAACATGGAGAGGGCCATCTCGTAGGGAAAAGAAAATTCGTGGTAGACATCCACCAGCAACATCTGGTCCACGCTGTTGGCAGGCAGGGCCACATTTTTCTCGGTACTCAATACGGGAAAGATGTTCTTTTTGCCTTCACGTTTGATCCGGTCCTTCAAATAAGCAATCATCTCCGGTTCCACATCCACGGCATACACTTTCCCATTCCCCACCATTTTTGATAGCAAGGTGCTGTGGTAGCCACTTCCAGCACCAATGTCTGCGATGACTTGGCCTGGTTGTACAGCAAGATTTTTCAATAACTGCGTCGTGTTTTCTTCCTGCTCCCTTTCTTCTCGCTCCAGCCAGCCAATTCCATAATGGCTCATGACTTGCGCGATTTGGCGCCCCATGTACCATTTATTGATGCCATTGGGATCCCCCGGCTTCACGGTGTATCGCTCCTGTGCGGCAAGGGTAGCAGCCTGCAGGAATGCAAAAAATAACAGGGTAACTCGCAAGGAGGTTTTCATGATGGATTGGTTTTAGGCTTAGACTTTTCAAAGTCGGTTTTCTTAGGCACCTAAATTCAGATAAAATTCTTACAAGTGCAGGATATGAAGGTTAAAACTCTATTTTTAACCTATCGAAAAAAAGTAAGACTTTACTAAACCCCTTTATTTAAGTCCTACTGTAGTCAAGAAACTCTAAAATTTAACCCAAATGAAAACCTACCCAAGCATATTCAATGATGTGATTGGCCCGGTCATGCGAGGCCCTTCGAGTTCACACTGTGCTGCATCCATCCGAATTGGACGCATGTGCCGCGACTTGATGGATGGGGACATCCAGGAGGTGTATGTTGAATTTGACCCGAACGGCTCGCTCGCCACAACACACAAGGGGCAGGGGTCAGACATGGGATTGTTTGGTGGATTTTTAGGTTGGGAAGCCTACGAAGAGCGCCTTCCAGAATACCTGATCGCCATTGAAGAAGCTGGTATCCAGGTGAAAATCGATATCCATCCCATAGGTGCTACCCACCCAAATACCTACAAACTCACCCTTTCCAATAAAAAAGAGTCCCGAGAGCTGACGGCTATTTCTACGGGCGGAGGGATGATTGAAATTCTTGAAATTGATGGCGCCCAGGTGTCTATGGCTGGGGATTTTTACCAGACGCTTGTTTACGTATCCTCGCCTGGCAGCATCATTGAATTTATTGAGGCCTCCATGCCCTGCGATGACATAGCGCTGCGCACAGGCAAATCCACCTTTATCGAAATCAAGGCCAACCAATTTCTGACAGCCGAAATCTGCACGCAGCTTCTCCAGATGGAGGAGGTGTTATTCATTAAAAAGATCAACCCAGTACTCCCCGTCATGTCTCGAAAGGACTTGGAGGTTCCCTTTATTACCTGCGAAGAAATGTTGGCGTTCAATGCCGACAAAAACCACGCCCTCTGGGAACTGGCAGTGGATTACGAAAGCATGCGCGGTAATATTTCGAGAGCCGAGGTTTTTGAAAAAATGCGGAGCATTGTTCAGATCATGCAAAACTCCATTGATCTTGGACTGAAGGGTACCAAGTACGCAGACCGAATTTTGGGCCCTCAATCCCTTGGATTTCAGAAGCAGCTAGAGGATAAAAAGCTGGTGGAAGGCGATATCCTGAATCAAGTGATCCTCTATACTTCTGCCATGATGGAGGTCAAAAGTTCGATGGGCGTCGTGGTAGCAGCCCCAACGGCGGGCTCCTGTGGAGCACTCCCAGGCGCTCTCATCGGGATCAGCAGGGGACTTTCCTTACCTGAAGATGAAACGGTGAAAGCCATGTTAGCGGCCGGTATCATTGGGGTGTTTATTGCAGCTCATGCCACCTTTGCCGCCGAAGTGGGTGGCTGTATGGCCGAATGCGGTTCTGGTTCGGGCATGGCCGCAGCCGGCATTGTGGAATTGAAAAAGGGGACGCTAGACCAATCGCTTGGAGCTGCCTCTATGGCCTTGCAATCTTCGCTGGGCATGATTTGCGACATGATCGCTGATCGAGTGGAAGCGCCCTGTCTGAATCGAAATGTGATGGCTGCCACCAACGCGATTTCCTGTGCAAACATGGCCTTGTCGGACTACAACCATTTGATTCCATTGGATGAAGTCGTGGAAACCATGAAAAAAGTAGGAGATGCCATCCCGAATACCCTGCGTTGCACCGGGCTTGGGGGATTGGCGATTACCAAAACCGCGAAGAAGATTGAGGCGATGTTGAATCAACAGGAACAAGAAGCCGCCAAGACCTTTTTTAAGGTCTGCTAATTTTCCTCCCTATACTACACGATTAAAAGACCATAACACCTACTTCTTCTATGCTGATTTTTGTTTGGGTTTCCTTAATTCTATTGGCCCTTTGGTTCTCCTTTGTATTTATCAAAGATTATTTGGCGCACCGATCCCAACTTGAAAACTCAAGTTGGCTCAAAACTTCGGTGATTGGCTTTGTGGTAAATTTCTTCGACGTATTGGGTATTGGGGCCTTTGCGCCGCAAACCGCCTTGCTCAAGTTTACCCGACAAACGGAGGACCGACTGATCCCTGGCACGATGAATGTAGCGAATACCATCCCGGTCCTGCTTCAGGCGTTTATTTTTATCACCATCATTGAAGTAGACCCGCTCACCTTGATTTTGATGCTGCTGTCCGCTACTGCGGGGGCCATGATTGGAGCGGGCATTGTCTCGCGACTGTCCGAACGAAAGATCCGAATCACAATGGGAATTGCCTTGGTCGTCACCGCTGGATTTATGTTGGCCCGGATCATGAACTGGATTGAAGGAGGCGGGGATGCCATCGGACTGACAGGCTACAAGCTGGCGTTTGCCGTGGTGGTCAACTTCTTTTTGGGCGCGATCATGACCGCAGGGGTGGGTTTGTATGCCCCTTGCATGGCCTTGATTTTTGCCTTAGGGATGTCACCAACGGTTGCTTTTCCCATCATGATGGGCTCTTGTGCTTTTTTGATGCCTGTGGCTTCCGTAAAATTCATAAAAACAGCATCCTACAACCGGAAAGCTGCCCTAGCCATGGCTATTCCAGGTTCGATCGCAGTGCTAATCGCCGCCTTCATTGTCAAATCACTCCCCTTGGAAACCCTGCAGTGGGTCGTCCTTGGAGTGATTTTGTATACCTCCGCCACCATGTTGACGGCGGCATTTAGAAAAAAAGAAGCTTAGTTCTCAAGGTACGGGGAGATTCCATCCACGACCTTAAATTTTTGGGACATACTTCCCTCAGCAGTCGTTAGCACGAGCGTATAGGTTCCGGAATCGATAAATTTATCAAAGTGAACAAAATAGGGAGAAGCGCTCTCTTCCTTGCTGACAATCAAATCCCATCGAAATTGATTGAATCCTAGCGATCCATTTAGTGCCGTACTCCAGAGTTCCTTGTTTGCTGCATCGCGAACAGACAGGGTCACCGGTTTGGCCTCCTTCAACCAGAAGGTGAAGGAAACTTTTTCAAGGGTTCGGTAATCCACATTCCCATGCGAAGAATTGAACCAGGGCCTGCTTGCCTGTTCAATTTCAAACAAGTAGTCTTGATCGCGCGGTGATTTTTGCGCAAGCCCCTGTTGGATGGGCTTGAGGTTGGTTTTGTAGATACCTCTTCCATGTGTGGCCACAACCAAGTCCTGCGTTCCTTCGTGAATTTCTAGATCGGCTACGGCTGCAGCAGGCATATTTACCCCCAGGTAGTGCCAGCTACTGCCCCGATCGGTAGAAACAAACACCCCTCGCATGGTTCCGGCATACAGGATATTTTCATTCGTGGGATCTTCTTTGATTACATTCACTGGCTCATCTGGCAGGCCTGCAGCAATGCTTTTCCAATTCTTGCCATAATCCTCGGAAACATAGCCATAGCTGTGTAAATCGTCGTAATTAATTCCAGTCATGGCCATGTACACCCGCGCTAGGTGGTGATTGGAAGGCGAGATGCTTCGGATGTAATTCGATGCGATTCCTGTGGACTGCTCTTCCCAGTTGGCACCATCATTTTTTGATACCCAAAAGGCACCATGATCGGTCCCCACATACAACAATCCCTTGGCCAGTGGAGATTCTACAACCGTTCCCGCAGCCACTGATTTCTTATCGGCCACGGAGGAACGAGCAAGGTTCGGACTGATGGCCTGCCAGGTATCTCCCCTGTCCGTACTTTTCATCAGGTAATTTCCAGCCTGATACAAGGTTTTGTGGTCGTATGCTGACAAAAAGTAAGGCGTCATGTAATTGAACTGAAGGGTATCCTTGCTGTCTTTGGGGAGACTGGGTTTTACTGAGACTGCTACGTCTTTGGACTTGTCCAATCGCATCACATCTCCATGCTGACGGCTGTAGTAAATAATATTCTTGTCCACTGGATCCACTGCGGTTACGCAACCATCGCCTCCGTCCCAAGCATCAATCCAAACATATTTCCAGGGGTCTGGGAAGCGGGTATCCAATTCATTAGGAGGTCCCGATACCGTGGCATCATCCTGTGTACCTCCGTAAATGGTGTAATTGGCTTGGTCCAGGGTGATGTCGTAAAATTCTCCCGTGGGAATGTTGTTGTAATGCATCCAAGTCAATCCCTTGTCATGGCTTACATAAAATCCACCATCATTCCCCAATGCGAGGTGATTCGGGTTGTTGGGATTAATCCATAATTCGGTTTGGTCCAAATGTAGTCCTTGGGCTAGACTTGGATTCATGCGCGACACCTGACCTCCGATAAACTTGAACGTCTTGCCTCCATCTTCGCTATGTGCCAGGCGGATCCCAAGGCAAAACACCTCTTCGTCATTTTTTGGATTTACATACACATCCGTGAAGTACCAACCGATGGTGGTGAATAATTGGAAGGGGCCCGTATGGGTTTTGGTCCAGCTCAGCCCTCCATCCACTGTTTTGTAGAGTTCAGCAGACTGACCCTCCGGGTAGTTTAGGTTGTCCACCAGTGCATAGGCCTTGTTTGGGTTTGTCGCCGAGACAGTCAGGCCAATCCTACCGATTTTGGGACCGGTTGGCAAGCCTTGATTGCACTTGCTCCAGGTGGCACCTCCATCAACACTGCGGTAGATGGCACTAGTTTCGCCACTGATGCCCGCGTACATTTCCCAAAGGGAGGCATACATCATTTGAGGATTTGCGGGAGAAATGACAATTTCATTGGCCCCGGTCATTTCATTTACATACAATACCTGTTCCCAAGTCTTTCCCCCATTGGTAGAGCGGTAGAGTCCACGGTTTTTATTTTTGGACCAGAGGTGACCGAGGACCGCTGCAAAAACTATTTCCGGATTGGTCGGGTGAATTTCAATTTCTGCAATGGACCAGGAATCCTCCAAGCCAATCGAATTCCAGGTGGCTCCAGCATCATTCGAGCGAAACATCCCTGTGCCTGGAAGCGTGAAGTTTCTGGGCTTTTTTAGGTTTTCACCCGTTCCAAGGTAGATGATGTTTGAATTGGAGGGAGCCAATTCCACATCTCCAATTCCTATGGACGACTGCTCCTCAAAGATGGATTTCCAGGTAATGCCGTTGTTCGTAGTTTTCCACAATCCTCCCGAGCCAAAGCCGGCATAGAAGGTGCTCGGATTTTTGGCATCCACTTGGACTACATCGGCGCGTGCTGAATTGACCGCTGGGCCCAGTGTGATCCAATCCAATTTGTAGGACGTCTCTGCTTTCATCTTGCGATAGGTTTGAAAGGAGGACTCCAGTGGAGATGCCGGTTGCTGGGAGAAAGCCGGAATTGAGAAAAGTATAAGTAGGAAAAGCTTAATTCCTTTGGATAAATAGTTCAGGGTTGAATTCATGTTTGGATGTAGAATTTAGAATTGACAAGGATTGGATAAGAATCCCTGCGTGTTTGTCTTAACCAAAAACACATCCCCACTTTGGGGATATTCTTGCAGTTGGGCCTCGGTGAGATTTTCTCTTGCCGTGGTGATGAGCAGATGATCTAGATTTTCGCCTCCAAAAACGCAGGATGTTACATGAGGAGCAGGCAAGACAATTTTTTTCAAAAGCTTCCCATTTTCCGGATCCCAGCAATACACGCCAAATCCTCCGTAGTGCGCGACCCAGAGTTTCCCCTCTCGATCGATACTCATTCCGTCGGGTGTCCCCAATTCTTTTGGCACGCGGATGACCGTTCGATCAAAATTAATTTCGCCTGTTTCCAAATCAAACTGATAGGCTCTTATCTCCTGGGTGGGGCTGTCAATGTAGTAGAAGGTTTCATTGCCGGAAGCCCAGGCCATTCCGTTGGAAATGGTGATCTTACCCAACATTTTTTCCGGGCTCAACTCTGAAGTAATCTTGTAAAGAGCCCCTGATTCGGGCGTAATTTTGGTGCTCATGGTTCCAATCCATAGCCTACCATCAGCATCGCAAGCGCCATCATTAAATCTATTGAGCGGTTGATCCTCTTCGACCTCAATCAGCCAAGTCAATTTTTCAGTTTCAAAATCGTAACGCGCAATTTTTCGGTCTAAGGCTAGGATTAAATAGTCCCCCTGGCCTTCCACTACCAAGGAAAGACGCTGATTGAATTTTCGTTTGGTGGTTTTTTTCAGCCCAACCTGAAATTCATACAATTCTCCCTTTTCAATATCTACCCAGAAAAAGCTTTTCCGCTCAGTATGCCAATAGGGAGATTCTCCGAGTATGCATTGGGATTGATGTAGATTGATGATTTCCATAGGTAATGAATGATTTATTTCTCAGGCCAATAATAGGCTATTTTTTTCTTTAGAAACACCACGCTTCTCTCCAATTGATCCATGCCGTCCACTCCATCCTCAATGCTGATCCAGCTATCAAAGCCAACTCGTTTCAATTCTGTGAAAATGGCATCGTAGTCATTCATCCCTTTTCCGATTTCACCATGGCTCAATCTTTTGGCATATCCCAAAGCTCCGCCTTCTTCCTTTCGCAGGTCTTCAATGGTCCCGTATTTCAGATATCGGTCACTGGCATGCATGGTCACCACACGTTCAGAAACTTTGTAAAGTAATTCCAGCGGATCTTCCCCAGCCAGAAAAGTATTGCTTGGGTCGTAATTTACTCCAAAATTCGGGTGATGGATTTTGTTGACTAGTAAACTGAACACCTCCATTTTTTGGGCAAATTCTGGATACTCCCAAAAATCATCTTTGTAGTGATTTTCCAAAATCAGGGTGATTCCTCTTTCCTGAGCATAAGGAAGACAGTCCTTTATGCTTTCTGAAGCAAGTTTTACACCTTCCTCGATAGACAAAACGGGCCTTTTTTGACCAGAAAGAACGCGGCAATAGGATCCCCCCAAAATGTAGGTCATGTCAATCCAGTGTTTTTGTTTCCGGATTTCATTCTCCCGAAAAGCCCGATCGGGATGTGTAAAGTCCGGAGAGCAGCACATCATGGGAATTACTTTGCCGGTATCTTGCACCATTTTGCGAAATTCTGGCCATTTGGTTTTATCCTCCATTTCAAGAAACCCTGCATACCACTCCAACCCCTGAATGTCGAGTTTGGAAGCTAGCGCAATCCAATCTGCTATTTTCATCGTTCCATCTTTGCAAAGCTGCTGCATAAAGGCTTTGGGAAACGCGGCTAATTTGGGCATGTTGAGTTATTGGAAGGTTTTATTGTCTTTTGGGAGATTTCGCCCAATCATCGGATGTTGTTCCAGTGTCAATACTTGTCCTGAGACTGGGCCGCTTTCGTCAGAAAGCCAAAATATGCAAGCAGCAGCAATCTCTTCCGGCCAGAGAATTCTTCCTGAAGGAGCAATAATGGAAGGGAGCTCTTCGTACCAGGTGTCCGAAAGCCCATGGAGCTTTTTCCGTTCAGTTTCCCGCTCGGTAAGTACCCAGCCTGGGTTGATTTGGTTTACGCGAACACCATATTCCCGCATCAAGGAATCGCCCAAATTTCCAGTCAAAGTCATGATTGCTCCTTTGGAAACTGAATAGGCCAATAAGTTCGGCTCACCACTCCAGGCATTAATCGAACCGATATTAAGTACGCAGCCTTTGGATTTTATAAGTTCGGGCAGGGCTTTCTGAATCAAAAGAAATGGTGCAATGGTATTGATATCCAGTACTTTTTGGAAAAATGCACGATCCGTGTTGTGAATGTCTGAGGCAATGACCCAAGCTGCATTATTGACTACAGCATCAATTTTTCCGAAAGTTTTCACTGCCAGATTCACCAAATTGTCTGGGCAAGTTTCGCTGGTAATTTCTTCCTGATGAAAAACCGCGTGTTCGGTTCCAATTTCAGCCAGCACTTCATCTCCCAAGTCCTGCTCCAAACCATGAATGACCACTTTGGCACCTTCAGCCACACAGCGCTTGGCGATTGCTTTTCCGATTCCCGTCGTGCTGCCGGTTACGATGATTACTTTATCTTTCAGCCTCATATTAAACTGGTTTCAAAATGCTTTTTACTACTTGTCCTGTGTGCATTTTTTCAAAAGCCTCATGCCATTCTGTAATCGGCCATACGCCTCCGATGATTGGATTTACATCAAGCGCTCCGCTCGCAAGAAGGCCGATTACCTTTTCCCATATAGGCCAATTATGACTGAAGCTTCCTTGAAGACGCACATTTTTCTGGACGATCTGATCAATCGAAAAATTCAATGGCTGAGGTCCCCAGCCCACCTTAGTGATTTGGCCATTTGGGCGGACCAAATCCATCGCGATTTTTAATGTGGCACTTACGCCTGCCGCGTCTACAACAAGGTCTGCACCCAACCCGTCTCGTTTTTTTGCCCAGTCCGAAGCTGAATTTATAAATGGCTCAACGCCATATTTTCTTGCTATTTCCAATCGACCTCGATCTGCTTCCAAACCAAGAATAGCCACCTCAGCCCCGCAAAGTCTCGCTACTGCTGCGCAAAGAATCCCGATGGTACCAGGTCCTATTACTAGAACTCTGTCACCTGGTTTTACATTGGAATTCCCGACTACTGAGTTGTACGCCACGCAGCAAGGCTCGGTCAAACAGGCGTGCTCAAATGAAAGTGAATCCGGAATTTGGTGGAGGCATCTTGCTGGAACCCGGACAAACTTGGTCATCGCGCCATTCACTCCATAGCCAAAGCCTTTCCTAGTCGGGTCCAGATTGTATAAGCCAACTCGGCTCATCGGGTTCTGCGTGTCAATGACGGCGGCAGTCTCACTGACCACCCGATCCCCAACTTTCCAGCCGGTCACCCTTGCTCCAAGAGAGGCGATTTTACCTCCAAACTCATGGCCTAAAACAACCGGATAGTTCACTTGCCAGCTATGATCTGAAGTCCACTGATGGAGGTCGGAACCGCAGACGCCTACGTTTTCTATCGCTAGCAATACGTCGTCTTCACCGATTTCGGGGATGGGGATTTCTCTAATTTCTACCGAACCTTTGACTTCGGAATAGTTGACTACAGCTGCTGATTTTGTGGATGAAGACATGGATTAGTTGTTTTTTGGGTTGGCTGTTATTTGAGAGTGTATGGCTTCGCAAATTTTCCGAAGGGAAGTTTCAAGATCTCCGTTGGCAGTTTTGAAAGCATCCGCATCAATCGTTAATGGCGCGCCCAAGACAACTAAGGGTGCTCCATATTGGGGACATTGAATGGCTTGTTCAAGAGAAAGCCCACCGACAGCCTGAACAGGGATGTTAACGGATTTCACAACTTCCTGCAACTGATCTAGGGGACTTGGCATCCTATGCCCTGCTGCAGCAATTCCCCTTCGCTCATCGTACCCAATGTGGTGAATCACGTAATCGCAGCCCAGATCCTCTAAGAATTTGGCGCCTTCCACCATATCTGGGCAAACCATGTTGTCACCCATCACTTTGACCCCGAAGTCTTTTCCTGCTTGCACCACACATTTGATGGTTTCGGAATGGGCGCGTGCCATGACTACTACATGCGTGGCTCCAGCTTTTGCCATCATTTCTGCTTCTAGATAGCCTCCATCCATGGTTTTAAGATCGGCGACGATTGGAACTCCCGGAAAAGCCTCTCTCAATTTCCGGACTCCATGAAGTCCTTCCGCAAGGATCAGCGGAGTGCCAGCTTCCAGCCAATCTACTCCGGCACGGATGGCCAGGGCTGCGGTTTCTAAAGCCTCATCGATATTGGTGAGGTCAAGTGATATTTGAACAATAGGTCTCATTCAGGTTTTGGGGTTTATTTGAAATCCTGAAAAACAAGTGGCCGAAGCCTGCTTTAAGGAATTATAAGTTAAGCAATAATTTAAGTCCTCTCCATCAGGATATTTATTTCTGTGCTAAAGTAATTTGGATGAAATAAACTTGGATTTCAAAAATCCGAGAAGCGAGTAAATCTGATTGATATCAATTAAATTTAGCAATAGTCTTTTTCTTTTTGAATCCATCCGATAGACCCATGCTAATCCGATCCACCCTCTCCATCCTACTCGCTGCAGCATCCTTTCCTGCATTGGCCCAATCTGGGATCACCAAATTGAATCCAGTGAGTTTTTCGCAGGTGACTATCACGGATAATTTTTGGAAACCAAAGCTTGAAAAAATTGCAACGACAGCTGTCCCGGTTATGATTTACCAAACTGAAATAGCCACGGGCCGCATCCGTAATTATGAAAAAGTTGCGCGTCAGCAAAACGAGAAGCATGAAGGCATCTATTACGATGACAGCGATGTGTACAAGGCCCTCGAGGCAATAGCCTATTCGCTAAAAAACCATTCGGATAAAGCCATGGAACAAAAAGCGGACGAATGGATTGATAAAATTGCTGCTGCCCAGGAAAAAGATGGATACATCAATTCTTTTTATTCGCTCACCGGACTTGAAAATCGCTGGACGGATATGGAGAAGCATGAGGATTATTGTGCCGGGCATTTGATGGAAGCCGGAGTGGCCTATTTTCAAACTACAGGAAAGCGAAAATTACTCGATGTGGCCATCAAGATGGCGGATCATATCGACGAGACTTTCCGGAAGAAGAATCGGCCTTGGGTGTCTGGCCATGAGGAAATTGAGCTTGCTTTGGTCAAATTGTACAAGACTACCGGCGATAAAAAATACCTGGAACTATCCGACTGGTTTCTGGATCAGCGCGGACATGGCCACGGCAAAGGTGGAATCTGGGACAATCCACATTGGGGACCCAAATACGCTCAGGATGATGTGCCAGTAAAAGAACAGAAGGAAATTACGGGCCATGCGGTACGGGCAATGTATCTCTACACGGGAGCTGCCGATGTGGCTGCAGCAAAAAACGATGTGGGCTACATGAATGCCATGAAGACGGTTTGGGAGGATGTCGTGTACCGGAATATGTACGTGACTGGAGGGATAGGATCTTCGGGAAGCAATGAAGGGTTTTCGGTGGATTATGATCTCCCCAATGAAAATGCCTACAGCGAAACCTGTGCATCGGTGGGGATGGTTTTTTGGAATCAGCGAATGAATGCGCTGGAAGGTGATTCGAAGTACATTGATGTATTGGAAAGGAGCTTGTACAATGCTGCATTGGATGGGCTCAGCCTGGAAGGGAATCGGTTTTTTTATGGAAATCCATTGGCCTCCTCTGGTCAGCATTACCGGAGAGATTGGTTTGGAACGGCCTGCTGTCCTTCCAATATTTCCCGATTGGTGGCATCAGTTGGCGATTACATTTATGCAAAATCAGAAGATGCCATTTGGGTGAACTTATTCATCGGCAGCAAAACCAAATTCCAAATGGGTACCGTGGACGTTCCCATGGAAATGACCACCAATTATCCATTGGACGGGATTATCAACCTAACCCTAAATCCCGAGCAGAAAGCCCGCTTTTCAGTAAAATTGAGACTTCCGGGTTGGGCAAAGGAGGAGCCGGTTCCGGGAGGACTGTACCGTTTTGCTGGAAAAAGCACGGAAAAATTCACGCTTTTACTCAATGGCAAAGTTGTTCCCTATACGGAAGAAAATGGCTATTTGACGATCACTAGAACCTGGGAAAAGGGGGATCAACTCCACTATTCATTGCCAATGGAAGTGCGAAAGTTAGTTGCCCGCCAAGAGGTAACCGCCAATGAGGACCGGATCGCAATTCAAAGAGGTCCATTGGTTTACTGTGTCGAAGGAGCGGATAACAACGGGAAAGCATGGAATCTACTGATTCCAGAAAATGCCACTTTTACTGTTTTTCAACACCAAGTGTTGGATGAAAAAGTAATGGCTGTACAGGCAGAAATGAAGGTGATGAAAGGATCAGAAGACGGATCAACGCTGCAATCGGACACCAAAAGGATAACTGCTATTCCTTATTATATCTGGGCAAACCGCGGGCAAAATGAAATGCAGGTTTGGCTTCCTACAAAAATTCAGGAGGTGAAAATCATTCGGTAAAACAGGGAATTACCTGAAGGAAGATTAACCTATTTTAAGATTATCCGAAATTTTGTTAGGTGATTTTTGCTGCTACTAGCTTGTGTTTAAAAAGCGTACTTCTAAACGGTATACTAGGCAAGTTGTGAAAGCCTAAGGTGTATTTCTTTAACTAAAGCCTTTCGATCGGCTTCATTGAAATTCATCTCAGATAATTTAATAACTACATACGACTGATCTTCAAGTTCAAATTTGATGTCTTTTTTTCCGCTGATTTTAACAACAGTATTCAAATCAATTTCACCAGTTTTTGCATTATCCTTATAACTCAATACATGTCCGTCAATTTGCACATAGTCATTGCGGTCGCGAATAAGTTTGTATACAGCCCAAATTACTGGCCCCAATGTAAAAAGCAGGAGAAATAATAATCCGAAAATAAAATCGTAATTATTAAAGTCCGCTAAGGCGATGAGTATGTTGAATAGGTAGTATCCAACTAGGAGGGCAAGTACAATAACCAAGAACTTAGGCCACTCTTTTGGGTTGAAGATAACTACTCCATTAGACTCCCTTCTTGCCCCAAATAAGTTCTCCATTGCGGCTTGCAATCCAGTTGTTTTTGATTCAATATTATCTGTTCCCATTTTTTCTATAGATAAACCCTTCCTCTACTCTATTCATGGCTTTTCGAGTTGCGCCGGATAAATATACATTTTTCAATTCTAGTTTGATGCTGTGTTCAATTGATAAATTATAAAATTTTTTCCGTTTTAATGTTACAAGTAGTCCAACTGGCATTTCAAGAATTGTATTATTCAAGGGTATTAAGGGTCCACAAATCCCAAAATGTAGTCGGTGAATTAAGGCCTATCCACCGCCATACCCAAGAAACTAAACCGTAGTTTTTTACCTTACTCCTCGTAGAAAATGGCAAATCCTTTTTATTTACCTATTATTTCGTAATATTGAAGCCCTTTATTTTCGATCTGGATTTCCAGGTCCGATAAAGGTGTAACGATATTCTGTCAATTCAAGGATCTTCAGTGAATAGGTTTGTTAAAACATAGATCAGTAGTTGAATTCTCGGAATCTGTTAGTTTTGAAGGTTCACGCTATGAAAAAAATCCTTGATTTCTTCGCAAAGCTTCCTCTACAAAAAGGTGTTTCCCTAGTTCGGAAAACTACGGTAATTTTTATAAATACTGATCCACGGTTTAAAAAGCCTATTTTAATCCCTACCTTTTTCTTGGAGTACTGGAAATTTATTTCTGCAGGCGTTCTACTTTTTTTGGGCTTGGGGGTCTACACATTTATTTTGATCACCAAAATGTATTTCATGGAGCAGCAGAACGAAATCATGGCCCAAAATGAACGGAATAAAACTTTTTCTCAGCAGCTATCAAGGCAATATGACTTTATCACGCGGCAAATCACCGAGGTGAACAAGTTATTGGTTAGCAAAGGTATTCAGAAACCGAATCAAAAAAATGTGGATGTGATCCCCAAAATAAGCTCCCCCTTTGACATGGGTGATAATAGGCAGTTCGAAGAGTACATTGAAGAATTTAAGCAAGAAATCGCTAACACGCCCGTTGGCTCTCCCCTTGATGGGCCGATTACCTCAAGCTTTGGCTTCAGGTCGAATCCATTTGGTGCGAGCGGAAGAGAAAGTCATAAAGGCTTAGACATCAGTGCGCCCAATGGAAGACCCGTTAAATGCACTGCTGAAGGTAAAGTTGTTTTTGCTGGTTACAGAGGAGACTATGGAAACTTGGTCATCATCAGCCATGGGGAAGAATATCAAACCTATTACGGACACCTTTCTAAGATTTTAGTAAAGGAGGGGCAGGAAGTAAAAGTCAGCACTTTTATTGGCAAGGTAGGTTCGACCGGCAGGTCCACGGGGCCCCACCTCCACTATGAGATCCTCAGAAACAACAAAAAAATAAATCCAAAAACATTTATTAATCTCAATTAGCATGTTCAAGAAAAGCCCAAAGTCGCCCATTACGATCTTAAATCAAGAAGAAATTCTCACCATTTTGGGTGAAGATTTTGAGTGTGAGGGAAATATCAAATGCAAAAGCACTGCAAGAATCGAAGGCAAAATCACTGGGGATATTGCTGTCAAAAAAGGGATAATTTTGGGAGAGAAAGGAATTGTAAAGGGAAATATTGAAACTGAAACAGCAATTATTTTTGGTACTATAAATGGCAATGTGAGAGTTAAGCATCTGGAAATTAAAGCAACCGGCAATATCAACGGGGATGTAAAAACTGAACATCTCATAGTCGAAATGGGAGGCAAATACAATGGAAAGCTGGACATGAAAATCGGGCCAGAAAAGCAGCCTGAACCTGAATTTAAAAAAGAACCAAGTTTTGAAGTTTTCAAAAAAACAGCTACTCAAAACATTGAATAACTGTAGTCAACTGCCTACTTACAAGCCACTCGCTTGCGTATTTTTTCCTCTTTGAAGAATTAGCTTTTCTCTAATCCTTTCTCTCCTATAATAATCGAGAGGATCAAGTTCCCCACCACTTTGAATTCTAGCTTCTCTGACCAAGGACCTCACATCAGTTAAAAATGCATCTTGAAGTACTTCTTGTGCCCCAACCACATCACCTTCCAACTGACATTGATTTAGTTTTTTACGATCTACTAAAAGCGATTTAGCGTAAGCCTGTGAAATAGACTCCAAGGCCTGGATTAAGTCTTCCAAGGGGTCTTTGGTGTTATGGCTGGCATCGATCATCCAAGAAATACTTTCCCAAGACTGCGCCTTTTCTTCAGCGCCATTGGTCAGTTCACAGAAAATCAAAAACAACTGATAGGGTTTGATGCTTCCTGTGCTCAAATCATCGTCCCCATATTTACTGTCATTGAAGTGAAATCCTGCCAACATGTTCTGATGCATCAGCGTCGCCACAATCTGTTCGATATTGGTATTGGGGAGGTGGTGACCCAAATCCACCAACACCTTCGCCTGCTCTCCGAGCTGCCGACAAATAATCGCTGATGTACCCCAATCCGGAATCACGGTATGGTAAAAATTTGGTTCGTAGGGCTTGTACTCCAACAAAAGCTTCCAATCCGCTGGTAAACCGGCATATATTCCCTGAAGTGATTCGGTAGTCCATTGAAGTGCCTTTCTGATATGGGCTTGCCCTGGAAAGTTGCTTCCATCTGCCAACCAAACCGTAAGCCCTTTGCTCCCCAATTCTTTCCCGACTTCGATCACCAAAAGATTATGCTCCACTGCCTGCTTTCGAATGTCTGAATCTGCATTACTTAGCGAACCCATTTTATAAGTCAATGGCTGACCATAATCTTGGAAAGTATTTGAGTTCATGGCGTCAAATCTGATGTGAAGATCGGCAGCCTTTTGCTTAATCAACTGAACGTCTTGAGGGATATCCCAGGGAATGTGGAGTGATACCGCATCCGTCCGCTTGGTCAATTTGGCCAAAAGCCCAATATCCTCCAGTTTTTCTTCGAGATTTCTTGGTTCACCACCTATCAAAAATCGACCAAACCTCGTTCCTCCAGCACCCAAAGCCCAAGAAGGAACGGCAATCTGAAACGAAGCGATTTTTTGAATTAAAAAGTTGGTATCCAATCCTCTTGCACTTAACTGCTCCGATAGAAGGGAAAGGGATTTTTGGTGGAAGTCGGTTGGCATCTTTGCGTAATCGTTACAGGTTAGTGTTGGATGTAAACGGTAAATACTTAGCTGGTGTCAAGTTTTTCAATAAAACTTGAGATTGAATTTATTGATCCTGAAAATTACAATTGCTCACTTTTTGAGGGTTTATTTATCCAAAACGGTGCCGTCACAAACCAAAGCACCATACCGATACCCATGTACCATTTCATTTGACTCAATTCTAAATCCCCAACAAAAAAGAGAATCGATGGCACAATGGTTAGCACCAAGCTTAGGAAAGACCCTATTTTCATTAGAATTTTCATGGATTTGTTAGTTGATTTTTAGACTTAGCTAGTGACTTAGGATTCCTACTCATCCCAAATTGAACTTCTTTTACCGCATTCCATATCATTGGGAAAGTGATTTAGCAAGTGGATATTTTATTTTTGAAAGCACAATGAAAATTGCAATTGCCACAAACCAACCTGGTAGCCCTAAAAAGAAAATTTCTACTCCATAAAATAAATTCAGCCCCAAGCAGAAAACCAAGGTTAACACCCAGCTCAGCAAGGCCGGAATACTAAAATCAGACTTGGAATTCAGCGCAGCTTCAGATTGGAAGCCCATTTTCTTAGAAAAATAGAAATCCGCAAAAATTACTGCCCCCATCGGCATCAGGAGTAGCCCATACAATGCCACAAAATCCAA
>Ga0114968_10001064_pt1 | contig 20799 bp, 19 predicted proteins | sample M_130807_EF_Meta_FD_87020 | JGI IMG/M metagenome (GOLD analysis project Ga0114968, IMG submission 87020) | Freshwater microbial communities from Lake Montjoie, Canada to study carbon cycling - M_130807_EF_MetaG | ecosystem: Environmental > Aquatic > Freshwater > Lake | place: Lake Montjoie...
GGGAAAAGTCGCACGACACGGACGTTTAGCAAAAGCGCGGTATCCTCAAACTCACCGTATCGGACCAGTTTGCCCGTCTTGCACAACTTGTTGATATAACGCATCGACACGGTATCCCCCCACTCTTGCAGTTTGAGGCCGTTTGGCCGGGATTCCGACAATCGATGCATGCAGTGTCTCTGAAGAAAGATGGAAAAGATGGTGCAGTATTCAGAATAGCGGGTGTACGCCTCGGGTGATTCTTCACAACACATCTCCACAAACGTACGGTATTCTTCATCAACCTCCTGAAATGATGGTGCGGAACAATTCCCCATTCTTGTTTTGTTGATTGTTTTGTGCTCTTATATTACAATCGCGTTGAGGACCGTTCCGTTTTCTATAAAATACTGGTCCATGGTGCATTCCGGGTGCATCTTGGTCCCGTTCATCTCCAGATGAAATTCATGGCGCAATAAAGAATACGCGGCTTCTTTCACGCGGTTCTGCAGTCGGTGCACCGGTTCCTCCAGGTCGGTGATGATTGGAAGGTACGTGTACTCGTAGATTTTCTTGGGGCGTCTTGTCTTCTTGTCAAACTCTTTGGAATCCCTGGACGATTTTACAATCTTGACAAAAACGGCCCAGTACCCGATAGGGTCCTCTTCCCTCCACCACCCAATACCATGGCTCTGCTTGTACCTTCGTTCCATCCGTCGTTCCCTGCGTTTTTGCAGGATATAGTCTTCCCATCCCTCTGGGAGGATGGGTTCAGAAAGCAATTGTTGTTGTTTTATCATGATGATGATTACTATCTATCGTTGTACAGGGTCTTGAGAACCTTCAATTTTTCAATTCTGAGGCTGGGGAGGGAACGTGGAGATCTTGTACTCGGGCCAGAACTCTTCCCCTGAGAGGGCAAAGACCATGCCCTGCTCGAGGTAGCCGATGGGAATGTAGTGGTACTTCTCGGTGAGTTTAAGCAGGGCGGCGTACATCTCTGCGGACTTGCCCGTGAGCTGGACCGTCTCCTTCTTGAGGTAGTAGCCCGTGACCACGAGGTAGGTGCGCTTCTTGTCGTACGGGAGGACGATTCGGTTACCAAACACGGCCATGGATGCGGGGTCGTTCATGAAATTCTCGATGTCCTTGCGGTCGCTTCCACCCGGCATCGAAATCTGGATAGGGCAGGGGAACGTGGCGTCGAGGACCTCGTAGGCCATGGTGGACACCAGGAAGATGCCCACGACCACGCAGACAATCAACGACAGGAGCCACCCGAACCCGGACCACATGAGCACCTTGCCCGAGTTCTTGGACTTGGAAGACGCGTGGAAAGAAATAATGGCATACGTGAGACTCACTATGATGTGGACCGCGATAAGCACTAGAGATGCTGTGACAAGACCGTATTCACTCTTGCTGACAATCATTCTTTTATTTTTTTTTTAGTTTCTACAATATATATTTTTTTTGTTTGAAAAAAAAAATGATCCGTCGTGTTGTTCTTCAACACCTGTCGGCGGTGGATGTCCATCATTTGGGAACACCCCAAGAGGCCGACCTGGTCATTAGCGGTGGTGGATTCCTTGGTTATTACCTGGTTGGTGTCGACCGTGTCCTCCGAAAGCTAGAACATTATATATACATCCACAGGTACGCGGGGACGAGCGTAGGTGCGCTGGCGTCTGTCGCCATGGTGTGCAACCTGGGGAGTCGCATGATCGACCTCTACGACCAGCTGCAAGGGAATCCTGATTTTTTCCCCAAGATCCGGGAGTATTTCCTCGCGGTGCTCCCTGACGATGCCTACCTGCGATGCACAGGTCGTGTGCATATCGTCATCTCGCGTCTCGACACCGTGTACGGCTTTATCCCCACCCTCCGCCCCATGGTGGTGTCTTGCTTTACGGACAACGAGGACCTCGTGGACGCCTGCATGGCCTCTTCCAACGTTCCCTTTTTTGTCTCCCCAACGTTTTTTTACCGTTACCGTGGCAACATGTGCCTCGATGGGTGTTTTACCAGGCACGTGCCTGTATTTGACGTTCCGATAAACAACCGAGCCCGGCTAGTGGTCCGTCTCCACCGCATCCCCTATTCCTGGACCGCGGCCTTTACACCGTACCGCAATATGGTGGTCCCCCTAATTGTTCGAGGCGCCATCGATACGGAAATGTTCCTCTTGCATGGGGATGACGGGACGGGCGTCCTCGAGTGGGACACCCCACCATCACCACCTCCCATTTGTCGCGGATTCAAACGCCGTTCCCTGGTTCTCCTTTCCCATAAAATGAAACAAAGTATGGTCATGGTGGTGGTGGGCCTCGCCTTGTGGTATCACTTGACGAGAGGTGGTGGCACGAGAATGCCCTCTCTCTGGAAAAGGTTTATCAGGATGTCGCATAGCGCGGGGCGGGTAAGAGGAGAGTAGCAGGCAAAGTACTCGGCGACCCCTGGAGGGACCGGTTTCTGGAAACGGGCCACAAACTCTCCCCACACGTCCGTCTTGCGGTTCCTGCGGATAAATGACACGATGTCTTTCGAGGGGACGGCGTGGACCTCGTCCCACGACTTTCTCAGCTTTGGAGGGTCGCTCGCCGTCGGTGGGGTCGCGGGGAACCGGAGGCCCAGCATCCACCCAAAATAGAGGACATCAGAAAGACGATAGGAACCACAGGACATTCCTCTCGTCTTGCTCTTGAGGTCCTTGACCGTAGACTCGTCCTTGCTCACGTCGCGAATCTTGAACTCTTTTCCCCGGAGGAACCCGTACATCTTGAACCGGTTGTCCCGGACGTACCTCTCCACAAACGCAGGGTCGTCGTGGTCCACCACATCCACCGCAGCAGCAGCAGCGCCCACCACGGCACCCACAACAGGGGCATCAGCAGCAGCAGCGGCAGGAGCGAGCTGTTGTGCGATTTCCCATTCAGTCTCGGTGGGCCGCCATACACGCGACCCGTCTTTCTTGACCCACCCGTGGGTCGGGTGCTCGTGGAGGACGTCCCGGAACAGCCCTTTCACGGCCCATTCCACCCAGGCCCGGCCCTTTTCAGACATGGGTGCCTCTCCCCTCAGCGACCTCACCACTTCCCACAGCACGGCATCCTGAATAGGCCCGGGGAGCTGCTCATAGGCAGAGACGCACTCCTCCCCGGGGTTCTCCACCAGTTGGCGGAAGAAATCATCAAAAAAGTCTTGGTAATAAAAAAGGCTGTCCGACATGTCCTCAAACGTTAGACCCACGTCAAAGCTGGGTGTCTTGGCATACGAAACGAGCCAGTCCTTTTTCTTGACCCAGGATATCATCCGCCGGTCGTCGATGAGAAAGAACCGGTCACCATTCCTTGTGAGGAACAGCTGGCGGTCGTCACGGCTTTCTAGAGGAACCGGATAGGAGATGATAATGTTGAGGGCCTCGACCACTTGCTGTCTCGTAAGCCCGTTCTCTGACCCGGCCTGCAGGATATCAAGGAAATTAAAATAAAAACGGTCGCTGAAATACGTCTTGATAAAACCGATGACGCTCTGTATCGTATCTTTGATATAAAAGAGACCAAAGGTGGAAAAGTCGAGGGACGGGTCCGCGGCGTCGGTAATGCCGTCGCACCGATAATCGCAGTCCCTGTAGAAGCATTCAGGTGAATCGTTGGGTGCTTCCCTTCGGACGTTGTTCTCGTACTGGAGCTGGCAATCAAAGGCGCTGGTGAGAAGCGCATAGTCGACTCGTTTAATGTTGAAATCACGCAGTTCTGAACGGAAATACTTGTAATAGTCGATGGAATGCCCGAGCTGTTCCTGTGCAAAACCCGTATCGCCATTATCATTCTCGTCCTCTAGCAAATCCAGCCAATCATCATCCCCTTCTTCCTCCTCCTTCTTTTCTTCTTCTTGTTCCTCGACGACCTGTACCGGTGCCGCTGCCGCCACCACCGCCGCACCGCCTTGCTCTTCCTGCATGACGGCTTCTTCTTGTTCCTCTTGGACAGCCTCAGCCTCGGCCTCGACCGCATCACCGTCGAGAAGGAGATTGGCGGGGCTCTCCATCTCGGGCGAAGGAACGGCGCAGTGGTAATAGATGCTCACCCTAGCGTTCTTCCCCAGCGCCTCGTGGCTTAATAAACGGATGCCGCGCCCGATGGCCTGGTCAATCTTGCCGAAATTCCAATCGGGGGACGCGATGTGGATGTACCGTATGTTTTTGAGGGTGATACCCTCGCGCGTCTTGTCTGTGCCAAAAATCACCTGAACGTAATCCCCGAAACGGTTCCTCGGGTCGTTGAACGTTTCGATGAGCTTGGGGATGTCCGTCTTGGTGGTGCTCGTCCCCGTGTCATTCAGAAAGATGCACCGCTTCCCGGGGTTCTCCCACGAGAATTGATTGGTGGTCTTTAACAACGAACAACGGAAACACTGGGTGAGGAGGGCTACGCATGTCCATATCCCACTCCCATTAATCTTGTCGCAATACACATAACACAGCTCGTGGGGGTGGTAGAGGATGTTGCGAAGGATGCTGTAGTATGTCGCGCTAAACGTTTTGATAATGGCAAGGTTGTGGTCGACCTGGTCGCCGGTGGTCGCCCGACGGAGGAGGCCTGTCGCCTTGAAAAACTCGGGGTTGAGGTACCCTCCCGTAAAAAACCTCTTGGTGTTCTTGATGCCATAAGTGCCCCCAGGGAACACCATGAGGCTGGCCTGGGTCGAATTGCTATAGAAAGAGGCCTCTTTTTTTTTGCCTGATTTGAGGCTGATTTCCTTGTCCTTCTCAAAGGCCGAGGCATACCCCCTCGTCTGTTCAGCCGACATGGTGCCACATACCAACGGATAGTATTTCATCGGGGGGACCACGTGTCCCGCGCGCGCGACAACGGCATCTACTTTTTTCCGCACCACTGACACCCGTCCCTGGACCAGTTTCTTGAATCGCTGCTCCATCCCCGGCTTCCAGCGGTACACCGGCAAGACAGAAGACGACGCCGCCTTGTCCATCACAAAATAGGCCTCGTCAAACTCTTTGCCCACGGGGAGCTGGTCGCGCACCGGCAGAATAAGATTGAAGAGGGGAGCAATCTCTGCGGGTGAATTGCGCATCGGCGTGGCCGTCATGAGGAGCACCTTTTTATCACGAATGGCGTGGAGGAACGCATGGATCTCGTTGTAGTGGGATTCGCCTCCCTCTTCCACGGCGCCTTTCTGGACGTCATGAACCACCAGGTGATGAGCCTCGTCCAGGATGATGAGGCCGTTCTGGTACATCTTGATGTAGGGGGTGCGACCCTTGAGGAGCATGGACCCGAACCGGAAATAGGTGAAAAAATCAACGCGTGCCTCTTTGAGTACACGGTTTCGGTACAGGGTGAAATTATCCTGGGTAATGTTTATTTTGAGTGTCGCGGCCTTCCACATTTTTTGGAGGTGAGGGCTGCGCTGGAGAATCTCCGTCTTGAAATTCTCCAAGAGGGTGTCGTTATTCGACAGGTAGAGCGTGCGCATGCCGGGTCGGTACTGAACGAGGCCGTCAAACACGGCGGTCGCTGACCCGCTCTTGCCCGTCCCGGTGTCGTGCACCAAGAGCAGCGATTCATAGAGGGTCCAATGGGCGATGAAACGCGCGATAATCTCTTGGTGTTTGAAAAATACGCTGTCCTTTCCGATAGTGGGACCCGTGTCGGGGAGGGCTCGGAGGTCGTAGAATTCCTTCTTTTCATAAATATCCTGATAAAATTGGTCAGACGAAATATCGGGGTAATCCGGTATAAAATCCGCGAGCTCCATGGAATGTTGTTTTTTTGAAACGATTTTTTTTTTTTAATTCACTAAATGAAAATCCGTTTATTATATAATCTAATCGCATTTATATCCTACCGACCGGCACAGCACCGAACGATTGTCCCTGGGCGCATGAGGCTGGAGCCTTCTTCACCAACTCCCCTCCCTTCTTCAGAGCTCCCGTTGTTGTGGCGTCCCAACATGACCACCACCGCCACTTCTTCCTATATTGAACACCTTGAAAAAGACACCAAAATGGGAACAAGGGCCCGTGAAAAGGCTGAGAAAATGAAACGCATCCTGCAGCAACGCGATGCGATGAAACGCGTCAGAAAACCGTCACCCAAACCGAGACGAAACACCGAGGAGGAGGACGAAGAGGAAGACGAAGAATCCATCATCATCCCCGTCCGTGAGTCGGTCTTTGATTTATTGTTCCGGCCACAGAACCTCAGTATCGGCGGCTACTCTCCTCGCCGTGCCTCCAAATCCTCCTCGCAAAAGTCATCTGACGAAGGAAACTTTCACCTCGAAGAGGTGCGCGGCGAATACAACTTTTCGAGGGTCGGTGGCTACCACGAGGTCAAGGACGAAATGTCACAGGTCCTTGATTTCATCGCCCACCCTGAAAACTATACACAGTACGGTGTGCGGGTCCCCCGGGGCCTCCTCCTGGAAGGGCCCACCGGGAACGGCAAGACCCTGCTCGCCAAGTGTCTGGCGGGGGAGGCCGGGATGAACTTTGTGTCCTGCTCGGGGGCCCAGTTCAACGAAAAGTACGTGGGTGTGGGCGCGTCACGGGTCCGTGAGCTCTTCAAGTTTGCCGAGGACAACAAGCCCTGTATCCTTTTTATCGACGAAATTGACGCCCTCGGCCGCCGACGGTCTGGGGAAGGCGAGTCGGGCGCCGAGAGAGACCAGACGCTCAACCAGCTCCTCGTGCTGATGGACGGCTTTTCCTCGTCGTCCGGGGACCTGCTGGTTGTCGGTGCCACCAACCGCATCGACATCCTGGACAAGGCGTTTATCCGCCCGGGACGTATCGACAAGGTCATCCACGTCCCCAACCCCGACGCCGAGACGAGGAAAGACATCCTGGGTATCCATATGAAGAACAAGCCCCTCAACGTGACGGCCGACTATCTCGTGCGCCTGACCAACGGCCTCAACGGCGCGCAGATGGAGAACCTGCTCAACGAGGCGGTGCTCTTCTCCATCCGGAACCGCAGCCTCCCGGTGACCACCGGCGTCCTCGATTTCATCAAGGAGAAGATCATCGTTGGGCAAACGAGCGGGGCCAAGAAGACCTACACGCCCCAGACCATGAAGCGTATCGCCGTCCATGAAATCGGGCACCTCATCATGGCCCTCGAGTCGGACCACTATGAGAGGCCCTGGAAGGTGACCATCGATTCCATGAACCCCAAAAACTCGCTGGGCTACACCATTTTCGAGAGCGACGATATGGACGACGGCATCTTTGTGCGCGAGTACTTTGAGGACAAGCTCAAGGTGCTCCTGGGCGGTCGGGTGGCCGAAGAGGTCTTTTACGGTGATTCCATCTCGTCAGGGGCGCTGTCTGACCTGGAGAGCGCCTTTTCGATGGCCAAGAAGATGGTGATGGAGTACGGGATGGGCACCGACATTATCTACCCCTATTTCAGCGAGACGTACAAGAAACGGATCGATGAACAGATTCATTTCCTCATCATCAAGGCGTACAAGGCCACGCAGGTGTATCTCGAAAAGAACAAGGACTTTATCGACAAATTCGCCGAAGAGCTCATCCTCCGCAAAACGATGAACGCCGACGACATTCAGGAATTCTATGCCCTCCACAAACCATAAATTATTAATTTTTTTATTTTTCAAAAAAATAAAAAATATTATTAGACTTACAGGTTCGACATCATCCATCCGGCGGTATCGAGGTGGTTGTGTTGCAGGGTCTGCACCTTCTCCTCCCTCATGAGTTTCTTGGCGACGCTGAGCAGCTTGAGGAGCCACATCTCGACATAGTACTGGATGAGGGTGAGGGCGGCCTCCTCGATACGCAGGTTCTCCTTGTAGTAGCTCACCACGTGCCGGATGATGCGGTCAAAAGGCGCCTTGGAAAACCCGAGGCAGATCTGCTCACGGCCCGCCTTGTCGTGGCACCGCTTCATGTCCTTCTTGGTGACAAACACCGTCGTGTGCATCGCGGGGTACACCTCGTTGATCGTGATGGTCTTCTTGTCGGCGTGGGTCGTGTGCGCCACAATCTTTTGGATGAACCCCTCCATGAAATGGTGAAGGAGACCGCGCATCGTTTCATAGCAGAGACCGCTCACACGCGGGAATCCCACGCGCGTGCAGAACCCATGAAGGGCGTGCTTGGATAGGTCCTCACCCACGTGGTAGTTCTTGTTCTTGGGCATTTTTTCTTTTTATTTAAATTATTTTTTTTTTTTTTAATTTTATTTTAATAAAATGGAAAATTTTCAGACCTACATCCGCAACGTCTTGAGGATGGTGCAGCCCGATTATCGCATCTCGAGCGAATCCCTGGACCTCCTCAACTTTCTCGCCAACACGCTGGGAACGGCCCTTACCGCCAAGACCGTCTTGCTGGCCAGTCCTATCAATTACAAGAGCACGGCGGTCAAGTCGATGGGCCACAAGACCCTCACTAGCCGCGACGTGCAGACCGCCGTCCGTCTTGTTTTTCCTGGTGAGCTCGCCAAGCACGGCATTAGCCAGAGTACCAAGGCGGTCACCCAGTACGCCTCGGGTGCTCGCAAGCCCAACGCCAAGCCCTCGGCCCGTGCCGGTCTCCAACTCTCGGTGGCCCGTACAGGTCACATCCTTCGCAAGAACACGACCCTCCGGGTTAGCGAGACCGCACCGGTGTACATGGCGGCGGCGATCGAATACATCGTCGCGGAACTCTTGGAGATGGCCGGCAACGCCGCCAACAACGAAAGGAAGAAGACGATTTCACCCCTGCACATCAAACAGGCGGTCATCGAGGACGAGGAGCTGTCGAAACTGATGCGGAACCTCGGTGTCCTCCTCCCCGGCTTTAAGAACCAAAAGCCCACAGCCGAGGCCATGGTCTATTCCACCGAGATGGCGTGGGTAATCTAAGCCAACGCAACGCATTTTTTTTTATTCTGAATAAAAAAAAATCAAGAGAATCATGCCTGGCGGATGCATTCATCCATTATGGTCATGTACGACGAAAGAACAGGCTTGTACCTCGCCGCGTCCTCGACGATGGTGTCCAGCCCCCGTTCCATGGTCTCTGTGAACCCGTACTCGAGGATAGGCCCGAAGCGTGACGTGAGGAATTCGACCACCTTTTTTCCCGTCTCCGTCACCATGTACTTGTTCTTGTCGTCTCCTACGCGCACCGATTCCTTCTTTTTCCGGACGCGATAGTCCACGGCAACCTCGAGACGCAGGCGCTGGACCGCCACGCCCTTGGTGTTTCCGACCCGTGCGTACCCTCGTTCCAGGAGCTTGGCACCCAACGACGCGTACGTCGACGGCCTCCCGATGCCGTGTCTCTCGAGCTCCCGGAGGAGGGACGATTCAGAATGCCTCCCAACCCCCTTTTCGAGTTCCTGTATAACGACGCCCCCACGCCACGGGACGACAATCGGGATGTCCTCCATCACGGGGCACGTCTCGGGGGTCGTTTCATATACCGCCTTCCACCCCATGTCGGTGGTCCGCCTCCCCCGGTGCTCCAGTTCGTCGGTCCCGCACCGAATCGACAAGACCTGCTCGGTGAAGCGGTAGGCAGTCATCTGCGACGCGAGGGTCCGTCTCCACAGGCGGCGGTACACCGCCCGTTCCTGTTCTGAAAAGGCGTCATCAGACGGCAGTTCTCGAAGGGCCATCTTGGTCGGCCGGATGGCCTCGTGTGCTTCCTGGGACGTCGAGGACCGCGAGGCGTATTGGCGTCTCTCGTGCTTGTCCGCACCGTACGTGTCAGAAACTACCACACGGCATTCCTCCAGCGCCTCTTCCGAGAGGGACGGGCTGTCCGTCCGGATATAGGTGATGGTTCCCTTTTCATACAGGGACTGCAAGAGTTGCATACAGCGCGTGGGAGCGATACCCATCGAGGAGGCACATTCCTGTTGCACGGTCGACGTGATGAATGGCGCCGAGGGGTTTTGGGACCGCGGTGTTTCTTCCTTGCGGTAGACCACATAGTGGTCGGTGGCCTTGAGGCGTCCGATAAGCCGCAGGGCGTCGTCGACCGAGGCCAGAGGGCCCTGGTATTCACACCCGGTCAATTCCCCCCCGAGGTCGGCGGTCATGACAAAAGAGGTCTTTGCCTCCTGGTCCTGGGAGACAACGACGCGCTGTTCCCTCTCATGGAGCATCCGGAGCGCCGGGCTCTGACACCGCCCCGCGGACAATCGGGGGCCCACCGCCTTCCAGAGAAAAGGGCTGACCCTGTACCCTACGTAGAGGTCGAGGACCTGCCTCGCCTGCTGGGCCCGGACGAGGTTCATCTGGATGGTTCCAGGGGACGCAAACGCCCTCAACACGGCGTCTTTCGTCACCTCGTGAAAACGGATCCGTGGGGTCGTCTTGACCGGGAGTGAGAGCATGAGGCACAGGTGGTAGGCGATGGCCTCCCCCTCACGGTCAGGGTCCGTCGCCAAGAATACGGCCTCGGCGCCCCGACACAATTCCTTGAGGGACGTGACTGTCTTGCGTTTGCCCTTGACGACGGCGTAGGAGGGCTCGAGGGTCGTCGTGTTGATACCTTGGAGGCCTCCCTTAATTTCACAGATATGGCCGATGCTCGCACGGCACTTGTACCCCCGACCGAGAAACCCTTCCAGTTTTTTGCATTTTGAAGGTGATTCAACGAGGACGAGTTTCATAAAAAAAAATGAGGCTGTTTGTGCTATTATTAAAGAAAAGACAAGCCATGAAGAATTCACTTTTTTTTCTAAAAGACTTTCCCCTCCTTGGGGAGATTTTCGAGTACGACCCCACCTACCGCGAGGTTATGAGAAAAAAAGTGCTCACCGTGGGCGCCCGGGTCTTCAAGCACGAGGGACATCCAAACACCTACTACCTCTTCCCGTGCGGCATCAACGAGAAGCTGAACGACAACGAAGAATACGTCATCGTCAGCCTCCGGGTCAAGGACGACCGGATGATGGTTTCCGATACGATTGATTGGAACTACTTTTACGCGAGCTGTATTTGCATCCGCTACCACCATTCCAGGAGGGAACAGAGAGACGCCATCCGTGCAATGGTCCAAGAAAAAAACCTCCAGTACATGCACGACCTCTGTATCGATGATTTTAAATTGCTCTACCGGTACAATTTCCGAATGCCGCTCCGATGACGTTTGCAACGGTAAAAAAGTGTATTTTTTTAATCGATTAAAAAAATATCGTTCAGCGCTCATCGGAGGAAGCGGAGCTTCATGAGGTCCGTGTCAAAGTTCTGGGCCCTTTGGTTGTAGAAGCGGAGCCAGTGCTGGTCATAGTCCGTACGGATCTTCATAGAGGCATGGATGGACGCACAGTCAGGGCAGCCACTATGAACCTCCTGGAGGGTCTTGGCGGCGAGGGGGAGCCCGGCGCTCCCACAGTTGGAACCGGGTGGGCATTGGTAGAATTCCTTGGAATCGTTCATGTTTTATTTTTATTCTACAATAATTTTTTTTATGAAAAAAAAAAATTTTATACGTCGCCGTTGATTCTCAATATCCTTTTTTATTTTAAAAAAAGAAAAAGAATAAAAAAAGGATGCAGCGTTTTATACAATGGAGTCGTCGGATGCTTCCCAAGATCTCAGAAACAGAGCGCATCGCGCTCGAGAGTGGTACGGTCAGCCTGGACCGTTTCTTTTTCAAGGGGGAGCGTTTATCCCCCACCAAACTTGTAAAGATGGTACCACGCCCGATGATGCGACGAGAGGAGGATAATTCAATCAGTAAGAACGTCGAACAGTTCTGTCGTTCGTTCGATGATGAGGATATCATGACCCAGAAAAAGATTCCTGAAACTATATGGAAACATTTGAAAGAGACTCGGTTGCTAGGCATGATTATTCCCACGAAATATGGTGGTCTGGAGCTGAATCATCACGAGCAGTCTCAGATTGTTCAGAAAATATCGACCGCTTCTAGCACGGTGGGAATCCTGGTGATGGTGCCCAACTCGTTGGGGCCCGCCGAGCTTTTGTTGAAATACGGGACGCAGGAGCAGAAAGAACAATACCTCCCCGGTCTTGCCTCTGCCGACCTGATTCCCTGTTTTGGGCTGACGGGTCCCTTATCAGGGTCTGACGCCGCGTCGATGAAAGACAAGGGGACGGTGTTCCGTGGAGAGGACGGCACTCTGTCGGTCCGCCTCTGTTTAGAGAAACGATACATCACGCTGGCGCCAATCGCCAATCTCGTGGGTGTCGCGTTTCACCTCGAGGACCCTCAGAAACTCTTGAGGGCTGGAAAAACAGGCATCACGGTGGCCTTGGTGCCCGCCAAGGAAATGGTGACCGGTCCGCGTCATCGTCCGATGGACGTGCCTTTCCCGAATGGGACGATTCATGCGCAAGACGTAGAAATCCCCATATCTTACATTATCGGGGGTGAAGAAAGGGCCGGTGAGGGGTGGCGCATGCTGATGGAATGCCTGGCGGTGGGCAGGGCGGTGTCACTACCGGCGTGTGCGGTGGGAAACGCCAAGCTCGCGAGTCTTTACACGGGGTCGTACGCGGTCTTTCGCACACAGTTCCGCAAGATGATTGGAGATATGGAAGGGGTGCAGGAAAAGCTCGCGTTGATGGCCAGCGAGACCCTAAAGCTCACGGCCATGCAGCACATGACGAATTCCCTGTTGGACCAAGGACACAAGCCCAGCGTGATTAGCGCAATTATCAAGTGCGAGTCCACAGAGCGGTCACGAAAGATTCTGCTCGCTGGGATGGATGTGGTGGCGGGCGCGGCGATATGCAAGGGCCCGCGCAACCTCCTCGCCAATATGTACCAGAGCGTTCCGATCGGCATCACGGTAGAAGGCAGCAATACGCTGACAAGGAGCCTAATCATCTTTGGACAGGGCTTGATTCGGAGCCATCCGTATCTAAAAGACATGATTGATCATTTAACGGCGCACGAGGACGAGCGGTTCTTGCGCCTTGTTGGGCTCCTCCTCAGGGACAACGTCTATAATACGGCGGCCTGTTTATATTACCAGCTGATTCCTACCAGCCGTCACGACAACGCGCTGATTAGCAAGTACACGCATCAGTTTGCGGTCACGGCCAATCTGATGCTTCTTCTGGGGAAGCAATTCAAGACCAATCAGGTCTTGTCAGGGAAAATGTCGGATATTATGGGGTCTTTGTATATCCTTCAGGCGCTGGAATGGTGGGAAATCCTGTATCCCGAGGCGACGAACAAGGCGCTCCTTGAATTGACAAGAAAAGAAGAAATCCTCCGGATTGACCACGCCTTTCAGGGCATCGCTGACAATTTTCCTCTTTTGCTGCCCCGATGGTTCTTGAAAATCATCACCTCGACGGGTGCGTACCGCATACCTCGTGTGAGCAACCGAGATATCGTCATGGCTTCCAAGGCACTCACGGAAGACGCCTCGACAAGAGACATGCTGGCCAAGGACATTTTTCATTCTGACCGACTGTCTTTTTTTCTTAACTATCATGATGAGGTGCGTTCCTATCATGAGCGAAAATTGGGTACACCAGGGAGGTCCTTTAAGGAACAAGATGCAATCGAGAAAATAGTGTTGGAGGGGATTACCGTGGATAGTTTTACGAGTCAAGACCCTTCAAGGCGCACGTAATAGGTCTTGGACGAAATTTTTTATTGTCAATAAAAAATTTCCAACACTCTCCAATTGTGCAAAGATAATCATGCAATCTCTGTGAGCTTGTTGTAGAGCTTTTGCTGCTTAAAGACCGCCGCCTTCTTGGAGGTTGTCTTGGTGGTGGTCGTCACAGGGACATCCGTCTCGAAAGGAGCCACGGCCGCGGCGACAAACGGGGTGGTGGCCGCCGCCACAACATTTTCAATCTCGACAGGCAGCTCAACAGGAGTCTCTGCAAGGAGGGTGGGTGTGGTGGCCGATAACAACGAAGGCTTGTACATGTAAAAATAATAGTATACACCGGCGGCGAGGACTGCGACCGCGACCCAGAACCACGTACTACCCAACAGGGCCTGTAGAGAGCTTTTTTCTTGAACGGGTGCGGGCGTGGGTGTAATCGGTGACGGCGTGGCCTCCTCGGGAGGTGAAGAATACTCTTCCTCTTGTTTCGACTTGGGTTCCACCTCGTCGATCGAGGTGGAGACCTCGACCTCGATATTATCCTGGGGCTGGATGGACTTGAGCACGAGGAAATAGTTCTGGTACTTGTCGTTATCCGCCACGATGGTCCCTCCGATGCGCCCCTTGGCAACCTTCATCTCGATGGTTCCCAGGTCGGCGGCGTCCAGCTGCTCCTGAGTCAGCACAACGGCGTGGAACTCTTTGGCGGGGTCAGTCGACACTACTTGGAATTGCAGCTTAAAGTTCTTGAACGTCTTGTTGAGGTCGATTAACTGGTGACGCTGCGCCAGCACGTATTTTTGTCTTGTTGCAGGCATTTTTTCGCTATAACGCAGTCCCTTTTAAATCAGATAGAAATTTATCCGCGTAGTTTTCGACGGGCGCCCGGGGGGATATCCTCGCACGGGATGAATTCCCATCGGATGAGGAACCGTCCGTCGCCAGCGAGGCCTAGGTCCACATCCCCGTGCTTGCATTCCGGGCAGAGATTGTCGATGGTCGCATAGATGGGTCCGTAGATGGGCTTCATTCCAAGGCCGACGCCGTCCCCACGAACCACGATGCATTTACCACAGGCTCCACCGTTTTCAAACTGGTACGGGTTCATGGCCACCGTATCGCGGATATTGTTGAAATTCCTCTCTAGCATGCAGGCACCCGCCGCTCCGGCTCCTCCGTCACCATAGTAGGTCCCGTCCCCCTCATAGGCCAGCGCTGGCATCAGGGCCCTCACGCACAAGAAAAGCATCATACCGTATATCGTTTTCATTTTTTATTTTATTCTAACCAAGACCTTGGTTAAATCTTTTCATTTTTTTACAAAATTTAAACAATATTTATTGTTTAAATAAAATGAAATTCCTTCGAATCCTCACCACTATTTTGTACGCGTTGTACCCTGTCGTGTCGGGGTCCCCTCACCTGCGCGCGACACAGCAAGATGCATCCGGGCCGTTCTATGGCTCTTGGTTCCAGGTCTATAGCAATTTTTACGTCCAATCCACCTCCGAGGTGGACTACCATTGTGTCACGGTGGACGTCCAACCCGTCAATCATTCCGTGACCAAACTCTCCATCACTAAAAGTGCCTACCAGCACGGGAATATCAATCAACCGGTCCACTGGACCCAGCAGTACAACGTGACATGGCTTGATACCAGCGATAAAGAGGCCGAGGACAACATGGTGCTCATTCCCCTCCTGAGCGGGTCCTCGGTCGTCGTGCCGTTGTGGCTCCGCCGGCGCGACCCCGACTATATCATCTGGACCGGGATGGACAACAAGACCCTCTTTGTGTGGGCGCACCAGCCCTCCCAACAGTACAACCCCGAGGTCCTCCACGACCTGGTCGACCTCGACTTTCGGGGAACCTACAAAACCCCCGTGTCTTCGTACTCGTTATCCTGCTTGAACTGAACTTCTTTTATTTCCTTCTCTTCTGGAACCGGCTGTGGTGACTGTTTCTGTTGCACGGGTTTTGTGTTGGACAGGTAGTTGAAAAACGACTGGACCAGCGGGTGGTCTGACCGAAAGATGCGATTCAAGACCTTTTTGTTATTCATCACCACATGCTCTCCGATGGATTCAAAATGATAATCAGGAAAGTACAACAGCACGATATAATTGGTCTCGTTCTGCAGCTTGGAAAGGTCAAAATACCGCATACCCTCATAGGGCATCCCGGTGCTGGCGTCGATAAACAGGATACCGGTACCGATATTCATCGACTCGACAAGGTACAGGTAATGGAACGTATTCACCCACGTCGAGTAGCTGGCGATGTCTTCCCGGAAACTAAGCAGCGCCTTTTCCGCCACAAAATCAAATAGAAAATAGCTAATGTCGCTCAGCTTGTGGATGACAGCCATCTTTTTGGTTTCGCTCATCTTTTCTACGCTGGGACCCAGTTCCGATTCAATCTTGTGAACCGCCTTGCGAATATTGTCCTGATAAATCTGGTGCCACTTTGATTTCATCCGATGGAGAAGAATGTCCTTGCTCATCTCGTTCTTATCAATCTTGCTGCACTCGATATCCCATCGGGGAAGCATATGATGGTCCACCTGCGCCGGGTCCAACAGATGGAACAGGACATCCAGTAGCTTGGTATCAATATTGTAGCTTGACAGGACCATCGATTCCTGGGGGTCTGTGATAAACGAAGGAATCAGATAGACCATGACCCTCATCATCTCGATAATCTGCAAAAACGCCACGTCGCCCTTCTGCACCTGGAACCATGTTGCCACCGAGATGCGGTCCGCCAAATCCTTGCGTTTCCGCTTAATATATAGAGTCTTTTCTTCCGGGGAAAGCTCCCGGAATTCTCGAAACGCGTAATAAACGGCATGAAAAAAACAGCTCCCCTTTGGTTCCACACCCGTCCGTGCAAGAACGACGTGATTGCATAGCTTGCTGATATATTTTTCTATTGACGAGGCCTCGAGTGGAGCTATCATCTTTATTTTTATTTTATCCATGCTTTTTTTAAATCATATATTATTGACGTCGATGACGAGGTCTTCATTCTCTTCTCCTTGTTTCATGGGGTCCTCGTCGAGGAGGGCGGACGCTCGCTTGTCCTTGAATGACACCTCGCCGTTCTGGTGAAGGACGGCCGCCTCGTCCGGGTTGTATTTGTACACAATATCCGCCTTGTCGTCCTCAAATTCCCGGAGGCTGATGAGCACGAGGTCCCCTGCGGCTATCCATACGCGGTTCCTAAACTTGCCCCGGATGTGGCATATACGCTTGGTTCCGTCAGAGCACAGGACGTCTGCCCGACAGTCTCCGAGCATTTTTTCCACGAGGCCATAGTCTTCATAGTCTTCGCGAAAACGAATTTCACGCTTGTGTGTCGAGGACATACTCTTTCCTTTGCGACGGTTCTTACCGCCTGGACCGAGATTTTTTCCCATTATCAGATTATTTGAATGCTCCTTTTATAAAGCCATAAAAATAGATTCAGTTTTTAAAATCAAAAAACTGAATCCTCGTCATGATTTTTGTGCAAGAACACGAATACTTTACTAGATATATACCTGATGACTCAACCTTTTTCTGAACCACCCACACCAGACAAAACAACCAACATGATGCTCGACACGGAATCGTTCCTCGATCCACGCGACTTTGAGGAGCTGGTGGGGCTCGTCCCCACCGAGGGGTGGAGAGACGCTGTCGTGTATGACAAGACCCACAAGAAGGAGAGAAAGGCCCCTGAATCCCGTCAGTCCCTCAAGTGCGCCGAGAGGCGGGACGCTGTGCTCCGTCGCGTCTGTTCCGTCGTGATGCCACGCGTCCTCTGTTGGCTCCGCAAACAAGAGGGGTTTCTTCACTGCTGGTTCCGGTACTCGCACACCGAATGGATGGTCTACCGTGAGGGCATGTTTTTCAAGGAGCACAAGGATTTCGAGAAGTACATTTGCAACCATCTCGTGCCCTATGTCGGTATCCTGGGCCTGGAAGACACCAAGGCCGGGGGAGAGACCGTGGTGGAGGGAACGCCTATGAAGGGGAGTACGAGGCGCAACGGATTTGTGTTTTTTCCGGGGACAGCGACCCATTCTGCCGCCACGGTCTCGGCGGGTGAGAAGAGGTGCCTCAAGATGGAGTTTTTTGTCATGCTACGAAACGACAACCTGGTCGCCGTGGCGGACGAGAACCGTCGGTGGAAGTCTTTTTGGAGCCGAAAAGACCTGGCACTCGTCGATAACTATATCGCCTCTCACTCGAGGTTTGAAAAGGACGGGAGAGAGGTTGTGACGAGCACCGAGATGGCCAAGAGGATTCACGACATTATGCTGTCCATCAGCGACCCCAGGCACCAGCGCATGTCGGCTCACAAGATGGACATGGTGTTTCCCTCGTACAGCTCGGCCTGCCTCCACGACCTCTTTGTGTGCGCCGAGTTTCTCCGTGGCGGAAGCAAGGGGGTTCTCCTCGGGAGCGACCCTGACGCCTGGGCGTTTCTCCAGAACATGACCTCGATGCCACCAAACTGCACCACGATGGCGGCGCTATGGTACCGGAACGACAAGGACGGGAACAAGTACCGTCTGGGCTACCTGTGCCCTCGCTACGGCAGCACGTCTGGACCTGAAAAGACGGAATACACAAAGTTATGGACCGAGCCGTCGCCGTACGACCCGTGGCCCTGTGATGAGCGGGCCAGGGCCTCGTCGTGTTTTGCGAGCTACACCTCTCTCCAAAAGCTCCTCTTGCAACATTTCATCGCGGACCACGACTTTGAACAGCGCCACCCACCGTTTGACCTTGAGATGACTGCTGGACACACCCACCCCGAGACGACCGGTACCTTTTTCAAGCGCGTGGCCGCCATCCAACCCTCAGACAGGACTGAAAAACCACGACGCGTCTATGGCGTTGTCGAAAACAGTTCCATCGAGCTGTGCAACGACGAAGGATACACCGAGACGGAAACCTACACCGCGTACGAGTCGTACCGCCTCCAGACCCGTTGGTGCCTCGTCCGTCTGTAAATACCCTTTAGAAAGACTGAAAAAACGAGACAAAATAAACAGAAAGAAATCACCCTTGCTACATTTGCTTGCAGACGTCATTACATTTTTTTCTATCTCTCTGATTTGTACAGGATGCTGTCAAGACTCCCGGACGAGATGTGCCGCCACGTGTATTCGTACGTCATGGCCGACGCCCTGGCGTGCCTACGCCCGGTGACCTATCGCAAGCGCGTTGATGGTGGTGTGTTTCAGACGGAAACCTACCCCGAGAAGGATGTCATCGTATGTAAAATTTTCGACACCAACGGCCTTTTACAGCGCATGGACCGGTACAGGATTATGGCCGACGACAAGGACAAGAGATTTTATTATGAAAAAAGACTCGAGAGCATGATGTGGCGCAACGGCGTCTTTATCGCACGCTATTATCGTAAAGACAACAACCTTGATAACCCGATGATTCCCAGCAAAACCCCCTTTTAAAGAAAGCATAAAAACTGTGTGATTTAAAGAAATGCCTTTTGGAATAAAAATGGACCCATTTAAAGATTTATATAAAATAATGGACGACGCGGGGAACCCAGAGCCAGAGAAGGCATCCAAGGAATGCGTTCATGAGAATACGGTGGTGGAAGGTGTCAATACGGTATGCACCGATTGCGGGATGATGATGAACAAGGGTCTTAACTTTGAAAAGGAGTGGAGGTATTATGGGATGATGGACACCAAGCATTCGTCCGACCCGAACCGCTGCAATACCCGTCGTCCCGAGGACAAGACGATTTATAAAGACGTGGAGAAATTGGGGTTCTCGGACAAGATTGTGTCGTCTGCAAATGTGATTTATGAGCAGGTGACGCAGCAGAGGATTTATAGGGGCAATACCAGAAAGGGTATTATTTTTTCGTGTATTTTTCACGCCTACAAGGCGAATGATAATCCACAGAGCTGCGAGCGCCTCATCGAGATTTTTGAGATTGACCGCAAGGTGGCGCTCAAGGGGCTCAAATTCGTCAATCTGAACGCCCCCAAGGACAGCCCGTTTCGTAATTTCCAGGTGAGCACGGAGCACCTCATCCAAGAAATCATGCAAAAGTTTCACGCGACCCGCGGCCACGTGGAAGAGGTGCTCAACATTTATAATTACATCAAGGACAAGTCGTCCCTCTTGAACCGGTCGAGGCCCCAGTCGGTCGCATGCGGCCTGGTACGATTTTATATCGCGCGAAAGAACCCGGACATTTCCATGGACTATTTCCGCACCAAGATTCATCTGAGCGAGCTTACGATTTCAAGGGTCGTCAAGGAGATTGGGAGGGTCTTGGAAAACAACCCTCAGACGTTTCAGACGCTGTCCTCTCACCCCAAGAAAGAACCCGTCGTGTTTTAAAGAATTATTATTTATGCAACAAATAATAATAAATGTGGCTCTTGTACGGTGGAAAAGGATGGATCGGTTCGCAGTTTGTTCAAATCCTGAAGGACCGAGGCATCCCTTTCCTGCACGGTGAATCGAGAGTCGATGATATCCCTCGTGTAAAAGAAGAAATCGACTCTCTGGAACCGACACGTGTCCTGTCGTTTATCGGGCGGACACGCGGGGGTGAATACACCACGATTGACTACCTGGAGCAGGGCCGGCCTCAGACCCTGGAGAATATCCGGGACAACCTGTTTGGCCCTGTTTCCCTGGCCATCCTGTGCAAGGACCGAGGCATCCATTTCACGTACCTGGGGACCGGGTGCATCTTTACCTATGACGAGGACCATCCTTACGGTTGTGAGGACACGCCCTTTACTGAAGAGGACCTCCCCAATTTCTTTGGGTCCAGCTACAGCATCTGCAAGGGATTCACCGACCGGCTCATGCACGAGTTTTCATCCAACGTTCTCAACGTCCGCATACGGATGCCCATCAGCGACGACCTCGAATCCTCGAGAAATTTCATCTACAAGGTCCTACACTACCCAAAGATTTGTTCAGTCCCCAACAGCATGACCGTCCTCCCCGACCTCCTTCCCGTCCTGTGCGACATGGTGGCCTCTGGGAGAACCGGCACCCTCAACCTTGTCAATCCCGGTCTCATCACCCACAACCAGATTCTTGACATGTACGCATCCATTCTCGACCCCTCGTTCGAGTATGAAAACATGACCCTCGAGGAACAAAACACTATCCTCAAGGCCGAGCGGTCCAACAACTGCCTCGACACGACGCTCCTCGAAACAGACTATGCGGTTCTCCC
>Ga0114968_10001068_pt1 | contig 20771 bp, 19 predicted proteins | sample M_130807_EF_Meta_FD_87020 | JGI IMG/M metagenome (GOLD analysis project Ga0114968, IMG submission 87020) | Freshwater microbial communities from Lake Montjoie, Canada to study carbon cycling - M_130807_EF_MetaG | ecosystem: Environmental > Aquatic > Freshwater > Lake | place: Lake Montjoie...
CCAGCGGCAAGGGATAGTCCCGATTTCCCTAAAGCATAGTTTACTTGAAAGGGGATCACAACGGAATCGCCTAGTTTTTTTTCTTTGCCATAATTTTCAGAAAACACAGCAATAGCTAAGACACTAAATTTACTTTGTGGAGCGAAATTGCGTTTAACCACCATTTGAAAATCTAATCGATCGTTTCCAAACATCAATTCCAGGGGAATGGGAGGTGTTGGCGCTTGAGCATGTACGAATGTGGAAGTGGAGAAAAAGGCGATTAATAAGAATCCTGCCAGTGTACAGGATAAAAATTTACTTTTCATGATTCATTTCAAATAGGAAGTCGAAATAACTAATTTTTATTTTTGCTATTTGACTTAGTTTCAAGTGGAAGGTTTACCCTTGAGCTTTTGAAAAATACTTGTTTGATGCTCTTTTTTAGAAAAAACCTTCAAAACAATAAAATAACTAATCAAGCTGGATGAAATTCCAAGAAGTGCACCTGCCCAGACATCCATCAAAAAGTGTTGCATTAAATAGACTCTACTAAACCCAACTAAAAAGGCAATTCCCATCACCAACGAATGAATCTTCATTTTCTTTGGGAGAACTAAATAAAAAAACGAAGCAAGCATAAACGCAGTGGTGGTGTGTCCCGAGGGAAAGCTTCCCCAATGGTGAAGTTCAACACCTGGTATCTCATAAAATGGAATATCCTTGAAAAATTCTGCTGGCCGCGGCATTCCATGAAACACCCATTTTTTTGCAATATGAACCAGCACGAGGTGAATTAAGGTAGAACAGGCAAGGAGTACGAAATAGCTGTACTTGTGGAAAAAAAATAAGACAATAGGGATAATCAAAATCAAACCGTCTCCAAGGTGGGTGATGTTCGAGAAAAAGGCATCCAAAACTGGATGATGGTATTGATTTATTTTTAGTTCAATAGCGCCTTTATCATAAAACGGGAGTGCTGCTAGTCCAAAAAATAGGATAACTAAAAAGTAAGTGGCAAGTACTGAAGCTTTATTCTTCTTCTTAAAGGTCATATTCTAAAAGTACCGGTTGGGTGATTTAAAATTATTTCCCAAAAGTTAGGAAAAAATTAAGTTTATCAAGTGGGTAAGAAAACCTATTGAAAGGTCATATCGAATTTAATCTAGTTCTCTCAGATCTACCGGAACTACTCGCGATACACCTGCTTCAATCATGGTAATGCCATAGATGATGTCTGTGCTAGCCATAGTACGCTTGTTGTGCGTAACGATTATAAACTGGCTTTCCGCACTGAATTTATGGATGATTTGGTTGAACTTATCAATATTGGCATCATCTAAAGGGGCATCCACTTCATCAAAAATACAGAAGGGAGCAGGTTTGAGGAGGTAAATAGAGAAAAGTAGGGAAGTGGCGGTCAAGGTTTTTTCACCTCCACTTAGCTGATTGATGGTCAAGGGGCGCTTTCCTTTCGGTTTGGCCATAATTTCAATGGCAGACTCAAGCGGATTCTCTGGATCTACCAAAGTTAGATCGCAATCGTCTTCCTCGGTAAATAGGGAACGGAATACACGCACAAAGTTTTCTTTGATCTTCCCAAAAGCATCCAAGAATGTTTCCCTTGCGACCAAGTCAATTTCTGATATGGTGGATAGGAGGGATTCCTTGGCCTGAATCAAGTCTTCTTTTTGGGAAATGATGAAATCGTATCTAATCTTTATTTCATCGTAAGCCTCCATTGCCATGGGGTTGATCGGTCCTATTCTATCTAGCTTTTCCTTATGTTTTTGTACAATTTCTTTTAGGTCCTCCTCCCTAAATTCTTCGAACTCAGAATCAACCAAGGGGTTTTCTGCCATGAGGGTCTCCAATTCTATATCAAACTCGACATTCAGTCGTTCCTTCATGCCTGCCATTTTGAGGCGTACCTCATTAATTTGGTTTTGAAGTGCTAGGACCAATTCATCGTAGGCTTCTTTGGCTTTTTGTAAACTTCGTATTCGAGTATCTAGCTCATCAATGGCTCCTCGCTCACCGTAGTAGTTCTTTTCGGCCTCTGTAACCCCTAATTCAATTCCCTCTTTTTCTGAATAGAGCTCAATCAACTCCTCATCTTTAACTTCATGGCTCTCTAGCAATGTTTTGATTTCACCATCCAACTGTGAAAGCTCCTCTTGATATTTCTCAATTCTATCTTTTGAGCTCTCGAATGCTGTTTGTTTAAACTCGATCTCTTGTTCGGCACTAGTTACCCGATTGAGCTGCTGGATGTAGGTAATATTTTCTTGATTAAAGAGCTGTGACTTCTCAGAAAGGATCTTTAAAACCGTCTCCAAATCTTCAGTTAATTGCTCTAGTTGCTCATTTAAATCTTCAAAATGAGCATTTTCTTTGACAAGTTGAGGTTGAATTTCTTCCAAACTTTCTTGGAGTGATTCGATTCTAGCTAAAATATCCTCACGCTTGGTTGCATTGGAATACAGCAATTCAGCCAGCTGCTCTTTTTTTGTTCGAACAGAAACAAAATCTGAGTTTAGCTCCTGGAGTCGTGCCTGACTCTGTTCCAATTCCTTCTTATAGCTCAGCTCCTTCAATTTGGATAAGTCTCCAAGCTTCTGGTCTAGGTTGGCACGGGAGGTACTTACTTTTTTATGTAGTTCTTTGATTTCTTTCTCTAATTTTTCGAGGTTTTTGGCTCGGCCGATTCGTTTTCCTTCGAATAAACCCACAGAACCACCGGAGAGCGAAAATTTCTTTTTGATGTATTTGCCAGATTCCGATAAAAACACGCCTTCTTTTTGGCTAGGAAAATCAGGATAATCTCCCTGAACGATGTAAACATTGTCCAGAATAAAATTAATCAGTCGGCTGTATTTGTCTTCAAACTCAATGATTTTAGTTGCTGGCAGTGCATTTGGAAATACCTGAGCTTTGCTAGGAGAAAATTTCTCAAAGTGTTCTAAAATGAAAAAATTGGCTTTTCCTCTTGTGGCATCACTGAGTAATTGAATTGCAGAAATGGCTTCTTGCTCCGTCTCCACAACATAGTAGTTGAGGTAATTTTCAAGATAGTTTTCAATGGTTACTCTGTATTTTTCATCTGTTGTGAGCAAGTCAGAGAGAAGGGGGACATCCTTGCCCCAACTTTGATTCTTCTTTAAAAATTTTATGGCTTCGGGAAAGCCTTCCAAGTTTTCAACCAATGATTTTGTAAGATTGAATTCATTGGTCTTCGAATCAAGTTTTCTTGAGAGTTGAGTTAGTTCTTCTCGGATTACCTCGATGACTTTATTTGTCTCTTCTACCTTTTGATCTTGCTCTTCCTTTTTTTGTTTGAGTAGCTCATAATCCAGTTTTGCTTGATCTAATTGCACTTTTACCTGAACTAGACTTTGTTCAAACTCTACTAAATTGGCTGTTTGTGAACTGTCATCTGAGGACGTTCTTTCCAATTCTTGCTTTAGGGTAGACCATTGAATTTGTTTGATTTCAACCTCTTTTCCAGCTTGATAAACCCGCTCTTTAATTTGAGATACTTTAAGACTTAGCGCCTTATGTTGCTCTTGTTTCGCAGCAGTTTTAGTTTTTTGGAGCTCGTATTCTTCTCGTAGTTGTGCAACCAATAGTTCCTTTTCTGCTAAAATCTTTTGAGCTCCATCTTTCTCTTGCTCAATGGAGCGAATTGCAAAAGCAGCTCGTTCATTCGATTTGCGATCCTGATCAATTTGTTCGCGTAGCGCTTGAGATCGATCTTCTAGAAATCGAAGGCGCTCATTTTTTATTTTTTTGTCCGATTCAAAGGTTCTGATCTTGTTGACTTGTTCGTTCAGTGCTTTTTGCCTCGAGGCTAGCAACTTTTCTTTCCCAATTAAATCTGATTTGGAGGAACTTAACTGGGCTTCTAGAGCTATTATTTGGGATTGAATCTCTAGTTTGTGATCGGATTCATGTTGGATTTTTGTTTGCGCATCCACCAATCCCAACTGAAGTTGTTCCAAGGATTTTTTTGCCAAGTTGATGCTAGCAACTCGGTAATCTGCTTTTATTTCAAAATATTTAGCTGCTTGCTTTGCTTGCTTTTCTAGAGATTTTAAATTTTTGTCAATTTCAAAAAGTAGGTCTTCAACGCGTGACAAGTCAGCGTCTGTGTCCTCTAATTTCCGAAGGGTTTCTCGCTTTCTATTTTTGAACTTGGAAATTCCAGCAGCTTCTTCAAAAAGTTCCCGACGGGAATTGTTCTTATCATTAAGTAACTCATCGATCATCTTCAATTCGATGATTGCATAGGAGTTGGAATTAATTCCAGTGTCGAGGAATAGATTGGTAATGTCTTTTAATCGGCACGTAATCCCATTAATTTGATATTCACTCTCTCCACTTCGGTAGTACCTGCGTGTGATAGTCACATAGGTGTACTCAGTGGGTAATAAATTTTTAGTATTCTCGAAAGTGAGTGATACCTCTGCTAGATTGGTTGGTTTTCTATTTTTTGTGCCGTTAAAAATCACATTCTCCATTTTGTCAGAGCGGAGCATTCGTGATTTCTGTTCTCCCAATACCCAACGTATTGCATCCACTACATTGGATTTACCACAGCCGTTTGGACCTACCACACCTGTAATGCCCTTGTCAAAGTGGATGACCATTTTGTCACCAAAACTTTTGAATCCTTTGATTTCCAGCTTGCTAAGTAGCATTGATAATTTTAATTGGGAATAAGGGTTCAAAATAGCTTGAATCTAGGAATTAGTCAAAAAAATCAATGAAATCAGGCTTTTTTTAGGATGGAAAATGAGTGGGCATTTTTTGAAAAAGAGGAGAGAATTCTTTTTCACAACTTTTTGAATTACCTTACCTTCATGGATTTTGGACAGATCATCTATATCGTGGCAGTAGTAGCCTATTTTCTGTATCGGGCGAGTTCTAAAAAGAAGAACACCAAAGTTCCCGATGCGGAAGACACCACCCCCGAACAGCCTCAAAAAGGTTTTACCTTCGAGGAGCTCCTTCGAGAAATCCGGGAAGCACAAACTCCTAAAATACCTGAATTGGAGCCAGAACCGGTTCCTATGCCGAAGCCAAATCCACCGTATACTCCACCAATCCAAGATAGACCAGTTATTCAATCTACTTCTTCTCAGGAAGTAATTCTCTCGGATGGGTTGGATTATGAAAACAGCTATTCTCAACCCAAATCCAAGCCGTTTTACGGCGATGTTGAGCATTCTAGCCTTGATTTAGAGCAATCCAGACCGGTTTCATATGAGCTACCAAAGGAACAAATAAATCCCTATGCGGAATTATTAAAAAATCCCAAGTCTATTCGTGATGCTGTGGTGGTTAGCGAAATTTTAAAACCAAAATATTTTTGAGCTAGGGATAAACAATTTCATTACAAAACGATTGTTATACTGATACTTACAGGATTTAAATCGTTGAAGCAAGATGAAAAATAATCAATTCCCCAATTCAGGTACCCTTTCCGCATCAAGACGGAAATTCCTTGAAAAAGCAGGCTTTGCAACTGTGGTAAGTACTTTTGGTATACCATTTTTTACATCCTGTGTAAGTTCAGAGGAGCCCGACGATACGACTACTCCTACTAATCCAACCGCTCCTAATGGAATTACCATTTCGGGTAATACAATACAGGTGAATCTGACTATTCAAAACAAATTAGCCGCTTCAGGAGGTTGGTTGTTGATTACTTCTGGCAAAACGTTGGTAGCAAATCTCAATGGTACGTATTTGGCTTTGACCTCGGTTTGTACGCACTCCGGTTGTTTCGATAGCTGGGCTTTTACCAATAATCAATTTACTTGTACCTGTCACAATTCCATTTTTGATACCGCGGGTAAAGTGGTGCAAGGTCCGGCCGGCCAACCTTTAGATGTATATAAAACTTCTGTTTCAGGTTCTACACTCACAATCACCAAGTAAGAATTTGTTCAACACGATTTTTGTCCTTAGGTCAAATTCATTTTTGGTCTCAATTCCTTAAATATTGAGACCATTTTTTTATCCATATAAATTGACAATTAGTATCAAAATTTAGTTTGATAATTTTCATAATTGTATTTTTGGACACTAATCGTCAAAAATATGGCCCAATCCAGCCCCGTTGAACAGCAGAAGATTTTGAGAGTATTCAAATTGATTAACCTCTTACAAGGCAACATTGGTAAGCCCGTGCATCGCCTTGCAGAGTTACTGCAAACGGACGAGCGGACCATTTACAGGTATTTCAAACTGCTGGAAGCTTTGGGATTTGTCGTCGTAAAGGAGTTTAGCAAGTATAAGATTCAAGAGCGGCCTGAATATCTACCCAAACCAAACAGCAACACCAATTTTTCTACCGAAGAGAGTCAATGGCTCAGTACTGTGTTAGACAGTCAAGGGAAAGGCAATTCATTAAAAGATGCGGTGGTACAAAAATTGAATCTTCAAGCTGGGGTGAAACTGACTACGGAAGATTTGTTTAAGGCGAATCTTGGTCGATTAGTAGATGTAATTGCACAAGGAATCACGAATAAAAAGCAGATTTGGATCAAGGATTATTATTCCTTGCGGAGTGATACTGTATCTGATCGCTTGGTAGAACCTGTTGGGTTTACTTCTGATTACGAACATGTTCATGCGTTTGAACTGGAAAGTCAATCCATGAAAATGTTTAAAATTGAGCGAATGGGAGAGGTGGTCATCGCTTCGGAGAGCTGGAAGTCGGAACTGGCACATGAACTCCCTGAGCAGGCGTTATTTGGATTTACTGGTAAAGGAAAGTTTCACATCAAATTAAAGCTGAGCAAGAAAGCCTACCAGCTCATGGTAGAGGAGCATCCAACGGCGCGACCATTTATTCAGATTAAAAACCGCAACCAATATTTTTTTGAAGGGGAGATCCCTCATCTTCCAGGCTTGGCGCGGTTTATTTTAAGCCTTCCCGGTGAAATCAAGGTAGAAGAAGGTACCGAGTTAAAAGCCTATTTGACAGAGCAGATTCAGAAAGGATTTTTCTAGGCTTGGTGCTCGTCTCTTAGGAGATCGTTACTGGTTTTAACGGGGTTGAAGGTCAATAAAGGAACCTCAACGAAAAGTGTGTTCCAATCAGCCATGGCTCCATTCCATAATCCAGGTAGCTCCAAAGCCTTTAGTACTTTGCCGTTTTTAGATTTTTCTGTAATGAATCCCGTATTCAGGTCTCTAAATTGAAGTAAATCAAAGGCGTTGCCCTGGTAATCTCGAGTGGCGCACACCAAATCTACTGGATTAAAATGTGTGGATGCTTGCAGATGGCCTAAGGATTCAGGATTTGAAGTATCAATTTGAGCTGTTTCTAGGATTTGAAGAGACTGAGTTCCATCCTTTTCTTGGATCCAAAAGGGTCCGCCACCAGGTTCCCCAGTGTTTTTGACCATTCCACAGACGCGAATGGGGCGATTGAGTTTGGTCTTAAAAAATGCCGCTTGATCATTTAAACTACCTTCTTGGATTGATTCAGGTACTATTCCACCCAAATCGTTACTGTAAACCTGCATTGCAAATTGAACTGAACTGCTGGAAATTTCCAGATCGAGAGCCTTTATAGCCTGAAAAATGCGGGCTTGAACCTCAAGCAACCAACCAGCAAGGGCCATTTTGTAGGTTTGAGTAATTGGTTTTAGCCGATCGGGAACTACATTATCAATGTTTTTAATGAAAATTAAATCTGCTGAAATCTCATTTAGATTTTCCAAAAGTGCTCCATGTCCAGCTGGACGAAACAAAAGACTTCCATCTTCTTCAAGAAAAGGCTCATTCGAAGCATTTACGGCGATGGTGTCCGTGGATTTTTTTTGTTGAGAAAAGGCTACCTTAAATTCCAAACCCGTTTGTTGCCTTAGTCTTGGAAGATGCCGGTTAATTTCAGCTTCAAATCCTGCTTCGTGTTCGGGAGATACTGTAAAGTGAATTTGCACTTCACTATTTTTTCCTACTCCATACTGTGTGCCTTCAATCAAATGCTCTTCAGCAGGACATCTGTTCCCATCCGCATAGGCATGAAAGCGTAAAAGACCTTTGGGTAGGTTTCCATATCCTAACCCTGAATCAGTTAGTAAGCTGGCTACTAGATTTTTATACTCTTTTTTTTCAAGAAGGCTTGCGATGGATTCACCTTGCTGCTGAAGGAGCGCATCCAAGTCTTGGTAAAAAGCAAATTGATGAAGTTGAGCAATAAATTTTTGGGTAAACCCATCTAGTTGATCTCCCTCGGAATCTAAAAAAGAAAAAAGGTCTTTAAACATTCTGCTGGCTGCACCGGAGGCTGGTACAAATTTGACAAGCTCCAATTCTGAGGCTCTTTTTTCAAAATAGCTTTTATAGTCTTTGACTTGGATTTCCGACCAGACCTGTATTCCTCGAGCTGGAGTAGCTGGACCCACCAATTTCAAAAATGGAAAACCCTGCTTAAAACTTTCCAACTGCATTTGAACATCCTCAACCTTCTTTTCTAGGGCGGTTATTTTTTGAGAAAGGCTAGCATCCATTTTATTCAGTTTTAGATCTTTTCTTTGAATATAAGATTCAACTAGTAAAGCCTCAACTATTTTTTTGACTTTTATTAACCTGTGTTTGTAAAACTAAATGAGTTGAAAAGAGATTGAATCTCCAGTCTTTTTTTGAGCCAATTGGTTTATGGATTCCTCAGTTAATTGTAGGATGCGAGGGTAGCCGCCCGTAACCCCTGCGTCGCGCATCAAAACAATTATTTTCCCACTGGGGGTTAATTGTACTGTGCCTGGGAAAACAGGATTGGTGGGAAGATCTGGAAGTTTATTTACAAAAAGCTCCTCAAGTTGGATTCCCATTCGGCTTCTATTTTTTGATAGCTGAAAAGTTCTGGACTTTAATTCCAATTGTTGACCTGAAGTCAATAATGACCAATCAGGGCCTGGATGAACTTCTATAATGGGTGATTCGAACCAGGAGCTATTCCACTTCACTTTGGCCTTCTGATCTAGAATTTTGAGCCTGGATTTATAAAAAAGTATTTCACCAGTCTTTTTGCTCGCAGATTCAGTTACGCTATCAAAATCACTACCGGATTCGAGATATGTTTCTGTAACAAAGCCACCAGCGATGCATAGGTAAAAATATTGCCCCTTTTGAAAAGCGCCAATCTTTAATCGATCTCCAGGGGCTATGCCAATCAGCGATGGGTTTTCAATGAGTTGTTCGTTGACAAATACCTGAGCCTGACCCCCTGCAAGGGAAATGAATGTTTCTTGATCAAAGGCGATCTGAAGTCCCGGCTGACTGAATTCTAGTGAAACTGATTGGGGGGGATTTTGAAGGAGATGATTGGCCCATAGGTAGCTTTGTAGATCCATCGCTCCAGCTGGTGGGATTCCAAAATTCGCACCAGACTTTCTTCCTTCATCTTGGAAGGAGGTTCCAGGTGGACAGCGCAAAAGTTGGACTTTTCCTAATTCTTGCGTCATTGTTCTACAAATTGGGGTTGACTTAGTTTCCAATCATGGTACTGCTGTACATCTATGGGTATAAATTGGATTCGTTCACCTGGTTTGGCCCAGACAGGAGGCTGTTTCTGCCTATCAAAAAGTGATAACGGAGTCCTACCCAAAATATGCCATCCTCCTGGACTCTCTTTTGGATATATTCCAGTTTGTGATCCTCCCAATGCAACCGATCCGGGCTGTACAGAAGCACCTGGCATACTTTTCCGTGGTGTATATAGTAGTGGATCTAAGCCATTCAGGTAAAAAAATCCAGGTAAGAATCCATAAAAATGAATTCGATAGAGTGGGGTAGTGTGCAACTCAATAATCTTTGAGGGGCTAATTTTTTTTTCTTCTGCTAAATGGATTAAATCATCTCCAAACATGGGATCATAGCAAACTGGAACCTGCCATACCTTGCTTGTTAATGGAACCGGAATCAATTCCAATCCTTCGATTTCCCGAATAAACTGGTTTTGCCTATCTGGAGACTTCCACACAATACTTACCCGAGTAAAACCCTGTCTAAACTCTATAATTTCATTAATCCACTGCGCATTAAGGTAGTGCAGGTAGGCAAGTTGGGATGAAAGTAACTGATCCGAAGGATTTTCATTCCATGTCCATTCCCCAAATGTGGGATTGATTTGTTGATAATAGGGCCTCACGTACTTCAGTTAGTTCTCGATTTGGGTACTAATTTTAAAATTACTAGGATTATCTCTAGGACAACAGAGTTTGTCAACTGATCTAGCTAAAATCACTTTAGACAAAGTGATAAGCTGTTTTTCAAAAAAAATGTTTTCAAATAAGAATCTCGACTGCCCTTCCCGTTTCTGGATCTACTACTACGCGAATAAGACCCATGTTATCCTTTGTTTGAAAGACCACTACATAATTTCCATTGGTCCAAGCGCTAACTTCAGCTTTTTGCCAATCTCCCAGTACCGATGCTTTTTGTGCAGGACTCAAAGCAGTATAGGCAATATTTCGATAAACATTCAAGGGATCCTCTTGTGATTCTTCGGTGCAAGCTAGAACAAGAATTCCTAAAAGTGCAAAAAGAAAAAGTTTGAATTTCATGGCTACTTAAGTTTACTTCTCAAATTTGAAAAAAATTCCTTTCTTGACAAGTAAAAAAGAAAATAAGCAAGTAAGATGTCTTTGAGTTCAAAACTCCCGCAAGTTGGTACGACTATTTTCACGACCATGTCAAGAATGGCCCAGGAGGAAAATGCGATTAATTTGGCGCAAGGATTTCCAGGCTTTGGTTCTGACCCTGACCTATTAGAGTTGGTAGCCAAGTATACTAAAGAAGGTTTCAATCAATATGCGCCCATGTCGGGGGTATCTGAGTTGAAACAGGCCTTAGCCACTAAAACTCAGTTGACACAAGGATATTTGCCCAATCCTGAATTCGAGATTACCATTGTTTCAGGTGCGACAGAAGCCCTTTTTGCAGCATTCACAGCTGTGGTTCGGCCTGGAGACGAGGTCATTGTTTTGGAACCTTCTTACGATAGCTATGTTCCTGCAATTTCTTTGAATGGCGGCATTCCTGTATTTGTGCCTCTGCAATCGCCAGATTTTTCGGTGGATTGGGAGCTAGTTACCTCTAAAGTAACTTCAAAAACTCGCGCCATCGTGGTCAATAGCCCCCACAATCCCAGTGGCTATGTTTGGAATCAGGAGGATGTAACTTATTTGGCTGCACTGGTCGAGAAGTATGGCTTGTTCGTCATCAGTGACGAGGTCTATGAGCACATCCTATTTGATGGTAAAATGCATATTTCTTTAGGTTCGAATGCAATTTTACGTGAGCGAACCTTTGTCTGTGGATCCTTTGGCAAAACCTTCCATGTGACGGGTTGGAAAATAGGCTATTGCATAGCTCCAATAGGTTTGAGTCAAGAATTTCGAAAAGTGCATCAGTTCTTAACATTTAGCACGGTCACCCCGATGCAATATGCACTAGCGGAATACCTAGACCACCCAAACCATTACCTTGACTTACCGGCCTTTTACCAAAAGAAACGAGATTTGTTTCTAGATGGGTTGAAATCTACCCCCTTCAGCTTTCAAGCCAGTCAAGGAAGTTTTTTCCAGTTGGTATCCTATGCACATCTCAGCAAAAAATCCGATGTGCTGCTAGCCGAACAGATGACTCGGCAACTCAAGGTCGCCTGTATCCCAGTATCTGTGTTTTATTCGGATGGACAGGATGATCAAGTGCTTCGCTTCTGCTTTGCCAAAAAAGAAGAAGAGCTGGAAGAAGCCTTACTTCGAATTCAAAATATAGAAACCCTATTTTAATTTCAGTAAACCATTGAATATTAATTAATTGTATATTAGACAATTAATCAAAACTTTGAGCATAAAACACCTATGAAAACCTGGATTTTTTTCTTGTTTTTTATGGCTATAGTGGGGGTTGCTAGGGCACAAGAAGCTGATTTTGAACAGTGGAAAATCAAGCGAACAGCCGAGTTGACTGGGGAAAATGGCTGGCTTAATTTAGCGGGATTATTCTGGATGGAGGTTCGTTCTCCTTACTTGGAAGAGGCAAATTCTACACTTGCCTTTGCAGAAAAGACGGGTTCTGCCACCTTGGGAAAGTTTGAGTTTGGGCAGGATTCGGTATGGTTTGTTGGCACAAATTTACTCATTCAAGAAAAAAACAACTTTTCTGAATCCAATAGGACTTTAGTATTTCCAACTGAATACGGATCAGGTGGAGTTTATTACAAGAATTGGAAGTGGACGATTATACAACGAGGAGGTAACTATGCGCTCCGTTTGCGGGATTTAACCCACCCCAATCTTCAAGAATTTAGGCCAACTCCAACATTTGACTACAATTCAACCTTTCGTTTTCCGGCAAAGTTGATCCCTCGCTTCAACCAAACGATGGATATCCCAAATGTTTTGGGTCAGGTGATTTCTTGGAAAGTCATTGGCGTTCTTCAGTTTGAATACGAAGGCAAGGATTTTGAACTTTTGGTATTAGATGAATTAGGAAAGTTGTTTGTCCTATTCTCCGATGAAACGAGTGCGCTACAAACCTATCCCACAGGTCGTTATCTGTACGTTAATCCTCCGGACCCAAAGGGAATGACCCTCCTTGATTTTAATTATGCATACAATCCTCCTTGTGCCTACACGGAGTTTGCAACTTGCCCCATTCCTCCCAAAGCCAACCGGCTTCCATTTGCCGTGCATGCTGGAGAGAAGATGCCAACAGGTCATTGATTGGCAAAAAAAAAGGGGTAAAACCCCTTTTTTAGCCTAGTGCTTTTCTAGCGTATTCCAAACATTTCTGAACTTCTTTGACGGCATCAGATCCTTGAGGAATTTGGTATTCCAATTCAACCGTAGCTGGGAAGGAGTATTTATTTTTCTTCATCAGCTGCAACACCTCTACAATAGGCGTATCACCAGTTCCCCAAGTGACGTTTCCTTTGCCATTGGTGGGGGTTTTTCGGTCTTTTGTGTGCATGCTTAAGATTCTAGAATGATGTTTCTCAATAAGAGGAATCAAATCTGTATGGCCCGCAGCAATGTAATGTCCTGCATCTAGGTTTAACCCATTTTTGGAGCTTTGGCCAAGTGCCGTATCCCAAAAAGTAAAGGTCTCTTGCTCGTGTCCGTGGTAGCCAACTGACATTTGTTCTTTTTCACCCAATTTGCCCAAGCGCATTGTCTGGGCATCATCAGATGGATGTTCCAAAGTTACATGACTTGCACCTAGGGCTTTGGCGGCACGCATTCCATAAGCAACTTCCAGGTCAGAGTTGTTTGCTCCAAAGGCATTGGGCTTGAACGCATAAATGCTCACTCCAGCATCCTTGTACATTTTACCAAATTGTTCAAACTTCTTCATGTCGGCATTGGCACGCCAATCGGCAACAATTTTGTTGAAGGATGTACTTTGGGCTTGAAGATCTGTTAGTTCCTTTTTCTCATCTTCAGTAAGGGCTTCTCCGCGACGTTGTTTTCCTCCCAATTGGAAAATTCTCATCCGATTAAAGGTAGGGGTAGGCATACCTGCAAAACTTTCTGCAGGATCACCCATCAATTCGATGGAGGAAATGCCAGAATCTAGGACATATTTAAGCGTCGCTTCGGCACTTTGATCTGCCATGGATCGAAACGAGTAGGTGATGCACCCGATTTGAACCCCATTGATTCGAGAATTGGGTTTGCCTAAGGATTTGATTAAGGCTGGCGCTCCTTGGAGCCAAGTAGGGGCGGTGAGGACACCGGCTAGTCCAAGGGCAGATTTTTGAAGAAACTCGCGACGATTTTTCATGGGTAGCTTGTTTGTTTAATTGCTTATCAATTTATGCTATTTGGTAGAAAGTCCCTAGAAATTTTGACCAACGGCAAGTTGGAATTACTTTCTGAATTCGGTTTGGATTTGACTGAGTTACATTTTTAATAGATATTTGAAAAGTATCGTGAAGGAGTAACCGCTACACTATTCCAAAAATTGAACTTACCGAATTATCGGTACTATATCGCTGCTAATGAATGCCTTTTACAAGCTTCCAAAAGTGCTTCAATGGGTGCTTGCCTTATTCTTGGTAGTAGGGGGATTTTTTCCAGCGCTTGCACTGATTGAGCTAGGGTATGAATACCCTGTAGCCTATCTTCTTTTTTTTGTGTATCTCCCAATTGGGCAATTTTCTTTTACTCCATTTTTCACCCTGCTTGGTGTCTATCGATATTATTCACCGATGTTACTCGGTTACATGTCCTCCAACACTCAAATTGATTTGCATAGTGGCGGTAGTTTTGACTATTTATTTGTGATGAGTAAATACAAACCTGGGGTTGAATTGAGAAATAGGCTCTTGCTTTTTCAGCTGGAAGGCCTCAAAAAAATAAGTCAATTGATTGAAGAGAATACCCTTCCTGAATCCGTAACAATTGTAGGGACCTCTTATTTTTTTAGCGACCGAACAGTCAAAAAAATAGGATTTGAGCTCATTGATCCTTCCTTGTTTTATAGGTTCAATTTATTTGCCAACTTCTTGGATTTAGTTTGGATGTATTCCTTGTCAAAGGGGAAATGGGCCATTCCTAAGGTTTGGAAAGCGAAAAAAGTGCAAATCACCGGGCAAAAATTAATGGAAAACAAAGCTAAACTAGAGGCCCTTTACGACAAGTTAAGTTCAAAAATAGCTGCATGACCAAAATAATTAGTACTGCCAAGGTAGTAAGTCAACTTAGCAGCATTTTTTTGGAGGATTATTCTCTTATTTCAATAACCTACCGCCTTATCATCCCCTCTAGGATCTGCTCCTCCTTCAAGTTTGCCATTGGATAAGACCCGGATGGCGTCTACTTTGCCTATGATCGGACTTGGACTTTCGTTGATCAAATAGCCTCGCGATTTGAGGGTAAGGATAAGGGCTGCACCAAAAGCTTTGGGTTCAAAGTTAACCAGATCAGGAAGCCATTGGTGGTGGAATCGAGGGGCATTTACCGCTTCCTGCATGCCCATATCAAATTCATAGACATTCAATATGGTTTGCAATACCGAAGTGATGATTGTGGATCCCCCGGGAGTTCCAACGACCATAGCTAGTTTGCCATCTTTTTCTACGATGGTAGGAGTCATGGAACTGAGCATGCGCTTGCTTGGAGCAATGCTATTTGCCTCTGTACCCACTAGACCAAACATGTTGGGAACTCCAGCTTTGGCACTGAAATCATCCATCTCATTATTCATGAAGAAGCCCAGCTCCTCGAGGTACACCTTCGAGCCATAGGCACCATTCAGCGTGGTTGTCACCGAAACTGCATTTCCTTCCGCATCCACAATCGAGTAGTGGGTTGTTTCCATACTTTCTGAAAAGGAGAGATCCCCACGGGCGATATCTTCAGATTTGCTGGCTTTTTCAAAGGAAAAACTATTCATTCTCGATTGGAGATAGGTAGAGTCCAGCAATTGTTTTGTTGGGATGTTTACAAAATCAGGATCTCCCAAATAATGGTTTCTATCCGCATAGGCACGGCGCTCAGCCTCTACCAACACTTGGATGTATTCCGGAGAGTGATGCCCAAGCTTTTTGAGTGGGTAGGGCTCCAGCATGGACATGATTTGTCCCAAGGTAATTCCACCGGAACTTGGTGGTGCCATGGAGATAATTTTTAAGTCTCTGTATGGGAAAACAATGGGATCTCTCCAGACGGCTTTGTACTGAATAAGGTCCTTTTTGGAAATGATTCCACCATTTTTCTGAAAATGATTGACCAAGATCTTTGCCGTCTCACCTTTGTAAAACTCATTTTTCCCTTTGTTGGCAATTCGCTCCAAAGTATTCGCGAGTGCCGGTTGCTTTAACGTGTGACCCTCCTTAATTTCTTTTCCAAAAAAGGTGTTTGGACCATTTACATCGATGAAAATCTGCCGATGATTCTTCAGACTCTCTGCCTGATTTTTAGTAATTACGTAGCCATTTCGAGCCAGATCAATTACCGGTTGCAACACTTGTTTGGGGCTCAGTTTCCCAAACTTGGCCTGAGCTTCAAAAATACCTGCCAAAGTCCCCGGTACACCAGAAGCTAAAATTCCTAGGGTACTCAGCTGTGGGATAACATTCCCATCTTTATCCAAATACATGTCTTTGGATGCGGCTAAGGGTGCTTTTTCTCGGTAGTCCAAACTTCCGATTTCGCCATCTGCCATGCGATACACCATAAATCCTCCACCTCCTAAGTTGCCTGCGAAAGGGAAAGTGACCGCCAAAGCCATTTCGGTAGCCATCATGGCATCAAAGGCATTACCACCTTGCTTCATGATCTCAACCCCAATTTTGGAGGCTTCTTCACGTGCGGAAACCACCATGGCACGATCGGCTATCAGACCTTCAACTCGTGGGGTCTGAGCTTTGATTTCACCAGCAAACCATCCAAAAAGGATTAAGCTAATTGGTATCAAATAGTGCTTTCGATGAAAGGGATTCATTCGCGCTGAGGTTTACTGATGACTACTTAAACTCTTAATTGATCACATGCAATTTACCAATCTTCTCATGGTGGCAGTGTTCCATTCGTGGAATTTCGAATGCAAAATTTAAACTAAACTTATTTTTTAACAATTGGCCATGGATTCAGTTCTACAATTTAGCTGCTATTTAATGAATTGATTTCTTTTGTTCTGGAAGAAATAAGACAGAAAATGAGTTAGTGAAACAGAAACAAAAAGCGAATTGTCATTAGTTTTGTGCGTTAATCGTTCTATAAATGCAGAAAAATAAAAAAATCTTCTTGTTCCTATTTGTCGTGTTCATGTTGATTGTAATTTATGTGAGCTACGATATATCCAGAAGAACCACTTTTCCTGGCTCTAAGGGTAATTTGAAAGAGCGAATTTCTACTGAGGTTGAAAAATAGAATGCATGATAGGTAAGAAGATTGATGTAGATCGATTGGATCTTGATTTGATGAAGGAGAAGACCACTGAAAACCCTGGGCTTCTTCCGTATGGACACCATTCAGGTAGTGCATTAATAAAGCCTGAAGATAAGGGTAAAATAACGGGAAGAGCAGTGGCAGCAATGCATAGTCAAACTGACATGCAAATGGCCCAAATCTACGATCAAATGAAACTATTGGCGGATCAAGCCAAGAAAATTCAATCTCGTATTGCTGTTTCCGAACGAATTTACCAAGCCTCTATTTCTTTCGAACCCCTAATCAATCACCGTTACTTTTTGTATCAAAAAGAAGAGGGTACAGACTTTATGAGCATGATCGCTCCAGAAGAATGGGGTAGAAAAAAGAATTGGGCAAATTTTGTAGCCGAAATAAAATTGTTAGCGGACCACACCTGGGAAATAATTCGCGAGGAGGTTTAAGCCTATGGATCACTTGATGACCAGGCAACTGGATCTGATCTTAAAAGAAGGAGGGGCTAGTTACGATTGGAAAGTAGATTTTGAAGTTCAACCGCACTACCTTGATGCGCGAGGGAAAGGTTGGCTCGTTCATGGTTTGGAAGAACTTGGAGGAAAGGGAACCTTTCCACTTTTTGAGAAAATACAAGTAGATTTTAAGATAGGAAGAACCCTCATTCTTTGGGATGATGAACTGGCATTCAATCGGTACCGAGGCATCACTTTTAGGTCCGAGATGTATGATGAATTTCAATTTACTTTTTTTGAAGGCCACAAACGCCTTTGCCGAACTTACGAGAAAGAAGCGCTAAAGGCGGGGATGCAACAACGTATTTGGGAGGGTCCACCCTTGGCAACTCGTCTGTTTGGACAGCCTTCGGAACCTGGGGATTTTCATGGGATAGGGGCAACTGGCTGGAAATTACTAGCCTACAATCACCTGCAGGTGGATTTATTGACCCGCATTCATGGCTATAAACTAATTCGTTTGAGCCCATATGAAACGATCATGACAGGAGGTTCCTTGAAGCGACTGGATCAACTTTTAATCAACCCAAAAGAAGAGCAGCGCAGCATGCTATTTGCATGGCTCATGCGAAAATTAGTTTAATTGGGATGGTGGATTTTTGAAAAGTACCTAAGCAAATAGCCCAAATATTTCACGTTCTACTTTTTCAACAATAAAGGAGAAGTCACTTGCACGCTCCACAAAATCCAGCTCATTGACATCAATGATCAATAGCTTTCCTTCTTTGTAGCCTGCAATCCACTCTTCGTAATGGGAGTTCAAATTTTTTAAATAATCAATCCGCATGGCCGTCTCATAGCTTCTGCCACGCTTTTCGATTTGCCCTACGAGTTTGGGAATGTCTGCCTTCAAATAAATCAAGAGATCAGGAGCTTTAACATGGGCGATCATGGAATCAAACAAACACTTGTAATTCGCATAATCACGTTCTGATAGTAATTTGCTTTTGTACAGGTTGGCCGCAAAAATGTAGGCGTCCTCGTAAATGGTTCTGTCCTGAATGGTGGAAATTGTGCTTTCTTGGATTTTTTTGATTTGGTTGAATCTGGAATTCAAGAAATATACCTGCAGGTGAAAGGACCAACGCTTCATGTCCTCGTAAAAATCAGGGAGGTAGGGATTTTCATCCACTGCTTCAAATTCAGCGCTCCAGCCATAATGTTTTGCTAATTTCTCTGTGAGCGTGGTTTTTCCGCTTCCAATATTTCCAGATACTGCTAAATGCATGGGGATGGGTATTATTTTAAAAATCTAGGTGAAACTGGGTACTCTTTGGTACCTGCAGGGTAGCAATAAAACCCCTCTCCAGATTTCGCACCTTTAAACCCAGCAGCTACCATGTTGATTAGCAAGGGGCAAGGGGCATATTTTGGATTACCAAATCCTTCGTGCAAGACACGCAAGATGGAAAGGCAAACATCCAAGCCAATAAAATCAGCCAATTGAAGCGGACCCATGGGATGTGCCATCCCCAACTTCATGACGGTATCAATCTCAGAGACTCCAGCCACTCCTTCGTACAAGGTATAGATGGCTTCGTTGATCATGGGCATCAAAATCCTGTTGGCCACAAATCCAGGATAATCCTGCACTTCTACCGGTACTTTTTCCAATTGAACCGATAAATCCATGATGCGGGTAGTGGTCTCCTGAGAGGTAGCATAGCCGCAAATCACTTCCACCAACTTCATGATTGGAACTGGGTTCATAAAGTGCATGCCAATCACTTGGGAGGGTCGCTGCGTCACTGCCGCGATTTGGGTAATAGAAATGGAAGAGGTATTGGAGGCCAATACTGCAGAAGTGGGAGCGAGAAGGTCCAATTGACAGAATAAATCCAATTTTATATCCAGCTTTTCTGTGGCGGCTTCCACGACTAAATCTGCATCTTTCACTCCATCAGCTAGGCTGGTGTAGGGAATGATTCGCTGCATAGCGGCATCCTTATCTGTTTCTGTAAGGGTCCCTTTGGCGATTTGCCGATCCATGTTCTTGGCAATAGTTGCCATGCCCTTACTAAGTTGATCTGCTGAAAGATCCACAAGGGCTACTTTAAAACCATTTTGTGCAAATAAATGGGCAATGCCGTTGCCCATGGTGCCAGAACCGATGACAGAAATATTTTTCATCTCTAAAGAATTAAGGGAAATTGGATTGGGAATATTCGAATTAGCGCAATTCAAAACTACGGGTAAGCAGAGCTAAATCCAACTCACCAAGTGGCTTTCCTGACAGGGATTGTCCCTATTTTTATCCTTATTGAAAGAGGATTAATCTTTACCTTTGGCATATGAAAGAACTTGGACTGGTTAACAGCTTATATATTAATCGATTTACTGATTTTGGAGCCTATCTGGCCTGCCGGGATGGTGAAGAAGTGTTGCTTCCCAAAGGATATTTGAGTGGTGAAGAGAAGGAGGGGGATGTGGTATCGGTTTTTGTATACACAGATAGTGAAGATCGTCCAGTGGCGGTAACTGATATGCCTCACCTACTTTTGGATCAATTTGGTGTTTTGACGTGTAAGGAAGTCACTTCTTTTGGTGCGTTTATGGATTGGGGTTTATTGAAAGATCTTTTTGTCCCAAATGCAGAAATGGCTAAGCTAATGACTCCCGGTCAAAAATACCTTGTCCGAGTTTGTTTGGATTACAGATCCAACCGATTGATTGGAGTCAGTAAGTACCGTGAATTTTTATATCCTGCCCCAAAAGATTATGTTGCTGGCAATGAATGTGAAGGGTTGATTTTCGAAAAAACGGAGCTTGGATACAAGGTTTTGTTGGAAGATCGATACGAAGGTTTGCTTTACGCCAATGAAGTTTTTCAGGAATTGGAAATTGGAGAAGTACGTAAACTTTGGGTAAAAAAGCACCGGGAAGATGGGAAATTAGATCTCCAATTGCTTCCATTTGGTCGAGTGAAATACGAAGAAGGGGCTGAGAAAATCTTGAAAATCCTTCAGGAAAAAGGATATTTACCTCTTCATGATAAATCAGACCCTGAGGCAATCCAGAAAATGCTAGGTATGAGCAAAAAGCAATTCAAGCAATGCATCGGACAATTGTACAAAGCTCAGGAAATTACCATCCATGACGATGGAATTTCACTCAGCCGAGACTAATCCAAATTTTATAAATTCTTTTGTTTGAACTCAATCCCATTTACAGGTATCAGCGATGTCTCTAGATTTAGAAAAGTTTTCCAAGGAGAGTAAGTCTGAGTTTCCTGCAAACAAAAAAATCAAGGAAAAGCTTAAAGCGACCCGCCCTAAAAATCTCGATGCAAAGTTTCATCAGGCGCACGAAGAAGCATTTGAAAAGATAGATTGCCTGGATTGTGCCAACTGTTGCAAAACCA
>Ga0114968_10001069_pt1 | contig 20767 bp, 13 predicted proteins | sample M_130807_EF_Meta_FD_87020 | JGI IMG/M metagenome (GOLD analysis project Ga0114968, IMG submission 87020) | Freshwater microbial communities from Lake Montjoie, Canada to study carbon cycling - M_130807_EF_MetaG | ecosystem: Environmental > Aquatic > Freshwater > Lake | place: Lake Montjoie...
CCGGCGGCCAGCCCGCACCCGGTGGTCAGCCCGCGCCCGGTGGTCAGCCCGCGCCCGTGGGCGGAGAGCCCGCGCCCGTGGGTGGTGCGCCTGCTCCGGCCGGCGCCTGCAGCGACGCCGCGAACCAGGGCGCCCTGGCCGCAGCGCAGGCCGCGCTGCAGGACGCCATCGGCACGTGCGTCTTCGAGTGCCTAGGGCAGCCGCAGACCTGCGTGGAGACGTGCATTCAGCGCACGGCGGCGATCTCGGACGCCTGCGCGACCTGCTTTGGCGCGCTCGTGACCTGCACGGTGCAGAACTGCGCGGGCGATTGCTTCGACCCGACGAGCGCGGCGTGCGGCACCTGCCGGGAGACGAGCTGCAACGGCGCGTTCGTCGAGTGCGCGGGCATCTCCCCGCAGTGAAGCCCAGCGAGGCTTGAATACGCGCGTCGAATCAGGCGTCCTGAGCGCCATGAAGCGACCGCAAAGCCTCTGCTTTTTACTCCTCGCCCTCTCGGCCTGCGGCGGCGCGCCGTCCGCGCGGGGGCCGTTCTACGACGGCGCGTCCTACCTGAGCGATGAGCTCGACCCTCGGGAGCTGCGCGCCGTGCGCGGCGAGCTGCCGAAGCTGCTCGGCAAGGCCCACGTCGAGCGGGAGGACGCCGCGGGCCAGCGCACCGCCGTCAGCCCGGCCGCGCTCCCCGAGCCCGTCGCCGTCGCGCTCTTCAGGGTGCTCAAGTTCGGCGACAAGGCCGCGGTCGAGTTCGACACCTTCGCGCGCGGCACGGACGACGCACGCATCCCCGTCTCGCTCCGCCGCGAGTCAGGCGGCTGGGTCTTTCGAGGCGGCGACAAGGCCGTGGGGTTTCCGCGCGGCAACGGCGATGACCTGCCCGCTCGATATGGCATCGGGCCCCTTCGGAACGAGGGCATCGCGTGGAGCCCGCGCGCTCAGGAGGTCACCGACCTCGCGCTCGCCCGCCTGAGCCCGGAGGAACGCAAGGCCCTGGCGGGCGTGCCGTTCATTCGCCGCAAGAAGGACACCAGCGAGCATCTGCCGGGCGGGGCGGCCGCGCTCTACTCTGTGCAGGGCTGCGGGGGCCGCGTGCTCATCTTCGACGCCGCGCTGCACGACGACGCGCGCAAGTTCGCGGGCGAGCCCGAGGCGCCGCTCCAATCCTCGGTCCAGACGTTCGTGCACGAGTTCGGCCACGCGCTCCACCGGCACCCCTTCCGCATGCTGGCGTGCTCCGTCGAGCGCCGCAGCAAGGCTGCGATCGCCCGCGGCGCCGCCTTCAACAAGAAGCCCGGCAACAAGCGCACCCAAGCCGAGCTCGACGCGATCCAGGCCGAGGTCAAGGCCGTCGAGCGCGACGTGAAGCGCCTCGAGAAGTTGGCCGAGGGCGGCCCCGTCATCGACGCCTACGCCCGGGCGCTCGGCAAGGCGTCTCACCCGACGCGTTACGGCGCGTCGAGCCTGTCTGAGTCCTTCGCTGAGAGCTTCGCGCTCTACCGCACCGACCCCGCCGCCCTCAAACGCCTGCTCCCCGCAGTCTTCGACTTCTTCGAGCGCGGCGACCACGTGCGAGCGATGGGGAGCGACGGCTGACCCTCAGCCCAGGTAGCGCGCCTCGAGGTGGGCGAGCAGCGCGTCCGCCGAGAGCGCCGCCCCGCTCGCGAGGCGCACGAGGTCGTCTGTGTCGTGCAGCGACGCGCGCTCGTGCACCTGAGCCTTAAGCCACTCGGCGATGGGCGCGAGCTCCCCACGCGACAGGCGCGCGTCCAAGTCCGACCACTGCGCCCGCAGCGCCGCCGCGAGCTGTGCGGCGATCATCGCCCCCAGAGTATAGCTCGGGAAGTACCCGAACGCGCCGTCCGTCCAGTGCACGTCCTGCATGCAGCCGTCGCGGTCGTCGGGGGGCCGCACGCCGACCAGGCGCGCCATGCCGTCGTTCCACGCCTCGGGCAGGTCGACGAGCTCGAGCTGCCCGCCGATGAGCGACTGCTCGAGCTCGAAGCGCAGGATCACATGCAGCGGGTAGGTCACCTCGTCGGCGTCGACCCGCACCAGGCTGCGCCGCACATGCGTGAAGTGCGCGAAGAGGTCGTCCCCCGTCCACGCGGCGTCCCCCTGCGCGCCCAGGTGCTTCTGCACGAGCGGCGCCACGAAGCCGAGCAGCGGCCTCGACCGAAAGAGCTGCATCTCCACGAAGAGCGACTGCGACTCATGCACGGCCATGCCGCGCGCCGCCCCCGCGGGCTGACCCGCCCAGGCCGCCGGCCGATTGAGCTCGTACAGGGCGTGCCCCGTCTCGTGGGCGACCCCCATCATCGCCGACGCGAAGTCATCCTCACGGTAGCGCGTGGTGATGCGGACATCGCCCGAGGCCCCACCGCAGAAGGGGTGCGGGCTCACATCGAGCCGCCCTCGGTCGAAGTCGAAGCCCAACAGGCGCATCACGTCCAAGCCGAGCGCGCGCTGCGCGTCGATCGCGTAGTGGCCGGAGAGCGGTCGCCGCGCGGGCGCCGCCGCCTGTCGCGCGAGGACAGCGTCCACCAACCCCGGCAGCCGCTCGCGCAGCGGCGCAAAGAGCTCCGCGACGCGCGCGGCCCGCAAGCCGGGCTCGAACTGGTCGATCAGGGCGTCGTAGGGCGTGGTGCCAAGCGCCTCGGCCTTGGCCGCCGCGGACTCCCGCACCAGCGCGAGCACAGGGCTGAGCGCGGGGCGCAGCGCCTCGAAGCGCCCGCCAGGCCGCACCTCGACCCACGTCTGGTAGCAGCGCGCGCCGGCCCGAGCGAGGGCCTCCACCAGCTTCGGCTCGACCGCGTTCGCGTGCACCCACAGGCGCCGCATCTCCCGCAGGTTCGCGCGGTGCCCCGCGTCGTCCGGCGGGCTCGCCTCGGCGGCCGCGAGCCAGTCCCCCACGCGCGGATCGGTCATCGCCTCGTGCGCGAGCGCCTCGAGCGTCGCGAGCTGCTCGCCCCGGGACTCCGCCGCGCCCTTCGGCATCATGGTCAGCATGTCCCAGTTCAGGATGCCGCGGGCATCCTGCAGGGTCGAGATGCGTCGAAATCGCTCGCAGAGCTTGTCGTAGGCCGTCATGGGGTCTTCGTCTCCGGCGCGGGCGGCGCGCCCGCAAAGATGAACTTCTGCACACGCTCGTCGGGGTGGGCCCGCAGCGCGTCGGGGGTGCCCGCCGCGACCACCTGCCCATCCTGTATCATCACGATCTGGTCGGCGATGCGAAAGGTCGAGAGCATGTCGTGGCTGATCACGATGGACGTGATCGGGAACGCCGCCTGCGCCTCGACGATCATATCGTCCACCCGCCGCATCATGATCGGGTCCTGCCCCGTCGTCGGCTCGTCGTAGACCATGATCTCGGGCTGCGTGATGATCGCCCGCGCCAGCCCGATGCGCTTGCGCTCGCCGTTGGAGCACTCCGCGGGGTAGCGGTCGAGCAGGTGCGGCACCTTCAGGCGCTCTGCAACGCTCGCGACGGCGGCGTCCACCTCGGCGCGCGAGTGCTGACGCCGCTCCACGAGCGGGAACGCGATGTTCTCCCGCACGGTGAGCGAGTCGAACAGCGCGGCCCCCTGAAAGAGCATGCCGATCTTCGCGCGGGCCTGCAGCAGCGCGGCGCTGTCGAGCGACCACAGGTCCTGCCCGAAGAGGCGCACCGTGCCTCGGTCCGGCTTGAGCAGCCCGATGATGTGCTTGATCAGGACCGACTTGCCCGAGCCAGACCCGCCGATCACGACCGTGATCTGGCGCTCCGGGATGTCCACGTTCACGTCGCGCAGCACCGCCTTGCCCGCGAAGGCCTTGTCGAGCCCGCGCACCTCGACCACAGCGCGCGCCTCGGGCGCGGTCACCCCCTCGGCGCCCGCGGGCTCACCCCCCTCGACGACGCGCGTCATCCGGTCGGCGACCACATTGGCCATGAAGGCCTGCACCGCCGGGTTGGGGTCGTTGCGGACGTGGTCGAAGTCCCCCTGCGACACGATGCGCCCGCCCGCGAGCATCGCCATGCGGTCGGCGAGCCGACGATTGCTCGCCATGTCGTGCGAGATGATCACGCTCGTGATGGCGTAGAGCGCGCGGGTCTTGATGATCAGCGCGTCCACGAGCTCGATCATCACCGGATCGAGCCCCGTGGTCGGCTCGTCGAAGAGCACGACCTCGGGGTTCGACACCAGCGCGCGCGCGAGGGCGACCCGCTTCTTCATGCCGCCGCTCAGGGACGCCGGGAGCAGCGCCGCCGCGTGCCCCACGCCGAGCAGCTCGAGCAGGCCCGTGACGATGGGCGCGATCTCGCTCGACCGCATCCGCGTGTTCTCCCGCAGCGGGAACGCGACGTTTTCGGCCACGGTCATCGAGTCGATCAGGGCGTAGCTCTGAAAGACCATCGTGCAGCGCTTCCGCAGCTCGGCGCGCTCGCGCTGGCTCGCCCGCGCCAGGTTCACCCCGAAGAGCCGCACCACGCCCGCATCGGGTAGGGTTAGGCCGTTCATCAGGCGCAGGAGCACGCTCTTGCCGCTGCCCGACTCGCCGACGATCACGGTGGTCTTGCCCGTGGCGATCGACAGCGACAGGTCCTCGAGCACGACCTTCGCGCCAAAGCGCTTGGTCACGCCCTCCAGCTCGATGACGGGCTGGTCATCGGGCCAGCGCGCGGCGTTCGGCAGGAGCAGGTTCGGGCGGCGTGTCGGGCCGGCGTCGCTCACGGCGGGGCTCGTCCCGTCGCCGCCGCGCTCAGCCCAGGTGCCGCGCGATCAGGGCGTTCGCCTCGGCGGGGTGGCGCTTGCACTCGAGCAGCGCGCTCAGGATGAGCGGCGCGACGATCGTCGCGTCCGACTCGATGACGAACATCGGCGTGTCCTTCGTGAGCTTGTCCCACGTGATCTTCTCGTTGGGCGTCGCCCCGGAGTACGAGCCGTAGGACGTCGTGCTGTCCGAGATCTGGCAGAAGTAGGCCCACGGCTTGGCCTCTTCGCCGAGGTCGTACTTGATGGACGGCACGACGCAGATGGGGAAGTCGCCCGCGATGCCGCCGCCGATCTGGAAGAAGCCGCAGCCCGCCCCCTCGGACAGCGCCTTGTACTGGTCGTAGAACGCCGCCATGTACTCGATGCCCGACTTGACGATGCTCGCCGAGCACTCCCCGAGCCGAACGTGCGAGGCGAAGATGTTCCCGAAGGTCGAGTCCTCGGCGCCCGGCACCACGATCGGGAGCCCGGCCCGCGCCGCGGCCAACAGCCAGCACGCCTCGGGGTCGCCCTCATAGCTCGACGCAGGCAGCGACTGAATCAGCGCATAGAAGTACTCGTGCCAGAAGCGTCGCGTGCCGTCGCGGGTCGCGTCCTCCCACATGGGCACGATCGTCTTCTCGACGACGCGGAACGCCTCGTCCTCGGGAATGCTCGTGTCCGTGACACGCCGCATGCGGTCCTCGAGGATGCGGGTGTCGTCCTCTTTGGTGAAGTACCGGTAGTCGGGGAAGTCCTTGTAGCTGTGGTGCGCCACGAGGCGGAACAAGGACTCCTCCAGGTTGGCGCCGGTCACGGAGAGGCCGTGAATCAAGCCCTCGCGGATCGCAGGCGCGAGCGTGACCCCGAGCTGCGCGGACGACATCGCGCCCGCCACGGCCCAGAACATGCGCCCGCCGCCCTCGATGTGACGCCAGTAGGCGATCAGGGCGTCGCGGGTCGCGCGCGCGTTGAAGTTCTTGTAGTTGCGGAGGACGAACTCGAGGACGGGCGTATTGCTCATGCCCGCGCTTGTAGCACGACCTCAGTGACCGCGCGACGGCGCCGGCTCTCCGGTGTCCTCGGCGACCTCGGCGTGCATCCACTTACGCAGCGCGGGCGACAGCGCCAGGAGCACGAGCGTGGCGACACCACAGGCCACGGCGATCTGACCGAAGACATCGCCGTAGACGTGCACGGTGTCGACGGGCGGCGGCACCGCGCCCGCGCCCTCTTCGCCATGGCTCACGCCCGTGAGCTGCGCGATGATGCCGCCGAGCAGGTTCGAGAAGGCCGTCGCCAAGAACCACCCGCCCATGACCGTGGCGATCATGTGCTTCGGCGACAGGCGCGTGACCATCGACAGGCCGACTGGGGACAAGCAGAGCTCGCCCGTGGTGTGCAGCAGGTAAGCGAGCACAAGCCAAGACATGCCCACCATGCCGCGGGCGTCGGCGTTCTGGGCGCCGTACCAGAGCACACCGAAGCCGAGGCCGAGCTGCGCGAGGCCCATCGCGAACTTGACTGGCGTGCTCGGCTCGAGCTTGTTGCGGCCCAGCCAGCCCCACATCGCGCTGAAGACGAGGCCGAAGAGCAGGATGAAGATCGGGTTCGCCGCCTGGAAGGTCGAGGCGGGGATCTCCGAGCCCTCGACGCCCATGCCGACGTCCGCCGAGGTCGCGGTCCAGGTCACAGTCTTGGCGTCCTTGCGCGCGGCGTCGAGCTGGTCGAGCGTGAAGACCTTGCCGTCCTTCGTGTGGCCGACCAGCTCCTGCGAGAGCTCGACGTCGACCGGCTTGCCGATGTCGGCCTGCGTGAGGGCCCGGCTCTCGACCACGCGGTCGACGTTGCGGTCGGTGAAGTTGCTGATCGAGCTGCCGGCCTGCTCGAAGAAGGCCCAGAACAGCATGCTGAAGAACATCATCACGAGCACCACGAAGAGGCGCTCCCGCGCGACCTTCTCGGACCGGAGCGCCTCGACGAGAATGCTGCCGAGGGCGACGACGCCGAAGGCGGACAGCGTGTAGGACGCCAGTGTGTCCCGCTGGACGAGCAGCGCCAGGAGCGGGACGGCGACCAGCGCGCCGACGTAGATCGTGGCCTCCACGGACAGCAGACCGCCGAGGCGCGCGGCCAGGCGCTCAGGGTCCGGCGGCGCGCCCGCCGACTTGGGCAGCGCGCCCGACTGGAGCGCCCACCAAGCGATGCCCGCGGCCACGAGCAGGGCGATGGCGACGGGCGCGTTGATGGCGAGCATCAGCGGGTCGTTTCCGCCCGTCCAGAGCATGGCGGCCGCGGCCCCGAGCGCCCCCAGGCCGATGAGCGCCTGCGTCACGCCCGCCGGCGCGACGAAGACGGCCAGGCCGATGAGCATGCCGATGGTCGCGAGCCCGAAGCCGTAGTGCCAGCCGTAGGTCTCACCGATGTAGCCGCACAGCAGGGGCGCGAGCGCGGCGCCCAGGTTGATGCCCATGTAGAAGAGCGTGAACCCGCCGTCACGCCGGCTGTCGCCCGCGGGGTAGAGGCCGCCGACGATGGTCGAGATGTTGGGCTTGAAGAAGCCATTGCCGACGATGAGCAGGGCGAGCGCGCCGAAGAACGCGGTGCTGTTCTCGAGCGTCATCAGCAGGTGACCCGCGGCCATGAAGGCGCCGCCGAGGACCACGGCCCGGCGCGCGCCGAGTAAGCGGTCCGCGAGCATGCCGCCGATGAAGGGCGTGGCGTACACGAGCGCGGTGTACGCGCCGTAGACGGCGTAAGCGCGCGAGTCGTCGTACGCCAGAAAGCCCTTCATCATGTAGAACACGAGCAGGGCGCGCATGCCGTAGTAGGAGAAGCGCTCCCACATCTCGGCGAAGAACAGGACGAAAAGGCCGGGCGGGTGGCCGACTCGCGTCTCGAAGTCGGTCGGGGGGGGCGACTGGGCTTGGGCGTGCATCGAGCCTCCGTTAAAAAGCGCGCGACGGTAGCACAGGCGTCAAGATGCGAGAACGAGACCGCGGCGCCGTTTGTCACGCTCAGCGGCCTGCAGTATCGTGCCCGCCACAAGCGCTCGAACCATCAGGGGATCCGATGTTCTCGCCTCGCCTTCACCCACTGACCGCGCTCGTCGCGGTGGCCGCTCTCGTGTCCTGCGCCAGCGACCCGCCCGGTGACGACGCCGATGCCTCCTCGAGCTCGCCGACCGGCGGGGGGCTGCCTCTGGGCGGCGACACCCCGCCGAGCGAGAGTGACGCAGCCCTGCCGCCCAGGGGCGGCGCTGAGCCGCCGGCCGATCCCGCCGCGATGGATGCCTTCTGGAGCGAGCTCTTCGGGGTCATTTGCACACAGGGGGCCACTTGCTGCCCCAACGACCCGAACTTCGCACCGGGCGGCCTGTGCGCGTCTTTCTCTGGCCTGATCGGAAACAGCTCCAAGGAGGACGTCGCGGGCGGCTACGCGCGATTCGTCCCCGGCGCGACCGCGGGCTGCGTGACCGCCGCGCGCGCCCTCATCGAGCAGTCTGGCTGCGACGCTGACATCATCTCGCTGCTGACGCAGTTCTTCACCATCGGCGAGTGCAGCGCGGTCTTCCCGCCCGACCAGCGCCAGGGTGAGCCGTGCACCAAGGACGTGGGGCAGTGCCTGACGGGCTTGGTCTGCGCGACGGGCCCGGGCGGCGCGACGTGCGCCGCCCCTATCGCCACCGGCGACGATTGCACGCCTGCGATGGCGAACGTGGGCTGCGCGCCCACGGATGTGTGTAGCCCCGCCTCTCTCAAGTGCATCACGCGGGTCGCCGAGGGCGGCGCCTGCGCGGCGCCCGAAGAGTGCGCCAGCGGTCAGTGCATGTCGGGCCAATGCGGGCCCGTGCCGTCCGTCGGCTTCTGCGGCAACACCGCGCCGCCTCTGTGATCCCAGCGCCTTGAATCCACGACCCACCCCACGAAGGAGACCTCGCATGCGTTCCTCACTCTCTCTGCGTTTCGCCCTGCTCGCCTGCGCCCTGCCCGCCCTCGCCGCCTGCGGCGGGGATGATGCCGACACGACCGCAGCCCCCGCGGACGTCACCGCCAGCACGGGTGTCACCGGTGAGACGACCGTCGGTGCGATCCCCGCCGACAAGCGGCAGGCCGTGTGCGACGCGCTCCTCGAGTACACCCGCGGGCAGATCACCGAGGCCGAGTCCAAGAAGGTGAGCTGCGTCGTCGCTGGCATCCTGAGCTCGGGCGTCGCCGGGGGCGGCTCACCGGACATCTCGGCGTGCAATACGGCGTACGAGGCCTGTCTGGACGCCCCGGCGGAGCCGGACAACACGCCCGAGGCGTGCGCCCTTGCCAACGCGCCGGCCGAGTGCGACGTGACGGTCGACGAGCTCGAGGCCTGCGCTCAGGCCTCTGTTCAGGCCTTCAAGACGATCGCGGCGAACCTGTCCGGTGGTTGCGCCGTCGTCGCGAACCCCGACTCTCTCCAGTCCGCGTTCTCGAGCGAGGAGCCCGAGGTCTGCGCGTCCATCAAGTCGCGCTGCCCCGGCGTCCTCAGCGAGTAAAGACCCCCGGCGCGAGGACCTCGACGTCGTCTGCGACGGCGAGGTCCGTGAGCGCCAAATCGACCGGTCCGAGCGCGTGGCGCGTGCTGATCCACGCCCCGCCCGGGCGCTGAGGGATCGCGTCTGCGGGCATGATTCACGCGAGCAGGGTGCGTCCCGTCAGGTCGCGTCGGGGCCGTTGTGCGAGATGTCATCCGCCATCTTCGTCTCGAAGTCGCAGAAGCGCATCGCGATGCTCGTGCGCGGCACGTCCGTCTGGTTGGCGCCCGTCCGGTGCACGAGGTTCACGTCGAATAGGCAGATGTCGCCGCGCTCGAGGGTGCAGTGGACCTTCTCGAACCGTGACAGCGCCGACTCTTCGACCTTCATCTGCGTCACGCTCTGGGGCGCCGGGATGCGGGTGCTCTGATGCTCGAACTTGTGGCTACCGCGCGCGATCACCATCGTGCCGTTCCGCTCATCGGCCGCCACAAAGATTGGAAACCAGAGGTTGACGACCCGGAACGTGGGCGACGATGAGAAGTAGTGTTTTTCCGTGTGCCAGTCGTACTGAAGGCGCGTGACCGACGGGTGGTTGAAGAAGAGCGCGCCTTCGGACGTGTAGACGAGGCTCATCGGGAGATCGTAGAGGCGCGCGAAGAACTCGACGAGCGGCCGGGTCGCCGTGACGAGGGCGGCGGGGTACGACGGGGTCCAGAACTGAGAGCAAAGCCGGTAGAAGGCGTCGCGGTCGCGCCGTTCGAGCTCGGCGAGAATCCACAGGGCGCGGGAGCTCGGCGAGGTTTCAGTGGCGGGGGGGATCAACTCCACCCTTGAGAGACCTAGGCGGGCGAGCTCGCGCTGGGCCGACAGGACAAAGAAGTCCTCAACGAGGCTGATCGTAGACTCTTCGAAGAAGCCTCGCACGAATATGAAGCCGTCGGCTTCGTAGTCGTACTCCACCTTCTTGTCGGAGAACAGGCCGTGTTCTCTCACACTCCATGCCCTCGCATCAGCGCAGAAAGCTTAATAATTCTGCCTAGATAGCCATCCCTGACAAGGGCATCGGCGATCTGGTCCTCATAGCTTGAGAGCACGAGCATCACGTCGGGTCGCACACGCTGAACCTCGGATGCCGGAAGCACCTGGAGTCCGAAGAAGTCTGTGAAGTGCTTGCGCGGGTCGGAGTCGAAGATCGCGACGACATCCTGGGGCCCCAGCGTGGAGTTGTGGAGGAGGTCTTGGGAGAACCAGCTCGCGGCGTACAGCGCGATGGATGCCGTCGGAGACTGACGGCGAAGCTCCTCGACGGCGCGATAGAAGTTGCCGTAGGTCAGCGCGAAGTTCTCGCGGACCGCTTCTTGCCGACTTCGCTGCGTGCCGCCCGGCCTCGCCTCGGCGAGGACACGCAGCACACGGTTTGAGGTCGTCGGGTACCCGGGTGTGCGTGTGAACTGCAGGTCGGTCACGATGAGACCCACGCGCTCAAGCAGAAGGGTCAATGAACCCAACGTGAAGCTGCTGACGTGCTCGAACGTGATGGCGTCGGTGAAGGCGTCTACGTAAGTCCAATCCGGCACTTCGATGAAAAAACGCCCGCCTGCGGCCAGACGCTCCGTAAGGGTGCCGAGCCATCTTGCGGGCTCGACAATGTGCTCGAGAACGTGACGGAGCACGATGAAGTCGTACTTCAGGTCGGGATGGGCCTCGGTCGGCCGGTGGAGCGCCTTGCGAGTGATGAGCGCGCGCGCGACCTCGCTCTTCTCGTCGAAGTACGTCTCCGCGCCGCGCGCTTCATGGATGAAGTCCAGGAACTTTGCGGTGTCGCAGCCGACCTCAAGGACCCTCCGACCCGCGAGCGGGACCTGCCTCGCCATGAAGTTGGACTGGTCCTCAAAGACCACACGCTCGACCGCGTCGACCTCCTGGCTGCGCAGCGTCTCGGACCTCTCGTAGTAAGTCTCGAGCTCTTCCTGCGGCAGCGGACTGCGGGTGAAGTAGAAGCCGCAGCGGTCGCAGAGCGCGTAGGTGTAAGCCACCCGCTTCGACAACGGATTCACCCAATACGACTTCCCGATGCCGGTCTCCGTCAGCTCCGTCGAAGCACAGCAAGGACATTCTGAGATCGTCGACATGGCTTCTTTTAGCGCAGCCGCGTGCCGTCAATGAATCGTTGAATCGTCTTTTTTGTGAGGTCTGCGCGTCCATCAAGTCACGCTGCCCCGGCGTCCTCAGCGAGTAAAGACCCCCGGCGCGAGGACCTCGACGTCGTCCGCGACGGCAAGGTCTGTGAGCGCCAAATCGACCGGCCCGAGCGCGTGGCGCGTGCTGATCCACGCCCCGCCCGGGAGCTGCGTCCAGCCGTCCCAAGACGCCTCGACGCCTCCGACCGGCAAGATCTTGACCCACATCTGCCACGCCACTGGCCGCGCGCGCTCGTCGAGCCGCCACAGGTACGCGTCGCCCGGCGTCACGCCGCCGCTCAAGTAGCGCACCATCAGCCCCACGCTGCCGTCGTCTTGCGGCACCAGCAGCCGCTCAGTGCCCATGTCGAACGCCTTGACCACGGGGTTGAGCCAGAACGTGTCGTTGCAGAACTGCGCCCAGGCGTCCTCGAGCGCGCGCTCGGCGTAGGGCCCCGCGAGGCGTCGACCGCCCTTGAGCGCGTAGCCGTCGCGCGTGTCGGTGTGAAAGCGCACATCCAGCTCGCCCTGCCGAAGCCATGCGCGCTGGCCCGCGCGGTCCCAGACCCACCGGTTGCGCCCCCCGAAGGTGAACTGCACCACCCGCACGCGCGACCATGCGTCGGCGTCGACCGCGGCCATCATCCGGTGCGCCAGAGCGTCGGCCTCGGCGCCGGGCGTGCCCTCTGGGCGCGGCTCGTGCAGCCACAGGCACCCGCCCGCGACAGCGAGCAAGAGCAGCGCAACGAGCCCGAGCGCGGCCTTGAGCAGCGCTCGCAGCGCCCGCATCAGTAGGCGCCCGCGAGCGTGAAGGCGAGCTCGGTCTCGTCCCGCTGCACGAAAAAGGTATTCACGATGCCGTCCCGGAGCACGGGCCCGCCCTGCTCGAGGCTGACAGTCAGCCCGAGGCGGGGCAGGAACTGCCACGCGACGTGCGCCTCCCAGTCGTAGAGCTGCTGCACGAAGCCTTGGTCGCTGGTGGCGGAGTCGTGATCGTCCCGCGAGTCGAACTTGCGGTACCATGTCGAGCCGCCCGACGCGCCCAGGCTCAGGTCACCGACCGAGCCCGTCTTCCAGAACGTGTAGTCGAGCCCGCCGTGCGCGCCGGCCTCCCACTGCGTGTTCATCCCGGCGCCAAAACCCGAGCGCTCCGCGTAGCGGTGAAAGCGGTAGCGGAAGTTCGGCGCCGCGGAGAGCACGAGGTCGGGCAGCACCTCAACCGACGCCGTCAGCAGGTACTGCGGCGCGGCGTACAGGTGCTGCGTGAGGCTCGGTCGAGACGTGGGCAGGAAGACCGCGAGGTCGTGAACGAGGTCGAGCTGCTTTGGGCCGAGCGCCACGTGGTGCGTGTAGCTCATGCCGACTTGCGCGTCTTGCAGCCGAAAGCCCGACTCACCCGGCTGCGCCACGAACCGCTCGAGCAGCCCGAAGCGCACGAAGCCCTTCGCGCCGTCGAACAGGCGCGCCGATCCCCCGAGCTTGTAGACCATCAGGCGCTCGTTCTCAGGGTCGACGTCGACGACGGCCTGCTGGCGGTACTGCACGGCCGCGCTCACGGTCCACGCCTTGGGGGTCGCGCCCGAGTCCGCCCGCGCGGACACCTCGGACGGCGCGAGCGCGGTCTGCGCAGACGCCACAGCCGGCGCGGCGAGCACGAGCGCAAGGAGGGCCTGGCGCATGCTCAGAACCCGACGAAGTTGTTGTAGTACTCGTAGTACGCCAACAGGATCTTCAGGCCGTAGTTGTCTTGGTCGGTGTCCGCGTTCGCGCGCAGCGCCTCGTTATACTCACGAATGAACTGGTAGCTCACCGGGCTCTTCGACCGGCTCGCCACCAAGTGCCACGCGCGGTCCTCGACGTACGTGTAGACGTACTCTTCGCCCTCGAACTCGAAGAGGCCCGAGAGGTTGTCGGGGCTCGTCGCGTCCGCGATGGCGTCGTCGCCGAACTCAGCGGCGAGGTCTTCGGCGCGGTTGTACCGCTTGATCGCGATGCGGTCGCGCAGGTCGACGTTCCCGACCAGGTTCGAGTTCGTCACGGCCGCGAAGATGTTCAGCGCGTAGTACTTGAACCACGGGAAGGTGTCGTAGTTGGCGCCGAGCATGTTGTCGAGCACGCGCTGCGACAGCGCCAAGTTCTGCGAGCCGAAGGGCGCGTCGTACATGGAGACATACGTCGCGACGTTCGGGTTGTAGCCGGACACATCCTGCAGGTCCATGAACGCGAAGGTCGCGAACAGCTTGTCGATGATGATGCCGATGCGGATCGTGTCGCCGTAGAACGGGTCGAACTCGGTCTGGTAGTTCCGGAAGCTCGCCGACTGGTTGATGATCGCGTCGTAGAACGCCATCGTCATGCCGATCGCGGCCGAGATGTCGTTGTAAAAGTCGGTCGAGATCTCGTCGTACTCTTGGTCGGTGCGCACGTTGTTGGGCCGCTCGACCTGGTCGAGCCGCTTGAGCAGCGACTGCACGCCGCCGCCGCCCCAGTCGAACAGCGCCATGTGCCACATCCGCTGAATCGAGAAGACGGCGTCGTAGACCGAGTAGACGTAGCCCGTCGTGTCCCAGAACTTGCGCCACGCGCGCTTGTTCCGCAGCTCGTAGAGCCAGTCGTAGCGCTCGATGGCGTTGAGCACGACCTGCGCCGGCGTGATGCCGAGGTCGAACGCGCGGCACATCGGGCTGCGCATGCGGTGCTCGTCGGTGCAGTAGAGCGGGGTCTCCTTCAAGGCCGCGTCGCTCTGCGCCTGGTCGCCATAGATCCAGGTCAGCGCGAGCTCGTCGTAGCGTCCCCACTGGCGCTTCGACTCGGCCTCCTCGATGGGCGACACATAGTCCATCACGGACGCGGAGATCTCGTCCTCGCGCTGGTAGGCCGCATCCACCGAGCCGTAGAAGTTGTGGCGCAGGCCCAGGTTGTGGCCGAACTCGTGAATCGCCGTCTTGAACACGACGTTGTTCACGATGCGCTGGGAGAACTCCTCGTCCGACTCGAACGTGAACGCGCCGCCGTCCCGCGCCACGCACTTGCGCGCCGCCAGGCCGACCGCGTTCACGGCGTCCTGCGGGTCGAAGAGCTCGACGCTCCGCATCGCGAAGACCTGCTCCTCGTCCATGGACAGGCGCTCGTGCTCCTCTTTCCACGCGCGGAAGCCGTCCAAGAAGTCGTTCTGCGCGTTGATGCCCTCGCGGGATCCCAAGGCGTGCGGTCCGAAGGGGTTCTCGTTCCCCTGCACGGCCATCAGGCGGTCCATGAACTTGCCGTGGGCCTCACGGCGCGCGGGCAGGTCGGCGAGCAGGCTGCTGCCGCCCGAGGTCTGGTACGTGAAGGCGTTGTACCGCGGCTCCGCGTAGCGCAGCTCCGGCAGCATCCGCATGTAGTTCTCGGTGAAGTCGGCGCGCGTGGGCGTCGGCACAAAGTCCGTCTTCTCGCCCGTGGTCTGCTCCTCGGGCACGCTCATCACGCGCCGCATCTCGCCGAAGATCGCCGTCGACAGGCGGGGGGTCGACAGGCACGTCTCCTTCTCAGCGGCCTCGGTCTCCGCCTGCTCGGCGGCGCAGTCCCGGTCGCCATTGTCCGCGGGGCTCTCGGCCTTCGCGGCCTCGCAGTCCGCCGCCCGCCGCAGGCCCGCCTGCCGGCCGTCGTACTCACAGCGCGTCGCGTTCTTGGGCGCCACCGTCGAGCCCTCGGCGCAGGCGATCGTCTCCCACGGCGTGTCCGACTCGTCGACGTCCACCGTGTCCGGATCGTCCTCGGGCTGCGTCTGCGCGCCCTTCGCCTCCAAGAAGTTCTCGACCAAGAACCGGTAGTAGTCCATGCCCACGTTGTAGAGGTTCAGCGTCGCGCTATAGACCTCGCCCGTGCGCGGATCGGCCGACGACGGGCCGTAGCCGAGCAGGCCGCGCGTCGTGTCGATGTCGTGGTGCCAGTTCACGAAGCTGAAGCGCTGGTCGCCGGGGTGGCGCACCACGCCGCCGTCGTCGTACTCCTTGAAGGCGATCCGCAGCGACGCGCCCGCCGCCTCGAACACACCGTTCGTCTCGTCTGCGATCTGCGTGAAGAACGGCTTGAAGCGCTCCGGGAAGCCCGGCTGGAAGTAGAAGACGACCGGCTCGGCGCGGTCAGGGTTCCAGCGCTTCATCAGGGAGACGGCGGACAGCTCGCCCGCGTCGTGGTCCGTGAAGAGGTTGAGCAGCTGGAAGACGCCGTACTTCTTGTTGCTCAGGTCCTTCTCGCCGATGATCTTCGCGGCGTACTGCGGCTTGAAGACCTCGTCGCCGGCGTCGTTCGTCGCGTACTCGCCCGTCTTCGGTCGGTAGAGCGAGACCCGGTACTTGATCGTGCTGGTGCCCGTGCCGCTCGCCAGCGAGGTCACGTTGTAGCAGCCGCCGCCGATCGTCAGCAGGTAGGTGACCTCGACCTCGAAGCCGATGGACTCGGCGCCGTCGAGCGAGCACTTGCCCTCGCGCTGGCGCAGCGCATCGCGCTCGGCGCCGGTGGCGGTCTCCCAGCGGCGCGCCAGGTCGCCGTACTCCGCCTCGATCTCCTCGGGCGAGCAGGCCTTCTGCCACTGGAACGACTCGGGCGTGTAGTGCACGGCCGTGGTGCTCGCGCACATCGCCAAGAACTCGCCGTAGAACCACGCGGCGTTCGTGATCGGGTCGAGGGACGTGGACGCGAAGTCGACCTTGAACTTCTGGCGTTGCTGCCAGGGCACCTCGGTGTTCTCGGTGAGCAGGTTGGTCCGCTCGCCGTCGAGGCTCTCCTGCAGCTTGATGTCGACGTGCTGCCCGGCGAACTCGAGCAGGACGTTGTCCTCCGTGCTCGACAGGTTGTCGTTCGGGTCGTCCGGCCGGTCCTCTTGCAGGCGCCGAGACTCGACGAGCTGCAGAGCGTCGTCCCGGAAGCGGACCTTGACGAGCGTCGGCTCGCCCTCGAGGCCGGGGAAGGCGTAGTCGCCGACGACGTTCGGCGAGCTCGCCCCGACCACTGTGACGCGGTAAATCCAGTTGTCGTCGCTCTTCTCGGTGAAGCGCGTGTCCGGCTCCGAGAGGCCCGCCTTGTCGAGATAAATCGACTCGTTGGACAGGCCATTGCGGACGGGGCGGTGCTCAACACAGGCGGTCGACACGAGGCCGAGCGTGGGGAGCAGGGCGGTGAGTTTGCGGGTGTTCATTTTGGCTTGCCTCAGCGCCACAGGTTGACCTGAACGGCGCGGTCCGCGCTGGTGGTGAAGCCGACACGGTTGGTCAGCGACACGACTTCGTCGAGCACGTTGCCGTTGGCGGAGTAGTTGAAGACGATCTCGCAGTCGCGGAACGCCTGCTCACCGGCCGTGGCCGCGAAGGCCTCGACCCGCGCGCGGACGTCGTCGCCGAAGCGAATGGGCAGCCCAGGGCAGAGGTTCACGGGCTGCTTGAAGCGGCCCTCGGCGACGCGGCCGATGAGCCCGTCCGCCTCGACCCAGAAGATCATGGACGTCTCGCGGCCCTGCAGCTCGACCACATTGGCGGGCACGAACTCGTAGCGCCGGCCACGCGTCTGCCGCAGGTAGCCGTTGCGGTCTTCGATCGGCGCGCCCGCCACAGTGAGCTCGAGCTTCTCGACGCCGCCGCCGTCCCGGGGCGTCGAGAGGCGAATGTCGAGGGTGTTGAGCTGACGATTGAAGCCCTGGACCTCGATGCCCGGGCCACCGAGCGCCAGCGCGTTGTCGTCGATCGCGAGGCGGGCCAGATCGGCGCCGTAGTAAGGCGACTTCTCCTGACCGAGGCCGGGCCGGGGGCGCGCGCGCTGGTTCCACGACGCGTAGACGGCGTCGAGGGTCGAGCGGCCCCGCTGCACGGACACCGCCGTCAGGGCGTCGAAGTTCAGGCTGAACTGCACGACCAGCCGGTACTGCTCCCCCTCGTCGGTGAAGTACGCGAACCCGATCGACCACTTCTTGTCGTCGGTGTTGTAGAAGAGCTTCTTGGCCTGCGCGGCGTTCACTCGGCCGTGCGAGTAAACGTCCAGGATCGCGTCCGTGAACGCCTCGACGATCCACGTCGCCTGCGCCACACGGGGGTCGACGAGCGCGCGGTCAGCGTCTGAGAGTCCCGCGTAGGCCGCCTGCACGTCCGCGATGACGTCCGCGATCCAGCCACGGTCGATGCCGTCGCGGTCATAGGTGAGCTGGTCGAGGGGGCGGGGCGCGTCAGCCTCGTCCGTGAGCAGGTCGGCGGGGATGTCCAGCGTCCACGCCAGCAGTGGATGCGCGGGCGCCGGGATGGGCCCGGGCGCAGCGGCGGCGTCTGCCTGCGGCGCGATCGGCGCGCCTGCGTCGGCCTCGGGCGGGCTCGCGTCGAGCCCTGCGTCCACCACGGGCGGGTCGACCGCCGCATCAGCCTCTGGCATGCCACCGCCAATGGCGGGCAAGCGCACGGCCTCGCGGAGCCGCTGCTCGAGCTTCTCCTTGAAGAGCAGCGCGAGCGTCCGAGGGCGAAACTCCGGCGACTGCGCCGCCAAGTTCCGAGTCCAAGACATGCCGACCAAGCCGTCAGCGTCCGCGGGCCGCTCGCCGTCCTTGAGCACCGGGGCGGTCGTCACGTCCCGCTGGAAGGTGAACGTCGCGCCATTGAACTCGACGTCCACCGCGTCCCGCTGCCCGTAGACGTTGAAGTTGGCGCGGCTCAGCGTCTTCTCGCCCCCCTCGCCGTCACCGACGCAGCGGTCGACGAAGCCGCTCCACGACACCTCGCCGTCGAGCGACACAGCGCACGTCTCACGTCGTGCGCTCGAGAAGTTCGGCGCGATGGTGTCCCCCTCGCCGCCGACGGCGACCGTGGCGCCCTCCTCGAACGGCGCGACGCGCACGGGGTAGATGTCGGCCTCCGTGAGCTGGCCCTCGGGCGAGACGATGAGCGCGACGCCAGAACTGCGGAAGAAGATCGCCCACTCCGGGTTGATGAAGATGAGCTCGCAGGTCTGCTGCTCAAAGCAATCGTAGGTGTCTGCGAAGGGCTCGTCGCCGAAGTACTGCTCGCGGACCATGCGGAACATCGCGTTGACGTTCCCCGCGTTGAGCCACGAGCGCGGCTTGCTCGCGGCGTCCTCGCGGCCACCCGCGGCCTGGTCGAGCGGCACGCCGTCGATGGTGATGCGGTCGCGCAGGCTCATCTTGACCGGGATGTCGCCGACCGTGCCGTCGGCCCGGGTGCCGGTGTAGTTGCCCTCGAGCGTCCCGCGGTACTTCTGCAGCGCGATCAGTGCCTCGACGATGCGCGTCTCCTGATTGAACAGGAAGATGACCTCGTTCTCCGGGCCCCAGACGAACGCGTTCGCGTACTCGACGGGGTCGCACCACGCGCCGCCCTCGATCAGGCGATCTGCCTGCATCGGCTGGTTGCCATTCCACATGGGCACGCCGCCGATCGAGTCGTTCGGGATGATCGGCTCGCGGACCATGCGCTGGATGAGCGCCTCGTTCTCCGCCACCGAGCAGAAGCGCGCGCGGCCCGTGTCGTCACGCGCCTCCTCGCCCAAGTCGTACCCCTGCTCGCCCGCCTGCGTGAAGTTGGGCGAGTCGTCGAAGCCGTTCTGCGCGGCGGGGTCGCCCTCGTTCGGGGTGAAGACCTGCTCGGGGCCGTCCTCGCAGGCCGAGGCGCCGAGCGCCAACAGAGCGAGCAGGGCAATCCTGCACTTACGCATGAGTCCTCCACAGCGAGGCGCGGACAAGCGCGCCCGAAAAGCCAAAAGTTGCGGGACTTTGCCCAACTGCGCGGCTATCCGGCAAGGATTTCGGCGAGCGCGCCCTCTTGCCACGCCGCCATCATGCGGTCGACGAGTGGCCGCATGCCCAGCGTCTGGGTGTCCGCGTCGGCGGTCAGCAGGGCTCTCACGTCGTTCGACAGGGCCTCCACCGTCTCCTCGGAGACCCCGAGGCCCGCCTTCGCCCAGCGCCCAAGGTGGTCGAGAAAAGGCGCGTGCAGGCGGAGTTTGTGCAGGTCCCGGAGCACCTGCGCGCACAGCACGTTGTGCGTGCCCTCCCACGCCTCGACCACGATGCAGTCCCGGAGCAGCCGAGGCAGGACCGAGAACTCCTCGATGGCGCCGTTGCCGCCGAGGACCTCGATGGCCTCGCGGGCCTGGTCAGTCGCAGCGCGCGACGTCGCGTACTTGTTCATGTTGACCACGAGGCGAAACACGTCGCGCTCCGCGGGGGAGGCCACGCCGAGGGTCAGCCGGTCCTGCAGCGCGATGAGCGCCCACGTCCCGGCGAACGTCCGCTCGCGCCGCGACCGCAGGCCCGCCAGCGTCTGCCGAACATCTGCGAACGCCGCAATGGGGCGACCGAAAGCCGTGCGGTGCTGCGCGTAGGCCGTCGCCTCGAGCTCGGCGCGTCGCATCATGCCGGTCGCCGCCACGGCGTTGTAGACACGGCTCGTGTTGAGCACGATGTCGACCACCGCCTTGAAGCCGCCCTCCACGGGGCCGACGGCCCACGCGAAGGCGTCGATGAAGTCGGTCTCGGCGCTCGCCATGCTGCGCGTGCCGAGCTTGTACTTCAGGCGGCGAACATGGACGCCGTTGAGCGCGCCGTTCGGGCGCACGCGCGGGACCACAAACGCGCCCAGGCCCGCCGTCCCCTCGGGGGCGCCCTCGGGTCGCGCGGTGACCAGGTAGAGGTCCGCGTCGATGACGGAGCAGAACCACTTCTCGCCGTCGAGCCGCCAGGTCTCCCCGTCGCGCCGCGCCCGCAGCGCGTTCGCGCCGACATCCGAGCCGCCTTGGATCTCGGTCAGGAACTGCGCGCCGTGCAGGTGCTCGGGCGCGACGCGGTCGGCGTGCAGTAGACCGGGCAGCAGGCGCGCCTTCAGGGCTTCGTCCGCGCGGGCCTGCAGGATCTTCACCAGCCCGGACGTGCAGGCGAGCGGGCACAGGTGACCGCCCTCACCGTGGTGGGCGAGCAGATAGGCGTAGGCGAGCTGCACCCGCTCTTGCCCCGGCGCCGCGTACCCCTGAATCACGGGCGTCGCGTACACCCGCCGTCCGATGTCCAGATAGGCGGGGTGAAAGTCGACGGTGTCGATGCGGCGCCCGAAGTCGTCAAAGCGCCGCAGCGTGGGCAGGTGCTCGTCGCGGTTCGTCTCGCGAATCGGCGTGTCGAGCTCTTCGGCGCAGACGCGGCCGAACTCGACGAGCCCCGGGCGGGCGCGCTCGAGCGCGGCTGCGTCGATGCATCGTCGCAGCGCGCGGTCAAGCAGCGGGTCGGCGAGGTAGTAGTTCTCGCGGGTCGACGCGCGCCAAGCCTCGAGGGCGTCACGCGTCTGCGGGTAGCGGGGGTCGACGGGCGCTGACATGCGCCG
>Ga0114968_10001070_pt1 | contig 20751 bp, 28 predicted proteins | sample M_130807_EF_Meta_FD_87020 | JGI IMG/M metagenome (GOLD analysis project Ga0114968, IMG submission 87020) | Freshwater microbial communities from Lake Montjoie, Canada to study carbon cycling - M_130807_EF_MetaG | ecosystem: Environmental > Aquatic > Freshwater > Lake | place: Lake Montjoie...
TCACCAGTACGACCTTGAGTACCTTGTATTCCTTGTGTGCCAGTACCAATACTGATTGTTCCGCTATTTGATACATTAATACCGCTACCAATTTTTACACCGCCTAATCTAGAAATAGTAGCAGTTTGTAATATATATGGGGTCGCAGTAGTGGCACTAATTACCCCGTCATTTGTTATGTTAATCCCAATGCCAATCTTAACACCACCTAGTCTATCTGATCTGGCAATAGGTAAATTGTATGATGTAGCGGAATTAACACTAATTGTCCCGTCATTTGATAAATCAATTCCTGAACCTATCTTAATACCACCTAACCTATTTGAATTAGCAGTAGGTAAAGTATATCCAAAAACTAATCCGTTCACCAATATATTTCCGGTGCTTGACACAGCCATAGTCCAGGTGCCGTTAACAATATTTGTAGCTGATATTGCTGAACTAACTAATGTATTGGTATTCATCCATAATGTAACATCACCAGTTGAGGTATTGATTACTGTACTTGTTCCCGCAATGATTCGTGTAACCGAATTGGTATTATAAATGTTGGTGGAATATATTTCATCAAAATTTTCGTTAATTTTGATAAATGCAGATCTAATACTTTCTCCATCCCCCGAAAGTTGGTTGGTTCCTACATTAATAATTTTTTTTGACATATTGATATTTTACCTGTTTATACTAATAATGTTGACTGTTCCCTGCGTCCAATTACTAATTTTTCCTCGTATCCAGACAAAATTTCCAACAAAATTAAAAGATTTTGACGTAGTGGTTGCTGTTGTATATTCATTCGTAGGAGTTACTACCAACCCTGTGGTATCAATATTATAAATTCCGCTAGTATCTGCAGAATAACTACTTCCAATATTGATAAGTTTGACGGTAAACCAATCTAAATTTTCAGGATTAGATGCTAGAGTGGCTTCAATGCTGATATTGCCTTTAAATCCTGTAATTTTCCAAAATCCAGTGTGTAAACCACCCCCAACATTGAAATAACCGTTACCTTTTATAGGTTCGCTGAAAATAGTCAATGAGGATGAAGTGTTAATTGGGTGAACAACCTGTACACTACTTGTAGTAGTGTTGCCGTTTGTGACTTGAAATGTTAGATTTTGACTAAGTGCCGACATGATTGTTCCTGATCTAAACTAGTATTTATGTTAGATCTAGGAACAAACTCGTATACTTTACTGACATTGCCGCTTAAAAAAAGCACCACTAGAGATAATACCGCGGGATCAGATACGTGGACCATAGGATTCCACCCGTATCCTTTAGATCCAGTTTTGATCCACTCTAATGTATGATTTGCAAATTTAAATTTTTCGCCATACTTATCAGCCCAAATTTTAAAACTTTGGCGAAGATTTGGGTCCATACTACTTTTAATTGTAACTTTAAATTGATATTTGTCGTAGGGTAATTTATTACAGATAATTTTTTTAGAAGCATTAGTGGTTAAAAAATTTAATTCCTCCATGGAAGATGGTGCGTGGAATTCTTTTAACCATAAAGATATAGAATCGTATAAGTTATCATAGAAAGAAACATCATTAAAGAAAATGCTAATGGTATGTCTCTCAAGTCTACACTTAATTTCACTATCTTTTAAGATAGTTTTCATTATGTTTATAAAGTCATTAAACTCTGAAATATCAGTAATTCCATAAGATTTTGCCAATTCTGGGGTCATTTTTGATAATTTTTCAGAACCAATAAAACTGACTAAATGAGCTCCTCGGCAGTATAATACTATTTTATAGGGAAATTTACTGTAAAATAGTTTATTAGTTTTGAATTTCCGAAGTTTCATTTTTTATCTTTACTGTAGGCAATGAATTAACAACATTTAAAATTAATGAATCATCCAAACAATTGATTTCTACAACACCGCCATTGGTTAATTTACCAAATAATATTTCTTTACTCAAAGGACGTTTAATCATATTATCAATTACCCGTTGTAATGGCCTAGCACCCATTTTACTATCAAATCCTTTACTGACTAGATATGTTAATGCTTTGGCAGTTGTTTTAACCTGAATATTTTTATCTTTAATTAATGCATTTAATTCTGCAATAAATTTTTTAACAATTAAAGTCATGTTAGTTTGATCTAATTTACCAAAACGCACAACGCCATCTAATCTGTTTCTAAATTCAGGACTAAAGAATTTATTGATGGCATCTTTAGGATCGTCATCACGTTCCAAACTTCCAAAACCTACTGAATTCCGTTCAGCATCAGAAGATCCTAAATTACTAGTCATAATGATAATTGTATTACGGCCGTCTGCTTTTTTACCATTACTACCAGTAATAAATCCATTGTCCATCAATTGTAATAACACAGTAAGTACGCTGGGATGAGCTTTTTCTACTTCATCTAATAGTAAAACACAATTTGGATTTTCTTGTAATTGAGTTATCAATTGACCGGCATTGTCATCAAATCCCACATACCCTGGCGGACTACCAATAAATTTAGCCACGCTATGTTGTTCTTGATATTCACTCATATCAAACCTAACAAGTTTAGTTCCTAAATTAAAGGCAAGTTGTTTAGCTGTTTCTGTTTTACCAACTCCAGTAGGACCTACAAATAAAAAACTACCTATGGGTTTATTTAAACTTTTAAGACCAGACTGAGCAATGAATACTTTGTCTAACAAATTTTCAATGGCCTTTTCCTGTCCATAAATTGATTCTTTCATTTTCTTTTCTAAAGTTGAAAGATTTGAACTTTCTTTATTACTAATTTGTTCAAGTGATATATTAGCAATTTTACTGATTTCAAATACTATTTCATCATGCCCAACTGTGCCACCTTCTTCATTTCGAACTTTGAATCTAGCACTAGCACAATCAATTAAATCTATAGCTTTGTCGGGTAATTTTTTGTCATTGATATATTTGATACTATATTTTACCGCACTTTCAGTAGCTTGATTGGTAATTTTTACATTATGATGATTTTCATAATATTTTTTAAGACCTTTGAGAATTTTAATTGTAGTATCTACATCAGGTTCATCTACTACTACTTTTTGGAATCGACGCATTAAAGCACGATCCTTTTCAAAGTGTTTTCTATATTCTTCCCATGTGGTTGATGCAATAACTTTAATTTTGCCTTTACCTAATGCTGATTTCAACATATTACTCATATCATTACTACTGCTACTTGATCCAGCACCAGCGCCATTCATCATATGTGCTTCGTCAATAAACAAAATATAGTTACCCTTTCTTTCAAGAGTTTTTAGAATTAATTTGAGTCGTTCTTCAAAATCACCACGATATTTGCTTCCAGCAAGCATGGAACTGATATCTAGACTCAGTACTACATGATCTTTGATAAAATTAGGAACATTGCCATCTAATATATTTTTAGCCAAACCTTCAGCAATAGCAGTTTTACCAACACCAGGGTCGCCAATTAAGATAGCATTTGATTTAGTCCTTCTTGCTAGGATTAATGCTATTGATTCAAGTTCTTTATCTCTACCAATTACTGGATCAATTTTCTTTAATTTGGCCAATTCGCTTAAATTTGTACAATAGTGTGATATAGCTTTTTCTGATTGCGAGTTAAATTTATTTTGGTCATTTTCAGAATCTTCTTGAGAAAATTCTTCATTGACAAAATTAATAAATTTGTCTTTATCAATATTTGCTTGATTAATAAAATAGTTTGCATAGCTCTTTTTTTCAGTAAACAAACTAATAAAACAATCTACTGGTTCAATAATAAATCTTCCGCTATGAACCACTTGTGAAAATGTTCTATGTAGCATTTCCTCTAATGTATTTGTTTTTTTAGGTCTTTCTAAATTTGGATCAATTATATTTGTTAAATCTTTTTTAATATAATTTTGTACATTTTTTTTAAAAGGGTCAACATCTGTGCCAAATGATTTTAAAATTTTAGTAAAATTTTCATCATTTAATAATCCACATAAAAAATGTTCTAATGTTATGTATTCATGTTGGTGATCTGCGGCCAGTTTAACGGTATAATGAAATATATTTTCTAATTCTTTACTTGGTTCTACCATGTTTTTTTACCTTTTTAGTTTTCTTAATTGCCAATGCCCATTTAAGACTGCTTATTCGATCCTGAAACACAATCCCTTCTAAATGATCTAATTCGTGTAAAAAACATTTACAATTATATCCATCAAATTCTGATTGCTGCCATTCACCTTTATTGTTTTGCCATCTAGCTAGTATTTTCCTAGGACGTTTTATGTTAACATAAATTCCTGGGAAACTCAAACACCCTTCTTCTAAGTCATCAATGATATCGACAGTTGACACAATCATAGGATTAAAAAAAGCCTGTGCAGATTCAGGGTTTCCACTGTATCCCATGGAGAACACTCTGGTACATATTCCAACTTGGTTAGCAGATAATCCTAATCCTCTATTTGCTAACATAGTTTCAATTAACGATTTTTCTAATTCTTCTGGAGGCATTATAGGATTAGAGAAATCAAAGTTAGGCATTTTTTCCCTTAATATTTTATTAGGGAATTTAATTATATCAAGCATGATTAAAATTGTAGTTGTCTTAAAATATTTTTTTGATTTTCAGTTATGTTTTTTGGTACAACAACATTTATGTTTACTAGTAATCTACCTTTAAACCTATTATCATTGACCTTGGGCATTCCATATCCGGCAGCAGCCAGTATTTGACCGTGTTGTGTTCCCGCAGGAATATTAATGTCTAAAGTTCTATGGTCAATCGTGGTAACTTGTATTGTTTTACCTAGCATAGCATCTACACAATTAACATCCACAGATTTAACTAAATCATCGCCTTGTCTTTGAAAAACTGGATGAGGTTGAACTTGTACAGTTAGATGAATGTCACCTTTAGGTGCATTACTAATACTGTCATCGCCCATTTGATTTAATCGAATGGTCATGCCATCATTAATACCTGCAGGTATTTTAATTTCTAAAGTTTGGTTTCGACCACTGGGCAATTGTAAATTTGCAATCATGTCTTTGCCATGAAATGCTTCCTCTAGTGTAATAGAAGTTTGAATATTGATAGTTCTGTTTCTTTGAGGTTGATTTCTCTGGCCAAACATGTCACCAAATGGATTTCCCTGACCAAAATGTGAAAAAATATCTTCAAATCCTTGTGGAAAACCACCCCCAGTATGGAAGTGAAATCCACCTCCAGGAAACCCGAACCCCTGTGGTTGAGGATTATCATATTGTGATTTTTTACCAGGATCACTCAGTGTTTCGTAAGCTGCCTGAACATCTTGAAACTTAGCAGTATTGCCACCTCGATCTGGATGATGTTGCGCCGCCATTTTTCTGTAGGCTCGTTTTATATCTTCTTGGGAGGCGTTTCGATCTACGCCCAATGTTGAATAATGATCTGACATGTTGTTATCCTATAATAGAAAAAGGTATAGTAAAATATACTATACCTTTCAAAAACTGTCAAGTTTTTTATTTTTTAGTGGGAACTTCAGTCCCTTCTAATTTTTTATGTACTTTGATAGTTTTGCAGGTTTGCACAGGTTTGCCATCTTTGCCTTTTACCAAGACACCTTTGGAATCTTTTTTATCTGAGCACACCTTTTTTTCTACGCCACCTGCATAAACTGCGTTATTCCAAGATAGGAATGAAAGACCTGCTATTACACAGGCTCCCCAAAATAATTGTTTTAATGTTTTCATCTTAATTTCCTTTTAGTTAATAAAATTTTATTTCCAAAAAAACAATATAGCTTTTAATCTATCAATGTATTTTTGAAGATACTTGGCTTGTATGTCTTTGGCATATTGTGGTTGTGGAAAATTCCAGCCCACAAATGCACCTACTGCTATCCAAAATAATGTTTCTAACATATTGTTTCCTTTATATTGCTGGCTGTGAGAATTCTGGGACTACTTTTTTCCCGCCAAATCCTGTTGATACTGTGTTTGCAGTCTCTGGCGCTCCAAATCCTGAACTACCACTAAAGCCACTTGTTGCTGGTGTTGCAGGGGAGTTTCCAAATCCCGATCCTGCAATTGGCGCGGGAGGGGTATATGATGTTCCGGCATTTGATGGCAGGGAGAGACCTCCGTTGTTTGCTCCATTCAATTTCTCCTGAGTACGACCGTAAGCTGCCAGCCCCAATACTGCACCCATGGCAATATGAAATAGCCCTGCACCTTGTAGTGTTAACGGTTGCCATTGAACATTAACAGCTCCGTGGCTCATTGATTGTAGCAAACTCCATAGCACAGGAAACCCTACAAAATCCATGGTACAGACTAGCATATACATCCAGCCCATGGCCGGTCTCCATTTGCTATTCATCCAATCTTCTTTTTTTTGTTCACTGGCACTCATTGTTTTTTCATCAGACATGGTTTGCTCCTTTAATTTTAAAACCATAAAAATAATCCGTTGAGGCTTAGTATCACCCCAATACCCGCTACTGCAAAACTTCCCCAAAACATAGCCATGCTAACTGCAAGAATACTTGCTGATAGTACAACAATGGCTAACTGGTAAGCTGTTGAGGCATAGCCAATCCATGGACTAGACATCTTAGCTTCTTCACGGACGGCTTCCATTTCTCTTGCTTTAATAGCAATTTCTTTTTTATCAGCATCCATACGCTCTTTCTCGGCCATGAACTGTGCTTTTAATTTTGTATCAGCAGTTGTCTTGGCCGCAATTTCGTAACTAACGCCGCGTCCCGCTTTGGCTTGATATTGTGCCCATGTGTTATTAGCACCGAGTGTGTTGTTTAACACCGTTGAACTTAACTTACCACCATACCATGCGTTAACTGCTAATAACAACGCAAATACAGAAATAACCATGCCTGCTTTGTCTTTTAATTTTGCTTCACGCTCGCTACGTGATCCTACTGATGGCTTAGGTGCGTCCAGATCTTTAGGTTGTTTGGTTATTAAATTTAGTACTGAATCTATTAATGACATATTATGCTCCTAATACATGTAATGCGTGGTTATAGTGTTTGATGCGATCCTCTAATCCAATTGTGCCTCCATTGATAATTTTGGTCATTTTAACAACATCGTCAGCATCAGCCCACTTGTTTAAATTATTTGTTTCCCAGAACCAACAGGCTGATTGTGCAGCACCTTCAAAAGTTGCCAAGTACTCAGAAACTTCTTCTGGAGATATTTCAAGGCTTTCACCAAAATTAGTGTAATTTTGTTTGCCAGTTAGCTGAATTAATCCTCGACCGCAATAACGATACCCATCGCCGCTGGCCTCATCTCCATTACCCATACGATTGGCATATACTCGATTGGCAATTTTTTCAGGTTTCATGGCATAGGCAGCAGCCAATTCATCTGTGGGGAAATATTTAGGAAAAACTTTTCGAAGACTGGCTGCCTTATAATTTAAATTTTCTTTGATGAATTTAAATCCGCCACTCTCATGAGCACACTGCGCCAAAAACGCAGCCGCTCGTTTTGGTGTATTGATATCGTAATCTGGAAGTAGTTGTTCCAATGCTTCATACCAATGATCGATATATGGATTACCTGGCACTATTTCAGATAATTCCGCCTGTGTTAATATGCATGATGACATGTTTGCTCCTTGTAGTGATATTAAAAATTGTTATTTTATGCTGTCAAAAATCTTTTTTTGAGAATTGTACCATTCTATCCAGCTATCAACTTTGATTGCACATTCGTGATAGGTTTGATAATTGATTGATACAGTTTTAGTGAGATCAACAATGCTGACTTTTTCACCGTCTATGGTCTTTAGACTGGCACATTTTTCTTGCAAAATGTCTGGAGCATCAGGAAATTTGGCAGTTACTGGCACTGTGGTTGAACAACCTGAAATTAGTAATGAAAAAATTGCAATAAGAAAAAAGGAGGATGACTTCATTTTTTTCCTTCAATGGGTTGATTTAATGCCGAAGCATTATGTGCGTCAATAATAATTTGGGGTATGGGACAATTTTCTACGAATTTGATAACTTCTTGGTCTTTAGCAACTTCACGATCCACATATTTGATCACATCCTGACCACGTTCACGAACTAGCTCCAATTGTTTAACAACTTTGGTTATAATTTTTACATTGGTTTTTTCGGACTGTGCTTCAGCTTCTGCTACTTTGACCTGCATCTCTGCAACTCGTGCTTCCCATGCTGCTTGATTGCTCATGGCACCTTCAAACCATACCCCTGTCATGATCAATAATATTGAAATAACTTTTACTGGAAGATCATATGTTTTGATAACTGGAATAAATTTTAGTACAACACTGGACAACAGTCCTAACACACCAAGAATTAACAAAACATGAAATACCCAATTTGGCAAGAACTCCAACAATAACATATCACCACCTATCTTTTTCTATAACTACGGCCTTGGAGCCGTTTCTAATTAAAAATTTGTTGCCAATTTTATTAATATCATAATTACCAATATACTTGTTTAAAAATGAAGTTTGCGATGTGCTACTTTCATCTAAATTCAAAGCACCTGGCAATGTATGTTTGACATCTTCGTAATCACCAATTGAAACAAATTTAGCGATAACGTCACCGCTATAGGGTTTACTAAAAGTTAATGTGTTGTCAGATTCTAATGCAACTTCCGCCACACCTTGATCAAAAAATTCTTGTATGTCAGAATTTTTAATTTCTATAATTTTTTTATCGTAGTCTTCAGGGGACATTGGAATAGTTTCTGTAATAGTTTTTTCTTCAAATGCCAAACTGTTTTTATCCTTTTGATATCTAAATCTCCATTCATAGATACCTGTTAATTGACTGATACCAGATAATAAATGTTTTAAATTTTTGGATAAATTTTGATTACGTTCCATCTCTACAAATACTTGATATTGGCCATCTGATTCTTCCCCAGTACTCATATCTGCATCTAATACATATGGATACCCGCGCTCAATAAATTCCATAAGGTCAACTGCAGGAAATTTTTCTTTAACTCGAAACCCTAAAACTAATACATCTCGGTCTTCGCCCATTTTACTGGTATAACGATCAACAGTAAATACGTCACTGACGAATTCTGTTAAATCTCCACGGATCAGTCCTTCATCAAGTTGAGATTTTTGAATATTAGACATTGGTTTGATCTCCTTGTGCTACTTCGTTAGAATCAGTAGTACCTGCAGGATTATATTTCATTAATTCTGCCATTTGATTGTTTTTCTTATTCTCTTGTCCAATATGTATATTTTGCATCAATGATTTTGGCATAGTGATGTCAACTACCCAAACTGGGTGTGCATCAATCTTTCCTTTTTTAGTACCAGGACGATAATCATTGGGGTTCTTTATTTTTCTTGGTATCATCACATGTTCTTTTTTGTACACCACCTTGCAACCATTGTCGTATAGACGTTTGGCACCTTGTGGATCGGGCATTTCTTCTTTAGGCCACATAAAACTACATGTAACGCTATATCTTTCTACGTTTGGGCCTGCACAAAGTTCGCCTTCAATCCAATTTTTAAAAACATATATATCCAATTCGTCAAGAACACGTTCAAAATCCTTGACAATATTGAAGGCAGTGTTGTTCTCACTTAACGATTGAATATTTTTAATGACGTCGATAATATCGTGCATAGTGGGTCTCTTAATACTATTATTTATGTGAGTTACAACTCAATGCATATTTGCGTAAGAGTCAAATTATTACTCTTTTGGGCATGTTTTTAGATGTAGGTGTAAATATTCGTGCAGGTCGATCTTCACCAAGGAGGTTTAAATTGCCCAAAGCTAGAAGACGCAATGAAAGAGATCAGACACAACGTGATCCACGTTTCCAGTCTGAAACAAGTAACTTGATAGCTATCAAGCCATACTTGAAAAGAAACAAGCAGGTAATTATAATTCCACGCAATTTATCGCAGGAAAACTACCTAGAATTGTTAAAAAATCCCAAAAAATACATTGTTTTTGCCATAGGACCCGCAGGTACTGGTAAAACAATGCTGGGTGTACAAATGGCCATTAAACTGTATAAAGAGGGGGTGATCAATAAAATTATTGTAACTAGGCCAGCTGTATCAGTAGATGAAGAACATGGTTTTTTACCAGGAGACCTTAATGCAAAAATGGCTCCGTGGACAAGACCCATAATGGATGTATTTGCAGAATATTACCATCCAAAGGAAATTGCAGATATGTTAGAAGATGGCACAATTGAAATCAGTCCGCTTGCTTATATGAGGGGACGCACTTTCAAACATGCCTTTATTATTGCAGATGAGATGCAAAACACAACCCCAAGTCAGATGAAAATGTTACTGACTCGTATTGGCGAAGGAAGCCGTATGGTAGTTACTGGGGATTTAAATCAAGCTGACCGTCCAAGGGAAAATGGCTTGCTAGAATTTTGTAATCTATACGGACAAGGGGGTGATTCGCGTATGATTGCTATGGCAAGGTTTGAATCTACAGATGTAGAACGCCATCCGGTCGTAAAGGAAATTTTAAAACTTTACAAAGATACTGATATAGACTGATTGCTCTTAAACAATCAAAAGGGTGACCGCGTAGTTTTCGACCTGCATCGACTACGCGGTTTTTATTTAAGATTTTAATCTTGCTAATTTGATCATGACTGCTGAGAAATTAATCTCTGGATCAAGTACTACCACATGGTCAACTAACCCTTGTTTTATAATTAGTACTGCTGAATCTTTTTGTTCTTCAGTATCGCCCAATAAATCTAAATTATTATACAACCAAGTATATAGTCCTTCAATTTCTTCAGGACGAGCTTTGCTGCAAATAAGTTTTCGAGCATCCTGTATTCTACCCTGCTTAAACAACTCTACCATTTCAATCTTGTAATCACCAATGGCACTGTCATCTGCAGTGGGTTTTCTCAAAGTTTTATCTTCAGTGACATTTTGCTGTACGGTATTGATACACTTGCGTAGATCAGGATAGGTGATTTTGACATAGTCATCTAACGTATCTAAATCAAAGTCAATGTTTTCTTCAACTAAAATTGTGGCGATTCTAGCAGTGAACTCTGTTTGATCAGTCTTTTCTATATGAAATCCTTGGCACCGACTATGTAGCGCAGGGATAACTCTATTGGGATAGTTACAGGTCAATATGAATCTTGCAGTATTTGAATATGACTCCATCAACCCACGCAAAATTGCCTGAGCATTAATGGTCATGTAATCTGCTTCGTCAAGCAACACCACTTTAAATGGGCCAAATGGAATCATTTGTACAAAATTTGTAATTTTGTCTCTAACAGTGTCTGTGCTATTTTCTCGACTGGCGTTAATTTCTAAAACATCAAATTCTTCAATGCCCAGTTCATTTAGCAACACACGGGCCAACGTGGTCTTACCAATTCCCGCTGATCCACTTAGTAATAGATGTGGTATACTGCCATCTTTAATCCAGGACTGCACCTGCCTACGTTGTGCTTCATCTCTGAATACATAGTCGCTGACAGTTTTTGGCCGGTATTTTTCAACCCAGAGTTCAATCATCTTAATGCTTCCATTGTTATAATCTTATCAAGTTCACGGCCAAAGTCTTGATCACTAGTGATGATATATAAGTTATCAAAGTGTCTATCTTTCTGAGCATCATATCTACGAGTTTGAACAACACGGCCACCGTTGGCATTGTGTATTTCAAACTTTATTGATCGTTCTCTTGAGAAATTAACGCCATCATCAGCGATATAGATATCATCATTTGGCGGCAAAGTCTTCTCGTCAAGTAACCAAGATCTAAGTTTTTGTTTTAGTGTTCTTTTCTTCATAAGTTGTTTTTCTAGTCGTGCTATATTTCTTTTGCTACTGGCAATCTGTGGGTTAGAATATCCTGCTGTCATGGCAGTTCCGTAGTTACTCATAGTTTATTCCTTTCTGCTTCTGCTACACGTTTGCGTAAACTTGATGAACTGAAAGAATGATCTCGGCTGTTGTAAACAATTTCAATATTTCGATTATAACAAATATCTTTGCCCGTGAAATCTTTATTTGCGTATTCTATACCTAATATTCTAACATCTATAGGCAAAGTTAGCAAGATATCCTCTAGGTCTTTTTCTGTTTGATACACAACTATTTCATCCACATATCGTGTGGCACTAACTGTTATTTGTCGTTCAACAATACTTTGAATTGGTTTATTTTTAGTATCTGGTCGATCTATCGTGGGATCAGTTTGTAATCCAGCAATTAGGTAATCACAATGATTTTTAACTTCGGCCAACATGGCAATGTGCCCTGCATGTAATAGGTCAAATGTTGAAAAAACTATTCCAATCTTTTTACCTTCTTCTTTTAATTGCTTAATTTTATTGAATATCATGTTTTAAAATTTTAATTAATCGTTCTTTTTCTTGTTCTCGTAACCATTCGTCTTCCATAGAAAAAGTAGGACATTGTTTGATAGCATCATCAATAAACCATTTTAATCTATAAAGATCTTGTTTTGCCGGCCACTGCACAAATCCAGTAGCACCGTTGTCTTGTACATCATAGACAATGGCGTTAATTTCCTGTATGGTGGAATTAATATTACGTGAAGTTTTATATCCCATGAATTATATTAGCATGGGTATGACTAATAAGTCAATATTTTTGATTATTCTGATCTAACCACGTCGATGGGTTTTTCATCAGCAACCATCAATATACATTTATTATCCACACCGTGGACTTTTAAAATTGATCCGTCGTCTTGCTCAATTTCAAATTTACGTGTCCACCGACCATGTTCAATCAAAATCCACTCACCAACCTTAACATCGTGTTGTTCAGGACCTATTGCCCATACTTTTGCCCAACGTGGGTGAATACCTTGTGTTTTGCCATCATCGGAAGGTACGTAAATTCCAGAAGCAGTTTTTTCCATACCAAAATCCATATTGCCAACTAGGATTTTATCACCAATTGGTGTAACCTTGCCTTTTACTTTCATTGTTTGTCCTTAGACTGTTTGGCAGGGGCAACTACTGCAGGTGCTGATGATGCTGGCTTGACTTCCTGAGTTTCTGCCATAGGTTCTTCTACTTTAACTTCTTCTTTTGATATTTTTTTTGGAATTTTATGGTACTGGGCAGCGGCTTCTTCTCGTTTTTGAATAATCACACCGCCTGGTCCTAATTTGTCTCCTCGAGCATTAAGCTTGGCGTTTCCCACTGCTGGGGTTAGCTCATGTTGCTGAGACAGTTTGGTCATATCAACCATTTTACCTTGTGCTGATCTATATAAAGTCATATTATTTTCCTTATTTTAAAAATTCTTTGATGTCTAAATCAAATTTCAAAGAGTTAATTTTATGTACACCTAGGAGATAAAGGCAATAACTGGCCACACTACTGCCACGACCCACTCCCCATACTATGTTATTTTTTCGCATAGTATCGACTAGATATTTAACATACTTTAGAAGGTCGATCATATTATATTGATAGAACAGCTCTAATTCTGTGACTACTCTTTGATATTCTTCTTCGTTTTTGGTTTGATCCAAAAGAAAACCCACAATTTCAAAATTTTTATATTCTTCAGTCATGAACCAAGCTGATTGGTTCTTGTAATCCCATTGGCCAATATCAATAATATCTTCTGTCATTGACAGTAATTTTGGTAGTTTATCTGCGTTGATATCACGGGCGTTATTAAATTGATCAACAGAATCAATATAGACATTTTCTAAAGAAGTGATTTTTCCTGAATATAATGCATCAAACGCTTCTTGCTCTGTGATACTGACTTCATTGAATTTATTTGTCCTCACTCCGACCACCCTTGATAATTTTGGGTTCGAATTTCGATCCACTGCTGAGATCTAGATCTTCCCATGATATTAAAGATCCTGCTCCTGTGTCTAAATCGTCTTTGTTCCACCAATAATCGCCTGATAAATCTAAACCAGTTTCTTCTGGGTCTTTAATACAATATTGTACATGATCGCCAACAGCACTGTCAATAGTCATAAATCCAATTTCAAAATAATTTGAAGTTATACTTTGAAATTTTCTGAATAATACACTACCTACAAAATAATCGTAGGGCTCGGTGGGAAATTGAACTAATCCTGTATCTAATTCTTTAAAAGTTTCAATTATGGTATTAGAAGAATATATAAAAACACTGTTTTGTAAACATAAGTCCACTAAAGTTCTTAATCTTTTAAATCCTATAGCAATTTCAGCCGGAGCCATGGGTTCTATAGCAATACTGATACTATATTGATTGGGTATGATAATTTTATCAGTGATTAATGTACATGAAAAGCCAGTGGGCCAAATATAGTGTTCTAATTCAGTCGACATTGATTAAATCTTCCATTCCACCATCCTGTGTTTTTTTAGCTAAATCTTGTGAAGATTTGAGTTGTCTTCGTTGTTGTTCCATTTTAAAAGCATCCAAATTCAATGCAAGCTGCTGTGCCGCTAATCCTTGACCTAATTTAAGGGCTATGAAGTATTTTCTACTCAAATCAGATATTTTGGATTCTAAATCTTGATCTTTTAATTTGACGAGATCAGGTAATAAGGGGTTGAACATTAGACCACTTTCATTATATAGCAAAGTGCATAATAAGGCGGTAAATTTGCATCTACTGGATCTACTCCGGCAAAAGTTATAGTACCTTGAGGAGTCCCTCCGCTTACTGGACTTGAGAGAAAGCTGTAGTTGTCATTGTCAGTCCTAGCTGATCCTGTCGCCGGATAACGTGCGACTCCATAAGGGGGGCTGAAGGCTTCACCCCAACCACTGTCGTGTTGATGAACAGGAAGAGCGTTGCCAACAAATGTATGACTATGACTTGGTAACACCGCATCTGTTGTCCCCCCAACATCAGCAACGGTACGTTCACCTCCTGCACCTACAACAAATCGATTTCTAAGGTCAGGGGTTCCGTTAGTCCCGTCACACAAGTTCCACCCTTCAGGAATACTTCCTACTGAGCCGTACCATAGAACAATAATTCCGTATGGTAAAATTGATCCTAATGTCTGTTGAAACACATTATAACCTTCACCTAATGTTGGATTAGTTATATTAACGGTTGCTGGAAGATTATTTGAAGCAGGGCTAAAGTATATTCTATTTTGATTAATATCAATTCGGTTGACTGTGAATTTAATAGTTTTGTCAAGGTTATAAAATGTTCCGTTTACTATCACACGGGAAATATCAGTGCTGGCTACAAAATAATCACCATAAGTAACATCTGTTCCATAGCTATATCTACCAACGGGAATTACATGTAAGAATAACGGAATAACCCCAGATCCCAGTGACCCGTTAGAATTTCTGCCCTGTGATACCAAAGCGTTATATCCTTGAAGACTTATGTTAATTTTATTTGTATCGCCCACGACCAAATTGTTCATCGCATGGAGATATTGAGTAGCTGTGATAGATGGTGCAGCTACATTTAAGCTAGTGGCAGCTAATGAATCCATATAGGAGTTTAGGTTAGACAACGCTAATTTTATATTATTAAAATTATTTCTAAACCCTTGACTACTATTATTTTGACCAGGTTTTGGAAAAGTTATATCGATGTTTGTAATATATTGAAGTGCTGCTGTCATAATTGAATTCTTTTAAGTATTAATATCCTAATGCAGTCCAAAATACTGATGCTGTAGTGGCAATGCTTCTTCTAATAAATTGATAAAAACTACCAATTGGTTGATAAACCCACCAATCCACAGTCTCAGGTTCTTGCCAATAATCAAAAGTAAAACTTGAGCTTGTGACATTTTTTACTGAATATCTTCCAACAACAGTGGTAGCAGTGGACCCTAAACTAGTTATGTTGTTATCCCCGTCATAAATTGGATATGGGACATTGACGGTATTTTGAGGTACTGACACAGTGGTCTGAACGTTCAATGTTGCATTGGGAAATCCAACGGTTGAGCTAGATGTAATTCTTGGAAGATAAATTAGTGTACTACTTCTACCTTGTATGTTAGGCGTATGGCCCCATGCCATGATTAAACCACCTATCATTTGTTGAAAACTACTTGTGGCAGTGGATGTAGATATGGTAGAAAAATTATTTTTAAATCCGCTTAACTGTCCGGTAATTTGTATATTTCCACCTATTGATAGGTTACCACCAACATACAAATCTTTAGCAACACCAGCTCCGCCTTGCACAACTAACGCACCTGTTGTGGTACTTGTAGCACTAGTTATTGATTTTATTTTTATATTACCGCCAACTCCTTGATCAAGATATTTTTCTAAACTAGCAGTGGTTAATGCTTCAGTTTTCTTAAAGGTTGGATTGGATATATCTATTCCAGGATCTAAACCACCGTTTCCAGAATAATAAATCTTATTATCCACTATGTAGTTTATTGTAAATGGTCCAGTTCCTGAACTAGGGCAGTTAAATGTAGACCCAACTAAGATGCCAACAGTGGGACTGCTAGTTATAAAATAAGTTCCTGAGTTATCTGATCCAGCTTGACCGCCAGTGGTGTTGATGGTAATAACATTGGGTAGAAAAGCAACGGTACCAGCTGCATCAGTTCCATTAGCGTTTTTACCTATAACTGTGACATCATAGTTTACATCAGTGACAAATAATTGAGTTAGAGTACCAATGTATAGACTTTCCAGTGTAGTCAAAGATTGTGTTGCAGTGATAGATGGCGAATTTATATTTACAGTGGTTACTGCAATACTATTAAAGTTATCGTTAAGTGTAGTCAATGCTTCTTGAATATTAGCAAAATTGCTCCTAAATCCCTGGGTATTATTGTTTTTACCAGGAACAGGAAACAATGGATCAATATTATTAATGTAAGGAGTAACGTCAGCCATAACTATATTTATCAATCAAAAAAGAACATTTGCCAGAGCCTACAGTTTTCTGGTTTATAACCAAAATACCCTAAAGCAGCATGTAAATAACCAGCATTAAAAATTACTAATCTATTATAGACATTACCAATGCTATCCACTGGTTCAAATATAGTTTTATCTAAATTTTGAGCACCATCACCACGAAATGCCGCCATGATACCTTCCTGGCTGTTATGGAATACTCTAGTACCTTTTAATGCAAATGTTCCAGTACCAGTCTCTAATGGAGCATTGGGTGTTAGATAAATCATAGCTCCCCATTTTTGTGAATCACAATGATATACTAATGGTTCGCCTTCCATGTTGTATTGGAATCTGCCATTCATACCATGCTCTTCCCATGAGGTAATTTTTTGACCCATAATTCTTTCAAATTCTTCTTTTAGCCCTGGGAATAAAAATTGTTGATGTGTTCTTCTACCAATGTATCCTCGACCAAAACCTCCCTGGTGATAATCTTGTTTGAGTGCAAATTCTCTTACTGAATTAGGATCAGCATAAAAATTATCAACTACCCAAAACCCCTTTCGTTGAGCAGTGTTAAATTGAAAGTTATTATTTTTTTTAGATAATACATAGTTTTCACAAAATTTAATTTCGTTGCTATTATCACGTAAAATGTCTCTGATGTCTGCACTGACTAGATCAGGATGAACCCACCAGTCTTCGTATGAATTTTTATCTAAAAATGAAACATCATTAACTAATAGTTCATAACCTTTTGATTTTAAAAACTCTCGAGATTGATATTTGATTGAAGGCCCATGATGATAGTCGTCATGTTCAAATGTTATTACAGCAAATCTATATTGATCAAAAGGTATTTTTTTTAATATATCAAATGTAATTTCAGGAGGGTCGCAATCAATTTGTAGATAATCAATATCTGTGGGATAATTTGATTTAGATAACAAGTCAATATAATCAATATTTCTAGCATCAACACAGTACGCATGGTTGGCTCTTTGATTTTTAAACTTTTCTACTTCTTGATGGTCAATGTCAATGCTTAACCCCTGCCATCCAAATTTAATTTCTAATAATGCGGTGTTATTGTTTATAAAAGGATCGCTACTACCAATTTCTAAATATGTTCCTGAACTTTTCCCGTTAGTGGCCATTAATACAAACATATCTTGATATGACTGAGCAAAATTTTTATCTATTCGTTCAATCCCAGGGAATTGATGTCTAACACGATGTTGCATTTTTGATGTATATTCGAACGTCAATGAAGATGCGCCCATGAAAGATAAATTGTTTTCTATAACAGTGGAATATTCTTGATTGAGCTTAAAATTGTTTTTCAAATCAGATAAAATAGTTCTGGCTTCGTCGAGTTTACCAAGATACCAAGCTGATAGACCTTTTTGGAATAATAATGATATTTTTCCCACATATCCATTTTTAATATCAAATGGTTCCAAATTAAAATCAGAAAATTGTAAACCTAAACTGGCATAGGTATAACTCTCTTGCCATTCTTGTTTTCTTTCGTGTAATTTACTGGCTAAAAAATATGCTTCAGATCTTTGTGGATATAATGAAATTGCTTTAATAATCAAAGTTTGTTCGGTATGAATTCTCTCACCTAAATTTTGAAAACAAACAGCCATCCTTAATAGTAATGTATATTGTAGTAATAAATCTTCAGTTCGTTCTGCAGATCTAAAATAAAAACTTATGGCACTAGCTTGTTGGCCGTAATTTTCGTATTCTATACCCAATTCATAATTTGCAATTGGGTCTTCAGTTTGATTTATATAATTTTTTAATTTAGTTAACAACATTTGATTATATTCCTAGAATTTGATTTAATAAAGTTTTGGGTAATTTTACTATGAATGCAGCATTATCTTGAAATCCAAATGAGATTAATAAATCATCGCCAATAAAACATGCTCCGCAACAAAATTCAATATCAGCTTTCATAAAATTAAAAATGTCACTAAATTTTACAATATTCCAATTACGATCCCAGATAACAAATCTATGATGATAACTACCATCTTTTTCACCTAAATAGGTCTTTGTTAAATTTACCCCATGTACTACCGCAAAATAATAATCACCATACGGAATGACTTGACTGCCGCCTCTAAAATCAGGTAAATTTGGAATATATTTTGATTCATCACAGCACACTTGTATTGTATTACCAGTTTCTAAATCATAACACACTACCTCGGTGGGGTTACTCCATTTGACATAATGAAAAGGTTGGTCTATTATAGGCATCCAATTTTTTTCGCAATAACTATTTTTATCAATAGGAGTAGGAATCCTATATCTTTTAACTTCTTTAACTTTATCGTTGTCAAATGATAATTCAGATAATTCCATTCTTCCTTGACCATTAGTAGTAGTATCTCGTCTAACACCTGTTAAATAAAATTTATTATTCCAGTGAACTAATCTACCATCTTCTAAACCTACAAATTCCCAGATAGGTTCAACATCCAACAATGATGTGTCAACCTCGGTGACATGTTTGATGTTTAAATTATTATCAAGTAATCCAAAGAAATTCCATGTACGAAGGTGCATGTCATTTTCTGGATGAATATATTGTAGCGGACCATGCCTGTGATTAAATTTTTTAATTTCTGAGTGATATAAAGTATAATTTACACGTCGAATATTGATGATTAATTGATTATCTTTATATAACATGCTTGGGTTCATAGTCCCAGTACCCTTAGATAGTTCAGGAGGCATTATAAGCGGATGTATGCTGCCGCCATTATCAATAGCTACTTTTGCTAACCCAAATTTTTTAATATTTTCATTTAAATTCATTGATGTCCCTTAGGTAATTTAAAATATACAATATAGCTATTTAAGCACGTATATTACCTAACTGTAAATTTTTAACATTGAAATATTAAAAATTTAACGATCAATTTTTGAATACTATCCAAATACACTGGCATCTGTAAAACTAGTTCCTGGCCCAGCTTGAGGAGCATTGGGGGAACCATGAATTTCAAACCAAAAATATGATGGTCTAATATTTGCTATAAATTTTGAGCTGTAAGTTACACAAATAGCCAGTATTCGATCTGGAGAACTAGCTATTGCACCTAAAGGAGTAGTTTTTGTACCACCAACTATTGTATGTACTGAATTATATACAGTATCAAAATCAGAACTGGCTGCAATTATTTTCCAAGTGACGATTACTGCTGTATCACCAGTAGTAATATTATTATAATAGACACTCGACATATTTGAGATTCCCACCGAATGTATCATTGTATTTGATTGTATTTTTATACTAAATGCTCGACTACTGGAAACCCCTAATGAAGAGTCGTCAACATATCCAGAAAAAAGTGTACTTTTGTAAACTCTTCCGCCAAAATATACATCGTATGCCCAAGCTGCATTTCCATTGATATTTGTTGGTGGCAAAGGATCTACACCAAATTTGCCTTGAAGCCCTTGAATACCTTGGGCAGTGCCGCCTTGTATACCTTGCACTGACCCGCCATTATTACCTTGAAAACCTTGAATACCTTGAAGCCCTTGACGACCTTGTATACCTTGAAATCCTTGAAGTCCTTGACTACCATATGTAGTATCGCCCTGTAACCCTTGACCAGTTTTCCCTAATACTCCTAAAATTCCCTGAATTCCTCGCTCACCATCATCACCTTGCTGAGTTTGAGTTCTGCCTTGATTACCTTGTAATCCTTGAATACCTTGAATACCTTGAAATCCTTCAATACCAAGAATACCTTGCCGTCCTTGAGTTCCCTGTAGTCCCTGTTGACCTTGAATACCTTGAATACCTTGGATTCCCTGACCTCCTTGAATCCCAGATCTTCCGTCTCTACCTTGAACGCCTTGAATACCTTGAA
>Ga0114968_10001072_pt1 | contig 20723 bp, 16 predicted proteins | sample M_130807_EF_Meta_FD_87020 | JGI IMG/M metagenome (GOLD analysis project Ga0114968, IMG submission 87020) | Freshwater microbial communities from Lake Montjoie, Canada to study carbon cycling - M_130807_EF_MetaG | ecosystem: Environmental > Aquatic > Freshwater > Lake | place: Lake Montjoie...
ATAAAGTCGCCCAGGTGTGAATCATCATCATCACCGATTGGGGTTTCCATCGAAATTGGTTCTTTGGCGATTTTCAAGATCTTGCGAATCTTGTCTTCGGGCATATCCATTTTTGAAGCCAGTGTTGCAGGATCAGGCTCGGCACCGGTCTCTTGCAAAATCTGACGACTAATACGATTCATTTTGTTAATCGTTTCAATCATGTGCACAGGGATACGAATCGTACGGGCCTGATCCGCGATTGAACGCGTAATCGCCTGACGAATCCACCAGGTTGCATAGGTTGAAAACTTATAACCGCGGCGATATTCAAACTTATCCACCGCTTTCATCAAACCGATATTGCCCTCTTGGATCAGATCCAAGAATTGCAAGCCACGGTTGGTGTATTTTTTAGCGATCGAGATCACCAAACGCAAGTTGGCTTCGGTCATTTCGCGTTTGGCTTTACGAGCCTTAGCTTCACCGGTCGCCATCTTTTTGTTGACGTCTTTTAAATCTTTGAGCGGCAAGACCACGCGCACTTGCAGATCGATTAACTTTTGCTGCAACTCTTGCACAGCGGGTACGTGACGTGTCAGCGTCACTGCATAATCTGCACCACTGGCGACTTCGCCCAACACCCACTCGAGGTTTGTTTCGTTACCCGGAAACACTTTAATAAAGTGCGCACGCGGCATACCAGCACGTTCAACGCAAGTGTGTAAGACAGCACGCTCAATTTTGCGTACTTCTTCGACCTGTTGACGCAAGGTATCGGCTAAACGCTCAACCATTTTGGCGGTAAAGCGAATACCCATTAATTCGTTTTGAATGAGCTCTTGTGCAGCCATGTAAGGCTTAGAACGATAGCCATCTTTTTCGTAGGCAGCGCGCATTTTGGTAAATTGCGTACCCACAATCTCGAATTTGGCCATGCCTTTGACACGCAAATCTTCAACTTGCTTGCTGCTCATGCCGCCAGCTGGGCCGTCTTCTTCGGCCTCGTCGGCCACGCCAGCGCCAGCGTATTCTTCGCCGTCATCATCGACCAAGCCATCGATCACTTCATCGATTTGCGCTTGCGCATCGCGTACACGCTGCACGTGGTTCAAGATTTCGTTGATGGTGGTGGGGCATGCTGAAATCGCTTTCACCATATCTTTCAAGCCACCCTCGATACGTTTGGCGATTTCGATTTCGCCTTCGCGGGTCAAGAGTTCAACCGTACCCATTTCGCGCATGTACATCCGCACGGGGTCGGTGGTGCGACCAAAGTCTGAATCAACCGTGGTTAAGGCGGCTTCAGCTTCGTCTTCGACGTCGTCGTCTGAAGTGGCAACCGGTGCGTTTTCACCGAGTAACAACGACTCAGCATCGGGGGCCTGGTCATAAACCGCAATGCCCATATCGCTAAACGTACTGATGATGCCATCAATCGCCTCGGCATCAACCAAGTCATCGGGCAGATGGTCGTTGATTTCGCCATAGGTGAGATAGCCGCGATCTTTGCCGAGCTTGATCAGCAACTTCAGGCGATTGCGACGGGCTTCGTATTCTTCGGGGGTCACCGGGCCGCGAGCGATTAGGTCTTTGCCCTCGCCTTTGACGCGTTTGCCACGCTTAACCGGTTTTAAATCAGGCAAGACCTCGGCTTCGTGCTCGCCGTCGCCCGAATCACCAAATTCGCTATCGCTATTGTTATTTGGGTTTTTTGAGGGGCGACCTGGGCGCCGACCTGTACCACCCGGTGGGCGACCTGAAATCTTTTTAGGTGGGCCCTCACCATCATCTTCAGGCGGTGGCGGCTTAGAGACATCGACCTTACCCGGTGCTTTTGCTGAAACCGGTGCGGGTGGCGGCGCTTTAGCTAACACGGGCTTGGCAGCCGCTGACGCTTTGCCCGACGCAGCTTTTGCGGGGGCAGCTTTGATGGCTGACTGTGTTGCTGAGTTTGCTGCTGTTTTAGGTGTTGCGCCTTTGGCTGCAGCGTCTTTCGCGCTCACGGCCTTGGCGGGCACGGCTGTTTTATCAGCGGGTTTAGCAGCAACCTTTGTTGCGGGTTTGACAGCGGTTTTTGCGGGGGTTGCCGATGCGGGCACTTTTGATTTGCTAGGTGAAGCCGACTTCATTGATTCCTTGACTGACTGAGCTGCAGTGTTTGCTGCGGATTTTGAAACAGACTTAACCACCGCTGGCTTACCAGAAGCCAGCCCCGCCTTGGCGGGTGGTTTAGCCGCAGATTTACTATTTTTAAGTGGCGCGGGAGTCGATTTAACTACCGGCTTAACTGCCGTTTTAGCAGCAGGCTTGACCGCGGGCTTGGCAGTTGGCTTAACGCCAGCCTTGGTGACGGGCTGAGCGGATGGCTTAGAAACGGGCTTGGCGCTTGACATGACCGATACCGAGGCTACTTTGGAACTGGATTTTGCCGTTGGCTTCACGGCAGCTTTAGGTTTGGGCGATGCGGCTGCCATGGTTTTTTTGATGCCGACGGATCGAGTCATTAATCTGCTCTTTTGTATGGAATGTGCCTGATGGCACGAGCTTGCCCAACAAACGCTTGGGCTGAGTGAACCTATATTTTAACCGGATCAGCGACCTCTGCTGGCTTCGATTACCCCCATTAGACGGGTAATGCGGGAGGAAAGTTCCCGATAATTTTGCTGAGATTGCAAATTATTTAATCCACCTGCAATTAAAGACTCTTGCTCACTTTTTAGGCTCTCGAGCTCAATCCGACGTAAAGCGTCCTCCCACTCACCTTGCGGATTGGGCAGAGGATCTTGAGCCATTAAGTCTGCAGCAACCGACGCCATCAGGATCCCCAGATCCGCCCCGGGGTCAGATGCCTGGATCAGAGCACCCACATGACGCGCACCACTCGCCTGCGCAAGAACAATCAACTCTCTGACCATTTCTAGATGGGGGCCACGTTCAAGAAGTTCAAGTTGCTGCTCGCCCATCACGTCAATCAATTCAGGATGGGTCAGGAGCAATCTCAGCAGGCGCTTAGCCATTGGGGCCACAGCGCGACGATCGATGCGCTGCGGCGGTTTGCGGGCGGCAAAACGCTCGCCGCTACGGTTTGGCTCAAAGCCACCCGGCAAATCGTCATAGCCTTGAAATCCCGGTTCATCATCCGGCAGCGCAGAGCCAGAGCGGGGTGCATAAGTCCCACCCTCCGAGGCGCCAAAACCCTGCTCGTGAGTTGCTGGGCCTGCCGCCGCACCTGCCCCGCCCCCCGACCGCGAGCCGAAGCTAGCAGCTCGACGCTGCGTGCTCGACCCTGCGTTTAGTCCTGCGCCTGGCGCCCCACCGGTACCTCGGCCCGGCGGGGGCAACCCGTTGAGGCCTGGATTCACTTCTTTTTCAAGCAAAGCCGTCAACTCTTCGGGGGTTAACTGCGCCAAACGAGCGAACTCGTTTTGTAGTTGCACTTTAAGAGTGATTTGCGGGATCAAGGCTAATAAGGGCCGCGCCTCATGGACCAAGGCCGCGCGCCCCTCAACCTCTTTTAAAGCATGCCGCGAAGCCAGTTCATTTAAGAAAAAAGTGGATAAAGCATCGGACTCGGCCAAGCAGGCCCGAAAGGCCTCTTCACCAAACTGCCGGATATAACTATCAGGATCGTGCTCAGCCGGTAAAAATAAAAACCGGATAGAAATATCATCGCGCAATAAGGGCAAGCAAGACTGCAAGGCACGCCAAGCTGCGCGACGCCCGGCCCCGTCACCGTCAAAACTGAAAATAATCTTATCGCTTGAACGCAACAGCTTTTGTATATGGATAGGAGTCGTGGCAGTACCTAAGGTGGCGACGGCATTGCGCACCCCTAACTGCGCCAACCCCACCACATCCATATAACCTTCAACAACAATCACACAAGCTTCAGACCGAATCGCTGAGCGCCCCTCAAACAAGCCATACAGCTCGTTACCTTTTGAAAATACAGGGGTTTCAGGCGAGTTTAGATACTTAGGCTCACCCTTGCCGATAATACGGCCGCCAAAGCCGACAATCTCACCCTTGACATTACGAATTGGAAACATCACCCGTTCGCGAAAGCGATCGTAACGACGACCGTCTTCAGCTTCGATCACCAAGCCCGATTCAACTAAAAGCGGGTCATCGTAACGGCCAAAAACCTTAGCCAATGCCTGTCGATCAGAGCTGGCCCAACCCAACCCAAACTCTTTAGCAATCTCGCCCGTTAAGCCGCGCTGCTTCAAATAGCGTATCGCTGCCGGGGTTTCGCGTAGTTGGGCCAAATAATGGGTTTGAGCCGTTTCGAGCACCTTGGTGTGTTGCGAGACCTCTTCGCGGCGACGCGCAGTTGCTGCCTTTTGTCCTGGAGAGCGATTTTCTTCAGGGACAGACATCCCAACGGCCGACGCGAGCGTTCGAACAGCCTCGGGAAAGCTGGCCCCGGTATGCTCAATCAGGAAAGTAATCGCACTACCATGGGCACCGCAGCCAAAGCAGTGATAGAACTGTTTTGTCGGACTAACGGTAAAAGAGGGAGACTTTTCGTTATGAAAGGGACACAACCCAAGCAGGTTGATGCCCCCCTTCTTTAACTGTACGTAGCGACCAACAACGTCCGCCACGTCAACACGGGCAAGAAGATCCTGGATAAAGGTATCTGGGATCAACGCTTAGGCCATACGCTTGCAGCGCATCAGACGATGCGCCACAGATTTAAAACATGCGCGGAGGCAATTGCTGGCTACGGATACGCTTGTAATGGCGCTTAACGGCAGCAGCCTGCTTGCGCTTACGCTCAGCAGTGGGTTTTTCATAGAATTCGCGGGCGCGCAACTCGGTCAGAAGGCCGGTTTTTTCAATTGTGCGTTTGAAGCGACGCAATGCGGCTTCAAAGGGCTCGTTTTCTTTCAGACGAACGATAGGCATAGGGTGCGTGACGTAAAAAAGTGAGTTAAACAGCGAACAATACTAGCTTTTTAAGCTTAGCCATTGATGATAGCACAAATACACTATTTGTTGGACTTAATCGACCACTTAATCGACCACTTTTCGACAAGCGCAGCTAGCCTCATGGCGTCGTAGTGCTCGAAGGGTTGGTGGATCCAAGGGTTCGATTCAAGCGCTACGACAACATAGTCAGGCTTAACCACCGAAGCCGCTTTTTGCCATAAGACAGCTGTTTTGATCGCAGTAATCAACGGAAAACTGTGTAACAGATGGTCACATACTAATGAAAAGGTGACCCCAGAATCGACCAGATCATCCACCAGCAGGATATTTCCGCAAAGCGGGCCAGCCGTCGAAGTCATCTGCGGTGCGATGTTCAAAGCCCCTTGCTCTGTGCCCTGACCATTGCGATAGCTGCTAGCAGCTAATATCGCCAGAGGAAGCTTAAAAAGCCGAGACAGCACATCACCCACCCGCATACCACCTCGCGCCAGGCAAACAATCTGATCAAACTGAAAACCTGACTGCTGAACCTGCACCGCAAGTTGCTCGATCAAGTCATCGTACTGCGCCCACGTCACCCAAAGATCAGTTTCGCTCGCTTGGTTCACGCGCTTAGAATCCGTTTGGTTGACTTGAGCCATGGGGCAAAGTGCTTAAGACTTGAACGGGTGACGAATCAAAATAGTTTCATTGCGATCCGGGCCTGTTGACACCATATCAATCGGCACGCCGCAGACCTCAGCCATACGATTGAGGTAGCGCTGGGCGTTGACTGGCAGCTTAGCAAAATCAGTCACGCCAACGGTGCTTTCTGTCCAGCCGGGCATGTCTTCGAATATGGGCTTGGCGCGCGCGACCGCAGCGGCCCCGTAAGGCAGCACGTCACAAAACTGACCGTCGATTTCATAGCCAACACCCATTTTGAGCGTTGGCAAACCATCAAGCACATCGAGTTTGGTGATGCACAAACCCGAAATCCCATTGAGGCGTACCGAGCGCTTCAGTGCTGCGCCATCAAACCAGCCGCAACGACGTGGCCGACCGGTCACTGAACCAAACTCTTTACCGACGCTGGCCAAGCGCGCACCAACGTCATCCATTAGCTCTGTCGGAAACGGACCCGAACCCACGCGCGTGGCGTAGGCCTTGGTAATACCTAGGACATAGCTCAAGGTTTGCGGGCCCACACCTGCGCCGGCTGCGGCTGCGCCAGCAATACAGTTGCTGCTAGTGACGTAGGGATAGGTGCCATGATCAACGTCGAGTAGCGCGCCTTGCGCACCTTCAAACAGTAAAGGTTTGCCGGCTTGCTGCGCAGCAAACAACTCGCTGCTCACATCGGCCACCATCGGGGCAATTGCTGGCGCAAGCGCCATCGCCTGATCAACAACCTCTTGAACCGAGACCGCCTGCGCACCTAGGTATTGAGTCAATACAAAGTTATGCAGGTCGAGTACTTCTTCGACTTTACTACGAAACCCGCTTGGATCAAACAAATCTTGCACGCGCAACGCACGGCGCGCCACTTTATCTTCGTAGGCGGGGCCGATACCACGACCAGTGGTACCGATTTTTGCGTCACCTCGGCGCGCTTCGCGCGCCTGATCCAAGGCCACGTGGTAAGGCAAAATCAAAGGGCAAGCCTCTGAAATTTTGAGGCGTGAGCGCACATCAAGGCCCGCGGCCTCGAGTTCGCCGATTTCTTTGAGTAACGCCTCAGGAGACAGCACAACGCCATTGCCAATGTAGCAAGTCACCGAGGGGTGCATGATCCCCGAGGGAATCAAGCGCAAAATTGTCTTTTTGCCATTGACCCAAAGCGTATGGCCCGCATTGTGACCGCCTTGAAAACGCACGACCCCGTGCGCCGACTCGGCTAACCAGTCAACAATTTTGCCTTTTCCTTCGTCGCCCCATTGGGTGCCGATCACTACGATGTTCTTGCTCATGTCAGGTAAATAGACTAATTAAAAAACAAACATTAAATCCCTAGCGAGCCCCAGACCTTGATACCGGCCAAGTGCGCTAAAGCCTAAACCACGCGCTGCATTTTCCATTGACCGTTTTGTAAAACAAGTTCACGATCAAAAATAAACTCATCATGCGTGGCGGTTTCACCCGGAAACACCTGCACCACGATATGACCTTCTTGCCTGAGCGCCTGCATGGCTGTACGCAGCGCCTGATCTTGCCCAGTGGGGGCTCGCACGGCAGGTGTCGCGGCCGCAGGGAGCAGGCCCGCGGCAAGCTTTCGCAGATCAAGGCTAAATCCAGTTGCCGGGCGCGCCCGACCAAAGGCCAAACTCACGTTGTCGTACCGCCCGCCCTGCACCAGCGCATCATGCCAGCCATCAGCATAAATTGAAAAAGTGACCCCAGAGTGGTAACCATAGGTACCCACATCCGCCAGGTCAACGCCGACGGACACGTCATCGAGTGCACCCAATAACTGTGCCAACGTATCAAGCGAAGCGACTACGCCTGCAGTCTTGGGCAACACCGTGCGTGCGCGGTCAATGACCGACCGACCACCATAAAGCTTGGGCAGCCATACCAGCGCCTGCACTGTTTGAGCCTGCAAGGCACCCGCCCCCTGCGCGAGAGCCGCAAGCCCAGGCAAATCTTTGTCGCGTAACAGCGCCATGATTTCGTCGGCGCGCACCTGCGCTGCCGTATCGGCCTCGAGCAAGCTGCGCACCAAGCCGGCATGACACAGGTCGAGACGTAGCGCCTGAACACCCGCCAATCTTGCGCTTTCAAGCGCAAGACGAATGATCTCTAGATCAGCCTCAAACCCTTTGTGGCCAAAGATTTCAGCCCCAATCTGTAATAGCTCGCGGCTAGACAACAGCCCAGCAGGCCGCGCATGCAGCACGGGGCCGCAGTAACACAGCCGCGTCACCCCCGCGCGATTTAACAAGTGGGCGTCAATTCGGGTAATTTGCGGTGTCATGTCAGCGCGCACACCAAGCGTACGGCCTGACAACTGATCCACTAACTTTGAGGTGCGCAGATTAAGATCACTGCCGGTACCTGAGAGCAATGAATCAATGTACTCAACCAACGGCGGCGCCACCAGTTCAAACCCGTAGGTGCGAAACAGGTCGAGCAACTGACGGCGCAGCTCTTCGATACGGCGCGCCTCGGCCGGCAGCGTATCAGCCAGGCTTTCGGGCAGTAACCAATTACCTTTCATAGGGGTAGAAGCTAAAAGTTTAAAAAGTGTCGCCCAAACGAAAAGCGGCTTGGGGCGTAAGCCCGGCAAGCCGCCAGAACAATCGTTAAAGCTTACATCGTATTATACCTATTATGGCAACCCTGTTACGGCCGTGTTTCAGAGACCGGTCAGAGACAATTTTCTGATACGGCCTCAGTTCAGAGGCTGCCCAGTGACTATTTTTCTGTTACGACCTCGTTTCAGAGGCCTATCAGAAATTATTTGCCAGAAGAAGACTTTAAGAACCTGAAGAACTCAGAGGTTGGGTCTACAACGAGCACGTCACCCTGTTTACCAAAGGCTGCCCGGTAACCCTCTAGGCTTTTATAAAAACTATAAAAATCTAGATTGGCGCCGTAGGCTTTAGCGTAAATACCCGCGGCAACAGCATCGCCCTCACCCATAATGGCTTGAGCACGGCCATAGGCCTCGGCTACGATTTGTTCGCGCTTACGGTCAGCTTCGGCGCGGATTTTTTCGCTTTCAGCTGCACCAATTGAGCGGGCCTCATTAGCCACACGCAGACGCTCAGATTCCATCCGACGGTAAACCGACTCGGAAATTTCAGGGGCAAACTCAATACGCTTTAATCGCACATCGACAATTTGCACACCCAAGACCTCGGCGCGCTTCACAACGTTTGTAAGCACTTCGTTCATGATGACTTCGCGCTCGAGCGACACCACGTCTTTAACCGTACGGATGTTGACCGAGGCATTGAGTGCATCACGAATTTGTGCTTGCAAACGTTCGCGGGCCGCACGTTCGTTACCACCAAAGGTGACGTAATAGAGCTTAGGATCAGCAATGCGCCACTTGACGAACGAATCAATCAGCAAGTTTTTCTTTTCAGACGTTTGAATCCGCTCTGCGTCTTGCGCATCAATCGTTAATAAACGACGATCAAGCGTTAGGACGTTTTGAAAAGGTGGCGGCAACTTGAAGTACAAACCGGGTTCGGACACCACTTTTTTAACTTCGCCCAATGCAAATACGATCGCGTAATCGCGCTCGCGCACAATAAAAACGGACGATGACAAAGCGATGAAGCCAATAATCAAGGCAATCAACAGGGGAAATAATCTTTTCATGATTTGTCCTCTGCTTAGCGACTGCCGCGATCGCGCGTCAGTGAGTTAGATGGACCGGACGCCGCAGGGCGTAGGGGCGTTGTTGCAGCGGGTGCTGTCAGCGGAGGAATCACAGGCATGGTCGTTGACATTGCCGAGCCCGCGGCTGCGCGCGAGGGATCTTGCGCAGTTTGTTGAATGATTTTATCGAGCGGCAGATACAGCATGTTATTTGAACCCTTGGTGTCAATCAGCACCTTGCTCGCATTTGCAAACATTTGCTGCATGGTTTCAAGATACATGCGTTCGCGAATGACCTGGGGCGCTTTATCGTATTCGGCTAAGACGCTACCAAAACGCGCAGCATCACCCGTTGCGGTACCCACGACGCGTGCTCGGTAGCCCTCGGCTTGCTCAAGCATGCGAGAAGCTTGCCCGGCCGCCATCGGCACAACCTGATTGCTGTAGGCTTGACCTTCATTTTTTTGCCGATCCAAGTCTTGTCCGGCTTTGACAGCATCGTCAAAAGCAGCCTGCACTTGCTCGGGCGGTTGTACGTTTTGGATCGCGATGCTACTGACCTGAATACCGGTTTTGTAACGGTCGAGAATTTGCTGCATCAGCTTTTGTACATCGACCGCAATCGCTGCACGTTCTTCGTACAACACTTTATCCATCGGCCTTTTACCAACGACTTCGCGCATCGCGGCCTGTGCTGTTTGACGCACAGACTCGTCTGGATCTTTGGTTTTAAAGATGTAATCAGGTGCGCCATCGGCACGCAGGCGATATTGCACAACAAACTGCACGTCGACGATGTTTTCATCTTCGGTCAACATCAAGGCTTCAGGCAACACGCGATTGCGAGCATTGCCCCGAAAGCCAACTTCAAAGGTGCGTAACTGCGAAATATTGACCATCTCGTGGGCTTGAATCGGCCCAGGGATACGCCATTGAAAACCAGCTTGCGCAGTGCTTTTGTATTTACCGAACTGCGTCAAGACCGCAACCTGACCTTCTTGAACGATAAAAAACCCACTGCCCAACCACAAGGCAATTGCACCAGCCACAATGATGCCCAAGCCAATTTTTGATTGGCGCGGCGTGGGACCACCCATGCCAGGCGAAGGGTTGGGGCGCGAACCGCCACCGTTACCGCGGCCAAACAAAGCGCCCAAGCGATTGCTAACATCTCGCCACACTTGATCAAGATCAGGTGGGCCATTGCCTTGTGGCGGACGCTTTGGCGGCTCTGAGCCGTTACCGCCTTGTCCACGACCCCAACCGGGATCATTGAGATTGAATATTTTAGAGAGAAGTCGCATTGTTTTCCAGATTTAAAGCAAACTGACTGATTGCACTACGTAAACCATCTAAGCCCACGCGCTGCTGGGCACTTAAAAACACCCTGCAAATCGTACCATGCGGGTCGGATTCGACACGCGGTTCGAGCCCCGCCAGATCGATCTTGTTGTAGACCATGACACGCGGTATGTCAGCCGCACCGATATCCACTAAAACCTTATCCACCTCAGCAATTTGTTCATCGCGCTGGGGGCTGGCCGCATCAACCACATGCAGCAACAGATCGGCCTGAATAGCCTCTTCGAGTGTTGCCCTAAATGCAGCGATCAGTGTAAGCGGTAAGTCACGAATAAAACCCACAGTATCTGAAAGGGTAATTTGCCCTGCACCTTCAATCCACACACGACGTGTCGTGGTGTCTAGGGTGGCGAACAGTTGATCGGCTGCAAACGCGCCGGCTCGGGTCATCGCATTAAAGAGCGTTGATTTGCCGGCGTTGGTATACCCCACCAAAGAAACCGACAGAGTACCGCCACGCACCCTAGAGCGACGCTGCGTCGTGCGCTGGCGCTGCACCCGTTCAAGACGCTCGCGTAACAAACGCACTTTTGCGCCGATCATGCGGCGATCCATTTCAAGTTGAGACTCGCCAGGGCCACGCATGCCAATACCACCACGCTGGCGCTCGAGGTGGGACCACATGCGCGTCAGACGTGTCGAAAGGTGTTGCAACTGCGCTAGCTCAACTTGCAACTTACCTTCATGACTTTTTGCGCGTAAGGCAAAAATATCTAAAATCAAGGCAACACGGTCGACTACGCGTAGATTGAACTGACGCTCGAGATTGCGCTGCTGGGCGGGCGATAGCGGCTGATCAAATAAAACGACTTCAGCCTCGAGCTCTTGTGCAAGCAAAACACCTTCTTGCACCTTACCTGAACCAATAAAGTAGGCCGCATCAGGGCGTTGCCGACGCGCAACCATTGTTGCGACCACCTGCGCGCCCGCGCCTTTTGCCAGCATATCAAATTCTTGTGCATGCGCCAGATAGTCTGGGGCACCCAAATCAACACTAATGATTAGCGCACGCATGGGTTACCTACACAAGACATGCAAGCATGCCTGGTGTGCCGAAAAAGATGAAGGGTAAAGAAGCCCGAAATATCGCGAACCGGTTATTCAGCAGCGACGTCTGTGCCGACTTCGACAGAACCATCAGTGGCAGGCAGTGTGACCGCACGAGCAGGCACCACCGTTGAAATGGCGTGTTTGTAAACCATTTGAGTCACGGTATTACGCAGTAAAACCACGTACTGATCAAAGGATTCAACTTGTCCTTGGAGTTTGATCCCGTTTACCAAGTAGATCGAAACAGGGATGTGTTCTTTACGCAAAGCGTTCAGAAATGGGTCTTGCAGGGTTTGTCCTTTATTGCTCATTGGCAGGCTCCGTATAGTGCGGTGAAACGAATTGGGCTTTTGCAAAAATTTGCATGTTTTCCAATCCAAGGACATCACTCTACAGGGATTTACCGCGCTTAGCTAGGGCAATGCCCGTATCAAGCGCAAGGACAAAACATTTTGTTACGAATTATCAAACGGAGTAGAAATAATTCACGCGTTGAGCAACCAGAATGAAAGACAAATCGTAAGCAATTTAATAAACATTGCAGAAATGGCCCGCAACGCTTGAGTGCGTTGAGAGCAAAACAATTCGTTACCAATATAACAATGGTGACAGCCAGCGTATGCCACTGAGGTACGCACTACGGCAAAGGCCTTGCGACTTTACTTTATCGCAGTCAGCACTTCGCGACACGCCGTTAACAACTGCGCGCACTGCGCGTCGGTTCCGACCGTGATGCGTAAAAAATCGGCGATGCGCGGCTTATTAAAGTGTCTGACAATAATGTTTTTTGCGCGCAAGCCTGCGGCCAAATCAGCCCCTTTGTAATCGGGGTGTCGCGCAAAGACAAAGTTGGCGGCTGAGGGCAAGACTTCAAAACCTAAGCTTTGCAAGCCAACGGTCAGCGCGTCTCGGCTATGAAGCACCGCATTTCGAGTGGTTTCAAAATACTCTTCATCTTCAATAGCCGCTGTGGCACCCGCTAAAGCGAGATTATCAAGCGGATACGAATTAAAACTGTTTTTTACCCGGTCTAAGCCCTGTATCAACTCTGGCTGCCCAAGGGCATACCCTACACGCAACCCCGCAAGCGAGTGCGACTTTGACAGCGTCCGCACGACCAACAGATTCGGATATTTTTCAATCAACGTTGCCGCTGTTTGTGCACCAAAATCTACGTAGGCTTCGTCTACCACCACCACAATATTGGGGTTGGCCGCAATGATCCGCTCGACATCGGCAAGGGGGCTGGCGCACCCAGTTGGTGCATTCGGATTTGGGAAAATGATCCCACCGGCACGGGCAACGACTGAAGAACTTGCGCCGGCACCCAAGGCACGATTCGCTGAACCAAGGACCGCCTCGGCACCCAGAGCAGGCAAATAGTCGTTCACGCAAATCTTGAACTGATCATCAAGCGCAATTGCACGAAAATCAATTTGATACAAACCGCAGTAAACGGGATAAAAGCTATAGGTAATATCCGGAAACCATACCGGCGCATCTTGTTTGAGCAAGGCGTGAAACGCGTGGCCCAGTACTTCATCTGATCCATTACCCACAAACACGTGCTCTGGCGTCAAATCAAACCGCTTTGCAATCGCCTGACGCAACACCAAGGCAGTTGGATCGGGGTAAAGGCGCAAGCTGTCATTTGTGTGAGCCGCAATGGCCGCTAACACCTTAGGCGATGGGCCATAAGGGTGCTCGTTCGTGTTGAGCTTCACAAGATTTTGAATGCGCGGCTGCTCACCCGGCACATAGGGGTCAAGGGTAGAGACCAGTTTGTTCCAGAAACGACTCATGGGGCTTAGTTGTTATCAGCGTAAGGATTAAATGAAGACTTGAATTCAATGCGCAAAGGCGTACCGGCAAGCTCAAACGCGTCGCGAAACCGACCTTCAAGGTAGCGACGATACGAATCAGAAATCGCATCAAGCGCATTGCCGTGCACAATAATCAGGGGCGGATTTTGCCCACCTTGGTGGGCGTAACGCATTTTGGGCCTGAAGATACCCTTGCGTGGCGGAGGTTGCTGCTCGACCGCCGCTTGTAACTCGCGGGTGAGACGGGGCGTCGAGAGCTTGGTAAAGGCCGCAGCATGCGCCAGATTCACCGACTTGAGTACCGCGTTGACACCCTGCCCGCGTAGCGCCGAAATCGTGTGCTGTCGTGCAAAAGATAAAAAACGCAGCTTACGATCAAATTCGCGTTGAATACGCTCGCGTTGTTCACTATCCAGACCATCCCATTTATTGATGGCCACCACCAGCGCACGACCCGTCTCAAGAATAAAACCCGCGATGTGGGCATCTTGGTCAGAGACCTCGTGCTGGGCATCAATCATCAGCAAGACCACGTTACTCGCTTCGATGGCCTGCAGTGTTTTAATCACCGAGAATTTTTCAATCGCCTCAAACACTTTGCCACGCTTGCGCAAACCCGCCGTGTCAATCAGTGTGTATTTTTTTCCACCCCGGTCAAACTCAATCTCAATCGCATCGCGCGTGGTGCCCGGCATATCAAACGCAATCACGCGCTCTTCGCCTAGCAAGGTATTGATCAGGGTTGACTTACCCACGTTGGGTCGACCAACGATCGCAAGTTTAATGCGGTGATCAATGACTTCAACAGGTTCAAAGAAATCACTTTTAAGCTCTTCGGCGCTTGGTTCGGCATCATCAGCGTCGTACTCTTCAACGACAGGCTCTTGTCCAAGACCCTGTAGCGCGTACTCGATCAAATCGGCAATACCATCACCGTGGGCAGCCGAGATCGCATAGGGCTGACCCAGGCCAAGCTCATGAAATTCAGCAATTGCGCTGCCATGCGCCATCCCTTCGGCTTTGTTCACGCACAATACTGCACGTTGACCCAGCTTGCGCAGCAAGCGGCCAATATCATGATCGTGCGCGTTTAAGCCGGCACGCGCATCCACCAAAAAGATCACCACATCAGCCTCGGCAATCGCCTGCTTAGTTTGGCGTGCCATCTGGTGCAAGATGCCGGTTTTAGCAACAGGTTCAAAACCACCCGTATCGACCACAATAAAGGGTTTATCCCCCACACGGCCTTCGCCGTAATGGCGGTCGCGCGTCAAACCCGAGAAATCAGCGACCAACGCCGCACGCGAGCGCGTGAGACGATTAAAGAGCGTTGATTTACCAACGTTTGGCCGTCCAACCAGGGCGACGACAGGTTTAAGTGACACGAATTAGTTCAACCCAATTAAAACAAGCAGGCCATCGCCTGACTGCACAAGAACACCTTGTGGGGTCGCAACGAGCGGCGCCTGAATAGCGCCCCCCCCAACGAGGATACGGGCCAGCAGCTGACCATCAGCCGGTGCCAAGAAATGCACGAAACCTTCAAAATCGCCGACAGCAATCGCACCCGGTAACGGAGCAGGACTTGTCACCTTGCGATTACGTAAGGCATCTTGGCGCCAAGCTAGCCCGCCATTTTTCAACCCAAAAGCAGAGATCGCATCGTGCTCGTTGGGCACATAGACCTGTGCCGCATCGATCGTTAATCCCACTGAGCTTGAAAAATCTTTGCTCCAGACGGTACGTCCGCCCGCAGCGATATCAAAGCAGACCACGCGCCCCTGAAACGCCACGGCACACAGTAACGAACCCGATAAGGCGGGCAAACCCACGACATCGTTGACGCGCTCAAGATCCGTCGAGCCTTTCGACAAGGCCACCGTGCCTTCCCACTGCACATCACCCGACACGGCGTTAATTGCAATGAGTTTTCCGCCGGGGATCGCACTGATCACCAGCCCTTCAAGTAACAGCATGCGGGCTGGTGCACGAAGTGCGAGTGCTGGCCCCGGCCGCTGCACGCTCCAGATGCGCTCGCCCGTTTCGGCATTGAAGGCCTGGACGCGATAATCACCACTGCGCACCACCACCACGCCTGCACCAACAATCGGCGGCACAGTGACTTCGCTAGACGCTTTCGAGCGCCATTTGATCTGCCCACTATCGTCCAGGGCAACCACCGTACCGTCTGAGGTCACAACCGCTGTCGTTTTACCGTCACTACCGACGCCGGCCGATAGTTTTTTGTCAACCTTCGCGACCCAGACAGGGGTCCCCGAAGCCAGGTCAAACTTACCTAGCGAGCCATCCGCGGCTGCCGCGTACACCACTGAACCCACTACCTGAGGAACAAAACCAATACCCGATCCCTTGCCGACTTGCGACTTCCAGGCAATGCGCGCCGAGAGACCCGGCTTGTATTCAGTCAACGGCGTAGGGTTATAGCGACCATCATCACCCGTAAATAGCGCACACCCTGATAGGGCTAAAAGAACGGCAGACAGCCAGACCAGACGTAGCGATTTAGCGTTAAACAATACAGACATCGTTAGGCTCCGAGAGCATCAAGTTTAAGTTTGACGACTGGGGTTAAGGGATTGGCCGCACCGAGCGCCTCAATGGCTTGGGTCCAGGCTTCGCGAGCAGCGCTCCCCTTGCCTTGGGCTGACAAAATATCGCCTCTGCGATCTGCATACAACCCAACAAAGGGCGCTGGCGGATCGGTCAGTTGTAGTAAGGCCGCGTCGAAATCTTTTTGCTCAAGCAAAATACCGGCCAGACGCAGCTTGGCGACGGGCAGAAGCGTTGCGTTTTTGGTTTGTGCCAGCCATTCGAGTTGCGTGCGCGCAGCCTGCAAATCGTTGCGCGAGGCTAACGCCGAGGCCGCCACTAACGCACCACGTGCCGCATAATCGGTTGCGCCAAACTCTGAGCGCAGTGTTTGCATCGCAGCGTTGATCCGCGCAATCGATTCGTCACCCTGCTGGCGGCCGGCCTCTTCAAGCGCCTCAAAATAGCCGCGCGCCTGCGTCGACTGGCTGGTTTCATACCATTGCCAACCCCGCCCACCGCCTACCACAGCCGCGGCAACTACCAACACACTCAAGACAGCAGTACCATATTTAGCCCACCACGCACGCAGTTGGTCGAGTTGTTCTTGTTCGTCGAGATCGTATGCCATGCTTAATTAACCTTGTCTTTCAAAAATGCCACTAAATCATCAAGCGGAACAGTAAGCTGTGCCGTGTCAGGGGTTTGATCCGCAGCCCGCAACATCTTGACCGAAGCCACGCCTGCCGCCAACTCGTCACCCCCAAGAATAACCGCAATCGCCGCGGCACTCGCATCTGCCCGTTTGAACTGAGATTTAAAGCTGGCCGCGCCCGCATGCACAATCACCGAGAGACCAACGTCGCGCAGCGACTCGGCCAACAGTGCCGCACGGCGTTGCGCCTCGTCACCCTGGTGCACGATATAGACCTCGCACTCTGGCGCAGCGACTTCGGGTTGATATTGCCCCCACAGGTCAAGCAGGCGCTCCATCCCGATCGCAAAACCCACTGCCGGCGCCCCTTTGCCGCCCAACAGTTCAATCAGGCCGTCATAGCGTCCGCCGCCGCACACCGTAGCCTGCGCCCCGAGCTTATCCGTCACCCACTCAAAAACAGTTAAGTTGTAGTAATCAAGCCCACGCACCATCCGGGGATTTAAGCGATACGGCACCCCAGCATCCGTCAACCGGGCACACACCCCCTCAAAGTGGGCGCGCGACGTTTCACCTAAAAAATCAAAAAGTTTTGGTGCTGCGTCAGCCATCGCCTGCATGGCTGGGTTTTTTGTGTCTAGCACGCGCAAAGGATTCGTATACATCCGCCGCAAACCGTCTTCATCCAAAATCTCTTTATGCTGCTCAAGATGCTCGATGAGTGCGGCACGATGCGCAGCACGCTCGTCACCCTGCCCTAAAGAATTAATTTCTAGCTGCACGTCAGTAATGCCAAGCAATTTCCAGAGTCGCGCCACCATCACAATCAATTCAGCGTCAATATCTGGGCCCGCTAAACCCAGAGCCTCGACGTCAATTTGATGAAACTGGCGGTAACGACCGCGCTGCGGGCGTTCGTGACGAAACACAGGCCCCATGGCGTACACACGCTGAGGCCGATCGTATAAAAGGTTGTGCTCGATTGCCGCACGCACCATCCCAGCGGTGAACTCGGGGCGCATGGTCAACGACTCGCCATTGAGCGAATCGGTAAAGGTGTACATCTCTTTTTCAACAATATCGGTGACTTCGCCAATACCGCGCGTAAATAGACGGGTGTGTTCAAGAATCGGCGCACGCATATTACGATAGCCATAGGCCTGCAGCCACTCGCGCACCAGAGCTTCAAGCTGCTCCCAGCGTGCTGAGGCACCGGGCAAGGCGTCATTCATACCGCGGATCGCGGTCACTTTTGAAAAAGCTTGGGTCATGTCTTAACTTTAAATGGCACGCGTGCCGTAGCGACGCGAGACGTACTCTTGAACAATCGTTTGAAACTCTTCGGCAATATGATCGCCCTTCAGGGTGACCGTGCGCTGCCCATCGACAAACACCGGTGCCGCGGACACCTCGCCCGTACCGGGTAAGCTGATACCCAAGTCGGCATGTCGGCTTTCGCCAGGCCCATTCACCACGCACCCCATCACGGCAACGTTCATTGATTCAACACCGGGGTATTTATTTTTCCAGAGCGGCATTTGCTCGCGCAGGTAAGTCTGAATGCGATCGGCTAACTCTTGAAACACCGTGCTGCTGGTACGGCCGCAGCCGGGGCACGCGATCACCATCGGCGTAAAAGCACGCAGGCCCATCGTCTGCAAAATCTCTTGCGCAACGACAACCTCACGGGTGCGGTCGCCGCCGGGCTCTGGCGTCAGCGAAATTCGAATCGTGTCGCCGATACCTTCTTGCAAGAGCACGCTTAGCGCGGCTGTTGAAGCAACAATGCCTTTGCTACCCATGCCGGCTTCAGTCAACCCCAAATGCAGGGGATAATCGCAACGCGCCGCCAAATCACGATAGACGGCGATCAAATCCTGTACGTGACTGACCTTACACGAAAGAATGATGGCGTTCGGGTTTAAGCCAAGTTCTTCGGCGCGTTGAGCATTGCTAATCGCCGATACCACCAACGCATCACGCATGACCGCCTGCGCGCCAAGCGGTGAAGCTAACTTGCTGTTGTCGTCCATCATGCGGGCAAGTAGCTCATGATCAAGGCTACCCCAATTGACACCAATCCGCACCGGTTTATTGTGGCGACACGCGACCTCAATCATTTGCGCAAAATTGTCATCGCGCCGTTTGCCGCCCCCCATATTGCCAGGGTTGATACGATATTTGGACAACGCTTGCGCGCATTCGGGAAACTGCGTCAGCAGTTTGTGCCCGTTGTAATGAAAATCACCCGCCAAGGGTACTGATATACCCATGCGATCAAGATGTTCGCGAATCGCGGCAACTTCACGAGCGGCTTCGGGGGTATTGACCGTGATACGCACAACCTCAGACCCGGCCAGCGCCAGCTCTTTGACTTGAATCGCTGTTGCCACCGCATCGGCGGTATCCGTGTTTGTCATCGACTGCACGAGCACAGGCGACTGCCCGCCGATCGACACGACTTTACCTCCCCACTCGATGGGTACAAGCCGCGTACGGTGACGGGCAAGCGCGCCCACTGACACGCCAGTCGACTGAGGCACAGAGTTGATCTCAGCCTGAGCGGTAGGCGCAGAGTTGATCTCAGTCGATTTTGCGCGCGCAGACTCGGTCATTTTGTCCAGGCCCCAAGCCACGCCGGCAACCAAGCTGGGGGCACCAAGCCTTGCCAGATCGCCACACCGCCCGCCGCCAACGCCAAAATCAAGATCATGACAAACCAAACGACCGAGCCGCCTTGTCTGTGTTCAATTTGATGCGCACCTAACGTTCGGGTAGACGTGTGGTTGGCGATGCCGCCCTGCACGCTTCCGATATAGGGCTCGAGCATCGCCTCGAGCGGCTTTGGATCAATTTCTAATAGTTTGGCGTAATTTTTGATCAGGCTTTTTAACGGCAGCCCGCGAGGCAGGCTATCAAACCGCTCGGATTCAAGCGCATCAATCAGCTTGGCCGGATACTTGAGTCGCAGTTCAACATCGTGCAGCGACAGCCCTTTTGACACCCGCAAGCTACGTAAAGAACCGGTCGAAATAATCAATTCATTTTGCATCGGCGCAGATTCTTCACGCAAAGGGTTTTTCAAGTCGACATCGGTCATGCTCGAACCTCTTTTATCGGAATCGATCGTTTCAAAGCCATTTTTTCGCTTAAACGCGTACGGTCTTGGACTTCGCCTGCTAATTGCCCACAGGCCGCATCAATATCATCGCCGCGCGTTTTACGCACCGTGGTGACAATACCGGCATCGCTCAGTATTTGAGAGAACGTCTTGATCCGCGCCGCAGCTGAACGCTTGAGCCCAGAGCCGGGAAAGGGATTGAACGGGATCAGGTTCAGTTTGCAGTGCACGCGGAGAACAAGTTCAATGAGTTCGCGCGCATGCTGGTCAGAATCGTTGACGCCATCGAGCATCACGTACTCGAACGTAATGAAATCGCGGGGCGCAAACTCAAGATAACGCTCGCAGGCGGCGAGCAACTCAGCGAGCGGATATTTTTTATTTAGGGGTACCAACTGATCGCGCAGCGCATCATTAGGCGCATGCAACGACACCGCAAGCGCCACCGGACAATCTTGCGACAGGCGATCCATCATTGGCACTACGCCCGAGGTCGAGATTGTGACCCGACGCCGCGACAAACCATAGGCATTATCATCGAGCATTAAACGTACCGCAGTCACCACAGGGTCGTAATTGAGCAAGGGCTCGCCCATGCCCATCATGACCACATTGCTGATCACGCGCGTATCAGCGATGTTATCGCCTGGCGACAACCGTGACGAATCGATATCTTTTAAGAGCTCGTGCCGCGCCCACCACAACTGCCCAATGATCTCAGCAGCGGTTAGATTACGGTTAAATCCTTGGTGACCGGTTGAGCAGAAACGACAACCCACATTACATCCAGCCTGACTAGATATGCAAAGCGTACCGCGGTCGTCTTCAGGGATAAACACGGATTCAATGGCATTGCCCTGACCCACATCAAACAGCCACTTACGCGTGCCGTCACTTGAGCGCTGCTGTGTGAGCACTGCCGGCGCCTGCACCACGC
>Ga0114968_10001074_pt1 | contig 20716 bp, 16 predicted proteins | sample M_130807_EF_Meta_FD_87020 | JGI IMG/M metagenome (GOLD analysis project Ga0114968, IMG submission 87020) | Freshwater microbial communities from Lake Montjoie, Canada to study carbon cycling - M_130807_EF_MetaG | ecosystem: Environmental > Aquatic > Freshwater > Lake | place: Lake Montjoie...
AAGCTTTTTCAATACCATGACCACTGGTCCACAAACTCAAAGCACGTAAGCCTGGTGTGTCGATGAGCCATCCGCCACTGGGTATTTCTACAAGATCTGCAGCAACTGTGGTGTGCCGCCCGCGTTGGTCGCCTTCACGCACTTCGCCCACATTTTGCACTCGTGCGCCCACAAGTGCGTTGACCAAGGTTGACTTGCCTACTCCACTTGCACCTAAAAGCACAATGGTTTCGTTGTTGCTTGTGTATTGATGAAGAACTGCCAGCGTTTCTTGTTGGCGAGAGCTCAACCCGTGCACATCGACATCGGGAGCAACCTCTCGCACCACTTCAGTGAGATTCGCGATTGTTTCTGCATCTACTGCATCTGATTTTGTGAGAAGAACAACAGGAGTTGCCCCACTGTCGAAAGCCAAGATGAGCTCGCGTTCAAGTCGGCGTGGATTCACACCCGACGGTGCTGCATGTAACAAAAATACGGTGTCGAGATTCGCGGCAACAACATGCGACGTTGCACGTGCGCCTTCAAATGATGCTCGGCGAATGATGGCCGACTTGCGCGCTAAGACTTCGCTGACGCGTTCCTCATATGTGTCGATGGTCACATAGTCACCCACCGCAACTTCTGCACCAATGTTTCGCACGCGCATTTCGCCACCATCGTGCGCCAAAAGTGTGCTCCACCCTCGGTCGAGGCGTTTCACGCGCCAGGCATGTGCGTTTTCTTCGTGCATTACTGCAAACGCTAATGCCTAATCCCATAACCTGTGACTAGTTCTTCTTCGAAAGGCCCCTCATGTTGAGTTCCCTTGCCCGGTTTTGCGTGCGCCGTCGCCGCGTTGTTGTTTTCGGAATGTGGATACCCCTCTTTTTCTTAGTCGCTGTTGTCTCTGGTGCAATGAAGGGCAACTTCCGTACCGACATTGTATTGCCCAATAGCGAGTCGCGTGAAGTTCAAGAACTTCTCGAAAAGGCAAACCCCAACAAAGCCGGCTTCTCAGCAACAGTGGTCTTCAAAAGCGACGAGGGTCTGAACACACCAGGCCTCAAAGACGCCATGACATCGTTTCTCGCTCAAGTGGAAACTATTGAGGGCGTCGACACCATGAGCCCATACGACAACCCGCAACAGGTTAGCCAGTCAGGAAAAATTGCTTTTGCTCGCTTAGACATCAGCAATAGAAGCCAAGAGGAAGGTATTACCTTCGCCGACGAGGTGCAAGAAATGGGCGACGCCACTCTCACCAAAGTCAGCGGAGCTCAGGTGGAATATGGTGGAGAAATTTTCGTCAAGTTCACCATGCCCGAAAGTGAAGCGCTCGGCATTCTTGCCGCCATCGTAATTCTTGTTCTCGCTTTTGGCTCAGTACTCGCCATGGGCTTACCTATTGGTACAGCGCTTCTTGGTTTAGGTATTGCCGTCAGCACCGTCACCATTTTGAGTCACGCAACATTGATGCCCGAATTCACCACATCAATGGTGGCAATGGTGGGTCTTGGCGTCGGTATTGACTACGCGTTATTCATTGTTACGCGATACCGCGAAGGTTTACAGGCAGGAATGTCTGTAGAGGAAGCTGTAGTCGATGCAGTTGATACAAGCGGCAGAGCAGTTCTTTTTGCTGGTGTCACCGTGATGATTTCACTACTCGGTTTGTACATCATGGGTCTCTCCTTTGTCCGAGGTCTCGCTACAGGAGCAGCTATTGGCGTTCTTGTAATGATGCTCGCATCCGTTACTTTGCTCCCTGCACTTCTTGGCATGGTGAAACATCGCATTGATGTAACCACACGCGCCGCTATTGCTGCACTCACGGTGGCAGTGCTCTCAGCACTCGCTGCAATTATTTTCCACTCACTGCCAGTTTTCTTACTCGGTCTTGTTGGTGCAGCAGTAATTACTGCGCTGAGTTTTGTATTTCGTTCGCTTCGTCAACCCATTCCGGTGCGTGTTACGAAAGCTCGCGAGCTCACCTTTTGGTTCCGTTGGAGTCGTTTCGTTCAGCGTCGCCCGTGGACTGCACTCATTTCCTCGTCAAGCGTTTTGGTACTTCTTTCCATTCCTCTCTTCAGCATTCGTCTTGGCTTTGGTGACACGGGCAACCAACCAGAAAAAACAACGGCGCGTCAGGCATATGACCTTCTCGCCGAAGGGTTTGGCCCCGGTGTGAACGGACCACTTTTCGTCACCGTTCAAGGTGACACCGCAGCTTCACCAGAAAAACTGTTGGCCTTTGCCGGCACTCTCGCGCAAGCAAACAACGTTGCCTTTGCAACGCCTAGCCCGCTTAGTGCAGCTGGTCCAACAACAGAAATCGACGGCCAACCCCTCGCTTTGGTTGTGGTCTACCCGAAGAGTTCGCCGCAAGAAAAGGAAACAACTCAACTCGTGCACACACTGCGTGACGAAGTGATTCCGGCCACAGGTGTCACTGCCAAAGTGGGCGGGTTTACCGCCGCCAGTGTTGACTTTGCCGACTACATCGGCGGTCGTTTGCCCTATCTCATTGGTGCAGTTCTCATTTTGTCATTCCTCTTATTAATGGCTGTTTTCCGCAGCCTCCTCGTTCCCCTTAAAGCTGTCATCATGAACCTCTTGTCCATCGGTGCGGCATACGGCCTCATTGTGGCTGTCTTCCAATGGGGCTGGGGCAAAGACCTCATTGGGGTCGATAAAGCAGGCCCCGTCGAGACGTGGGCGCCCATGATGCTTTTCGCCATTGTCTTTGGATTATCAATGGATTACGAGGTGTTTTTACTCTCACGTATAAAAGAGGAATACGACCGCACTGGCGATAACGCTTCAGCCGTTGCCGACGGCCTCGCCGCCACCGCCCGAGTCATTACGGCAGCTGCACTCATCATGGTGTGCGTCTTTGCGGCCTTCGTTTTGGGTGATGACCGCCAGCTGAAACTCTTCGGTTTGGGCATGGCTTTTGCCGTCTTCATCGACGCCACCATTGTGCGCATGGTTTTGGTGCCCGCCACCATGGAACTCCTCGGGTCGCGTAACTGGTGGATTCCGAAATGGCTCGACCGTATCCTGCCCAAGATTGACGTCGAGGGTCATCATCACGATTCTGAAAGCCATGCCGTATAAGGGTTTTATCCCTATGGCTTGACAAAGCCCTCTGAAATGACCTAGCAGATAAAGACCATATGGGAAAACCACTCGTCATCGTCGAATCGCCTGCCAAGGCCAAAACCATCTCTCAGTTCCTCGGAAGCGAGTACATCGTTCGGGCTTCTGTGGGCCATATTGCCGACCTCCCCAGCAAGGGGATGGCGGTCGATGTAGACAACCATTTCAAGGCCGCCTACGAACTCACCGAACGCGGCAGGCAGATTGTAAAAGACCTGAAGGCCGACCTGAAGAACGCCACCGTTGTGTATCTCGCAACCGACGAAGACCGCGAGGGAGAGGCCATCTCTGCCCACCTCGAGGAATATCTGAAGCCCAAGGTGGAGTGCCATCGCATGGTGTTTCACGAAATCACCCGTTCGGCCATTGAGCACGCTGTTGCCCACCCCCGCAAGATCGACCGCCACTTGGTCGATGCCGCAGAAACCCGCCGCGTACTCGACCGTTTATATGGGTATGAACTCTCGCCCGTTTTGTGGCGACGTGTGAACCGGGGTCTCTCAGCTGGCCGCGTGCAAAGCCCGGCATTGCGCCTCATTGTGGAACGTGAACGCGAACGTATTGCGTTCAACTCTGCTGCGTATTTCGACATCGACGCGCTTGCCGATACCGCACCTCAATTCACTGCCCGACTCATTGCACTCAACTCATTGCGCATTGCAACCGGCAAAGACTTCGACAGCAATGGTGTAGCGAAAAGCGATGTTGTTGTTGTCAATGAAAAACAAGGTCAAGAACTTCTTGCAGGCCTCACCGGCAAGTCACTCACCGTCACCAGCGTGGAAGATAAGCCGTATCGCTCATCACCTAAAGCACCGTTTATGACCAGCACCTTGCAACAAGAAGCAGGCCGCAAGTTGCGTCTCTCGGGTCGCCAAGTAATGAGCATTGCTCAAAGCTTGTATGAAAACGGATACATCACTTACATGCGTACCGACTCTGTCACTTTGAGCGCCGATGCAATGGGTGAAGTACGCGACACCATTCGCAGCACATATGGCAATGAAGCACTTTCGTCGTCACCACGCATTTTCAATTCGAAAATTAAAAACGCACAAGAAGCACACGAAGCCATTCGCCCTACCTTGCCTATGCGTGCTCCAGAAAAAGTAGAAAGCAGCTTCAAGTCGAAACAAGAAGCCGCGCTCTACCGTCTCATTTGGCAGCGCACACTTGCATCGCAAATGGCCGACGCAACAGGCGTCACCGTGAGCGTGCGTTTGGAAGTAACAGCATCCGACGCGGCCTCGTCGCGTTGCGAGTTTTCTGCGAGTGGCACCACCATTAACTTCAAGGGCTATCGCATGGCCTATGAAGATCTTCCCGATGAAGATGCTGCCGACGACGACAAGGCCGATGCAAAAAATGATGAATCGGTTTTGCTGCCGGCGATGAAAGCTGGGCAATCCATCTCCGTTGCGCAATACACCAGCAATGCACATGCAACCTCACCACCAGCGCGCTATACCGAAGCATCGCTTGTAAAGAAACTTGAAGAACTCGGCATTGGTCGCCCGTCAACATGGGCCTCCATCATTTCCACCATGGTCGACCGCGGCGACTACCTGCGCAAAAAAGGAACAGCGCTTGTTCCTACCTGGACCGCATTCTCCGTCATTCGATTGTTGGAAGATCACTTCGGCACACTTGTTGACTACGGCTTCACCGCTTCGGTGGAAGAAGACCTCGACGCCATTGCTCGCGGCGAACAAGGCCGCGAAGCGTGGTTGCAACACTTCTACTTTGGCGCTCTCGACCACAACGGCAACGAAGTAGCCAACGACCTTGGCCTCAAGCGCATCGTTGCCAACAACCTCGACGAAATTGATGCGGCTGCAATTAACACCTTTATGTTGGGCAAAAATCCGGCCGACGGTGAAGACGTCTATGTGAAGCCAGGAAAATTTGGCCCCTACGTACGCAGCCTGGAAAACACTGCTGGCGTTCCCGACACCATGACCCCGGAAGATCTCACGTTGGAAGTTGCCTTGCAGCTTCTTGCCGCACCTAAAGGCGACGAGCCCATCGGCCACAAAGATGGATTTCCCGTCTTTGCCAAAACTGGTCGCTACGGCGCGTACGTGCAATGGGGAACTCCCGACAACTTGCCACCTGGTTTAGAAAAACCAAAAATGGTGTCTTTGTTTGCCACCATGAATGTTGAACGTCTCAGCATGAAAGATGCAGAGGACCTGCTCTCACTCCCGCGAACAGTGGGCCATGACCCAGCGGACGGCGAAATCATCACCGCCCAAAACGGTCGTTTCGGCCCCTACATATCAAAAGGTAAAGACAGCCGTACTTTGCAAAATGAAGAGCAAATTCTCTCCGTCAACTTGGAAGAAGCTCTCGCACTATTGGCAACACCTCGAGTATTTGGTCGCGGGCGCGCTGCGCCGAAACCGCCACTAAAGGAATTCGGCAACGACCCCGTCAGCGGTAAACCTGTTGTTGCAAAAGAAGGTCGCTTTGGCGAATACGTCACCGATGGTGAAACCAATGCCGGCTTAAAGCGTGGCGACATTTTGCAAGACATGAACCCCGAGCGGGCATATGAACTCTTGCAACTGCGCCGCGAATATATAGAGGAAAACGGTGGCGCGCCGAAGAAGCGTGGAGCAAAGAAAGTTGCGGCGAAGAAAGCACCTGCCAAGAAAGCGGCTGCGAAAAAAGTGTCAGCCAAAAAGGCTGCAGCTAAAAAAGCAACCGTGAAAAAATCCGCTGCAAAAAAACCTGCAAAGAGCACCGACGATTCATGACCACTCGCGGCACCTACATTGCCTTTGAAGGGCTCGAAGGTTGCGGCAAGAGCACGCACGTCACTCGCCTTGCGGAAAAGATCAATGCTGTTGCCACTCGTGAACCAGGTGGCACACGTATTGGTGCATTGCTGCGTGGCATTTTGGCCGACCCAGAAAATACCGATCTCAACTCACGCACTGAACTCCTACTCATGACCGCCGACCGTGCCCAACACATGAGCGAACTCATTGAGCCCACCCTCCAACGTGGTCAACACGTGGTGAGCGATCGCAGTGTGTACTCCACGCTCGCCTACCAGGGTTACGGTCGTGGTCTCGACGTAGACACATTGCTCAGTATCAACACATGGGCACTCAACAACGTGCTCCCCGACATTGTGGTGTGGATTCAAATTTCCACCGAAGAAGCCAACACGCGCTTGGCCAAACGCGACCTCGACCGCTTTGAGCGTGAAGGGGCCGACTTCTTCGCCCGCATCGGCGCAGGTTTTGCTGAACTCGCCGCAAAAGACCCCGCGCGTTGGATACTCATCGATGGCCTCGAACCAAAAGACGTTGTGGAAGAAAAAATATTTGCCGCGGTAGTGGCACATCCATCCTTTACATTGCACTCATGAGCAATGCCTTGGTGAGTTCAATGTGGGACGCCGTCATTGGCCAGCCCCACGCCGTTGAACTTCTCCAACGCCTCACCGAGCACCCTGTTCATGGTTTTCTCCTCGTTGGACCCGAAGGCTGTGGCAAAGATGAAGCCGCTCGCGCGTTTGCCACCACCCTGCTCACCGGTGCAGCCGACCCCACGTCACGTGAAGGTCGCCTCATTGCACAACAAGGTTTTGCCGACGTGCACGAAATTTGGCGTGAGGGTGCATCTATCTCTGCCGAGATGGCACAAGACATTGTTGAGTCTGCATCGCGCAGCCCCATTGAGTCATCGCACAAAATCATCATCTTGCATGAAGTGCATCTCATGGCCGAAGCAGCTGTAGTTCGCTTGCTCAAAACATTTGAAGAGCCCACTGCACATGTTGTTTTCATTCTTCTTGCCGACTCACTTGTGCCAAGCCTCGTCACCGTTGCTTCTCGCTGTGTTGTTGTTCAATTCGGCGAAGTGAGCCCCGACATCATTGAGGCTCAACTCATTTCCGAAGGCGTTGCACAAGCCACAGCGCAATCTGCATCGCATGGAGCAGCAGGCAGCATTGAACGCGCACGACTTCTTGCACAAGACGGTGCATACGCAGCACGCCGCTTAGCATTCAGCAGCGTTCCCACTTCGCTTGATGGTTCTGGTTCAGTTGCTCTTGCACTTGTCGACGACATTGTGCAACGTATTGAAGCAGCAACGGTTCCACTCGAAGAACAACACAAACTTGAGATTGAGGAACTTGAAAAGCGTGTGAAAGCAACTGGCGAACGTGGCAGTGGTCGTAAAACTCTCCTCGAAGCCCACAAGCGCCAACTACGTCGTTTCCGCAGCGACGAACTGCGCAGTGGGCTCGCCGTACTTGCTGGCGTATACCGCGATGCAATGTCGCATGCCCACAACGCACACAAAACTCACGACTACGCCGAAGCAGTTGCACACATCCACACCGCAATGCACAACCTTGGGCTGAACGCCAACGAAACCCTTCTCTTACAATCGCTTTTCCTGCGTCTCCCCATTGTGCGAGGCGCAGAACTTTCGTAGTTTTTTAACTGACATCTCTTTGGTATCTTCTGAATTACTGTGAACATTCACAATGCAATTAAAACTGCTCGTCAACAATCGGGCCTCACCGTGAGCGAGCTTGCACGACTGGCCAACACTTCCCACTCTGCACTTGCCGCATATGAATCGGGAAGCAAGGTTCCTAAAATTGAAACCTTTGAGCGCATAGTTAGTGCGGCTGGTTTTGCCATTGATATTCATCTAGAAAAGCGGATGCGTCATCACAGCAGTTCGACAGGCACTAAGGGTGAAGAGTTAGAGCAGGTACTCGAACTAGCCCAGCAGTTTCCCGTAAGACCAAGTAAGAATCTCAATGCCCCCATCTTTGGACGAACTCCCTGAATTTCTTGGGGAAGACGACCCGCGAATCATGCGCCTTCGCCTCTTGACGATAAAGTGAAGTCCTTGCCCAGGTAGCTCAGTCGGTAGAGCAACGCACTCGTAATGCGTAGGTCGTGAGTTCGATTCTCATCTTGGGCTCCATTGTTTGTAAGGGTTCAATGGTTTTAGTAGGTACCGGCGCATTTGCGCTCGTGCTTGCAACAGGCTGGTTCATGTTCATGATTCAAGAAACACCGCACTATTGGACCCACATGTTTCCCGGCCTCGCAATTATTGTGCTGTGGCCTCGCCAAGAATCAGTTTCTTAGTCTTCCTCACGCATATCAATATACAAGGTTGAGAAAAATGCGATCAAGGTGGCCAACCCTGCAATAGTTCTCACCGAACCAGACAACGTGAGATAAACCACAATAAAACCAACCAATGTAAAGCTATTTTGCATAATGCTTAAGATCAGTTTTTTTGAAAAATTCTTCTTATCCACTACTCGTCTCCCATTCATGTATTTATATTTTGAAATTCTACGTATGCGATTGCTTTCCGTTTTAAATGCTTCGGCAAGCTCTGCGCTACCTCCGCTCACTGGGGCACCGCCACTCATCGGCATTGCACCTCTCACTGCCGGAGCACCACCACCCATCGGCGGCGGCACAGCTGCAGCAATTGAAGCAACAGCTACGGTACTTACTACCGAAACTGCAACAACCGTACGACGATCTCCCACATCAATTTTTGAGTTCAATGGCACATATTCGTCGAACTGGCCTTCAAATATGTTCAACTCGTCTTCAAATGCACCTCGGACGTCGTTGTCTGCATCTTGAACTGCATCAACAATTTCCGCACCTTCCGCATCGGTCAAGCCGTCTAAATCAATTGCCGCAAAGATCTCAACTGCTTGGTCGCCATTGATGCTTTCCAATACTCTTTCCGATTGCGCCAAACTCTCGGCTTCGGTATCAGATAGTTCGTTCTCCAAGATCGCATCGACCGCGGAGGAAACCTGCTCTTCTGAAATGGTGTCTGCATCTAACACATCCACAAAGTCAGCGAATTGGCTTTCTGACAAAGGCTCATCGAGAACCGATTCCAAGACGCTAGAGAATTGCTCATCAGAAAGTGGCTCCTCAAAAACAACGTCAAGTGCGGCAACGAAGCTCTCATCGGTCAAGTTGTCAGCAAACACGTTGGCTGCCACTGCAGCAAATTGTTCATCAGATAGGTCTTGTTTTAAAAGTGAGCCGACGAGTGCAGCCATTTCTTCAGGTGTGTCGGCTGCTTCCACCAAGTCGGTGACCGCATCGCCCAAATCTGCAACAGTGACCGGTTCGTCGAAAATATCTGAAACAGCTTCATCGGCCGCTGCCTGTACCTCGGGAGAAATTTTGAGAGGCGCATCTTTGCCCGGCTCTGTTATCCCTTGTGCACCGGGTATTGCCGAGCCCTTAATGCGTACTGCTTCAGTGGTAGTGGTGATACCTTCATTCTGCATTGGGCTCAAAACAGTTGTTGTTGGCCCTGTGCTCGGTGCAGTAGTTGCGACCGACTTTTTTCCTTGTGCCACTACTGGAGCAGGAATGGTCTCGGCAACTGTTGTGTCTGGTACCGCAACTGTTGTTGTCGTTGCAGGTATTGTTGTGGTTGGCGCGACGGTTGTGGTTGTTGATGAGGTCGTGGTGGTAGTCACAACCGTTGAACCAGTTCGTGTTGCGCTTCGCGTGGTGTACCCAGCTCGCGATGCGGTAACAGTCACCGTGGCACTTCCATTTGCTGGAAGCCCGGTCACAGTGACAACTCCATTTGTCAGGCTGACCGAGCCCCCTGATGTAGTCGCGGCAAAAGAGAAAATGGAGGAGAAGTTGCCGACGGCATAAGAAATGACATTCGAATAGTTTGTGATGTCGACTGTGAAACCATCACTAGTGGGTGTTGGGTCAGAAAGTTCCGGCGCAACTCCAGTGAGATAATCGGCAATGGGGCCTCTAACTGCTGACAATGCCGCCGCACTCACTCCGGCTGTGTTGCTAGCAATGACTGAAAGCCTGACGTAACGGCCAACATCTGATGCAGCTAATTCATAAGTAGACGCTGTAGCACCTAAAATATCTGAATATGTTCCCCCACTTGTTGCAGAACTCTTCCACTGATAACTGTACGAAGTGGGCGAATTAGTCCATGAGCCGTTTGTTGAAGTCAACGAGATACCAGCACGGTTTGTGCCAGCCACCACAGGTACCGACGAGTTCACTGGCGGGAAAACGCCGCCAATGGTGAGCGACTTTGTCAGTTGGTCTTGGTCGTTTAACAACGAGCCAGTAGTAGTTGCTGTGAGGTTGCAGCTTCCCGCGGTCACTAAGGTGATGATGCCGGTTGAGGCATCGATGGTGCACACCGATGTGGTGAGCGACGCGTATGTGATACCTAGTGAGACTGTATCAGTTGCTGGGGTGACTACAGAAGCAGTTGCGCCATTCGCGCGATCGAGTGACGACGATGCGTAAGTCCACCCAGAAATACTGTTTATTGTCTGACTGCTTGGCCGTTCATATGCACCCAAGTCACACGAAGTACCTTGCGGCCTACTGAAGCCATGTTGGTCATTTCCTGAACAACCCGACCAGAAATCGAGTGCGACGCTTCCACTCAAAAGTGGAATTGTCTTGTTTGCATAACCTCGGTACGACAAATCACCTAACTTCAAGTCTGCGTAGCTAACAATTGCTGAATCAGTGGCGGGAGTTGCTGGGTAGTTGCTGGTAACACTTCCACATGAATTATCGGTTACGAGGTTCCCCTTGCTTCCTGACAATGCAACGCTACTTTGGCAAGCTTTGATCATGCTGCTACTGCTTTGCGCAACAATGCTCTTGTTGACTGTGACACCTCCATAAAGAACCGTCGTTCCCGATGGCCCAGTGTTATCTACGAAAGTTGAGTTATTGATTGTTGCACTTGCAAAGTTTGCAATTACTGCAGCAGCACTACGGCTAGTAATTTTATTTTTATAGAATGTCGAGCTATTAATCGTCAGTCCAAATCCAAATAACGTGGCAACTGCACCACCGTCGAACACCGCAGTATTAGATTCGAATGTTGAATTATTTATTGTTGCAGGCACAGTTTGGTAATCACCAATGAGTCGTGCAACAGCTCCCCCAATGAATCCGGCATAATTATTTTTAAAATAAGAGTCGTTGATGTTTACGCGTGATTCGCTTTCTACGTATATTGCTCCGCCACACCTGCTTCCATCTGTGCAACTACCTAATGACCCAACAATGGCTGTCGCACTACCATTAATAAAGCCGAGACTATTTACGTTGACAGTAATTTCCGAACCGGCATTAGGTGTCAAGTTATTGTCTTGAATAATCATGATCTGGGTGGTACCTAACCCATCAAGTGTTGACAAACTTGCGCCATCGCCTTCAATGGTGAGTGACTTTGTTACTTCAAGACGAGTGCTCACTGAATACGTTCCTACACAAATACGCACAGTGTTGCCACTTGATGCAGCATCAATCGCAGATTGGATTGTTGTCCCTGTCGCACCAACAAAATCTGGTGAAGCACAACTGGTGCCATCTCCCACCGAACCTGAAGCAGCAACGTAGAAGGTTCCTCCCGCTGCGTGCGCCCGTTCAGGCTGGCTGGTGGCCACTGGAATAAGACTGAACACCAACACTGCCAAAAGCATGAAGCCTGCGCTCGTGGCGCCAATTTTACGAAACAGATTGAGGCGCAATTTCATCATGGCCTCATGATAACTCCAGCAGTTTGAGACTGTTAGTCAGCAGTCAAAGTGTGTTCATTTTGTAAAGAGCTCGAAAAATTACGTAACCTGCACACCATGGCAGCGAAAAAGACCCCGGCGAAGGCGGCTGCCGTCAAAACGGCTCCGGCAAAGCGCCGTTCGCCTATTACCCGTGCCGAAGGTGAGCGTCGCCTCATAGAGGCCGCTACTCAACTCACCAAGGACCGGCCCATTTCAGAAGTAGGTGTTCGCGAAATTGCCAAACTCGCCGACGTTAATGCCGGTTTTGTTCACACATGGTTCGGCTCAAAAAATGATTTGCTTGTTGCCGTCGTCAAACAGCAAATCGCCGAAATCGCTGAGTTGGCACTTCGGGCAAAACCCGGAACTGCGGCGTTGAGTTTTGAAGACCCCAAACTGATTTGCGTTATTCGACTGCTGCTTTGGCTCCACTTAGAGGGTGTCGAAGTAGAGCACTTGTTCTACAACAAAATCATCCTCGACATTCTCACCAAGCGTTTCATTGAAATTGAAAATATTGACCCGAAGATTGCACGAGAGGCCGCAACAATCGCCATTTCAATTGGTCTTGCGGTGGGAACATTTGCTTCCATGCTTGAAATGACCGGGGTGTCAGAAGTTCAGCCAGTCAGAGATCTCTGGCGTCATATCTTGTCGCTACTTGCGAAATATCCACCCGAATGAAATTCAAGATCGCTTCCTCGTAAGATCATTCTGTGGCTATTAAACACGCTTCTGGTTTATCTACCCGAGATGAAATTCTGCGTCTGACAGTCGAGGCCATTGATTGCGCGGGCGAAGGTGGCGTTCATGTTAGCGAAATCGCTAAAGCCTCAAATGTTGCCGTTACTTCCATTTACCATTTTTTTGATAGTCGTGAAGGTCTCATTGAGGCAGCACAAGCATCACGGTTTGCGCGTGAGTTCACCATTAATGCCAATGCATTTTCAGATGAAGTCAATAAATGCGCAACTCAAGAAGAGTTCCGCGCATTATTGAGGCAATCACTCCCATCTTTCTTTGGGCCCGATGGCTCACGCCGCCGTGCCGATCGCGTGAATGTCTTGGGTTCTACTTATAACCGACCCTCTTTAACTGCAGCGGTGAGCGATCGTATTGTTGAGGCCACTATTGAACTCTCCAGGCCATTACACATCGCGCAAAGCAATGGATGGATTCGCCAAGACCTCAACATTGAGAATTTGGCAGCTTGGTATATCGCTACCATTACCTCTTACGCAATAGTTGAACTCACACCTGCAACGCGAGAGTTTGATTGGGTCGATACTTTTGTTGAAGCAGCAGACTTCCTGCTCTTCGGCGAAAAATAGACACCTTTCATATGCCTACACTTTCTCTATGAAAGTCCCACTCACGATTGTCGATCATCTACGCCGTGCAGAGCTTGTGTACGGAAACCGCACAGCAATTACCGATGAACCCGATCAGCCAGCTGCTTCTTGGGGTTCGCTGACATACAAGCAAGTAGCGGAACGTGCTCGTGCGCAGGCCGCGGGTCTCGATGCATTAGGCGTTCCGCAAGGTGCCCGCGTGGCGATGGTGAGCCATAACTCTGCACGCCTGTACACCTCGTTTTTTGGTGTGAGTGGTTTTGGGCGCGTGCTTGTACCTGTGAACTTTCGCCTAGTGGCCGAAGAAGTGCAGTACATCGTTGAGCACAGCGGCGCAGATGTTCTGATTGTCGACCCAGAACTCGACAACTCCTTGAAGTCGGTGACCACCAAGCACCGGTTTGTGATTGGTGAAGAGTCAGAAAGCATTCTCTATAAATATGGTGTTGAGCCGAAGCCCTGGATTCCCGACGAAGATGCCACCGCAACGGTGAACTACACCAGTGGCACCACCGCTCGCCCAAAGGGAGTGCAGCTCACGCATCGCAACTTGTGGGTAAATGCGGCAACATTTGGTTGGCAGCTTGGTGTGAACGATCGCGATATTTACTTGCACACACTTCCACAGTTTCACTGCAATGGTTGGGGCATGGTCTATGCGGTAACGGCAATGGGTGGCGAGCACGTTATTTTGCGCAAGGTAGATGGCGCAGAAATTTTGCGACGCGTCGACCAGTACGGCATCACTATGTTGTGTAGCGCACCTGCCGTAGCAAACATGATTCTTGATGCAGCAGCTACATGGCCCGGAGAAATTCCTGGGCGTGGACGCGTACGTATTGTTGTTGCCGGCGCTCCACCACCAACGCGCACTATTGAACGTATTGAAACAGAACTTGGTTGGGAGTTTGTACAAATTTACGGGCTCACAGAAACTGCTCCGTTACTGACCATGAACCGCGGACGCAGTGAATGGGATGTGCTCTCACCGCACGAACGCGCAGTTAACCTCGGCGCGGCTGGTGCTCCTGCATTAGGTGTAGAGCTACGACTTGACGACGAAGGCGAGATACTCGCACGCAGCAGCATCATTATGGCGGGCTATTGGGAACAACCCGAAGAAACCAGCAAAGCAATTGTTGACGGATGGTTCCATACAGGTGATGGCGGCACGGTGAGCGACGGCAACTACATCACTATTTCCGATCGCAAGAAAGACGTCATCATTTCCGGCGGTGAAAATGTCAGCTCCATCGAGGTAGAAGACGCCGTGTTCTCGCACCCGGAAGTAGCTGAAGTAGCGGTAATTGGTGTGCCCGATGAAAAATGGGGTGAACTGGTCATGGCTCTCGTTGTGAAGGCACCCGACTCATCACTCACCGAAGATGCGCTCATTGCCTACGTAAAAACCAAACTCGCTGGGTACAAATGCCCCAAGCGTGTGGAGTTCCGCGCAGAACTTGCCCGCACTGCCACAGGGAAATTGCAGAAGTTCAAACTGCGCGAACCCTATTGGTCAAATCTTCAACGCAAAGTGAATTGAAACCGCAGTATCTTTGCCATATGAGCATCTCAGTCATTCAATGGGGAACCGGAAATGTTGGCCAAGCCGCTTTGCAGTCGGTTCTTGAACATGCCAACTACAAACTTGTTGGATGTTACGTTTCATCCCCAAGCAAAGTAGGTGTTGATGCCGCCGACTTTGTTGGCCTTCCTGCTTGTGGCATCAAAGCAACAAGTGACATCAATGAAATTTTGAAATTGAAAGCCGATGTCGTTTTGCACATGCCGCTTTCTGCTGCTCAAGTGAATGAGGACCCCGCAAAAGACACTAAAGATATTTGTGCATTGCTGCGAAGCGGAAAAAATGTAATTACAACTGTTGGCTACGTGTATCCAAAGGCTTACGGCGCCGATGTCCTACGTGAATTAGAAGAGGCATGTGCCTTTGGAGGTGTCTCACTTCATGGCACTGGTGTGAACCCTGGCTTTATGGCAGAACTTGTACCACTCATTTTCACATCACATTCTCAAAGCATTAAATCCATCTTGGTACGTGAACATTCTAATTTTTCTTTCTATGCGTCACCTCAAATTATTTTTGATGTCATGGGGTTTTCTCTCACCCCCGAGGCATATGAAGAACACACCGCTCGCTATCGCAAATGGCTCAGTGGACTTTTTGAAGAGAGTGTCTTAATGATGGCCGATGGTTTAGGTCTAGAACTTGATGAACTCACAGTCGAGTCAGAAATTGAACTAGCAACTGAAGATATTTCTATTGCCGCTGGCCTCGTTCCTCAAGGAACTGTTGCCGCCCAGCGTTGGGAGTGGTGTGGTGTTGCTTACGGACGAGATGTCATTCGCCTAGAGGCCATATACAAGGTGCACAAAAGCGTTGCGCCACAATGGCAAAGCCCTGCCTGGGTATGCACCATTGAGGGAACCCCGCGGATGCACTTTGAAGCCGATAAATGGACCACCAATGGTTTGGTGGGCACGGCAATGCGTGCTTTCCATGCAATTCCTGCAGTTGTGCATGCCCCTGCAGGAGTGCGCACATTCCTAGATCTTCCACTTGTAGCTGGAGCGAATGTAGTTCAACAATAAGTTGGTATTCTTTCCTAATGCATGACATTGTGATTCGCGGGGGAACAATCGTTGATGGCACCGGGGCTGACGCCTACATTGCCGATATAGCAATTAATGCTGGGGTCATCACCCACATTGCTCCGAGTATTTCCGAAGACGCCAAGCAAGTCATTAATGCTGCGGGCCACATTGTGACTCCAGGTTGGGTCGACGTGCACACGCACTACGACGGTCAAGTGACTTGGGATGAAGATCTTGAACCATCGGCAACAAATGGTGTCACCACTTTGGTCATGGGCAACTGTGGTGTGGGTTTTGCTCCAGTACGCCCTGGTTCAGAAGCACCGCTCATTGACATCATGGAAGGTGTTGAAGATATTCCGGGTAGTGCACTTGTTGAAGGCATGCCATGGGGAGCATGGGAATCATTCCCTGAATACTTAGATTTTCTTGATACGCGCAAGTTCAGCATTGACGTTGGAACACAAATTGCACACGGAGCATTGCGCTTTTATGTAATGGGTGAACGCGGTACCGATAACGAAGATGCAACACCAGCAGAAATTGCTGAGATGGCACAACTCACTAAAGAGGCAATGGAAGCCGGAGCACTGGGCTTTTCTACTTCGCGCACTATTGGTCATCGCTCACTTTCGGGTTCGCCTGTGCCAGGAACTTTTGCCGCAGAAGAAGAACTTGTTGCTATTGCTAATGCAATGGGTAAAGGCGTGTTCGAAGCAATTCCCGCCGGCACCGTTGGTGCACTTGAAGCTCTTGGTGGCGAAAAAGCAAAGCCAGTTGAAGAAGTCATGATGCTTGCCGATGTTTCGCGTAAGAGTGGGCGACCCATTACTTTCACCACAGTACAAATTGCTGAAGATATTGATCATTGGCGCGATGTGCTCAATGCGGTGTCTGCTGAAAATGCAAATGGCGCACAACTGCGACCACAGGTAGCACCGCGTGCGGTAACGGTCATGACCAGCTTGGGTACGTATCACATGTTCATGCGCAAAGGCGCTTACTTGCGTGAAGTTGCACACTTGCCATTGCCCGAGCGCGTGAAAGCAATGCGCGACCCAGCAATGAAAGAAGCCATCATCAACGACCGCAGCGTGCCGTCGGAAAATGCTGGATCCATGCAGGCCGTTGTCGGCCTATATGCGCGCGCATTGAACGCCACTTTCTCATTGACATTCCCCATTAATTACGAGCCACTGCGCGAAGAGTCGGTAGTAGGTCGTGCAAAGGTGCTCGGCGTTTCTCCAGAGTCACTCATGTACGACTTGTTGTTAGAAAACGAAGGAACTGCTTTCTACGCAATTTTTGGCTCAAACTTTGCGAAGGGCGACCTCAACGCAAGTCGTGAAATGTTGTTGCACCCCGACACCATCACAGGGCTTTCCGATGCAGGTGCTCACGTGAGTTTCATATGCGACTGCTCCATGCCCACCTTCCACCTCACGCACTGGGTGCGCGACCGTAGCCGTGGTGAGCGTTTGCCACTCGAGTCAACGGTGCGCAAACTCACGAAGAACAATGCCGATCTTTACGGTCTCAACGATCGCGGTTCGTTGGAAGTGGGCAAGCGTGCCGACGTCAATGTCATCAACCTCGACAAGCTCACTATTCAAGCTCCGTTTGTTCGTAAAGACCTGCCCGCTGGTGGTTCGCGCATTTTGCAGCCATCAACAGGCTATGCAGCAACATTGGTGAATGGTGTTGTTACTCGTTTGAACGATGCCGACACAGGTGCTCGCCCTGGTCGACTCGTGCGGAGTTAACAACTACGACATCAACGTCAGGCCACCGTCAACAACAAAAATTTGTCCTGTTGCATATTTGGTGCGTAACAATCCAAGTGTTGCCTCGGTGCAATCATCTGGTGTTCCCGACCTCTTTAACGGAGCAGACTTTGCAACATTGGTATGCATGGCATCCCAGTCGGCAGTCCAGGGAGTTTCAATGAGGCCAGGTGCAACGGCATTAATGCGAACTGGCCAGCAACTCTTCGCCATCAACTTTGTCATTTGATTCAACGCTGCCTTGGTCATGGAATACGCCATCGAACTTCCCACCTGACGCACACCAGCAATTGAAGTGATGTTGACAATGTTGCCGTCTTCGCTCTGCTTCAAATAAGGAATGGCTGCCTTACTGAGATACCACGTTCCATAAACATTCACCTCAAATGTTTTCAAAAAGATCTCGTCGGTGAGTGCTTCAAGATCGTGGTGTGGAACGGGCGTAGTCCAGCCAGCGTTGTTGACCAAAATATCTAACTTGCCAAATGCCTTGATTGTTTGATCAAGCAAGTTCAGCGCTTCGTCTTTTTTCGAAATATCAGCACGAATATAAATGGAGCCATTCGGCAGCGACTTCGCCACAGCCTCCCCTGCCTCAACAGATGAAGATGAATTCACCACAACGGTTGCGCCAAGTTCGGCTAAACGCCGAGCAATGGACTCACCAATTCCGCTTGATGAACCAGTAACAATTACGACTTTTCCTTGGAATTCCGACATGGTGAAACATTACAGTGAAGAGATGGAACTTCAGATTCGCAACCAGCCCGCCTTTTCCACCGCCCGCGCCACCCTGCAACCCAATGAGCAAATGCGCCTAGAGTCGGGAGCCATGATTGCCATGTCGCACGACATGGTGGTGGAAGGAAAAATGGAGGGTGGTTTTTTGAAATCCCTCAAACGCTCTGCCCTCGGCGGAGAGTCCTTTTTCCAAACCACTGCAACAGCAGGGCCAAATGGCGGATTCGTCGACGTTGCTATGGGCCTTCCTGGTGACTCGGTTATTTTGCAATCCACAGCAGCAGCACCATGGATTTTGTCGCAGTCATCGTGGATCGCTTCTTCGATGGGTCTCACACTTGATACCAAATGGGGTGGAATGAAGTCTCTCTTTGGTGGTGAAGGTGCATTCCTTGTTCATGTGAGTGGCGACGGCATTTTGCTTGCAGGTGCATATGGAGCAATTGAAGTTGTCACTCTTGCTGCCGGTGAAAAAATTGTGATTGACAGTGGACACATGGTTGCAGTACAAGCTTCGGTCACCATGTCACTCCATAAAGCAGCCACTGGTTGGATGAACAGCATCACTTCTGGCGAAGGTTTGGTGTTTCATTTTGAAGGGCCAGGTGAGGTGTACACCCAAACGCGTAACCCCAATTGGTTTAGCCGTTTCGCTTCGGCATCACACTCACACGGAACTCGCTAGCAATGCCTGTACACCAAGTAGGGCATACCAGCACTCTTGTCATAGACGACAAACGCGACAACCGCATGCTCGGTGTTGATGTTTGGTACCCCGCTGATGCAACCCCAGAAAATGATCAGACGCACTACGAGTTGCTACCTGGTGTTTCCTTACCTTCAGCAACTGCATTTGAAAATGCTCCTGTTGCTTCAGGGAAGTTCCCTTTGCTGGTGTGGTCGCACGGTCGCACCGGCCTGCGCTTCAACTACAGCCAACTCTGTGAAGCCATCGCTGCTTTTGGATTCGTAGTCGTGTCAAGCGATCATCCGGGCGACACGCTCACCGATTGGATGACAGGGCAAAACGTTGACGACGAAACAAATGATAAACAGCGCCTGGGTGATGTCAGTTTTATTGCTGACTGCGCACTAGGAACACGTGGTGAACTCATGGTTGGTCTTTCCAACATCGTTGACGAGAACAACATGTTCATTGGCGGGCACAGTTATGGTGGCCTCACTGCGCTCATCGCAACAACTGGAATCCACGGCATGCCTGCAGAGAAACGGTTCAAGGCAGCCATTGGTGCTCAGGCATATACGCGCATTCTCCCCGCCGAACTCATTGCATCTGTTCCCGTGCCTGTTCTCTTGCTTGTTGGCCTCGGCGACATCACCACCCCACCAGCAACCGACGCCGAGCCTGCGTGGGAAATTCTGAGGAAGAGTGCGCTGCCCCATCGCCGCCTCAACTTGCCCTATGGCGGGCACCAAGCATGTAGCGACTTCTCCTTATATATGGAGCTCGCACCAGGCATCGAGGGCGTGCCCCAACTTGTCCTCGACTACTTGCAGTCCATTGCGGCCGAATCCCCCACGGGTTTTGAAACCACGTGGCGTGCCACGCTGTCTGAGCAAATTGAGGAAATGAAGGTTTTTCTCTCTGCTCACGTGTAGTTCGACTGTTCTGCAGCCCCCAAAAATCTTCTAGGGTTACCTCATGTCACGCATCTCCAAACTCACCGTTGACCAGTTAGATCCCGACCTTCGCCGCATGTCACGTGCCGACGACAAGACACCACTTGAACTTGGGCTCACTCGTATTTTTGGGCATTGCCCTGAAATGGCAAAAGGTCTTTCAGCATTTGCAGGTTCGTTGAAAGTGAACCGCACGTTGCCAGAGCGCCTCGTTGAACTCGTTCGTTTGCGCATTGCATTCCATAACCAATGCCGCAGCTGCATGGCCATTCGTTATACCGACGCATTGAAAGATGGCATCACTGAAGACTTGGTGTGCTCACTCGAAAAGCCAATGGAGGCAGACGGCCTCACCGATGCAGAAAAAATTGCTATTCGCTACGGTGAACTTTTTGCGACTAACCATCTCGCTATTGACGATGCTTTCTACGACAAGTTGCGTGAACACTTCACCGAGCCACAAATTGTGGAACTCGGTTTGAATGTTGCAATGTGTGTTGGTGTTGGTCGACTCTCTGCAACATGGGACATGGTGGAAGAACTCCCCGAACGCTTCCGTGCCGATGGTGAAGTCACACCATGGGGTGCCGACGCAGTCATTATGCGTTAATACGTCACATCGTCTTCGTAACTGAGTAAAGATGGGGTATGGCTACTTCATCCAGTGGTGTTCTCACTAGCGCCCAAAAACGTATTGCTCTCGTTGCTCACGACAACATGAAGCCACAAATGTTGGAATGGTCAATGCACCATCGTGCGGAATTGAGCAACCACATCCTGGTAGGTACCGGAACCACCGGACGTATTATTCATGAACACACTGGGCTCAACATTGAACGTCTGCGCAGTGG
>Ga0114968_10001075_pt1 | contig 20710 bp, 16 predicted proteins | sample M_130807_EF_Meta_FD_87020 | JGI IMG/M metagenome (GOLD analysis project Ga0114968, IMG submission 87020) | Freshwater microbial communities from Lake Montjoie, Canada to study carbon cycling - M_130807_EF_MetaG | ecosystem: Environmental > Aquatic > Freshwater > Lake | place: Lake Montjoie...
GGACAGGCCTATGCCGCCAAAAAGCTCGGCGAGGAGGCGGTCGAGACCGTCATTGCCGCCGTTGAAAAGGATCGCCGCGCTTTGACCCTCGAAGCCGCCGATCTTGTCTATCATCTTTTGGTCGTGCTTCGCATCGGCGGCGTATCGGTGCAGGATGTGATGGGGGAGTTGCAGCGGCGGACGGCCCAGACGGGTCTGGCTGAAAAAGCATCGCGTCCCAAAGAATGACATTTGGTAAAAAGTGATCCTTGGTACAAGAGCGAGCGTTGTTGCCAACCATTCAATCACGCATGACCGGATGATCCGGTCCGGAGACGAGCATGGACAGCCAACTGTCTGAGAGCGATTTATCCGCCTATCGCGTGTTTGCGCGTGATGAATGGGCGGCATTGCGTGCCGATACGCCTCTGACCCTGACGGTCGAGGATCTCGTGAAGTTGCAATCGGTCAATGATCCGATTTCGATCGAGGAGGTTGTGGCGATCTATCTGCCTTTGTCGCGCCTGCTGTCTCTCTATGTTGCGGCCACCCAAGGCCTGTTCAAGGCGACCCAGCGCTTTCTGATGGCTGCAGACGGCAAGGTGCCCTATGTGATCGGGCTTGCGGGTTCGGTGTCGGCGGGCAAATCCACCACCGCCCGCGTGTTGCGGGCCTTGCTGTCGCGCTGGCCCAATACGCCCAAGGTGGAACTGATTACCACCGACGGTTTTCTCCACCCCAATAAAATTCTGGAATCGCAGGGGCTGATGGAGCGCAAGGGCTTTCCCGAAAGCTATGACGGGACGGCTTTGGTGCGCTTTTTGTCGGATATCAAGGCGGGCAAAAGCCATGCCGAAGCGCCGGTCTATTCGCATCTGGTCTATGATGTGGTGCCCAACGAGACGATTTCGGTCGACCGGCCCGATATTCTGATTGTCGAGGGGCTGAATGTGCTGCTGCCGGGCCGCAGCGGCAAGGGCGATGCGGGAATTCCCGTAGTGTCCGATTTCTTTGATTTCTCGATCTATCTGCATGCCGAGGAAGAACAGCTCGAACGCTGGTATATCGAACGCTTTATGCGCTTGCGGCAGACGGCGTTCCGCGATCCTCGCTCCTATTTCAAAAAATATGCGGAATTGACCGATGAAGAGGCCGAAGCCACGGCCCACAGCATCTGGTCGCGCATCAATCTGCCGAATTTGCACGAGAATATTCTGCCGACGCGCCCGCGCGCCGGATTGATCCTGACCAAAGGCGCCAGCCACCGCATCGAGCAGGTGGCTTTGCGCAAGCTCTGATTGTCCCTGCTCTGATATTTAGTGACCCAACAGCCCTTCGGCTGTGGCCAGATCGCGCAGGTTCTGGTCGGGACGCGCACCGATATGGCTGATGATCTCGCTGGCGGCCAGTGCCCCCAGACGCGCGCAATCGATCGGTGCGCGGCCTTGCGAGAGGCCAAACAGGAAGCCCGCGGCATAAAGATCACCCGCCCCCGTGGTATCGACCACCCGTTCGACCGGCACGGCAGGGCAGGATTGCACGCCCGATTCCTCGACGACCAGCGCCCCCTGTTCGGAACAGGTAACAACCGCCAGCAGACCCTTGCGGCGCAAAGCGGCCACCGCAGTGTCGAGATCGGCGGTGGTATAGAGGCTGCGCAATTCATGCATATTGGCAAACAGGATATCGACGGTGCCGCCATTGATCAGGTCGAGAAATTCATCGCGATAACGGTCGACGCAAAAACTGTCGGACAGGGTCAGCGCGACCTTGCGTCCGGCCTGATGGGCAATCTCGGCGGCTTTGATGAAGGCCTGTTTGGCGGCAGGCGGATCCCACAAATAGCCTTCGAGATAGGTGATCTGCGCGGCTTTGACGCAATCGGCATCGACGTCCTGCGGGCCGAGATCCTGACAGGTGCCGAGAAAAGTGTTCATCGTGCGCTCGCCGTCGGGCGTGATCAGGATCATGCATTTGGCGGTGGCTTTGCCTTCGGTGGCGGCCAGTGTCGGGAAATGCACACCGGCAGCGCGGATATCATGGGCAAAGGCCTCGCCCGCCGCATCATTACGCACCTTGCCGATAAAGGCCGCTTTGCCGCCGAACGAGGAGACGCCGACAATGGTATTGGCCGCAGAGCCGCCAGAAATCAGCGTGGCCGGACCCATATCGTGATAGAGCGCTTCGGAATCCGCTTCGCTGATCAGCTGCATCGAGCCTTTGGCCAGACCGCGCTTGATCAGAAAATCATCTTCGGTGCGGGCCAATACGTCGATAATGGCATTGCCAATACCAAGCACATCAAAACGGGCAGAGGTCATAACGGGTCCAATCTCGGCTTTACACGGTCTGGGGCATCGTTTCGCATTGCGTGGAACACAGGTCAAGTATGACGGCTCAAGCCCGTTCCGGCCCGCCGGTCTGGTCGAGCACCTGATGCAAAGCCGTGATGGCGGGTTCGTCGAGCTGGCCGATCCGCTTGGCCAGACGGTTGGCCAGTGCGGTGGCCTCGGGCGAAAGACCCGCGGTCTGGATCACAATGCGCGGATGTGACAGCTCGGCCAGCCGCATCAATTCCTCGGCATCGTCCCAGATCACGTTGAAATAGGCGATGACCCGCTGCACGAACACCCAGTTGGGCCTGCCGCGCCGTCCGTGTTCGAGCGCGGACAGGTAGGTCGGGCTGACGCCGATGTCTTCGGCCATGTCTTTGAGCAAGACGCCGCGCTCCTTGCGCATCGCGCGCAATTTGGCGCCGAACGGGGTCATACCTCGCCCTTGCGGCGGCGCAAACGCACATAGAGCGCGCCGGACCCGCCCTGATGCGGGGCCGCCTCCTCGAAACCCATCACGACAGACCGCAAATCGGGCATGCGCAGCCATTCCGGGACCGAGCGGCGCAAAATGCCTTTGGCATGGGGTTCGCCGTCCTGCAGGCGCGGGGTCGGGCTGGCACCTTTGCCGGTCACCACCAGAACCAGACGGGCATGATCGGCCTGAGCGCGGTGCAGGAACCGCCGCAACCGCTCATGCGCGTCATGCTGGCGAAAGCCGTGCAGATCAAGCACCGCGTCGATCTCGTATTGCCCGCGCGAGACCTGTTTGATCAGCTTGCGCTCGATGGTCGCCAAAGGCTTGGCCGCAACGGCGCGGACGGGCACCGCTGGCGCAACCGCCAGCTTGCTGGATGCCAGTTGCGCGAGCGCTTCGGCGGAGGCCTTGGGCGGAGATTTTTTGGGTTTGGCGGTTGGCGGTGTCACCACGGCCTGCGGCTCATCGGCGACAGGATCGGCCTTCAGCACCCGTTTGCCATGCAAGGGCACAATCGAACGGGTGACCTCACGCCACAGCGCAATCTCGTTGTGATGGAGAGGGCGGGGGCGAGGGGCCATCGGGATCGGACCAAAGTTAAACCGGCATGATCAGTGTTTGATCATGCATGGGTATCGGGTGTTCCCGCCGATTCCGTGGCGATCAGGTGCCAGTTCGGGTTCGGATTGCGGGCCTGACGGGCGAAGGTCCAGATGTCGATCACATCGACGATCTTGTCGGGCGCGCCTTCCACCACGGTTCCGGCGGAATCCTTGGTGGCCGAAATCAGTTTCGACGAGAATTTCACCGAAAGCTGGATCATGCCGTCACGCAGATGGGCATCGACCAGTTCTGCCGAGTCGAGTGACACGAAGGTGGTGGTCATTACTTCGCCGCGCTTTTCGCGCTCGGCAATGGCGGCCGAAAAGCCCTCGAACACATCATGGGACAGCAGGTTTTTGAGGCTGTCGCGATCGCCCTGTGCAAAGGCCAGGACGATCATCTCGTAGGCTGCACGTGCACCCGAGACGAAATCCTTGGGATGGAAGCCTTTTTCATAATCGGCAATCTCGTCCAGATGACCGGCCAGTGGCGAGCCTTCGGTGGCAAAGCCTTTCCAGCGGTCGGTTGCGAAGGGGTTTGAAGCGGGCGCGCCATTGTCGGTCCGCATTCCTGGCATCGGCACCACATTGTCATGGGATGCGTTCTGGTCGTTCTGGTCGGATTTCGGACGGAATTGCTCGCTGCGATCTTCCTCGTGTCCGGTCTTCATTCCCAAGACGGAATAGAGCCGCCAGCCGACAAAGGCCGCCATGATGATAAAAACCAGTGTCGAAAAATCAAAAGAACTGCTCATAATCCCAACCTATGCTCGTCGCCCGAGAAAACCACTCCATCCATATATAGGATAGGGCGGGTATAAACATCCAGTCATACACGAAGAATTGCGGCATAAAGCCGCCTTCAAACATAGCAGGAACCGTTTGGACAACAAGAACAACTTGTCCGCCCCGTCCCATCCGTGCTAGCCGGAAAGGTGGGATTGCGTATGAATGAAACCTTGATTGATTCTGTCACAAAGGAGCAGGCCAAATATGGCTAACAACGAACCAGAGGCTTTACCCTCGCTGAATGCTTTAGCCCAATATATCAAGGACTTGTCCTTTGAAAACCCCAATGCGCCCGCCTCTCTCGGCCCCCAGGCACAGGGCCCGAATATTTCGATTTCCGTCAATGTGAATGCCAAGGCGCTGTCGGAGACCGATTACGAGGTCGAGCTGGTGCTGGAAGGCAAAGCGGGTGACGCGCCCAATATCCTGTTCAATTTCGAACTGGTCTATGCCGGTATTTTCCGCCTGCAGAACGTGCCGCAGGATCATTCCGCTCCGGTGGTGATGATCGAATGTCCGCGGCTGCTGTTCCCCTTCGCCCGCCAGATTGTTGCCGATGCGGTGCGTAATGGCGGCTTCCCGCCTTTGTTCATCGACCCGATCGACTTTGCCGCTCTTTATCGCGAGCGGGTCAATGATCTGGCCGGCAAGGAAGTGGCCGGTCAGGCCTGAACCAAGCGATTTCGGAACATCACATGACACATGCCGGGACACAAGCCATCACCGTGCTTCCCGGCGTGATCCATTATCCCGGCTATTACGATGCCGATGCATGCCGCGCGCTGGTGGGTCAATTGCGCAAGATTGCCGAAGCCGCGCCGTTTTTTACCCCGACCATGCCCAAAACCGACAAGCCGTTTTCGGTCCGCATGACCAATTGTGGCAGTCTGGGCTGGGTGTCCGACCGGACGGGCTATCGCTACCAGCCCGATCATCCGGTCACAGGCCGGCCCTGGCCGCCGATGCCTTCGGAATTGACAGCGCTGTGGCAGGATGTGGCGGAGGGGGCTTTGCCGCCAGAGGCCTGTCTGGTCAATTATTACGAGCCGACTGCCCGTATGGGCCTGCATCAGGACCGTGACGAGCAGACCTTTGATGCGCCGGTCGTGTCGGTGTCGCTCGGCGATACCGCGCTGTTCCGGATCGGCGGCACCGACCGGCGTGATCCGACCCGCTCGTTCAGGCTGCAATCGGGAGATGTTCTGGTGTTCGGCGGTCCGGCGCGACTGGCCTTTCACGGCATCGACCGTCTCTATGCCGGAAGCTCGACCCTGCTCGACAAAGGCGGGCGGCTGAACCTGACGCTGCGGCGGGTGACGCCGAAGCCCTGATCAGCCTGCCCTTATGATGGGGTTATCAGGCGCTTTTCGGGCCGCCTTTGGCGACACCCACCAAAGCGGGACGCAACACGCGTTCGCCGATCACAAAACCCGGCTGCACGACTTGGGTGACCGTGCCCGCCGGCACCGTTGGGTCTTCTGCTTCGAACATCGCCTGATGCAGGTTCGGGTCAAACCGCTCGTTCAGAGGCTCGACCTTGCGGATGCCGTGGCGTTCCAGCGTCTTCAACAGATCACGCTCGGTCAATTCGATCCCGTCGAGCATCGGCCTGATGGTGGTATCAGCCTGATCGCGTGCTTCCTGTGTCATGCTTTCAAGCGCGCGGCGCAGATTGTCGGTGACATTGAGCATGTCGCGGGCAAAGCCGGTCGTCGCATAGGCGCGGGCATCGGCCACTTCCTTTTCGGTGCGGCGGCGCAGATTTTCCATCTCGGCCAGCGTGCGCAACAGCTTGTCCTTCAGCGCATCGACTTCGGCCTGCAAGGCTTTCTCGATGGTCTCGACGGCTTCGGGATGCACCTCGTTGACGGCGTCTGCGGTCTCCGCGGCGGCTGGCTGTGCTGTATGGGGATCGGTCATGGGGTCCGTTTCTCGGTTCAATCACGTCAATCAGATAGAAAAGCCGCACAATCACCCGTGCGTGCCCTGTCCACCCCCGATATCAGGATTGGACAGGTAAAAATCAAGATGCCGCAGGGCTCTTTTTGCTGTCAGAGGCCGGATTCAGGATGGCATGCAGGGTTGATTCAATGGTTTTGTTGCGGCTGGCATGCATGATTTTCGATCCGGTCAGATCGGTGACATAGAACACATCGACCACTTTTTCACCGAAGGTCGCAATATGGGCCGAGGCGATGTTGAGGTTGAGCCGCCCCAGAGCGGTGGTCAGCTCGTAGAGCAGGCCGGGACGATCCAGCCCCGACACTTCGACCACCGTATAGCGGTTGGACAGGGCATTATCGATCACCACTTCGGCGACGACATGGAAGGCCTTGCTGTGCTTGCGCTCGTGCTTGGCGGCGACCGCTTCGGCGATCTTGATCTCGCCTTTCAGCGCCTGTTCGATGCTGTGGGCGACGCGGTTGGCACGGCGCAACTCGTCCTGATCATCATCGAACGCGCGGGAGACAGAGATTGTATCCAGCGCCATGCCGTCGGTTGTCGTGAAAATCTGCGCATCGACGATATTGGCGCCTGCCGCCGCACAGGCTCCGGTGATGATGGCCAAAAGGCGCGGATGGTCGGTGGCGGTGATGGTCAGTTCCGTCACGCCCCTGAATTTGTCGGTGGCGACTTCGGTGGCCAGCGAGCGCATGTCTTTTTCGGCCGCCAGCAGAAAACGCGCATGGCGGACGCGGTGGTCATGGTCCACTTTCAGCCAATAGGCGGGATAGTGGCGGCTGATATAGGCGTCGATTTCCGGATCGGACCAGCCCGGCAAAGCATTGCGGGTGAGATGCTGGGCATGGGCGACCCGTTGGGCACGGTCGATGGTGGAGTGGCCACCGGCCAGAATGATTTCGGTTTCCCAAAACAGCGTGCGCAGCAACTGCCCTTTCCAGCCGTTCCAGACCCCCGGCCCTACCGCCATGATGTCGCAGACGGTCAGCACCAGCAGCAGTTTCAGGCGTTCCAGCGTCTGCACAATCGCCGAAAAGGTTTCGATGGTGCGCGGGTCGGACAAATCGCGGCTCTGGGCGATGGTCGACATATCAAGATGGTGTTCGATCAGCCAGGCCACCGCTTCGGTTTCGGCCTCGTTCAGGCCGAGACGCGGGCACAGGCTGCGTGCGACCTTGGCACCGGCGATGGAGTGGTCCTCGGGTCGGCCTTTGGCGACATCATGCAGAAAAATCGCAACAGCCAGCACGGTGTGGTTGCGGATGGTCGGCAGGATCTCGTTGGCGACCGGCAGTTCGTCTTTCAGCAGGCCTTTTTCAAGGCTCGACAGCACGCCGAGCGAGCGCAGCAGATGTTCGTCGACCGTATAATGGTGATACATGTTGAACTGCATCAGCGCGACGATCCGGCCGAATTGCGGGATGAAACGGCCTAACAGGCCGGTTTCGTTCATCCGCCTCAACACCGCTTCGGGGGCGTTGTTGGAGGTCAGAATATCGAGGAACAGCCTGTTGGCTTCGGGATCGGCGCGCAACTGGGCATTGACCAGCCGCAGGGATTGCGTCACCAACCGCGTGGCATCGGGGTGGATGGCATGACCCAGCCGATCGGCCAGCCAGAACAGTTTCAGCAGGTTGATCGGCTTTTTGATGAAAATATCCGGCTTGGCCACCGACAATCGACCGCCGACCAGCACGAAATCGGGATTGTCGGCAATGCGGGTCTGCTGGCGCTTGAAACGGCCGAGCACGCGGTCGAGCATCGGCTTTTTCTTGGTGTGGCGGGCTTCGAGCGCGGCGCAGACAATCGCCGTGAGATCACCGACATCCTTGGCGGTCAGAAAATAGCGCTTCATAAAGCGTTCGACACCGGACAGGCCGCCATGTCCGGCATAGCCCATCCGTTCGGAAATCACCCGTTGCAGATCGAAAGACAGGCGTTCCTCGGCGCGTCCGGTGGCAAAATGCATGTGGCAGCGGACCCGCCACAAAAATTCCTCGCAGGCCTGAAACAGCGCATATTCATCGGGCTCGAACAGGCCTGCCTCGACCAGATCGACCGTGTGTTTGACGCGATAGGCATATTTGGCGATCCAGAACAGCGTGTTGAGATCGCGGAAACCGCCTTTGCCGTCTTTGACATTGGGTTCGACCAGATAGCGCGAGGTACCGGCGCGGGTGACGCGGCGTTCGCGCTCGGACAGTTTTTCGGCCACAAATTCGGGCGCGGTGCCGATGACAATATCTTTGTCGAAACGGCTTTCGAATTCCGCATAGAGCTTTTCCTGCCCGATGATGAAGCGGGCTTCCAGCAAGGCGGTGCGGATGGTCATATCCGCCTTGCCCTCGCGGATACATTCCTCGACGGTGCGGGTGGAATGGCCGACCTTGAGTTTGAGATCCCACAGGGCATAGAGAATGATTTCAACCACGCTTTCGGACCAGGGCGTGGTTTTATACGGCAGCAAAAACAGCAAATCGATGTCGGAGCCGGGGGCCAGCGTGCCGCGCCCGTAACCGCCCACCGCCGCCACCACCAGATGTTCGGCGGTCGAAGGATTGTCGGCGGGATAGAAAATCTGGGTGGCGACTTCGAACAGCGCGGTCAAACAACTGTCCATCACCCGTGACAAATGGCCCGCGCAGGCCATGCCGTTGCGCTTGGCAAACAGAATGGCTTCGGCATTGGCCCGTTCATGGGTCAGGGTCTCTTGCAAGACAGCCACCACCGCCTTGCGCCCTTGCGTCATATCGGGTGCCTGACGGGCCGCCTCCATCACCGAGCGGCGCAACAGATCGGGATCAAACACCGTGATCTTGCGGTCGGCGGCGGTATCGTTGCTAGTAAGAACCTTTCGGGCGAGGTCCATCGGGTCACGGGCTCCGTTGCAGGTGAGGGGTGAAACCGTGACAGTGTCACCCGATCCCTGTGCAGTGCCTGCTTTGGGGTCTGCCGTCAACAGGGCTTTTGGCAGGCCTTTGTCCGGCTTGCCGCTTTGCTTGTTTAATGGGCAGAAGCCGCCGCTTTTGCTTCTTTGCGGCGGGCATGCAGGATGAATTCCGTATAGCCGTTGGGCTGGCTGCGGCCCTTGAAGATCAGGTCGGCAGCCGCCTGAAACGCGATGCCGTTGCAGGCCGGAGCCATCGGCTGATACAGCGGATCGCCTGCATTCTGGCGGTCGACCACAGCGGCCATCCGCGTCATGCTTTCCATCACCTGCGCCTCGCTGACAACGCCATGGGCCAGCCAGTTGGCCAGATGCTGGCTGGAAATGCGCAAGGTGGCGCGGTCTTCCATCAAGCCGATATCGTGGATATCGGGCACTTTGGAACAGCCGACGCCCTGATCGATCCAGCGCACGACATAGCCCAGAATCCCTTGGACATTGTTGTCGATTTCCTGCTTCACATCATCGGGCGACCAGTTGGATTGGGCCGTCGGAATGGTCAGGATATCGCTCAATCTGGCGCGCGGATGGCCGGTCAGCTCCTGCTGGCGTGCTGCGACATCAAACTGATGATAGTGCAGGGCGTGCAGGGCCGCGGCTGTGGGCGAAGGCACCCAAGCGGTGTTGGCACCGGCCTTCGGGTGGCCGATTTTCTGGGCGAGCATGTCGGCCATCCGGTCGGGAGCCGCCCACATGCCTTTGCCGATCTGCGCCTTGCCGGGCAGGCCGCAGGCCAGACCGGTATCGACGTTGGAATCCTCGTAGGCAGGCAGCCAGACCGCGCTGCGCATGTCGTTTTTGCGGACCATCGGTCCGGCTTCCATCGAGGTATGGATTTCATCGCCGGTGCGGTCGAGAAAGCCGGTATTGATGAATGCCACCCGATGGGGGGTTGCCAGAATACAGGCCTTCAGATTGGCGCTGGTACGGCGTTCCTCGTCCATGATGCCCATTTTCAGGGTGTAGCGCGGCAGCGACAGCAAATCCTCGACCATGGCAAACAGGCTGTCGGCCCATGCCACTTCATCGGGACCGTGCATTTTCGGCTTCACGATATAGACCGATCCGGCGCGCGAATTATGCAGCGGGCCTTTCGATTGCAGGTCATGCATGGCAATCAGCACCGAAACCGCGGCATCGATGATGGTTTCGGGCACGTCGTGGCCAGCCTGATCGCGGACCACATCGGTCATCATGTGATGGCCGACATTGCGCACCAGCATCAGCGAGCGGCCCGGCAGCACCAGCGTGCCGCCATCGGCAGCGGTGAAGCTGCGGTCGTGGTTGAGATGACGCTCGATCACCTGACCGCCTTTTTCGAACGAGGCACTCAGCGTGCCTTTCATCAGACCGAGCCAGTTGCGGTAGATCTCGACCTTGTCCTCCGCATCGACGGCCGCCACGCTGTCTTCCATATCCATGATGGTGGTGATGGCGGACTCTATGACCAGATCGGACACGCCTGCCGGATCGGTCTTGCCGATCGGTGTCGAACGGTCGATGCGGATTTCCAGATGCAGCTGGTGGTTGACCAGCACAATGGCTTCGGGCAGGGCCGTCGCGCCGCGATAGCCGACAAAAGCCGAAGGGTCGGCCAGACCGGTGGTGCTGCCATCGGCCAAAGTCACCAGCAAGGCGCCGTGATGAACCGCATAGGCGGTGACATCGGCATGGTGGCCCTTGGCGAGCGGGGCGGCCTGATCGAGCAATTGCTTGGCCTTTTGCACAACCGCCGCTCCGCGCTTGGCATTGAAACCCTTGGCGCGGGCCAGTTCGCCCTCGTCCGATACGGCGTCGGTGCCATACAGTGCATCATACAGGCTGCCCCAGCGCGCATTGGCGGCATTGAGTGCATAGCGGGCATTCGACATCGGCACGACCAGCTGCGGTCCGGCGATGTGTCCGATTTCGGCATCGACATGGGTGGTGGCGATCACCTGTCCGGCAGGCACCGGCAGCAGATAGCCGATCTCGTGCAAAAAGGCTTCATAGGCGCTCTGGTCAATCGCCTGACCCCGATGGCTGCGGTGCCAGGCATCGATCCGGTTTTGCAAGGCATCGCGCTTGTCCAGCAAAGCCTGATTTTGCGGGCCGAGCGTGTCGATGATCCGGCCAAGACCCTGCCAGAAGGCGTTCGGGTCGACGCCGGTGCCTGTAATGGCTTCATTGACGACAAAATCATACAAAGGTTTGGCGATACGCAAAGAGCCGACAGTCACATCATTCATGTTTATAATTCTTCAATCAGGAGGGGTGGAAGGCCAGTCGCGCCATACTCTGTTCGCGTACAAGCTGAATGGCCAAAAGGGCAAGCAAAAACAATCAACCTTGCGGGCCGATACACAGCAGACCTGCGGTTGGACCATTGTCCGGACCGCAAAATCAAGACGGGGGGTCAGCTCAGCGCACCCCCGCCATGTCCGGCGAAGCCGGGACGCGCAATAATGCCCTCATACCAATGCTGGAAATGCGGCAGGTCGGGACGCTCGATCCCGATGGTGAACCACCGATGGGCCAGCAAAGCCAGTGGAATATCGCCGAATGTAAACGCATCGCCTGCGATATAGGCGTGGTGGCTCAATTGCTGATCGACCAGCGCGAAAACCTTGGCGCAGCCTTCGATGCTGGCATTGATCTCGGCCTGATTGCGCTGTTCGGGCGGGGTACGCACCATGCCCCAGAACAGGCCGCGCATCGGCACCCAGCCGGCCGTATGGGCCCAATCGGTCCATTGATCGGCCTTGGCAAAGGTTTTTTCGTCTTTGGGGGTGATCAGATGGTCACTGTCATAGCTGCGGCAGAGGTAGCGCATCATCGCATGCGATTCCCACAGGATGAAGCCGTCATCGCTCATGGTCGGCACCAGACCGTTAGGGTTCATGGCCAGATAGTCATCGGTCTTGTTGATGCCGAAGGCCATGCCCGCATCGATCTGCTTATAGGGCAGGCCGATTTCGTCGCAGCAGCACAGGACTTTTTGGACATTGATGGAATTGGTACGGCCCCAGATGGTCAGCATGGTTTTTGTCCTGTTTTAAAAGGTCGCGGGGATAACGGGTTCGGTGATGATGGGTTAAATCGGGCGGGGATCAACAGGACCGCGCAGGTAAGACGAGACCCGCATGGCCAGTCGGTCAATATGATGGAAAGCGGGCGCGATGGCAAAAGTGGTTGCCAATGTTACCAGGGCCCCGATCACCAGACTGGTCGATGCACCGTAAAGAGGCGCGGTGAAGATGACCACGGCAGAGCCGATACCACAGAGAATCGGGAAATGCACAAGATAGATCGAAAAAGAATAACGACCCAATTGCTCGAGTATACGGCCTTGCAGCAGATCTTTGAGGCCCTTGTGGTGCAGCAGTCCGTAAAACATCAGGATCGCCCCGATCATTTTCTGGATATGGCCGGAGCAATCGAGCGACAAGGGCAATCCGGCCTGGCAGACGTTTTCAAGAAAGCCCAGCGTGCTGGTTTCACCGGTAAAACACAAGGTCATGCCGGTCACCAGAAACAGGATGGCACTGGATGTGCTCTGGTGATGTTGCGCATTCTGCGTTTTGACATTGATCAGATGGCCGATGATGAACAGGATATAATAGGTCCGGATAAACAGCACACAGGCGACGATGAGACCGAGCATATAAAGCAACCGGCTGTGCTTGCGCAGGCTGATCAGCCCCAACAGCAGGATCGAGCCGTGCATTTCCACGCTCAGGGTCCATAAAGGGGCAACGAACGAGGTTTCGATGGATTGCAAATAGGTGCCTGAAAACAGTGCGCTTGTTTCGGCATAGCCCATGAAAAGCGCGTTGAGAAAACTGTCATGCAACAGATTGGCCAGAGTCAGATCGGGCCGCCACCAGTCTTTCAGAAACACCGATCCGGATATTTCGGAGGCCCGCACGGTGGGGTTGAGATCAAACACCAGCCATTTGATGAGCAGTGACAGCAGACACGCCATGAAGGCAGGGATCAGCAACCGTACCCAGCGCGCGGCGAACTGGCGGGCAGGCTGGTAGTCTTTCGAGAAACTCGGCGTCAGCACATAGCCCGACAGCAGAAAAAACACGAACACGCCGGTATAGCCGTCATAGATCAGATAAAGCGGGGAGGCGTGGACATAGCCGCCCAGCGTATGATCGTGAATCGTATCGGTGGCAAACAGCGGAAAAAAGGCTTCGGCCAGATGCAGCATCAACACCTGCAGACAGGCCAGACCTCTGATCACATCGAGATAGGTGGAGCGCACGGGAGCCTGCCAGACAGTCGAAAAGCGATCACGAAAATGATATTGTGAAGATATATAATCTCTAACCTGTATTTGAAAACAACAGCATTCCAAAAAATATTAACGGGCCATGCGGGCCTGCTTTTCGCGCCGACGCTCGACCGAGGAGGGGATGCGCAGGCTCTCACGGTATTTGGCGACCGTGCGGCGGGCGATCTCGATGCCATCGGCACGCAATTTCTGCACCAGCACGTCATCGGACAGCACATTGGCGGGTGATTCATCGTCGATCAATTGCTTGATCCGGTGGCGCACGGCCTCGGCCGAATGGGATTCGCCGTCATCGGTGCCCGAAATCGAGGCTGTGAAGAAATATTTCATCTCGAACAGGCCGCGCGGGGTGTGGATGAACTTGTTCGAGGTGACACGTGACACGGTGGATTCGTGCATGGCAATCGCGTCCGCCACCGTTTTCAGGTTCAGCGGGCGCAAATGCGCGACCCCGTGCAGCAAAAATGCATCCTGCCGCCGCACGATCTCGCTGGCGACCTTGAGAATGGTTTTGGCGCGCTGCTCGAGCGAGCGGGTCAGCCATGTCGCGTTTTGCAGACATTCTGCGACATAGGATTTCTCGTCATCATTGCGGGTCGACGCCGAAACCCGCATCGCATAGGTCTGGTTGACCAGCACTTTGGGCAGAATATCGTTGTTGAGTTCGACCAGCCATGTGTTGTCGGGTGCGCGCCGCACCAGCACATCGGGGGCCACCGCCTGCATCGGCGCGCCGCCGAAGCGCAGACCCGGCTTGGGATCGAGATTGCGGATCTCGCCGACCATTTCGGCCATGTCGTCTTCGTCGACATTGCAGATGCGGCGCAGTGTCACGAAATCGCGGCGCGCCAGCAAAGCGAGATTGTCGAGCAACAAACCCATTGCGGGGTCAAATCGCCCGCGTTCGATCAGCTGCAATTTTAGACATTCGGCCAGATTGCGCGCCCCCACGCCGGTCGGATCGCAAGCCTGCACGCGTTGCAGCACCATTTCGACCCGTTCGATCGGCACCGACAGCCGTTCGGCAATGTCTTCGAGCGGTTCGAGCAGATAGCCCGCATCGTCGATGCTGTCGATCAGGGTAAAGCCGATCATCCGGTCGGCCGGATCTTCGACCCCCATGCGGAATTGCGCTTCGACATGATCCTGCAAGGACATGTTTTCAGCGACAAAGGCTTCCAGATCGGTCTCGTCGCCGTCATAGCCGGTGCCGCCGACGCCGGTCCAGCTGGTGGCCGACAGGCCGGACATCGGCTCGACCGGCGCGGTCACCTGTTCGGAAGCCGATTCCTGATAGACATTGTCCATCGAGGTATCGAGGCGGCTTTCGATGCTCGCGCCGTTTTCGTTGAGCGAGTCCGAGAACCAGTCCTCGCGTTCGCCGTCATTGCTGCTGGCGGGAGCGGCGGCGTTATCAGGGCCGTCATCGTCATTGACGCGCTCCAGCAAGGGATTGCTTTCGAGCTCCTGCTCGATGAATTGCGCGAGGTCGAGTGTCGGCAGTTGCAGCAGCTTGATCGCCTGCAACAATTGCGGCGTCATAACCAGAGACTGGCCCTGGCGAATTTCCAGCCGTTGCGAAAACTTCATCGCGGACACTTCATAAACACGCACCAACGCCTTCAAATGGCACATAAACACCATCAGGCATGTTTCTTGCCTTGGGGGTTAGTGATAGTCCGATTGCGGGTTCTGCGTCAAAGAAAATCAGCCGGCAATTGCCGGATATGATGAATCACAGGCGGAAATCTTCGCCCAGATACAACCGTCTCACATCGGGATTGTTGATGATGGCATCCGGCTGGCCTTCCATCAGCACGCGGCCGGAATGGATGATATAGGCGCGGTCGATCAGGCCGAGCGTTTCACGCACATTGTGGTCGGTGATCAGCACGCCGATGCCGCGCTTGGTCAGGTGGCGCACCAGATCCTGGATATCGCCGACCGCGATCGGGTCGATTCCCGCCAAAGGTTCGTCGAGCAGCATGAAGGACGGACGGCCTGCCAGCGAGCGGGCAATTTCACAGCGGCGGCGCTCGCCGCCCGACAAAGCGATAGACGGGGCTTTGCGCAGGCGTTTGATGTCGAATTCGTCGAGCAAAGCGTCGAGTTCGGCCTCGCGCTTGTCGCGGTTGGGCTCGGTGACTTCGAGCACGGCGCGGATATTGTCTTCGACCGACAGGCCACGGAAAATCGAGGCTTCCTGTGGCAGATAACCGATGCCGAGACGGGCACGGCGATACATCGGCAATTGTGATATGTCGAAACCGTCCAGCTCGATGCGGCCTTTGTCGGCCACCACCAGTCCGGTGATCATATAGAAAATGGTGGTTTTGCCAGCGCCATTGGGCCCGAGCAGGCCGACGGCCTCGCCATTGCGCACCGTCAGTCCGGCATCCTGCACCACCGTGCGGCCGCGATAGCTTTTTTCAAGCCCGGTGACGATCAATTCGCCCATAGCAGATACCGGAGAGGTGAAAGCCCCATGCTGATGGGTCGGGTCAGTCGTCATAGGGTGATCGGCTCGCTGGAGAGTGGGTAAAAGGATTTTTTAAAACTTACGGACGCTGTGGCGGTTTGACATTGCCGGCAGGCGGAGTGGCGGCAGCGGCAGGCGCTGCCGGTTTGGCGGGTTTGGCTTCCGGCTTGTCGCCCGAATTGGGCACCAGCAGGCTTTTGACACGGCCCGACGAGGGGGAGGCTTCAACCACCGCCACACCGGTGGTCAGGTCATAAATCACTTTTTCGCCCTTGGTGATATTGCCGTTCTGGGTCAGCGAGGCATCACCGGTCAGGATCATGCGGTTGCTGTCCTTGTCGTAGACGGCTTCGCGGCTGGTGGCGATCTGGTCTTTGGAGACGATGGTGACACCGTCATAGGCTTCGACCTTGCGCAAGGATGTGCCGCCGCCCAGATCGGGCCCGCTATTGGCGGGCGTCGCCGCAGGAGCCGGAGCAGCGGTTTTGCCGCCTGCGGCATCGGTTGTATTGCGGACATAAAACACCACCATCCGGCCGGATTTCATGGTTGTTTCGCCCTGTACCACCACGACATTGCCGGAATAGATGGCTTTTTGGTCTTTATCGAACACTTCGAGATGGTCGGCTTCAATCGCAATCGGTTCTTTCGAGCCTGATCCGAACGTGCCCATGCCTGGTGCCGCGCGGGCTGCCTGAGGGGTTTGCGCGAGTGCAGGTGTTGAAGCCAGCATCGCAGCGAGGCCCGCCAGAACCAGCATTCGCGCGCCAGGGCCGGTCAGCGAAGGGGTGCCCGAAACGGGACTTTTGGAGGATTGGCTCCAGCGATCGGTCATTGCGTGCTCTCACTCTTGTCAGACGAGGATTGGGCAGACTTCATCAGGGTTTTGACACGTCCCGTAAACGTGATCTGGCGGCCACTGTCCAAAACCTGCATCTGATCAGCCTCGATTGTTGCTCCGGTCATGATCACACGGACCGGCTGATCTGTGAATACGGTGCCTGCCTTAAAATCGACTTTTGCCGATTGCATTTGCACATCATAGGTCTCCGACGTGATGCGCAAGGGGTGATCAACCGTCATGTATTCTTTCTGGCTGTCATAAATGCCCTGAAGCGCGGTCATCAACGCGGATTTATGATCGGCCAGACCGATTTTGGCTTTCAATCCCGACAAATTCATAATGGTTGGCTGCTTGATGTCCTGCAATGCCTGATCGGCATTGACCTCGTAGGGGCGCAAATCCTGCCGGAAACCGGTCAGATGCGGTTGCTGCATGGTGATTTGCGAACCCGACAAGTTGAAGGACGCGACGCTGAGGCCGGTAGAGATGGTACGGAACGGATCGAACACCGCCACCCCGATGATACCGACCAACACCAGCACCGAACCGATCGGGATCGCCCAGCGCAAAAACCGTACAAACCGGCTATGGCGCATGGCCTGCGCGTAGCGGATGGCAACGATCTCGCGCGGTGTCGGACCCGCAAACTGGCTCGATCCTGTCCGCTGAGACGCTTGTACCACCATCATGGTGAAATCCCCTCAAGGCCCAAGGGCCAGACCATCAACTATGGGCGAAAATATCGATTTCGGGCCAACCCAGCAGATCCAGCTCGGCGCGGCGCGGCAGGAAGCCGAAACAATCCTGCGCCAGCTCCATCCGGTTTTCGCGCACAAGCATCGTATCGAGCTTTGCCTTCAGGGCATGCAGATGCAGCACATCGGACGCGGCATAGGCAATTTGCGCATCCGACAGGTCCGGCGCGCCCCAATCCGACGATTGCTGCTGTTTGGACAGATCGACACCGAGCAATTCGCGGGTCAGATCTTTCAGCCCGTGCCGGTCGGTATAGGTGCGCACCAGCCGCGAGGCGATCTTGGTGCAATAGACCGGCTTGGTGACCACGCCGAAGGTTTTTTGCAAAATGGCGATGTCGAAACGGGCAAAGTGGAACAGTTTCAGCACGTTGGGGTCCGCCAGCATCCGCACCAGATTGGGCGCGCTGGTCTGGCCCTGCGCGATTTTCACCAGATCGGCCGACCCGTCCCCGCGCGACATCTGCACAAGGCAGAGCCTGTCGCGCACCGGATTGAGCCCCAATGTTTCGGTATCGATGGCAATGGACTCACCCGCATCGAAATCATCGGGCAGATCGCCATGGTGCAGACGGAATGTCATTCGGTATCCTGAAGTGGCCGCGAAGATCAGGCGTTCAAGCCCGAGATGGCTGTTATTGGCATAATTTACCGGAGAAAAGCAAGGTTTCATAACGGGATCGGGGTAAGGCAGACGCCTCAACGGGCATTTTGCTGTCAAAGCATGAAGAAAGCCTGAAAACTGTCCATTCGGCGGGTTGACGATAGGGCCTGACAGCAAGCATCGTCTCAAATATCCGGAATGAATGTCAATTATCAGTCTTGATTCATAGGCTTGCTGGGCTATTCTCCCTATTATTGTATTGATGCGTTTGTACTGACCTCTTTTTTATTGAAAGTTGCATTGTGATGACAAATTATTTGCCTGTCGAGACATTTATCGCCCGCTGGCGTGATATTGAGGGAGGGCAGGAGCGTGCCAATTATGCGCTGTTCCTGTCGGAATTGTGTGACATTCTGGCTGTCCCGAGGCCTGATCCTGCCGACGCGACCCACGAAAACAACGATTATGTGCTGGAGCGTACGGTAAAGCTGTCGCAGCATGATGGCTCGGTCACCTATGGCCGTATCGATCTTTACAGGCGCGGATGCTTTGTTCTGGAGGCCAAGCAGTCACGCCTCAAAGGGGCTTCCAAGGAAGTCAGCCTCGCAGCCGAGCCAAACGGCAAATGGGATGTCCTGATGCGCAACGCCCATGCCCAGGCGCGGCAATATGCCCAGTCTTTGCCGCTTGATCACGGTTGGCCGCCATTTATCCTCGTTTGCGATGTGGGGCGCGTGATCGAGGTCTATGCCGACTTTTCCGGACAGGGAAAAAATTATGCGCAGTTTCCGGACCGGCAAACGTATCGTATCTCGCTGGACGATCTGCGCAAAGACGAGGTCCGCGCCCGCCTCAAGGCCATTTGGCTTGACCCGATGTCGCTGGATCCGGCCCGGATTACCGCCAAGGTCACAAGAGAGATTGCCGAACGTCTCGCCAAAGTGTCGATGTCGCTGGAAAACCACCACAAGACCGAAGATGTGGCGATGTTTCTGATGCGCTGCCTGTTCACGATGTTTGCCGAAGATATCGGCCTTCTGCCTGCACAATCATTCAAGACATTGCTGGAGGAATGCGAGAGAAAGCCCGCATTGTTCCAGCCGCAGGTCGAACAACTCTGGGATGCGATGGACAAGGGCGAATTCGCCCATGCCATCAAGACCAAGGTGAAAAAATTCAACGGCGAATTTTTCAAAAACCGCAGTGTCATGGCATTGGACATGTTTGCACTGAAGGAATTGCGCGAGGCCGCAAGTGCCGATTGGCGCGATGTCGACCCCTCGATTTTCGGCACCTTGTTGGAATCCGCGCTTGACAGCGTTGAGCGCAAGAAACTCGGTGCCCATTACACCCCGCGCACCTATGTGGAGCGGCTTGTCGCAGCCACCGTGCTGGCCCCGTTGCAGGCGGATTGGCGTATGGTGTTGATGACGGTTGAACGCCAGAAAAGCGAGGGCCGCACACAGGATGCCATTGCCTCGGTTCAGGCCTTTCATGACAGGCTTTGCAACATTCGTGTGCTGGATCCGGCCTGCGGCACCGGCAATTTCCTGTATGTCGCGCTTGAAATGGTCAAGCGGCTGGAGGGCGAAGTGCTGGAAGCCCTTGCCGATCTCGGTGGCATGGAGGCGTTGACCGGTCTTGAAAGCCACACCGTTGATCCCCATCAATTTTTAGGGATAGAGATCAACCCCCGCGCTGCCGCCATTGCCGAACTGGTGCTGTGGATCGGTCATTTGCAATGGTATACGCGGATCAGGGGCGGCGAACCCTCCGAGCCGATTCTCAAAGCCTTCCGCAACATCAAGACCATGGATGCGGTGCTGTCGCCCGACCACAAAAAGCGGCCCGTCTGGCCCGAGGCCGAATTTATTGTCGGCAACCCGCCCTTCATTGGAAAAGGTGCGGCATTACGCCATGCATACGGAGACGACTATGTCGAAGCCTTGTGGGCTGCCCATGATCACATGAACGAGAGTGCCGATTTTGTGATGTATTGGTGGGACAGAGCCGCCGAACTCTTGACCCGAAAAGCAACCGTCCTGCGTCGTTTCGGCTTTGTTACAACCAATTCTATTTCCCAGGTTTTCAATCGTAGAGTTCTCGAAAGGCATTTGAATTCTAAAAACCCGATTTCATTGGTGTTGGCCATTCCCGATCATCCATGGACAAAAGTCACCAAAGATGCCGCTGCCGTGCGCATTGCCATGACAGTCGCCGAGGCAGGAAAACATGACGGGATATTGCGTGAGGTGGTTAGTGAAACCGGATTAGACAGTGACACACCGTCCATTTCGTTTGACGACAATTATGGTTTCATAAATTCCGATCTTACAACCGGTGCTGATGTAACATCGGCGAAACCTTTGAAAGCCGCACAGGGTTTATCCAGCAATGGTGTGATGTTGGCTGGCAGTGGCTTTATTATTGATGAAGCAATAGCAAAATCATTTGGGTTTAAAGACAATATAAATGGACCCATTAAAAAATATCGAAATGGCCGCGATCTGACTTCTAGCTCCAGAAAAGCTTATATCATTGATTTTTATGGATTTACATTAGAGGAAATAAGGCAAAAATTTCCATTAATTTACCAACATTTACTTATTTATGTTAAACCCGAAAGAGACAAAAATAAAGATGCTGGGTTTAGAGA
>Ga0114968_10001077_pt1 | contig 20699 bp, 10 predicted proteins | sample M_130807_EF_Meta_FD_87020 | JGI IMG/M metagenome (GOLD analysis project Ga0114968, IMG submission 87020) | Freshwater microbial communities from Lake Montjoie, Canada to study carbon cycling - M_130807_EF_MetaG | ecosystem: Environmental > Aquatic > Freshwater > Lake | place: Lake Montjoie...
AATTTATCTTTATAATGTAGTCAGAGGCCAATTAAAAAATATCCCATCAATAGGAACAGGCTCAATATACGTAAGGATATATACAGACTCTACAGGAAGCCAAACAATATCAGCAGCACCAAATAACCCTGTAACTGGCGGTTGGTATTCTACTGGTATTTATACTGCTTCTTTTGCACTAAATACAACTTCTTCACAAGTTTTTGATAGATGGTCCAATTCCTCATTCACAACTTGTTTTTATACAGGTTCTATTGATATAGTCAGCTTAGATGCACAAGACTACAATATAACAAACAACTATGTCGTTTCTTTGGTAAATGCAAAACCATATTATGATTCTACTGAGCAAGCTAGATTTAGATTTTTCATTAGATCAAAAGATTGGAATCCAACTATTTATAATGTAGCGACTAGCGAGGTTCCAACACAAATAATAGAAAGTGCATCTTATAAGATAATAAGAAACTCTGACAACTTGGAAGTTATCCCATACGACACAAGTTCCCTATTATCTACTGGCTTATCATATGACATATCTGGTAGTTATTTCGACTTAGATATGAACTTATTAGAACCAGATTACATGTATAGTATAAAATTAAAGTTTTATGATGCTACTACTAATACTTGGAAGGAACAAAAAGAAACATTTAAGTTTAGAGTAGAAAAGAATGAGTCTTAAAGATCTTTTTAGTGTAAGAAAAGTATTACCACCAATTAGCAATGAACAAATAGAAGAAGAAGTAGAGTCCGTAGAACTCTTAGAATCTTATACTATTGAAAAAAATAGAATTAAGTTTCCAGTTGATTTTTCTACTGCTTCTAACTTTGCAATATTTGGTTCAGCCGAAAAGTATTATCAAGACTCTGTAAACAGAATATATCAACAATATCCTTATGATGGTTCTAAAAAAGAAAGAATCGATTGGGAGAACTCATCTTCTCAGCTTGATATATGGTTTTTAGAAAATGCATATCCAACAAGCACAGGATACGCTACTTTCTCTCCTAACGGTTGGGGAACATCAGTTGGTTCTCAAATAAGTGGTTATGGAGAACCAACAACTAAAGAATACATTAGTATAAAAGGTGGACCAAACCAAAATAATACTGCAAATACTTTAGTAGATAAATTTAAAGACTCAAATAACCAAAATCAAAAAGCTAATATTTATGATCCATCAAGTAATAGAGACAACAATTTAGATCTTAATTTGAACAATGGTATAACATTAGAATTTTGGTTGCAGAAGAATTCTTTTGTAACGTCAAGCACACAAAAAGAAGTATTATTTGATTTATGGAATAATACTTTATCTTCAAGTTCTGGTTATGGAAGACTAACATTACAAATATCTGGAACTTCTGGTTCTCCATTATATCTTACAATTCAATCTGGCTCTACTGGCTTAATATCCTTAAATGTAGGAAGCTCTACCGTTTCTACTTCCTCAGTCGCAAACGGTGCATGGAATCATTACGCAATAAGCGCCATAAATTCTGGTAGCTCTATAAATGTTAATTTATATGTAAACGGAGAGCTTGATTCTCAATATTCCTCTGGTACAAATATAAACCCAATTACTGGCTCTATGCTTGCCAACATTGGTGCCCTAAGAACTGCTGCATCTGGAACAGCAACTGGAATTGGTTGGGGTAAGCTTTCTGGTTCTATTGACGACTTTAGATATTGGAAAACAAAGAGAACATCAAGAGAAATAGGAAGAAATTGGTGGACAAGTGTTTATGGCGGAACAAACACAGATGATGCCAATACTACTTTAGGTGTTTACTACAAATTCAACGAAGGCATAACAACAACATCTTCTGTCGATTCTATCGTATTAGACTACTCTGGTCGTCTAACCAATGGTACATGGACAGGATACACAGCAAGCTCTAGAAATACTGGTTCTGCTATCAACTTATACGCTGGTTCTGATTTAAGCACAGAAATAGGCGATCCTATTATCTATGTAACTCATCCAAGTGTTCAAGAGGTATTAGAACTCTACACAACTATTGGTTCCGATCACGATAGAACCAACCCAAATTCTTTCTACTATTCTTTCCCAAATTGGATTATAGAAGAAGATAACAATGGTGAACTACTAAGTTTATCACAAATAGTATCAAGCTATTTAGATACTTTATACTTACAAATTAAATATTTTACATCTATCAAAGAACCATACGCAAATATTCAAATAGATGAAAAACCATATCCATTTGCATCAAACTTGCTTGAGTCATTAGGTGTTATAACACCACAACTCTTTATTGATGCAAAACTTATGGAAGAAGTTCTATCTAGGGACGAAGATAGAAACTATGAAGATAAGTTGAATGAAGTTAAAAATGTTATTTATGAAAACATTTATTCAAACCTTCAATCAATATTAAAAACAAAAGGCACAGAAAAGTCTGTTAGAAACCTTCTAAGATGTTTTGGTATCGATGAATCATTAGTTAAACTAAACATTTACTCAAATAATGATTCAAAAAGAGTTACAAATGACTTGTCAAACATAACTCTAAAAAAAACATCAATAAACTTAAACGATCCAGATAGATTCCAATCTACAATTTATCAATTTTCAACAGCCTCTAATGCTAACTCCAACTCTTTTATTACTGGTTCGTCAGTTGGCGCTTATGACTATACACCATTTACATTTGAAGTAGATACTGTATTCCCACTAAAGCTACAACCAAACCATCCTCTTTACTTCCCAACACTATTTTTAACTTCATCTATTTTTGGTGTTCACTCTGCTAAAAATACTTCTACTGATTTGACTTGGGAAACTAATGACTACTGTAACTTCCAAGTTTATGCTGTAAGACCAGAGTTAGATTCACCACATGCGACTTTCTACCTCTCATCCTCAAACTCAGCTATACCATTACTTTCATCTTCATTTTACTTAGATGTTTATAATAATGAAAAATGGACTTTTGCTGTCAAACTTTCACCACAAAGCATAGAAAATTCAAATATTGTTTCTGGTACTACAACACAAAGCTACAATATTGAATTTTATGGTGCTAGCACAGTTGGCGATAGCGTTGTTAGAGAATTTTCTGTTAGTGGTACAATAGCAAACTCTAATGGTTTGAACATTCTACGTTCAAACAAAAGAGTTTATCTTGGAGCAGAAAGAACAAACTTCTCTGGTTCATTAATAAAGAACTCAGATATTAAATTATTAGATTGCAAAGTTTGGTCTTCTTACCTTGATCGAGAAGAAGTCCTATCTCATGCAAAAGACTCTGATAACTTTGGTGTCAAAAATGCTTACTTAAATTGGAAAGTATCTGATACAAACTATCAAGACATTTTAATACCAAAGTTTGAAACCCTTTTATTACATTGGAACTTTAACCAAGTAACAGGCTCAGACGCTGGTTCTGGTGTTCCTAATGCATCTGATGGTAAGTTTATCGTAAACGACTTAACCTCTGGTTCTGTTTCTTATTCAACTTACAACACAGTATTCAACAACATTAAAAAATATGAATACATAGGTCGTGGTGATTACTTCTTACAAAATGATAACACACTAGTTGATACACAATATTTGTTTACATCTAGAATAAATGAATTTGAAAATATTCAAAATTCAAACTTAATCAATATTTTATCACAAGATGAACAAAACCAAACAAGAATAAGAGATACAAGACCAGTTAACTACTTCTTCTCATATGAGAAAAGTATGTATGCTACAGTTTCAACCGAAATGTTGAAGTTATTTGCAACAATACTTGACTTCAATAAACTTGTTGGAAACCCTGTTAACAAATATAGAAAAGAATATAAAGAATTAGGTAAACTAAGACAACTATTCTTCTTACAAGTTCAAAACGAACCAGAATTAGATAAATATCTTGATTTCTACAAGTGGATAGACTCTGCTGTAGGCAAACTATTGCTACAAATGGTTCCTGCTTCTGCTGATACTTCTGATGGTCTTTTAAATATTATTGAAAGCCATGCTCTAGAAAGAAACAAACATCAATATAAATTCCCAACAATAGAGTTTAAAGAACCAAACTTAGAAAAGGGTTTTGATTCTGTTAACAAACATCTATACAATTGGAAATTCGGACATAGACCTGTTTCTCAAGATGAAAGCGAAAATTGCTTATATTGGAATGCAAAAGCAGAACGCGATGCATCACCATTATCCTCTTCTGTTTCAAGCTCAAATTATACTAGAGAAAGAATACTAGACGTATCTTTACAAACATTAAACAGAAGCTTTACTACACCACACCGTTTTGATGTTTCAAAAAACAAACAAATAAAAGGTGGTATAAACTATAGCGAAAATAAAAACTTAGACTTTGTTAATATCGCAACAGCACCACACGGTCCAATGGATTCCGATGATGTAATAAATGTACCAGCAAACTATCTTTTTGTTGGTGTAGAAAACACATCTTCTGTAATAAAAGACTGTAACGATGTTGTTAATCCAACCGATAAAGTTAAATATAACTTTTCTGTAGTTCACGGGAGAGACTATAATCCTGCAACATTAGACTACAACCAAGTTATTAAAAGCGAAATAGCGTTACCAGCAAACTTTATTAGTGGTAATATAACAGATGGATACAATAAAGAATTAAGCGATAACCTATTTTCTGGTATCGTTATCACAAACTTGCATAACGATTCATATGGTCCTGCCAAAGAAATACCAGTACAAGGCCCATTTACAAACGCTTGGGTTGGTGGGCACCAATCAAGACACGTTGCAATAAACACAGGTAGCGACTCGTATACTACTAGACCAGAAGCATGGAAAGTATTATTTGGCTTACTAACATCATCAGTCTATCAAGCTACCTTTGGCTTTGTTGGTGCTGATTACCCATATCCAGAGGGCAACGATTTTGAACCATCATATCCAGTTGTAGCTCACAAAAGAGCAACTTATTATCGTGATGGAACTGCTAAAAGACCAGTTAATATCGCAAACGTACAAACAACTACTGGTTCAAATACTTTAGGTAATTACTCACATCGTTATCAATACGTTCACAAGTTTGGAAGAACAAATAGACTAGGAAAGTTACTACCAACTTCCTCAGTTAATACTCAAACAGAACTAAATGGTGTTTTGAGAACAAATTCAACTGGAAGAATAGACTTCGAACTACCAACAACTTCACGTTCAGAAGTTATCTTAGTCAACAAGTTTTCTTCTCCAGGTGAATATAGAACAATGTCAAGAGGATATCTAAACCTTTATGGTGAAGAATATTCTCCATACAATGCTTCACCATTCAAGAATAGAACTGTGTTGGGTGACGGTAGAAGAAATAATATTGTATTAACAGATGATAGTTTCTTGTATACACCAAACATTGTCTCTGGCACCACAAAACAATACAACGCTTTATTAACAAAACCATCTGCATTTGGTGGTTATGAAAGTGGATCAACTACCGTCGCATCAGTACACAAAGTAAATAGAAATCCAGTATGGGTGGTAGAATATTCTGGTTCAACTCCAATATTAACAAAAGAATTTGACAATGGTTTTTATTCCTATTCAATACCAAGAAAAGACTCTGGTTATTCATGGATCAAAAATTCATTATCTGCTACTGGTTCTTTAACCATTTGGGAAGAATTTGGACACGCAAGCGTAACAGATATTGTTCCAACTTCTAGTAACGCAATAACTTCTTCAATTTATGGACCAGTAAATAATATTAATTTCGCAGGTATGTCAGTAGGTACAGCATTTGTTGATAGAATTGAAAACAACCAATGCACCACAATAACACCAACTTTATTAGGCGCTCCAGCACTAACACCAACAAACTTTAGAGCAGCAACTTTAAATAGAAATGGTCCTTATGGTTTCTCAAGCTTCAAACAACTTTCACATCAAAGAAACAATAAAGTATTAAGAAATATATACGCTGCTAACAATATTACTGTTTATGATGCAAAAACAAATACAGTAAGCTGTTATACAGAACCTTCTGTATATTATAGATACCCAATGGTTGCAACTGTAGCCTATATTGCAAATCCAAATCAAAATATAACATTTGATATTGAATTCCCATACGATACAGTATTACAATTAATTGAAAATTTCAATTTAGCTGATAAAGTTAAATTACCTACTGCAAATGCAGAAATATACAATAACTTAATTTCTAAACTTGTTACTGATTCTGAGAACTATAAACTTGTATCTTTAACATATAAACAACAAGTTTATCCAAATAGAATAGTTCAAACAATTGATGATTACAAAATTAGAAATTCATATGAATTCTTAAAAGCAAATGTTGGCTGGAAAGATGAAAGAGAAGAAAGAAACATAACAACTGCGACTTACATTGGCAATAAACCAGCTTCAAATTCAATATTTACTCAAAGTGTATGGCCTCTTGATCAATACAATATATCTGACTCTGACTATTCAATTACTACCTCAACTTCTAGTGTATTTGATGGGTTTGGTGTATTACAGAATAACTATGTCATATACCCAGTATTTTTAACTGGTTCTAATACAGCTTCCGTATATGTAGGACCAACTTATGCTCACAACCATTTATTGGCATCACCAACAAGTTGGAACGCTATATCATCTAAGCAAATAGTAAATATATCAGACGATCCAAACACTTATTTCTTCAACACAGGTAGTGGTGTATATGATGGTACTGCCCCTTGGGATGCAGGAGCTTTATCTGGCAAAAATCCATATTATGATACTTTCTCTGATTGGTATGAGCTAATCAAATTTAAAAATAAAAATTATCAATCAGTACCACAATTCACATTAGCTAATGAACAAGCTCCCGAGAACTTCCAAAAAATAAATGAAGCTATATCTGGTGACTTTAACTCTAGTTTATTTGCATTTGACTTAACTGGCTCTACTTTGTTTGACTCAGTAGACCAAAAAACAAATTTCTTAGAATCAAATGTTATAACTAACATTAGCGAGTTGACTGAAAACTTAAACACAACAACGGTTAATTTAACATTAACTTGTGATTCTATCCTAAAATTAAACCCAGAACCATCTTTCTATCCATCAAATAGAACTTTAGATATTACAAAATTATTTATCGATACTGTGGATGATGTTTTGGCTGTATACGATGAAACTAAAACAGCTATATTAGATGACTCTGCAAATATTGGCAAAAACCATTTTTATAGACCATTTATGCAACCTGGTATTTTGTTTAATACAATAAAGTCTGGTATTGCAGTAGACTTCCCAGCATTGACTAGTTCTTTAATAGTTACAAGTAGTTATTACAATGCAAACAATCAAGCTAGTGGTCAATTGGATTACCAAATAGGTAATCGCTCTTTTGATATAAGACTTCCATTTGAAACAATATATGAACCAGAAACCTATGCTTCAGATGTTGAATTTGTAAACATGATTCCAAGAGATGCTTCTTATCGTCCATTGACAGCATCTTGGAATGGAACATTTACAAATAATTCAGCTTATAAATATATTATAAACAACTTCCTTGCAGAAACTGTTGATTTCTTCTTAGAGGATAACAAGCTAACTTCTATCGTTTCAAGACCAGAAGAAGAATTTGGTATTGTAACTCCTGGTAAGCAATATAGAGCATTAGTAAAAATATATAAATCAAAAGATAAAAATGCTAAATTAACTTTAAAAAATAGAAATTACTCAAGACCACAATTCTTAGTAGCTTCTTCCTCATTATATATTAATAACCCTACCGAACAAGAAACAATAACAATGTACAGTAGAGCTAGCGCCTTTGGACCTCCTTGTGCTGGTGGTATAAGAGGTTTTTATTCTGGTAGTGGCTATACAAAGGGTGTAATAGACTCGACAAATGGTTATTATCCATCTTTTACTCCACCTTATTATGATGGTCAAGCTTGGGCAATACTAACATACAATCCAACTGGAACTGTTCCTTATAAACCAACATTAGAAGACTTAATACAAAACATTACTGCTTCTTATATCAGATTCGAAGGTCAACCAGATAATAGTGGAAGTGAATCTACAGATGGTGTTCACGTTGTTGCTGCTTCTTCTAGTACAACATATGCTGGCCCACTTTCAAATGGAAGACTAAACCTCAATTCTATGCAAGTTTCTGCTTCATTGAATTTGTTTAATATAGTTGAATTAGATTCAGTAAATGTAAATAATACTGGGGACAACTCTGTCAATACTGCCAAAACAAAAGTTTGGGGCATACAAACAAAATATGAAACACCAATATTAGACTTTGGAACTTCAAGCAATATCTATACAACAGACAATGATAAAACAATTGGTATGTGGCACCAATATGGTTCACTACCAACTGGTAATAAAGGTATATTTATGCAAGTAACTGATATACCAAGAGACTATATCCTTTCTGGTTCTGAATCAGATTCATCTACTGCCGTTACTGGTAGAAAAGTTTCTCTAACTGGCTCTTTGGCAGACATAGTTGGTTTCTCAAAAGAACCAATCAGACTAGGAAAAGTAGCTCCAACAAAAGAAATAAAAGAAGCTGTTATTGCAATACCATATTATAAAGAAAATAATGAAAGAAAATATTTCTTCTTCAATGAAGTTGTAAAACAATATGTTTCTTATCTAAAGTCTGATCAATCAGCCAAGCAGTCTTTTGCAAAACTATCAGAGATACCAGATTCTGTTATCAACCAAATAGACTTAATGCAAAAATACGTTTTGCCACCAACTGTTGATTTTATGAAAAATGACATATCAAATCCATTTTATATGTACATATTTGAATTTTCATACACACTAAGTCAACAAGACTTAGCTGACATATGGCAAGGTTTGATGCCAAATATTGCAATGAATTTCGAAGAGAAGTCTACATCAATTACTCACTCTTTGACCACAGATGATACACAAACACAATTGTCTATGAAAGATAAGATTGCAAATATTCAATGGCTAACCTTCAAAGTTAAGTACAAAGCTAAAAATAACTATAAAGCAAAGCTATTCCAATCAATAAAAACAAGTAATACAAAAAATACTATAAAAGAATTACAATTAACAAAAACAAGAAATTCATTGTTTACAGATATAAATGAGTTGGATTACTCTTACAACTGGCCTTATGACCACTTCTCTATGGTTGAAGCTGCAAAGATAACTGCACAAGTAGACTTTATTGCTTCTGACTTTATAATAGATAACCAATCAGAGGGTAAGGTTAGCGACTCTGTTGTGAAAACAAAAAATGAAGAGGTTTCAAGCCCAACAACAGAACAATTGAAAGTACAAACTGATATTCAAAATGCTGCATCTTTAACAAACCAAGAGCTTACTTCAATAGCTGTAAATAATATTTCAATACCACAAAATACTCAAACAGTATCTAATGCAATAAATTCTGTTACACAGCAATCTGTAGCTACATTGCAACAACAAACGACAATTACTACTCAAACTATAGATACTGCAACAAATAGTTTAAACGTCAATAACATTGTAAGAATAAATAGATAAAATGCAGTATTGAGATATTTATAGTATATGTCATTATTTAATTCAAAAGAAGAAGTTTTAAATATAGAATTAACAAGTTATGGTAAATTCTTACTTTCAAGAGGTAAATTTAAACCAGCTTATTATTCATTTCACGATGAAGGAGTCATATATGATTCCGAATATGCTGGCTTTGAAGAAAATAGCAATCAAGCAGAAGTAAGAATTCAAGATCAAACTCCTCAATTAAAACCAAACTATTCTTTCTATTCTCCAAAAGTTTATTTAGATAAAGATATAAATCAAGAAAATATCTTAAAAAATAAGTTTGCTTTAGCTTCTACAAGAAATACTCTTTCTTATTCTGAGCAAGAAAGGGAAGTTTTAAGTAACTCTACCATTTCTAATAACTACATTCCATCTTGGGAGATATACAATTTATCTTCTCAATATTCTAGTGTAACTGCATCAAGCGCAACAGACTTGATACCACAATTCGATGTAAATTTGGAAATACAAGTTATTAAAACTACACAAGATAAACTATCAAACGATCAAAGACTACAAGAACTTTCTTTATTGAATCAAGTGATTTATAACAATGAAGATGAAGTTTATATTATTGTATTGAAACCATTGGTATTAAAAATATTAGAAAACAACACAGATTCAATTACAGATAAATTTGATATAAAAGTATACAAACAAAACGAAACTACTGGTAGTATCAACACATTTAAACAACTAAAATTTTTACAAGATAACGCTAACTATGATGAAGAAAGTGACTTGTATGTTCAAGTTTCCAATGTAGTATCTCAACAACAACAAATAGATAATAGTTTCGTAGATTATTATTTAGATGTAAAACTTGATAAAGAAATTGGAGAATTTTATAAATGTAGATATATTTTACGTTCTGATTCCGATCAAGACTTGATATTTAATAATATTGAAGATTGCAGAGACTTGCGTGAAAGATTCAATACTTCAGAGCTATATCAAGACAATCCTGTTCTTGACGGCTTGGCTATAGGAAAGAACTGCTAATGTTTTATAATAAATTAGGTAACAATGCTTTCACACCAAGCATAGTAATGGAAAGTATACTGCTTGACAATTCTATAGTTGTTGAAGGTACATCATCAACAACAAGCAATAATGACATAGAGATAGATCTTAAAATACAATCAAAACAAAACTACATTGATTCATTTTTAGAAGACTCAGAGTATTTGGAATTTACAAAAATAACCTTTATTGTTTTAAATGATAATGAAAATGCTTTAAGATATGCAAATGCAATTTTAACTACATCATACAACCCAAATATGGTTACAGGGTTCTCTTCAGCACAAAAAACAACAATATCAATTCTAGACTATGTTGAGCAAAACCAAGTAAATGGAAACTATGCTGGACTTTATGAAGGAATATTCTCCAACATAGATAAGAAAAATGGTGACATAACTTTATTGATAATTCCTTGGGTTGACTTTTCTGAGTTTGCTGCTAAAAATAATATTAGCGAAGAAAATGTTAAGAATGCAATAAAGAATGTTTACAAAAATGAAGTTCATATTTATACAATTTTGAACAACAACACAGTATTAAAAAATAATATTGTTAATGATGTTAGAGACTTGCAAGAATTTAAAAATAACTTATTTACATTACTTCCAAATATAAATTCTGCAACCTACGATCTTTTAAATACTAATTCATCAAAAAAGAAGTATTTTTCTGATCTTTATGACTCTGTTGATTATGCAAATAAAAAAATAAAGTTATATACAACATTTAACGTAAAAGACTTTATTAATAATTTTGCCTCTTTACAAAAAAGTTATTCTTCTTATACAGATGAACAGCTAAATGAAATTTTCAGAACAGAACCAATTTCGATATCAATTAACAAAACTTATTCAACAAGTGATGAAATGATCTCTGTTGGTTCCATTAGTTTGTCATTAAAAGAAGTGCGTTCAAGTGATGTAAATGCTGAGATGTTGAGTATTGCTGACTTTGGAGATAATATGTTATTATCTTTTGAAGATGAAATGCCAACAAGTGCAACAAATATTAATTATACGTTTCAAATATTGTTTACAGATCCAGTATTAAAGAAATTTTATATTAATGATGATACTGACTCTGACTTATATTCTAAGGTAGTTAGCAACTTTAGCAAACTTCAATCATTGGTAAATGTTGACAATCCTTCAATATCTGATTCTAAAACAGGTAAGTTTACTACAACATTTATAAATCAATACCAACAGAGCCAATTCAATATTGCAAGCTTTGTAAATGACTATATAGCATTATTAAACTTATTTATACAAAAAGATATTGGAGCAGAGCAAGCTGATAAAATAGTTAAGTTACTTGATATTAAGCAATCAACAATATTTGTATTTATAGACTTATATTATTATATTACAAGCACATTGTTTGAAATGGAAAACTTATTTTCTCAAATTAAAAACAGCAGCGTAAGTTATAATAAGAATTTTGATGCTATAAAAGTTGAACCAAACAAAGCCTCATTTGATGTTAGCAGTTTACCAGATGCACTTGCAAGTGTTACTCAAGCAGCCACACCAGCACAGCAATCTCAAGGACAAACTAAAAAAGTTCCATTAGATATTTTAAGTTACTCTGGTGATATCTACAATATATCATTTCAGAAAACACAAGATACTAAAACACAAAAAAGCTTAATAAAAAATTCTGTTGTAACAACATTAAATAATGAAATACAATTTTCAACAAACTTTGATTTTTCAAATTACTTTAATGATAGCAAGGGTTTGGTCAAAAAAGATAGCACAACAGAATATGAAGTAAAACAAAAAAATGGTAAAAATGTTGTTTCTAAAAAAACAAAAACAAGTCCACAATCATTGATAAACAATTCTTTCGGAAACAGTACAAATGTCGTATTGAACATACCATTGAGTAAAACACGATTTGGTACTGCAATACAAACCAAAGTCTTGAAAGATTCAAGTCCAGTTGAGACAATAAAAGAAAAAATTCAAAAGTCTCAATCAGAGGCAGCAAAAGATGATTTTTTGTCAGCTATTTCAACAACTATAGAAGAAGCAAATATAGTTCAACCAGAAATAGTTGTTGAATATTTATCTTTCAAAAATAACAATTATATTTGGCAACCTGTACCAAACAATGCACCACCAAAACAATATTTTGTTAGAAAAGTTTATTCAACAACTGATGATCTATATTCTAAGAATAATATTGAACCCATTATTTCCAATAAATACGAAATACTTAACATTAGAGTAATAAGATAATGAAAAATACTTTCTTTCACCCTCAATCAGTATCAAAAGTTAATTTGAGTCAATTGAATAAAAAAATATATAGCCTTGGCTCACAACTACAAGACAAGTATTTTTCTTATATTGCACAGGGTACTACAGCGGCTCCAGTAAATTTACAAGACGCTATTGCACAAGACTATTCAAACTTAATATTGCTAATTCAACAGTTTTACACTTCAGCAGATATATCTGATCCAATACGTTCAATTTTTGGTAAGTATTATGTTATTGATAAAGACTCATTAGGAAATGAAATTATTTATTTGATAAATTCAAATGATGATCCAACAGATAAAAACAAATATCCATTTCCATTCAAAGATATCTTTACAATACAAACAGAAAAACCAGTTGATACAACAACATCTTTAAATAAACTTACAAAAGAACAACAAGCTTATATTAATATAAATAATGTTGAATTTTATAATTTTTTAACAAAATATGCTTTTACTGATCTAAGTTCTGGTGAATTAAATACAATAGTTCCTATCATGAACCCAATATTTAAAGATGCATTAGTAAAACTAATTGCCTTTAACACACATGGGTACACAAAATACGTTCTAGAAAAACATAGTGAAAAAAATATAGCTTCTAAAAATGGGAATTATTTAGCTTACAATTTGGTGTCTGAATACAACCAATACATTAGACAATATGAAAATTACTTCTCTTCCTCACTAAGAAGAGAAACATTGATGCCAAACTACTATGTTACTGATTTGTATTTAAAAGAATCAGACAAACAAAGTCTTGCAAAAAATTTATTAACATTAAATAATACTTTAAACATAACAAGACAAACAATCTTAAGTAATGAATATTATATTGATTTTGTTGATACATTGTCAAAAATGGAAACAGAACAAGTAGATTCATTACCTGTTACAAATGGAATAATATTAGATGATACATTTGCAAACGAAAACCAAATTTCTTTATCATCCGAAAACTTTCCATACAACATAAACCTAAAGTTTAGAAATTTTTCTACTGATGGTGTTATTGAGGCACTTGAGAAAAAGAAACTAAACTTATTGGCTACTAACAATTTTTATGCTTACTTACAAGAACCACAAAGACAAAAAACACCTTTCTATGTCCAATCAGAAGAAATAGTAAAAACAAAGACACAAGATGAGGATGCTTATATAGACTTAGATGGTGATAGATATTATCTAAATATTAAGCAAAAGATAGGCTCCGTTTCTATTGATTCAGCAGACTATGATAATGTTTTAAGTTTCAATGGATCTTTTGAGTTCAAACAACCAAAAAATTTAAAACTTTTTGCAACAGAACAAACGATAAAAACATATCAATCAAACTCAAGACCACTATCTCTATTTGATTACTTAAAAATCAACGGTTCTATAAACGATATAATAGAACCAAAATTAAATATTGAAACAATACTAAACAATAGTTCTATGGCTTGTAGTCCAATAACATTTGATGTTTCAAAATATTTCAATAATTTATTGGTTCAAAAGACATTGTTACCAAGAAAAAGTGATGTTATTGATGTATCTTTTGTAGATACACAAGTAATATATGATAAATTGTATAAATATGACGTTGATGTAGTTAGCTTGGTTGAACAAATAAAATACACATACACAACCGTAAAATATCAAGATATATTAGCAGAAGGTACTCTAAACATAAATGAAGAAATAATAAACACTCCTATAAGTGTTTTGACTGAGTTGTCCGAGGATTCTTACTTCTACAAGAACAACCTTTTCTCAGACATTGCGGTTGTAGTTGATGATCCACCAACTCCAGTAGATATCAATATCGTACCATTTATTGGTGTTCCAAATAGACTTATGTTTATGTTCAATACACAAGACACAACAATATTTCAAAAACCAATTCTAATATCACAAAATGATAGAAGCTATTTTACAAAAGTTAGACACAAACAAAGACCAGATAAAAAAGAGATATTATTCCAATCTGTTAGCGATATCTCTGCTGTGCAAGTCTTTAGAAGTCTAACAAGACCAAAGACATATTTTGATTTTTCAAATTCTCTATATCAAGTAATACCTTTTAATGGTGAAACATCAACTACATTTATAGAAAATTTGCAACAAAATATAAAATATTATTACACATTTAGAAGTATTGATGTTCATGGTAATATTTCAAACCCATCAGATATTTTTGAAGTTAAAATAATAAATAATGATGGAGCAATATATCCTATCATAACACCATATTATTTCGAACAAAATGAAAAATTAAATATAGAAAAGTCTTTTAAGAAATATTTAGCTATAGATCCCGCTATTATACAACAGCAACTAACACTAAATGAAGATGGTAGTTTGGTATTAGGAGTTGATAATGGTTTTTGGAATCAAGACTTTAAAATAAGAATAACTTCTAAAGAAAGTGGAAAGTCATTCGATATAAATTTAAACTTTACAAAAAAAATAATAGAGACTATTTAATAAGAGGTTACAAAAATGGCGTTTTTAGACAACTCTGGTGATATTATACTAGATGCAGTTTTAACAGATACAGGCAGATTACGTTTAGCTAGAGGCGACGGTTCTTTTAAAGTTACTAAGTATGCTTTTGGCGATGATGAAGTAAACTATCGTCTTTATGATAAGACCAACACTTCTGGTTCTGCTTACTACGATTTAGACATTCTTCAAATGCCAGTTTTTGAGGCTTTTACAAATAACACATCAGTTTTAAAATATCCTTTGTTATCTATTTCAAAAACAAACCTTCTTTATTTACCAGTATTAAAAATAAATAACAGTAGTGAAACTGGTGGTTCAAATGTTGAACAAGCATTTTCAAAAATTTTTAGTATAAATGGTTCTTTTTTGATAGCTGTAAGTAATGATACAGTTACAAATAACTATAGTACATCAAATGTAATAGATGGTAGAACTCCACAAAATTCATGTGTACAAATAGATCAAGGTATAGATGCAGATATAGGTGTAAACCCAAATGATGCTGGTGAACAGTTAAATTCTTTTGGTCTTAAGGAGACTCAATATTTAATAGAATTAGACAATAGATTGGCTAGTTTAGTTGGCCCATTAAATAAAATAATTAAGGCTCCATCTTTTATAGATGATGATAATATTGCAAGTTACTTTTTATCATTATCATCAGATACAGATTCTATACAAAATATTAAAACAGATTCATTAGGATCATCAACTTATCAAGTAATTGCAGGTCCAAGAGGAACTGCATTGGGTATAAGTTTTGTTGCTTCAAACGCATTACAAACATCATCAGATTTGTTTATTAAACTAGGCGGCGAAGTATCAAATGGAACAAATACTTATTATTATATAGATACAAATGTTGTTGTAAAAGGTGTCACAACAGGTTCATCTATAACAATACCAGTTAGATTTATTAGATACAAAACACCATAAAATAAAAGGTAATATAAATGGCTACAACATTTAAAAATTTCACTTCAGCAGATATAGCTACTACAAGAACTTTACTTAATGAAGCTATACCAATAACAGGCACAATAGTTTCTGGTACTTATTCGGATTTAAATATTCAAAACTATTCACATCAATTATTTCAATCTGTATACGATTACCCATATTTAAGTTCTTCTGCTAATCATATATTTGACATTACATTTGGTCATATCTCAAGTGGTTCTGCTTTAAGTGCAAGCAACTCTGTAGCAACATCAAAAAAGATCAATATCTATAACCAATTTGCTCAAATACTCGCTGGTTATGATACAGGAAGTAATGTCCGCAATTTTGATCAAGATGGAAATTATGGAACTGGTTCAACAATAAATGATGCATTTTTCTTATCTTTTGCTCGTTTATTAGTAAAAGATGAAATTAAGAAAGGTTCATTCCAAATATCTATCGGAACAGGTTCTGCTATAGCAAGTCCATTTGCTGGTGGACCATTGACAATTTATGATGCCTCTGGCGTAACTGATTACAGAACAAACTCTCCTGCTGGTGAATATGGTTTATTATACACTAATTCCGCAGGTACTGGTAATGTTGTTGGTCATGTTTACTATCAAGCTGGTGCAGTAGTTTTGACAGCTTCTATATTTCCAAGTGCAACAGTTATGTCTGGTGCTGCAACGTTAAACGCAACCTTAAGCGGCTCTACAATACCAACAATAGCAAATGCATTTAGAAGAAGAGTAAGTAATATTTTGTTTAACAACACAACAGAACTTAATTCAACAATATACTTCTGTCGTGCATTCTCTAATGAGTTTAACTATTCTTCTAACCCAACATATCTAAGTCAAAGCAAGATAGTTGTTAAAGACGAAGCTTCCGATCCACCATTAGCATACATTACAACTGTTGGCCTGTACTCAGCAGATAATGAACTTTTGGCAGTAGCAAAACTATCAGAACCATTAAAGAAAACAGTAGATTCAGAATTAACTATAAGAACCAGATTAGACTATTAATATGTTATGTCATTAAAGAAGATAAAACAAAATGAAATATTTGTCAACCAAGTTGAGTTCAATCCAGCTACAAACTTCTTTATTTATGATGGAAAAACATATTTAGATAAAAAAGTAAAAGTATCTGGTGCATTTACTAATAATGTTGGCAACGTTCCTATAGGGCACGTAAACCTATATGAATTGAATGTAGATAGAAATTCTGGCTCTACTGGTTTGATATATCCCTTCTTAACAAAAGAAGGGAGCTTGACTTCATTTAAAACCATTTCAACCACTTCATTTAATTCAGACTTTTCTTATGGAGATATTATAAGTGGTTCTTATCCATTAAGTGCTTCGATAAGTAGAGACTTTTACTTAACTGGTAGTGATAGAACAAGAGTTGATGCTTTACAGAATACATTAAACTATTATTTATATCTAAGCAAACATTATGCATATTCTTCTTCATTAGGGAATAAAGCAACTCAACAATTAAACTTAATAAGCATACCTTCAATATTTTATGGTAGTTCAATAGAAAAAGGATCTGTTGACTTATCTTTTTATGTATCTGGTACTCTTGTAGGAAAACTTCAAGATAAAAATAAAAATGGTGAATTAATACAAGTTGGCCCAAGTGGCTCAAATGGTTCTGGTTCTATAGCTGGAATTGTATTATACACAGAAGGTTTCATAGTTCTTACTGGTAGCTGGGGAATAACTCCAAAAGCAGACTATCTTTCCGATCCATCTAATTTGGTTAGTGGTTCTTGGACTGTTTTTGGTGCTGGTATGTTGGGAGAAGTTTATAACGCTGGAAGCTTGCCTTCTGCTAGTTTTGATATTACATTCAATGGTGTGCATAAAGTCCCTGTAATGACATTCTTTGCACATGCTAAAAGAGGTGAACTAAATAACTCAAACAATCCAACGTTTATAAGTTATGGTTCGAATACTCTTACAACAGGTAGTAATGTATATATCGAAGATAAGTATATGCTACCTGCCAATGTTGTGTCAAGCTCCTATTCTGACCCAGAATCATATTTAGAAAAAACAACATTTATAACCAAGATCAATATCTATGATGATAGCAAAAATTTAATAGGTGTAGCAAAAGTAGCAAAACCAGTTAAAAAAACTCAAGATAGAGACTTAACATTCAAAATAAAATTAGACCTATAAGGTTTCAATATGACTACAAAAATTTATTATTTAGGCGTAGATGTTAGTACGTCAAAAATTGGTATTGCTGTTTTAGATTCAGACAAAAATATCATCGTTAGTGAAGTTATAAAATTCAAAGATGGTAATACTTTAGAAGAAAAAGCTGCATTGTTTGAAAACAAGCTAACAAAACTTCAAAAGTATTATTTTATAGCAGATGTGTTTATAGAAGAACCATTTGTTGCATTTGGTGGCGGCAAGACAACTGCACAAACAATGGCTAAACTTCAAAGATTCAATGGAATGTGCTCCTATTCAGCATTTAGAATATTTGAAAAAAATGCTAATATGGTAAATGTTCGTTCTGCACGTTCAAAATTAGGAATAAAAATACCTAAAGGTTTGAAAGAAAAAGAAGTAAAAAATACAATTATTGAATGGGTTTCTACAAAATTTGATACATTCAAGTACGATATGACAGTTCACGGCAATCCACTACCAGGAACAGACGATAGAGCAGATGCTGTTGTAATAGCCTTATATGGAGTCGAGCATCTACTTAGTATATGAACCTCAAGCATATAAAAAAGAAACAAGAAAAAATAATACTTGAATTAAAATATCATTACGCAGACTTAGAATACCATGAAGAAGTATTCAAAGATGCTCAAGAAGAATTCAAAGAAGCGTTTTATGAACAAGCTCCAAAATTTGGTTATAATATAGAAAAACCAAAACCAGTAGAAGCTTTAGTAAATACTGAGATTAGCAGAACAACTCCTTATCAATTTGAAGAAAAGGTTGAAGAACAAGCCGAGAGCGCAAAACAACAAATACTGGAGTTTGAAAAAGAAGAACAAGACCCAGATATTCACAACCTTTTTAGAAAGATAATAAAGCTAACTCACCCAGACACATTTTCAGAAAACGAAAATGCAGAACAAAAAAACAAAAAAACCCAAATGTTTTTAAAAGCAAAAAATGCTGCACAAAACAAAAATTGGTATGAGCTTTGTCAAATAGCTTTAGAGTTGAACATCGAACTACCAGAGCCAACTAAAAAACATATAAAATGGCTTGAAAACGAGATTGTAAGAATAAAAGAGAGAATTACTCATATAACTGCAACATATGCTTGGTATTGGTTTACAAGTGAAGATACCCGTGATAACATAATGGAGCAGTACGTAAACAGAGTAAAACCTAAATGAACAAAATAGAAATTCTAAAAAGTGCTTTTGGTGATTGCAAGAGACAAAAAGATGAACTTCTATTTTTTTGCCCCTTTTGTAAGCATCATAAGAACAAATTTTCAATCAACACAAATACAAACAAATATAAGTGTTGGGTATGTGATGTAAAGGGTAATAACGTAAGACGACTTCTAAAGAAGTTTGTATCAACTTCTATTTTATTTGAGTGGGACAAGCTTACAGGTCGCCTAAACGTTTCCGAGCTTGATTCTATTTTTGATGAAGATAATAAGATAGAAGAAACTATTATTGATTTGCCAAAAGAGTTTGTTTCTCTTGCAAACAAAAACCTTCCAAAAACATCGCTTGCTCCTCTTCGATATTTGTATGATCGAGGTCTTACAAAAGATGATATTTTGAAATGGAAAATTGGCTATTGTTCAAGTGGTCAATATGAAAATAGAGTCATTATTCCTTCTTTTAATTTGCAAGGAAACTGCAATTATTATATTGCTCGCTCCATAGTTGATGCATGGCCCAGATACCTCAACCCAGAAGCTTCTAAAGACATTTGTTTCAACGAGCTATATCTTGATTGGGATAAAGACGTAACGGTTGTAGAGGGCGTGTTTGATGCGGTAAAATGCGATAATGCTATTCCACTTCTTGGTTCAACATTAAATGAAAATTCTATTCTATTCAAGAAGATCATTTTCAACGATCCAACTTTGTATATTGCATTAGATCCAGACGCAGAAAAGAAAGCTCGTAGACTCGTTGATAAGTTTATTGAATACGACTTAGAGGTTTACAAAATCGATGTACGTGGTTATGATGATGTTGGAACTATGACAAAAGAAGAATTCAATAAAAGAAAAATGGAAGCATTACCAATTAACAACGATTGGATTCTTGAAAGTCAACTACTGGCGGTATAATGAAAATTGCACACGTTTCTGACATTCACATTCGTAATTTCAAGTATCACGATGTTTATAACGTAGTATTTGAGAAACTTTACAGCAAGTTACGTGAACTA
>Ga0114968_10001079_pt1 | contig 20666 bp, 14 predicted proteins | sample M_130807_EF_Meta_FD_87020 | JGI IMG/M metagenome (GOLD analysis project Ga0114968, IMG submission 87020) | Freshwater microbial communities from Lake Montjoie, Canada to study carbon cycling - M_130807_EF_MetaG | ecosystem: Environmental > Aquatic > Freshwater > Lake | place: Lake Montjoie...
GTACCGCTATGGCGCTCGCTCCTCTCGCAGTGACTCTGTTTTCTCGAGTACTGCGACACGATCCAACCCACCCCGGATGGATAGATCGCGATCGTTTCATATTGAGTTGTGGTCACGCGTCCATCCTCCAGTACGGCATTGCGCGTGTGTTTGGTTACGGAGTAACTCGCGAAGACCTCCTTGAATTTCGTCAGCCGCACAGCCGCACTCCAGGACATCCGGAGGTTGGTATCACTCCAACGGTCGAAGTGACCACGGGTCCATTGGGCCAAGGTCTGGCCAACGGCGTCGGTATGGCAATTGCGGAACGGTACCTCCGTGCCTCGTACGGACCAGAACTTGTGAATCACCACACCTGGGTCATCGCCGGCGATGGCTGCATTGAAGAAGGAATCTCTCACGAGGCGGCTTCGCTTGCGGGCGCTCTCAAACTTTCCGGTCTCACCGTCATCTACGACGACAATCGCATCACGATTGATGGAGAGACCAACTTGGCTCTGGCCGACGACACGCCCGCCCGCTTCCGTGCCTATGGCTGGAATGTGGTCGAGCTTGGCGAAGTTGCCAACGACTGCAACGCTCTCGAAGCCGGTCTGCGCGCGGCGCTGGCGGAAACCGAGCGGCCAACGCTCCTGGTGCTTCGCTCTCATATTGGCTTCCCGGCCACGGCGATGGTCGATCGCCGTGAAGCTCATGGATCTCCGTTTAGCGCCGAGGTAATTCGTGACACGAAGCTGGCACTCGGGGTCGATCCGGAGATCAGCTTTAACGTCTCCGAAGATCTCCCATCGGCGATGGTCGAATCGCTGACAGCGCAGCGCTCTGAACGCAATCACTGGGAGAGTCGACTAACAGCGTCAGGCGAACGTGGCGTCAAGCTGTTGGCCCAGGTGGAGTCCGGTGGAGTACCACTGGTCGCGCCAGAGATGAAGCGCTACGAAGAGGGCACCAAGGTCGCCACGCGTAAGGCAATGCAGAGGGCCATTGATGCTCTGTCTCCAGTTTCCCCCGGACTCCTCTCTGGGTCGGCAGACCTGACTGACAACACCGGTGTCCTGTTGCCGGACGAGATAGCTCAGTCGGCCCAGAATCCTGGCGGCCGACAGATTTACTACGGAATCCGAGAGTTCGCTATGGGGGCCGCCATGGTTGGCATGGCCCTCCACGGTGGCGTACGTCCCGTGGGCTCGACTTTCTTTGTCTTCTCTGACTACGTGCGACCCGCCATTCGACTCGCAGCATTGAGCGAAGCACCGGTGACGTTCGTCTTTACTCACGATTCCATCGGAGTTGGCGAGGACGGCCCTACCCACCAGCCCGTTGAGCACTTGATGGCTCTACGAGCAATGCCCGGTGTGCACGTGGTGCGACCATCGGATGCTAACGAGGCACTCAACCTCATTGGTCAGGTGATTTCTACCCATACGAAAGGTCCCACTGCGCTCATTTTGAGTCGTCAGGACTTGCCAGTCCTTCAGGGTAGTGATGCTGTCAATTCCATCAATGGAGCAGCTAAGGGTGGATACATCCTGCGCGACCACCCCAGTGCAGTATTCACCTTGGCGGCGACGGGTTCCGAAGTTGGTGCCGCGGTGGGCGCGGCTGATGAGTTAGCGGCTGAAGGAATCCACGTTCGTGTTGTTGCTCTCCCCTGCTGGGAATGCTTCGAAGAGCAGTCCAAGGAGTACCGCCTCTCGGTTATTCGACGAGATATTCCGAGTCTCTCGATCGAAGCGGGAGCAACGTTGGGTTGGGCGAAGTATGCCGACGAATCACTCGGTATTGACACGTTTGGCATCAGCGCCCCTGGAGATTTCGTCTTTGAGTACTTCAACCTCACTTCCAGTGCCGTTGCGGCCGCGGTACGACACCGACTGGAGCACGCATGACGAAACTGGATGCTCTCTATTTAGAACATGGCCAGAGCGCCTGGGTGGACAACATTCGCCGCGACTGGCTCAACGACGGAACGCTGCAGAATCTCGTGGACCGGGGCGTTCGCGGTGTGACGTCGAACCCCTCAATCTTCGCTAAAGCCGTGGCCTCTACGGATGCCTACGATGCCTTGATTGCCAGTCTGGGAACAACCGATCCGGAAGTTGCGTTTGAGCAATTGGCAGTTGAAGACGTCCGAGACGCCTGCTTAATTTTGCTCCCGGTGTACGAAGCTTCGCTGCGCTCGTTGTCGAGTGGAGAACGCCGATCGTTGGATGGCTACGTCTCGCTCGAGGTGTCGCCACGATTAGCCCACGACACCGAAGGCACAATCGCAGCTGCCATGCGGCTCGCAGAAACCTTGAACACGTCGCCTAATTTGATGATCAAAATCCCCGCAACAAAAGCCGGCCTACCCGCCATCAGTGCTGTTCTAGCCATGGGGATCAACGTCAACGTCACGCTCATCTTTTCGCTTGAGAGATATGCGGAAGTTCTGGACGCCTTTGTCGATGGTGTAGAACGTGCTCACGCTTCAGGTATCGATGTGTCAAAAATAGCCAGCGTTGCTTCATTTTTTATCAGTCGCGTAGACACCGCAATTGACCCCATGCTCCCCGAAGGTTCCGCTCTGAGGGGCGTGGCGGCCGTGGCCCAAGCGGCACGCGCCTACGACATCTTCCAAGATCGGATTGCCTCGCAACGGTTCAAGGACATTCTCGCCCTAGGTTCCCAGGTCCAGCGACCACTTTGGGCTTCGACGAGTACGAAGAATGCCGCCTACTCCGACCTGCTCTATGTCGACACCTTGGTCGCCTCGGACACTGTCAATACGTTGCCAGATCCAACGTTGGAGGCCTACGCCGATCACGGCAATGCCGCAAACTCCCAGCTTCTCGACGACGCTGCTCGCCGAAAGATCGGCCAGAAACTCGATGACCTCGCCGCTGATGGCATTGACCTGGTTGAAGTTACTCAGCGCTTAGAGGACGAAGGCGTTGCCGCGTTTATTTCGTCGTATGACGAGCTACTCGCTACCGTCACCCAGAAACTGCGCGGCTAGCCATCCATGAACCCGCATGACATTGCTCAACGGGTTTTAGAAGGCGATTTCTCACACATCCCCGGCGACGCAGGCTCATGGACGGGATGGATGAACCACCCGGAGGCACTCGACTCGCTCGTCGAGAGAATTCAGAGACTCGAGCTTCGTCACCACGAAGAAACCGTTCTCGTGGGCATGGGTGGAAGTTCTTCAGGTGCTGGCATGTTCGCACACCAACTGGGCATTACGTCGTTGACAATTTTGGACACGTCACACCCCGACTCGATTCAGGGTACGAATTTTGAGAACGTCAATCTCGTAGTGAGTTCGAAATCTGGCGGCACGATAGAGACCGTAGCGACCATGGCGTACGCCCTTTCGCACGGAGCTTCCGCGAAGGATCTCACGGTCATAACGGACCGAGGGACGCCACTGGACGAATTGGGAACGTCTCTGGGCGCTGCCATGCTGTATGGCGATCCCCACACGGGGGGGAGATTCTCGGCGCTGTCGGCCTTTGGGGTCGCACCAGTCTTGATTTCCGGTGCAAGTGCAATTGCCACCAGCGTTCTCGGGGACGAGGAGTGGACTGCATCCTTCGTCAACGGATTCAAGTCCGCACCACCTTCGGGTTGGGGAACCACGACCATCTCGGGCGACCCTTTGAGTTCCTTTACAGCCCTCTGGGAGGAACAGCTCATTGCCGAATCGACAGGGAAGGATGGCAAAGGCGTTCTGCCGACGCCTGGCTCGCCTCTTGAGATTCGCGACATTGTTCAACATGTCCAGAAGACTCACGCCTTCACCGTTGGCCTCTGTGTCGCACTAGGCGTCGACCCTTTCATCCAGCCCGATGTTGAATCTGCCAAACGACGCACGTTTGCTGAGCTGACCAGCCCCTCGAAGGACGAATTCATTACTCCCGAGGCCCTTCGGATTTGGATAGATCGCGGCGGCCCAGTTGCGCTACAGGTCTACGGTCCACTTGATCGCGCCGGCGAGGTGGCGCAGCTCAGAGCCTCAATGGCCATGATGGGTCACGAAGTCAGCGCGGGATTGGGTCCTCGGTACCTTCATTCCACCGGGCAACTCCATAAGGGCGGCTCGACCGTCCTTCGATTCCTTCAGATTCTCGTCGAACCGGAGATCAAACCCGAGCGTATTGAAGGTCGCAGGTACTCATTCCACGACTTATTAGCGGCGCAGGCTCGTGGCGACTTCCACGATTTACTCGGTCGTGGGCGTGACATCGTCAGGGTGAAGGTATCCCCCGGTGAGCCGTTAGACGTTCTGCTTCACTAAGGTTCTTGCCAATGGTCGATACCACTACAACCAAGAAGATTCCCGCAAATTTTGGCGAGCTCGAAGGTGAGTCGTCGAGTTCGCTGGCCCCAGACGCTTACGCCGTAGCGCGTAGCCAATTCGGTGAAGTTGTCACCTACTCCCCGAAGGTGTTTATTCCGCTCACTAAGTTGTGTCGCGATCGCTGTGGATACTGCACGTTTGCGCAACCGCCGGCCCACCTGCCATCGCCCTATATGGACATCGAAGAGGTCATGGCCATCGTTGAGGCCGGCCAAAAGGTCGGCGTTACAGAAGCGCTCTTGACGCTCGGCGAACGACCAGAGTTGCGCTACGACGATGCGGCCCGCTGGTTAGCCGCCCACGGATATCGTTCCACCGTCGACTATGTCGCCGAAGTGGCTCGCACGATTCTCCACACCACGGGCATGCTGCCGCACGCTAACGCTGGGGCGCTCTTCTCTTATGAGCTGGAACAACTTCGCACGGTGACGGCTTCCCAGGGGATGATGTTGGAGACTCTTCGACCCCTAGAGGCACACCGCCTAGCCCCCGACAAGACACCGGTGCGGAGACTCGCGACGCTCCGTGCGGCTGGTGAGCTCAAAATTCCATTTACAACGGGGCTTCTCGTTGGCATTGGTGAGAACCGGCGTGATCGCATCGAAGCACTCTGGGCTATTGCCGAATCACACCGCCAGTTTGGCCATATTCAGGAAGTAATCATTCAGAATTTCCTGCCGAAGGCCAAGACTACGATGGCCGACCATCCCGCGGCCGACGAAGAGGAGTTCTTCTGGACCATTGCGGCGGCTCGTCTCATATTGCCCGTGGATATCCATCTCCAGGCTCCTCCCAACCTCAGCGATGATCCAGCCCGGCTACTGGCGTACGGAATTGACGACTTTGGCGGTATCTCTCCAATTACGTTGGACCACGTAAATCCTGAGCGCCAATGGCCGGTAGTGGAAACGCTGAGCGGCGAAGTCGAGCGACGCGGCCTTCATCTAGCTCCCCGGTTGACTGTTTACCCAGAGTGGCACGGAGAAGAGTTTCTCGACGATCACGTGCGACCATCGGTACTGGCTCTTTCGAATGCCCATGGTCACCGTCGTGATGATGATTGGTTCTCCGGCGGTGACTCCACGCCGCCAACGTTCAAGAGAGGCCCTCGCACCGGAAAGGTTGAGGAAATCCTCCATCGCTACGAACCTGGCTACGAGTTCACTGAGGACGAATTGGTCTCGCTCTTTAATGCCCGTGGCACCAATGTTGCCGCGATCGCGGATTTAGCGGACAGTGTGCGCCACGACCTTGTGGGTGACGACGTCACCTTTGTGATTAACAGAAATATCAATTACACGAACGTCTGCACTTTCAAATGCAAGTTCTGCGCTTTCTCGAAGGGCCCGCTTTCGCTCAACTTGCGAGGAGACCCCTACCTCTTGACGCTGGATGAAATTTCAGAGCGCGTGCAAGAGGCTGCGGAAAAGGGTGCCACTGAAGTCTGCCTGCAGGGTGGTATTCACCCTAAGTTTGATGGTGATTACTACGTTGACGTGATCGCTGCCGTTCGAGCTGGCTCTCCAGATATTCACATCCACGCCTTCAGTGCTTTGGAAGTTTTTGAGGGTGCACGACGGAGCGAAATGAGCCTGGTCGACTATTTGACTCGTCTCAAGGATGCCGGACTTAAAACGCTTCCCGGCACGGCCGCTGAGATTTTGGACGATCCTGTTCGTGCGATTCTCTGCCCTGACAAGATCAACACCGCCCAGTGGCTAGAGGTGCACGAGGCCGCTCATAGTGTCGGCCTGCGCTCCAACGTCACGATCATGTTTGGAGCCGTTGAGGAGCCACGTAGCTGGGCCAAGCACCTACGGGTGACGAGGGAGCTCCAGGTAAAGACGGGTGGATTCACAGAATTTGTACCTCTTCCCTTCGTCCACATGGCCACGCCAATCTTTTTGAAGGGCCGAAGCCGCAAGGGCCCCACTTTCCGCGAAACGGTGTTGATGCACTCAGTGGCGCGTCTCCACTACGCCGGAGTCATCGACAACATCCAAGTCAGTTGGGTCAAGTTGGGCATTGAAGGCAGTCGAGAGATTTTGCGGGCTGGCGCCAACGACGTCGGTGGCACCTTGATGGATGAAAACATATCCCGCGCTGCTGGCGCGGCACACGGTCAAGAGATGGACGTAGCGACGCTGGAGGCCCTCGTAGAGCCCCTAGGACGCCCTCTACGCCAGCGAACCACTCTTTACGGTGTGGCGTGACCCACGACGCGGAAATATCCTCTCTGCTGACAGCCATTACTGCGTCGAAGCCTCAGACTGCTCAGCGGAGCAGTCTTCTGCGATCCCTCTTGGAGAATGTCGTCATGCTCGCCGAGCAGGACCCCGATACGTTGGATCTCAAGATTGCTGAAACCGCCCTCGCCGAACTCGTTGAGGCATTCGAAGTGTTTGCTCCCTACCGATCAATCCCGAAGGTAACCATCTTTGGTTCAGCGCGCACTCCATCCGATCATCCTCTCTACCAGCTCACCAAGGACTTTGCGGCCGCGATGGCCCAACAGGACTGGATGATCATTACGGGTGCGGGACCCGGAATTATGGCGGCCGGCATTGAGGGTGCCGGCCGAGAGAAGTCGTTTGGAGTAAATATCCGCCTGCCATTTGAGCAGGGCGCGAACGAGTTCATCGCCTCCGACGTGAAACTCGTTGAGATGCGCTACTTCTTCACCCGGAAGGTCGCATTAACGAAAGAGTCAAAAGGCTTCGCCATCTTTCCTGGTGGTTACGGAACACTCGATGAGTGTTTTGAACTACTTACCTTGCTACAAACCGGAAAAGCGGTGCCGGCACCCGTTGTGCTCATTGACACGCCTAACGGTCACTACTGGACCGATTGGTTGAAGTTCATCCAGGACGCCGTCATAAGTGAGGGCTATGTTTCAGCACTTGATCATCGATTCTTCACTCTGGCCACCGACGTGGAGACAGCGCAGTCGGCGCTGACCGGCTTCTATCGGAACTATCACTCCATGCGCATGGTCGGCCCTCGCATGGTGCTCCGTATGCACAGGGGGCCAAGTCCGCAACAGCTTGAAGAAGTCCGCTCCAGATTTAGCCATTTCGTTACCGAAGGTGAAATCGAAGTGATTGAGGCTACGGCGCCTGAGAGGTCATCACAAGATGAAGTCCACCTAGCTCGAATCGCGTTCCATTTCGATCGTCGTAGCTATGGGGACGTTCGAGATTTAATCAGCACGATCAACTCGTGGTCAGATTAAGTCAAGCTACGAAGTGTTGCCTCCGCCTTGACGAGTGATCGACGTACGGTACTTAGCTTCTTCTCAATTTCTTTGAAATGGTCGTTGCCGTTGGACTGTTCTCGCAGTGCGTCGTAGGTCAAATCTGTCACCCTCTCAACGAGGACGCTGACGTTGCTTGCGAGATCCTCCAGTTCGTCTCTATTCATGCCTACTCAAAGGTCGTGACAGTGAGCTCGTTTGCCGCGTACTGCGCCCGCAATACTTTCTTGTCAAACTTGCCGACGCTGGTCTTTGGTACCGAGTCAATGATGCACCAACGCTCGGGCATCCACCACTTGGCGATACGTGGTTCCAGGAAGGCCCGGATCTCCTCCAGGGTGACCGTCGAGTCGGGATTACGAACCACGCAGCAAAGAGGTCGCTCGTCCCAGCGCGCGTCTGGAACTGCGACTACGGCCGCCTCAAAGACCTCAGGGTGGGCAATTACTTCGTTCTCCAGCTCTACTGAGCTAATCCACTCACCACCCGACTTGATGACGTCCTTGCTGCGGTCAGAGATGACCATGAAGCCCTCGCCGTCGAGGGTGCCAACATCGCCGGTACGGAGCCATCCGTCGTGGAACTTCTCGTCGTCGTCTACGCCAAAATACGAACCTGTAATCCAGGGACCACGGATTTCGAATTCACCAACGCTCTTGCCGTCACGTTCAAGAACGGTTCCATCTTCTCCCACGGTGCGCACTTGCACTCCCCCAACGATTCGACCCGCCTTGACGCGGTAGTCGGTGTCATGCTCGGGGTTGCTACCAAAGGGCGGAATCGAAACTGCGGCCAACGGGCTCGTCTCAGTCATGCCCCAGCCCTGAATCACGTCGAGATTGTGGCGACTCCGGAAGGCCTCGATCATGGAGCGAGGAACGGCAGCGCCACCACAGAGAATGCCTCGAAGGCTTGAAAGATCGGCGGTGGGGTCACTCTCGGCGACTCGCAGTACGTCATTCCAAATTGTGGGTACCCCGAGTGCGATCGTTGGTCGAAGAGTCTTCGTCATATTCAAGATTGGTTCACCCTGCAAGAACATTTGAGGCATGATGATTTCGCATCCGCTGAATAGGGCGGTGTAGGCCACACCACATGCATTGACGTGGAACATGGGGACAATAAGCAGGACGCGGTCTCGCTCGGAGAGTCCAATGGAGTTTGATGACATCGATGCCAATGAGTGCAACCAAGTGGATCGGTGTGAATAGACAACGCCCTTAGGGTTGCCTGTTGTACCCGATGTGTAGCACATGGCGGCGGCATTGCGCTCATCAAATTCTGGCCAAACGAATCCTGGCTCTTCCGACATAACCAATTCGTCGTAGTCAAGAGTGTCACCAAGCAGCGAACGGTCGCCGGGTCCAGAGACAATGAAGTGCTTTACACCCTTGATTTCATCCTTCACCCTTGCCAGCAATGGGATGAGTGAGCCGTCAACGATGATGACCTTGTCGTCCGCGTGGTTGATGATGTATGCGAGCTGTTCAGGGAAGAGTCGAATATTGAGTGTGTGGAGCACAGCACCCATCGATGGAACGGCAATGTACGACTCCATGTGGCTCTGGTTGTTCCATTGGAATGTGGCAACGCGATCGCCCGCCTCTACACCAAGTTTCTTCAGTGCGCGCGCTAACCGCTCCGCGCGCTTGGAAATCTCGTAGAACGTTGCCTCTTGAACGCGATCGGCGTGAACCGTAAAGACCTTTTTGTCGGCGTAAAGCCACTCTCCGTGCCGCACTATGTTGCTAATCAACAGTGGTGCATCTTGCATCGTGCTCTTCATAATTTCCTCCTACGAACGATTTTCAAAATATTACAAAATATGTGCCCAGGTCAGGCGAACCAACTCTTCTCATACGGTTCCAGAGGGGCTGGGAGGGCTGGTGCGTCAGGAGCAATGGCAGCCTGGACTGCCGCCGCAACCGAGCGACCCTCAGCGATAGCCCAAACGATGAGGCTCTGACCGCGTACGGCATCGCCTGCGGCAAACACCGGAGCCAGATTCCCCTCAGAGGGGGCTGTCTGCCAGTTTGAGTCCACCAGTATGTGGTTACGGCCGTCTCTCGCAACGTCGTTGAAATGATTGAGTTCAGGGCCAATAAAGCCGGCCGCAATGAACACCAGATCGGCGGGAATCTCCTCTTCGCCCACTACCGTGACGGCTCCATCGGGGCCGTATTGGAGGTGCTCCACCAGGAGACTGGAAAGTGAGACGCCATCGAGACTCCGGAATTCCTTCGTCCGCATGGCGTACTCGCGTTCTCCACCTTCTTCGTGGGCGCTCGTCACTTTGTAGACATTGGGCATTGTGGGCCAAGGTTGGTTCTGTGGACGCGTCGGCGTCGGTTGTGGCAATAGCTCTACTTGAGTGACCGACTGTGCACCCTGACGATGTGCTGTTCCCAGGCAGTCGGCACCGGTATCGCCACCGCCAAGGATGACCACGTGCTTGCCAGTGGCCTGGATGGGTGATACTGGGCCGCCGAGGGCCTCGATGTTGGCGGGCTTTAGGTACTCCATGGCGGCAAAGATTCCGTTGAGCTCGCGACCAGGTACTGAAATGTCTCGCGGGATAGTTGAGCCAATCGCAAAGATCACGGCATCAAAGTCGGAGCGCAGTTGCTGCAGCGACACGGTGCCATCGTCGCCGACTGTAGTGCCGGTTACGAAACGAACGCCCTCCGCAGTCAATTGCTCGAGACGTCGATCAAGAACTGCTTTCTCCATCTTGAATTCAGGTATGCCAAACCGGAGGAGTCCGCCGATTGCCTCTTGGCGTTCATAGACAGTTACTTCGTGGCCGTGACGAGCAAGTTGTTGGGCGGCAGCGAGTCCGCTGGGACCTGAGCCAATCACAGCCACCGACTTACCGGACCGGATCGTCGCAATGACTGGTACTACTTCGCCCGCCGCAAATCCATGTTCGATGATTTCGTATTCGGTACGTTCAATTGAGACCGCATCCTTGGAGATCGACACAACGCAGGCTGACTCACAGGGCGCTGGGCATAGACGACCAGTGAACTCGGGAAAGTTATTGGTTTGATGCAGCCGCTCAAGGGCGCTCGAGAACTTGCCCTTGTAGTAGAGGTCGTTCCATTCGGGAATGAGATTACCGAGAGGGCATCCTTGATGGCAGAACGGAATACCGCAATCCATGCACCGGGCTGCTTGGTTTTGTGACTGCTCATCGGTCTGGGGCTCGTAGACCTCTTTCCAATCTCGAAGACGAACGGGAACGGCCCTGCGGACCGGATTCTCGCGTCCAATAGTCAGGAATCCATCAACCTTGCCCATGCTGTGCCTCCAATGCCTTGCGGTACTCCACGCTCTGCACACGTACGAAGTTCATTCGCTCGCTTGCCCAGTTGGCAATCATTGTCTTAGCGAGAACGGAGCCGGTTGCAGTCACGAAACGTACGAGAAGATTTTGCAAGAACTGATCATCGTCGTATTCGAGCGGATCGACATCGAAGAGGCCGGCGCTCAAATTTGTAGTCAATTGGTGTTCGGGATCATAGAAGTAGGCGCTTCCACCCGACATGCCGGCGGCCACATTTCTGCCTGTGGGGCCTAGCACCACGACCACGCCACCGGTCATGTATTCGGCCACGTGGTCACCAGCGCCCTCAACAACAATCGTTGCGCCCGAGTTTCGAACAGCGAGCCGCTCCCCGACTATTCCACGGAGGAAGATCTCTCCATCTGTCGCGCCATACCCGATGACGTTGCCAGCAATGATGTTCGACTCACTTGCAAATGGTGAGTCAACGTGGGGTTGAATAACGATCCGACCCCCCGACAACCCCTTACCCACATAATCGTTTGCATCCCCAGTCAGCTGAATCGTAAGACCCTTAGGCATAAATGAACCAAGAGATTGACCAGCGGAACCTTCAAAACTAAGAACGATTTGATCGTCTTCTTCCATTCGGACACGACGACGAGTGATCTCTGAACCCGTCAACGTGCCGACGGTGCGCTGAACATTATTGATGAAGCCATCAAAGCGATAAGGGGCGCCTCGCTCAGCGGCGTCAGCGGCCGCTGAGAGAAACTGCCAGTCCAAACTATCCACAAGGAGGTTGTCTTGTGCCTGGAGTCGTAGACGCTGTCCTTCGACAGGAGGCTGCAAGATGGCTTGAAAGTCGACACCAGCGTCGCGAAGCTCGGTCGACTCTTCGACGGCGATCAAGTCGCTGCGACCGATGATGTCGTCGAGCGATCGAGCGCCCATCGCCGCCAGGTATTCGCGAATCTCGGTCGCAATGAACTCAAAGAAGTTCTCGACGAATTCGGGCTTCCCGGTGAACCGCTCGCGCAAAACAGGGTTTTGAGTTGCGATACCAACAGGACAGGTGTCGAGGTGGCAAACGCGCATCATGACGCATCCTGAAACGATTAGTGGTGCTGTCGCGAAACCGTATTCCTCCGCGCCCAACAGAGCAGCAATAAGCACATCGCGACCGGTCTTCAACTGGCCATCAACCTGGACTGTTACTCGATCGCGAAGCCCATTCGCCGCAAGTGTCTGCTGAGTTTCCGCAAGACCAATCTCCCACGGAGTGCCAGCATGCTTCAGGGACGTGAGTGGTGCTGCGCCAGTTCCGCCATCAAAGCCTGAAATCAGGATCACGTCAGCTTTCGCCTTGGCGACGCCGGCGGCTACGGTGCCGACACCCGCTTCGCTCACCAACTTCACGTGGACTCGAGCTTGGTTGTTAGCATTCTTGAGGTCGAAAATCAACTGAGCCAAGTCTTCGATGGAGTAAATATCGTGGTGTGGCGGAGGTGAAATCAAGCCCACGCCGGGTGTTGAGTGTCGCGTTTTGGCAATCCACGGATAGACCTTGTTGCCTGGAAGCTGACCGCCCTCACCAGGCTTGGCACCTTGACTCACCTTGATCTGCAGGTCATCAGCGTTAACGAGATAGCGACTCGTCACTCCAAATCGCCCTGAGGCGACCTGCTTAATCGCCGAGCGGCGGTTGAATTGCAGATCGTCGAACGTGTCTCGCTCCTCGTCCTCCCCACCTTCTCCGGTATTTGACTTTCCTCCCATGCGGTTCATGGCAATGGCGAGGTTTTCATGAGCCTCGGGCGAGATTGATCCGTACGACATCGCTCCGGTAGAAAATCTCTGAAGAATCGACTCGATTGGTTCCACTTCCGCAATGTCGATAGGTTGACCGAGAGGCTGAATCTCAAAGAAACTTCGGAGAGTTACTCGTTGGCGCTCTTGCTGGTCGATTAGGCGGGTGTACGTCCGAAAGACATCCATGCGGCCTTCACGCGTGGCGTGCTGCAGGGTGTACACCGTCTGAGGGTTGAAGAGGTGCGGCTCACCCTCTCGGCGCCACTGATACTCACCGCGAGTCTCAAGCTCAGGGTCCACTTCGCGACCATAGGCAATCTCATGTCGATGGAGTACATCCTTGGCAAATCCGGCGAATCCGCGACCGCCAATCTTCGAGGCAATTCCTGGGAAACAGCGATCAACAACCTCTTGATCGACGCCGATGGCTTCAAAAAGTTGTGAGCCGATATAGCTCGCGATTGTTGAAACGCCCATCTTGGACATCACCTTGAGGACACCCTTTGAGAGCGCCTTGTTGTAGCGATAACGCGCTTGACCTGGCGCTTCGTCGTGAAACTGTCCGTAACGAGCCAACTCTTCAATGGTGTCGAGGGCGAGATACGGGCAAACGGCTGAAGCTCCAAAACCGAGCAATAGGGCGACATGGTGGACTTCTTTCACGTCGCCCGCCTCAACAATCAGCGCAGTGTTGGCTCGCAAGTGCTCGCGCACCAGTCGATTGTGAACGGCGGCAACTTGGAGCAAGCTCGGTATTGGTGCAGCGTTCTCGGTTGAGTTTCGGTCTGACAAGATGACCAGATTGACTCCCGCGCGGACGCTTTCGACAACGTGGTCTTCAAGGGCCTTGAGGCCGTCGAGTAGAGATTGGCGAGGATCCGACTGAGCGCCTGCGACATCAAAGAGACCATCGACGGCAGTTGACTTGAATGTGCCAACCCCTGAGTCTTCTATGTAACGAATCTTGGCGAGATCCTCAAGGTCAATCACGGGTGCAGAAAGAACAATCTGTCGTACGTGATCGGGTGTAGCGCTCAGGAGATTGCCGTGGCCCCCGATGCCCACTCGAAGTGACGTCACCAACTCCTCGCGAATCGCGTCGAGAGGCGGGTTGGTTACTTGGGCAAATTGCTGAGTGAAGAAGTCGAACACCGGCTTTGATTTTGTTGAAAGCACTGCAATTGGTGAGTCAGATCCCATTGAGCCAATGGGCTCTTCGCCGTTACGGGCCATCGGGGTCAAGATGAGACGAATCTCTTCCTCGGTGTAGCCAAAGAGGTGCTGCAGTCGCACCAGTGATTCGTGCTCCGGGAGCAACATTGGTTGCTGGGCCAAATTGTCGAGGTCAATCTGGTTTTTATCCAGCCATTCGCTGTAAGGGTGTTGTCCGGCAAGCTCAGCCTTGATATCAGCGTCGTCAACGATGACGCCCTTTTCGATGTCTACGAGGAACATGCGACCAGGCTGGAGTCGCCCCTTGGCGATGACGTTGGCCGGCTCGATGTCCAGCACACCCACCTCCGAAGAGAAAACAACGCGTCGATCGGCGGTTACCCAGTAGCGAGCCGGACGGAGCCCGTTACGGTCAAGAACGGCCCCAACTCGGGTGCCGTCACAGAAACTCACGCTGGCGGGCCCATCCCATGGTTCCATTAGCGCGGCGTTGAAGCGGTAGAAATCTCGCTTCTTCGGATCCATGGTCGTCGCGCGCTCCCACGCTTCAGGAATCATCATGAGAATGGAGTGTGGCAAGGAGCGGCCGTTCATGAAGAGCAGTTCGGCCGCTTCGTCAAAGCTGGCCGAGTCGCTCATTGAAGGCGAAATTACTGGCGCCAAATCAGAGGAATCGTTCCACTTTTCGGTCTCAAACTTCGACTCTCTAGCGGCCATCCAAGAACGATTCGAACGTACCGTGTTGATTTCACCGTTGTGGGCGATGAAGCGGAATGGCTGTGCCAATTCCCAGCGAGGAAAGGTGTTCGTTGAAAAGCGAGAATGGACAAGAGCAATTGCTGTCTCCAGGCGATCATCACGGAGATCGACAAAGTAGCGGCGCAGCTGTGCTGACGTGAGCATCCCCTTGTAGATGATGGTCCGGGTCGAGAACGATGACGCGTAAGCGGAGGAACCGCGAGCCGCACGCTTCCGGGCAATGTAGAGGCGATACTCCAATTCATTCTGAGTCCAAATTGGATCACCGGACACGAACTGCATCGCGTGAATCGGTTCACTCCCCTTGGAGGCGGCTCCGAGAATTGAGGAGTCAACCGGAACCTCACGCCAACCAAGTGTCTCCAGGCCGGTGTCGGCACAGGCCTGCTCAATAGTTGCCCGAGCTTCGGCGTTCTGCGAGGCCGGAAGCATCCATTGGCCAACGCCGTACAGCCCTCGCTCTGGAAGGGCTATACCCAAATCGCTGGTTACTGCAGTCAGAAATGCGTGCGGCAACTGAAGCAAAATGCCCGCGCCGTCGCCACTATCTGGATCAGAGCCAGTGGCTCCTCGGTGTTCAAGATTCTCGAGAATGGTAAGGGCATCTGAAACCGTGCTCGCCCTTGGGACGGCATCCAAGTTTGCGACCATACCAACGCCACATGCGTCGTGCTCGCCTTGGGGGTCATAGATCTGATTCATAGCGTCTTCCTTCGAAACGGGACGACGCTGGCCCAAAAACATTGTACAGATGATTCGATCTCTTTGGCAACGCCTACATTGCATGCATGGCGATGTCTCCGAAATCCAATGTGATTGTTGGTGGAGGCATCGTAGGTCTCGTCTCTGCCCTCGCTGCCGTGGAACACGGTCCGGTCACCATTTTTGATCCTCAAATCGGCTCGGGAGCGACGTTTGCGGCTGCGGGGATGCTCTCCCCAGGCGCGGAGCTCTTGGCCGGTGAGCAGCACGCATTCTTGGAGGCAGAGCTCGCATTAAATGCGTGGCCGGATTTCTTGAAACTCCTTCCGGGCGAACGGGCGCTCTTTTTTCCAGGAGCCGGATCTCTACTGACTGGATATTCCAGAGGCGACAATGAAGAGATTAAGAGACTCACGTCTCTGGCCTCAACTTCATCCCTCCAGTATGAATCCGTAGAGAGGAGCGCCAATCCAGAGTGTTTCGAAGGCATTTCCCCTCGGTTTGGCCGTGGCGTTCTCTTCGCTAACGACGCCTTCGTCCACGTGGAGGCTCTGATCGCCGCACTCGTTGGCACCCTCAAGGAAAAAGGTGCAACGTTTGTCGAAGAGTCCGTAGTACGAATCGAGAATGGTGGGCCCGCCGTTCTTCATGCCGCAAATCGCACCTATGAGTTTGACGCAGGTCTTCTCTGTACCGGCGCTTTGACTGGCCTGCTCGATCCAGAGCCTTCGACCGCGTTGCGTTCGGTTCGCGGAGTGACGCTTCGATTGCAGCGACGAGTTCCCGTGGCTCCCCGCATGGTTCGAGCGCTCATTGATGGAAGGGCAATCTATATCGTTGATCGCCCCGACGGCGAGGTGATTATTGGAGCGAGTGCCGATGAGAGTGCCGAGCGGTATGTCGACGCTCTTGCCGTAGCTGAGCTCTTGAGAATGGCTCTACTACTGAGTCCTTCACTTGACACCGCAGAGTTCATAGAGGCACGCTCGGGACTGAGACCAGTTGGCCCGGATGGTCAGCCATTTCTTGTACGGATCAATCCCTCCTGGGGTTGGCACAGTGGCTACTACCGACACGGCATCCTTATGGCGCCACTGGCCTATCGTCGTGCTAGGGAGTTTTGGAATGATTGATGTTGCATTTAACGGTGATCGGATAACTTCGTCAGCCTTGAATATTGCGGAGTTCGTCCTCGAGCACTCGCTTCCGCAGGCCGGTATGGCCGTTGCAGTTAACGGCTCGGTCGTTCCGAAATCTGAGTGGTCGATGACCCTGTTGCGCTCGAATGATCGCATCGAGATTGTCACGGCGGCGGCCGGCGGATAAGGCGTAGTACTGTAGATACTTCACGGGCTATGGCGCAGCTTGGTTAGCGCGCTTGACTGGGGGTCAAGAGGTCGTGGGTTCAAATCCCGCTAGCCCGACCAAGAGCAAGAATCGGACGTAAAGTCCGGTTCTTGTCGTATTGGAGAGGAGTAGAGATGATGCAACTCCTCTCTCGTCTGTTCGCGACGCAGTGGCACGCCTTACGGCTCTACCGAATTTCTTCGCGACTCGATCGCAGGGGTCACGGACGGGCCGCCGCTCTCATTCTTCTCTTCGGAAAATTCATCTCAGGCATTGAGATAGTCCACGGAGCGTCAATTGGTCCCGGAACAGTATTCATTCACGGGATTGGCATCGTGATTGGTCCAGGGGCGATCGTTGGGAGCGACTGTCGGATTTTCCATAATGTGACATTGGGATCCCGAGACGGCACTACCTACCCCGTCATAGGTGACGCGGTCACGCTCTACCCGGGTGCGGTGATTCTTGGCGGGGTACGTATCGGTGACAACAGTGTGGTTGGCGCTAACGCTGTTGTTTTGAGCGATGTCGGAGCGAATGAAATCGTTGCCGGTAATCCGGCTCGACTCGTTGGCACTGTTGACAGTTAGGGCAGCACGACTTCGAAACCAAACTCGAAGATGTCGAGATGGGATTCGAGTTGCTTCAATCGCTCGAGATCACCCTCTACGTGAAAATTCGATTCACCCAAAATCTCTTCGAGAGTATTAGAGCCTCCCGCGAAACGGGCGAAGTCATCTTGCGCACAACGGACAGTGACGTCAGCTGACTCCCCCTCGATGGCGCGGCGAGAAGATAGAACACCGCCTCGAATCTCGATTCGTTCCGCTGGCTCATCTCGATCGGTTAGCGTGACACTTATCGATAACCAAAAATCCTTGGTCGCCGGTCCATTGAGTCGTACTCCCAACACGTCGGTCATCATGTCCATGGTCATCGCTCGCATGAAAGACGGTCCCGTAGCGTTACCACGAACACCCTTAAGAACGCTCCCGCCGTTGCGAAGTTCTTGGGCGCCAGTGAGGTAGAAGTCACGCCAAGGGCCAGACTCACTCTGGAAGCCAAGCTGTTCTAAAGCGTCAGCCTGTAGGTAGCGGGCGGCCAGGTTCTCAGGCTCGGCAAATACGAGATGATTCACTACTTCGCAAACCCAGCGATAGTCCCCCTGTTCAAAACTGGCACGCGCCTGCTCCAAGAGCGAGGCAGCTCCACCCATGAAGGCGACATAGCGCTTCCCTGCTTCTACTGGCGTGTGTGGATTCAGATGTGCCGGGTTCGCGTCGAACCAACCGAGATAGCGCTGATAGACCGCCTTGGCATTGTGTCGAACGGTGCCGTAATAGTCGCGGTTATAGAACTGCTTAAAAAGGTGCGGGGGAAGAACAATCTCCTCAGCAATCTCGTTCATCGTCAATCCGTGATTGGCGAGGCGCATTGTCTGGTCGTGGATCGAGCGGTAGAGATCTCGTTGATTCTCGAGATATTCGCGAATCTCTTCCGAACCCCAACGTGGCCAGTGGTGCGAAGCAAAGGCCACATCAATTTTCGGCAAGAAGTCGCTAAGACACTCTTGTATGTACTTGGACCAACCGAGTGCGTCGCGAACTTGCGCTCCACGCAATGTATAGAGATTGTGGAGGTTGGCAGTGCAGTTCTCCGCCAAACACAAGGCTTGGAAATCAGGAAGAAATATGTTCATCTCGGCAGGCGCTTCCGTGCCTGGTGTCATCTGGAATTCCAGCGTGACACCATCGACCACGTGACGTTCCCCCGTGGTTTGTATGTCGACCGTGGGTGCCACGAGAGTGACACCAGGCATAGCTGGAAGAGATTTACCAAGTCCGGTGTCGACGTGTCCCAGTTCGTCTTTGGGCAGCAGGACTCCGTACATGTACATAGCTCGGCGGAGCATGGCGGTTCCGGCGATCACGTTTTCGGAAACGGCCGCCTCTAAGAAACCTGCCGGAGCGTAGATATCGACTGCCCCGCTAGCGACCTCTTCCTCGGAAACAACACCAAGGATGCCGCCGAAGTGATCGGTGTGCGAGTGAGTGTAAATCACGGCCTTCACTGGACGGGCGCCAAAGTGGCTGTTAATTAGTTGTAGCGCCGCAGCGGCCGTCTCGGTTCCGGTAAGCGGATCAATGATGATCCAACCTTCATGTCCCCGAATGAATGTGATATTCGAGATGTCCAGGCCGCGTACCTGGTAGATACCGTCGGTTACTTGATAGAGCCCAGATTCATTATTGAGTTGAGCCTGGCGCCACAAGCTCGGATGTACGGTTTCAGATCCCTCGGCTACCTCAAAGTTGTAAGCATCTAGATCCCAGACAGCTTGACCAAATCGTCCAATGATCTGACGGTCCGATGGCTCTGAAAGTTTTCCTCGTGAGGCCCGCTCAAAATCCGAGCGGTCTTCAAACGGAAGCGACCCTAGGCTGCTCGCCAGCAACTCCTTTGTGTGTTCCGTTGCACCTTTGCGCTCATTGGTCGTCATTATCAACTTCCGTGTCGGAATGTATTGGTGATTGTCCCTAGCTTCTCAATGGTGGTGGTGAGGACGTCGCCATCTCGGAGGAACCGCTTCGGATTTTGACCTTGTCCGACTCCTGCTGGACTTCCGGTGAAGATGAGGTCTCCTGCCCTTAACTCACAAATTGAGGAGATGAAGGCGACAATCTCCGGTACGTGGAAGGCCATGTCTTCCGTTGATTCGTTCTGCATCAATACGCCGTTAAGGGAGCATTGAATCAGCAAATCATTGGGATTCTCAATTTCATCGGCCGAGGTGAACCACGGCCCCATCGGTGCAAAATTCTCAAAACTCTTGCCCATGCTGAACTGCGCAGGCGAAGAGGCCATCTGAACAGTTCGCTCGGAGATGTCTTGTCCCACCATGTAGCCAGCAATGAAAGATGAAGCGTTCGAAGCATCGATATTGCGACCATTGCGACCAACCACAATGACCAGCTCCGCCTCCCAGTCGGTGGTATCCCCCGGAACCTGAACGTCGGTATTGGGATCGGCGATGCAAGACGCGAATTTCGCAAAGACCATTGGTGCTACCGGGAGGGGTAGATCCATTTCAGCGGCGTGATTTTTGTAGTTGAGACCGACCGCAAAAATCTGGGTGGGGCATGGGAAAGGCGCTTGGAGTGTCCGAGGAGCGGGAACCTCGGCGCCCTGCGTGATCGATTCCAGTCGTCCAAGAACCGAACCAACACCGAAACCATATTGATCATCGACCCCCTGCGCCTCAAAAAATCGACCATTCTGATGAATCAGTAAACGATTATCTGCGCGAGCAATTTGCATGGTTAGTCCATTCTCTTTAGGTCTTGTTTGTAGCGAAGCGTATTGGCGACGTAAACCGCAGCAGAGGCAGCAATTAACGCCCGACTGCTGGCCCCTTCCTTAATTTTTGCAGGAACGCCGACAGCGAGCGCGTCTTCGGGAACGATTTGATTATTGGTAACCACTGCCCCGGCACCAACTGTCGCACCGGTGTGCACATGTGCGTGATGAAGAACAATTGAGCCGCTACCGACGAGAGAGCTGTCGTGAATAACGCAACCCTCTAGATGAGCGAGGTGGCCTACAACAACATCGTTACCAACAATCGTTGGAAAGGCTTCGACCGCGTGAACGACTGCCCCATCTTGAATCGAAGTTCTCTCACCAATAACTATGGTGCCGTAATCCCCTCGAAGAACGGCGGAAGGCCAGATTGACGACTGTGCGCCAATCGTGACATCCCCAATCACGGTTGCATCGGGGTGGACAAAGGCGTCTGGATGTATGGATGGAACTCGGTCGCCGAGCGCGTAAATGGCCATAGTCACTCCTCAGGTCAGCCAATTTACCAATTGGTAGATTCGCCAAATTACATAGACCACGGTAGCCACAAGGAACAGTCTCCAGCGCCACGGTATCGGAGCGCGCTCAGCAGGAGCAACGTTGCGACCGCACTGGGTGCACGTTTCTGA
>Ga0114968_10001080_pt1 | contig 20664 bp, 14 predicted proteins | sample M_130807_EF_Meta_FD_87020 | JGI IMG/M metagenome (GOLD analysis project Ga0114968, IMG submission 87020) | Freshwater microbial communities from Lake Montjoie, Canada to study carbon cycling - M_130807_EF_MetaG | ecosystem: Environmental > Aquatic > Freshwater > Lake | place: Lake Montjoie...
ACGACGCAAAAGACCATAAGCCATGGAATCGAAGTTCAAATCGAGACCAGACTGAAATGCCAGAAAACCATTGTGGATCATTAACTTACGAAGTCCTGATGTGAAAACGTTGGGACACTACTGGGTATTTATGTCTATTAAATCAAAAATTAGAGCCAAATAAACTCCTCTTGGGATCTGTGAACGAATGTAGAAACAAAAAAACTTGAATTTTCTCATTCGATTGTATTCGGCGCATGGAATTTTTTTCGCTAATTTCATTAATTCATGGTGACAGTAATTTTTACCGCTACAGTTGTACTGTCGACAAATCCATCATTGACCGTCAGGGTAATGGAATAGTCTCCAGTCTTGTCTGGGGTAAAGCTTGGCATCGAATCTGTCAGAGATGATAGTGCAACGGAACTGTTAAGTGGTTTGGATAAAAGTCGCCACTTGTAGGTCAGGGTATCGTTGTTGAGGTCGGTGCTCTTGTTACCATCTAACTTTACCAATGTTCCCAATTTTACGGTTTGATCAACTCCTGCTACGGCAACAGGAGCCGCGTTGGAGACTATGGCCAATGAAACTGCAGAACTATCGATGAAGCCATCATTCACTGTCAAGTTCACAACATATGTTCCTGGTACATCTGGCCTAAATGTTGGCTTTTCGGCCGTTAAGGATGAAAGTATGGCGGCGCTATTGGGAGGCTTCGAAATTAATGTCCACTTGTAGGTCAATGGGTCGTTGTTTGCGTCAGTGCTTCCGGCCCCATCCAAAGTTAAAGTGACTCCATTTGGAACTGTTATGTTCGGACCTGGAAAAGCGATTGGTGCCGAATTGCCGACCGCGGCTGTTACAACCGTTGAAGCTAAAGCGCTATCAATTTTTCCATCGTTAACGATTAAATTTGCAGCGTATGTTCCCGCCAGATCAGCAACAAATGATGGTTTTATACTTGAAGCGGATGACAGGTTAGCATTACTACCGTCAGGCTTAGCGAAAAGAACCCATCGGAAAATCAACGAATCTTTATTTGGATCATAGCTTTTTGAACCGTCAAGAGTAACAGTGCGTCCTACTGAAACATTTTGCGCAGCGCCAGCATCTGCCACGGGTTGTAAATTAGCTGTTGACGCTGAAATTAGTACAGTTGCAGGACTGCTACTTATGCCGCCACTAGTTACTATGAGGCTTGCTACATACTGTCCAGGGATATCAACAAAAATTTTTGGTTTTGGATCACCCGAAGGTGAAATTAATGCTGAGCTCCAAGCCGGTTTCGACGTTAAAGTCCAAGCGTAGCTAAGTGAATCGATATTAAAAGTCTTACTGTTGCTACCATCTAGATTTACCCAACTGCCGGCCAAAACGTTTTGTGCCGCACCAGGAAGTGCTACGGGGGGTTGACTCGAGGCTAACGCAGTGACTTTCATCAAAGACGAATCACTATTAGCTTTACCATCGGAAACCACCAAGCTTATCATGTAAGTGCCTAAGACATCTGCCTTAAATGACGGTTGTCCGTCTGTACTTGAAGACAGCAAAGCATTGCTGCCATCAGGCTTGCTTATGATGTTCCAATTGAATGTCAACGAATCATAGTTTGCATCTGTACTCTTGGTGCCGTCAAGCTTAACTATAGAACTTACTAAAACGTTCTGATCAACCCCCGCATAGGCTACTGGAGCAGCGTTTCCGAGCGATGCAACGATTTTCACTTGAGCAGGAATGCTATCAAATTTTCCGTTGTTCACTACGAGTGTCGCAACATATGTCCCTGATAAATCAGCGGTGAAGAAAGGATTTATTGCTGTGTTGGAGTAAAAGGATGCAGTGCTACCCAGGGGTTTCGAAGTAAACACCCACTTGAAGGTCAACAAATTATTGTTGGGGTCTGTGCTTTTGGAGCCATCAAGCGTAACTAAAGATCCCGCAACGATGCTTTGGCTAGAACCCGGGTTGGCAACTGGCACGTTACTTATTGTGCCACTTGAGGGCGGAGTGATGACGGTAGAGTTGTTGGCGTTATCTGAGTTATTGCATGCACTAGACCCTCCAGCCAAAGCACCAAGAACCGCTGAACATGCTGCGGTATTGCCCCCCCCGCACCCAACAACTGCCAAGGCGAATATACATACAAATAACAACCTTGTTTTTAATGTTAGAACATTTTGCATAGCGGGGCTTCCAATGTAATTTGCAGTGGATATCGATATTTGACGGATCTATTTGCAGTTTTACCTGCTGGCGTCGCATTCACTAAATTCGGGGTGTACAGCGCCGACTCCTCGACCGGGGCGATTTGCGCTTCGTAATCTCCTAATAATCCACCTTGGCAGCTAATGCGCAAATCATTTTGGCTCTTACTAATTTGAAATGTTGCTGGCGTTTCAAAGCGCCAGCGTCCTTTGTCATTGATGGCCTCGCAAATGGAATTAATAGAGCGGCCTTTGCATTGTGCTGACACACTGATGCTTTGGCTACTTCCTTCAAATGCGCATACTGGACCGGGCAGCGAAACGTTATCGGGATACTCGAAGGCGGTTGCGCTCTTAAGATCTTGCAAAATCCCAATGCCGCCGCCGATCAGTGCATTGCCCATGGTCAAAACACCGATTTTTGATTCAACGGCATATTGATGTTCATCGACCGGGGTCCTACCGCAAACCACTGTAAGAGTAGTTGTACTTTTTAATATTTTTATCTTAGCGGGCGTCTGAAATTCCCAACGGCCACGGTCATTTGATGCGACACAAAATGTCGGTTGGGTAGTGCTGCTGCATCGGGTCACAAAATTTATCCATTGCTGATCGCTACCTAAGATAGTTGCGCAACCCCAAAAAAATAGGGGCATTAAAATGAGCGAAAGGTTTTTCATAATTACTTATTTGGACGCAGGATTTGTTTTCGTCAAAACCCGTATCTTGTTATTTCCAGTGTCTGCAACAAATAGGTCACCAAGTTTGTTTACGGCGATGCCGCTGGGTCGGTTGAAAGTGCCGCCGCTCACTGAGCAATTATTGACCGCAGTGCAACTAGCGCCCGGGTAGGAGTCTAACGAACCGGGTGCCTGTGCGCCAGCAATGGTGATCACCTCGCCAGTTTGATCAACCAATCGGATCTTGTTGTTTTGCGTGTCAGCAACGAACAGGTAAAACGCGCTGTCAATCGTAATTCCAGTTGGTCGAAAAAATGATGCTGCCGATCGATTTCCATCCTTTGCCCCTTCGGTACCAGCTTTTCCTGCCAGGGTTTCAACCTTCCCGTTACTGATTTTTCGAATCGTCGAATTAAGGGTATCTGCAACGTAAACATTGCCTAATATATCAACTGCCACGCCCATGGGCGAATTGAATGTGGCCGTCGCAGTGGTACCGTCCGCATAGCCTGCCGTATTGGGGACGCCTGCGAACAAAGAAACCACCCCAGTTATCGTGATTTTTCTAATGACATGGTTGCCCGTATCGGCGACATAAATATTCCCAGTCGAATCTACCGCAATCCCTGTAAGACGGTTGAACTGAGCTTTTTCTTTGGTGTCATTAAAATAGCCTGGTATACCGCTTCCCGCGAATGATGCGACGGTAATGGATCCATCGGCGTTCAATTTGATAGCGCGAATTAAATGGTTACCAGTATCGGCCACATAAATAGATGTCGTCTTAGTCGTTGCAAAAGCCAAAGTATCAATCGCCACGCCAACTGGTCCGTTAAATCGGCTATTGATGCCATCGTTATTCAGTCCGTTAAGAAAAGACACTCCTGCTACGGTGCTTGTGCTTGCGCTGGTGGCCGGCATCGTCAGGTCATAGACCAGTTTGCGAATGGCCCCTGAATTGGTGTCGGCTACCAAAATTGAACCGTTTGAACTATCGGTCGCAACGCCTTGTGGAGCATAAAAGGATCCGTTTAATGATTTATCTGTGCTGTCGGAACTTGTGGCGCGTCCATCACCTGCTGCAGTGAAGATATTCCATACTTGTCCAATGCAGCGCACTTCTACATTGACGACATTTGATGTGGAGGTACCTGTCCCATTCTTAACCGTGCATAACTGCCGCGAGGGTTGTGCCAGAACAGTCACGGAATAGTTATCTCCCCATTTCACGGAAAAATTAAATTGCCCGCTTGCGTCAGGTGCGCTAGCTTGCACATTTGTGCCAACGCTATTTAGCAATTGGAGTGTTTGCCCCCCCACCAAGCCGTAGACGATGCCTGAAATGGTGTAGCTAAAGGGTGTGCATACGACAGTTACCGTGTATGCCTGTGAATTCACCGTCTGGCCTGTTGAAGTAATCGCGCAGGTTTGGCCCACATCAGGCTGCGTCGTAATGGACACGGCCAACGCCGAATTCAAGGTCACCGCCGTGGGGAAAGACTTCGTGGCATTGTCGGAGAAGGTCAAAGTCTCCGTACCATTTTTCAGGACCACGGTTTTCCCGGGCAACAGGCCGGTAACGCTCACGCTAATTTGTGCCGGTCCCGGCGCTGCGGGCGCGTCACTCTTTCCTCCGCCACAGGCGCCAAGGAGTAGTGTCAGGGCCGCTACCAGCCCCCAGACGTATCCATTTCTCGCGCTGGACGAATAACTGACCGGATGGCGGGTGGTTCGCAACATGATTAGCCCCAAAGAATTTCACTCAATACGCTTCAATGTGACGCGGCAATCATTTGCCGCCGAGCGCACAGGCGCAGTCCTAGCGCGGCCATGCTACCCATTTTCGGAAAGCGAAAAGTTGACACCCTGAGAGGCGTAAACCCCGCTTAAGGCGGTAATCTCGTCACATCACCATTGTTTTAAAGCAATATTCATGCCGAATTTGGGGGGATTTCCACCTGCCCAGGTGCTCCGCATCCTCGGGTCATTCGAATTACGTCACCAGTCACCAGGTCCGCGCTGGGAATCCTTTTTTCATGGAGCCGAGGGCAGGGGTGGCAAATCGTCGTCAAACAGCCTAGCTAGGTTGTATTGGGCATTCCAGTGGCCCTGTGCAGCGGCCAGTGTGTACCAATATTGCGCCTTTTCTTGGTCTTTGGGCACGCCGCGCCCCACCTCAAACATGAGTCCAAGGTTAAATTGCGCATTGGAATTGCCCTTCTTCGCTGCCAATTGGTACCAGTGCAAAGCTTGTTTGAATTTTTTTTGCTCAGAATACAGGGCGCCCAAGTTATTCTGCGCTGCAGCATGGCCCTTGGCTGCAGCGCGTGCATACCACTGCATAGCCAGGGCTGGGTTTGGGCAGGCGCCTGCGCCTTCCTCCAAGCGCAGTGCCCATTGGTACTGCGCCTGCGCGGATTGGGCAGCGCGGTACAGCGCATCGGCCTGCGCTGGGGCCCCATGGACTGCGGCAAACACGAGGGCGATCCGCAGCATCGGGTGCGCCATGCGAAGAAGTTTTACGACATCGGTCATTGCGGGATAAGACAACTCATAAAACGTTTTCCTATTTTTTACATTGACCAGCAGATGCTAGGTTGATTTTCGGAGCTTTCCTTGAAATTTCACTATTCTTTACAAATTTATGAGGGTTACTACTTAGTTTTTGAGCAAGGATAACGATTACCATACCTCGCAACTAATTGTTTCCCGAGGAGTCTTGAATGAAGCGCCAAATCCTGTCTTGTACTTTCCTCTGCGCGGTCAGTGTATCGGCGCTGGCCGCTGAGCGGCCCAACGTGGTGTTTATCGCGGTCGACGACCTGCGCCCCGAGCTCGGTGTTTATGGCAAGGATTACATCAAAAGCCCTAATATTGACCGCATCGGCAAAGAGGGCCTGACCTTTAACCGAGCCTATGTGCAACAAGCGGTGTGCTCGCCCTCGCGCACCAGCGTCATGACCGGCGCCCGCCCGGACACCACCAAGGTGTGGGATTTGGTCACCCATTTCCGTAAAGCTGCTCCGGACATTGTCACCTTAGGCCAGCATTTCAAAAACAACGGCTATTTTGTGCAGGGCATGGGCAAGATATTTCACGGCGGCTATGACGATGCCCCCACCTGGTCCGTGCCTTGGCAAACACCGTCGGCAGTGAAATATGCATTGCCGGAAAACGTGGCTTTGGACGAACGACTGAACCAGCTCAAAGCCACCGACAAACCCAAGCGCAATGCCTCCGAGCCTCTCACGGCCGATGGCGGCCCGTCCAGCGGCGTCAATATGCGCGGCCCGGCCTATGAAGGCGCGGACGTGCCCGACAACACCTTCACCGATGGCAAAGTGGCCGATTTGGCAACCCAAACCCTGCGTGAAATGAGCAAGAAAAAAGAACCCTTTTTCCTGGCTATCGGTTTTGTAAAGCCCCATTTGCCCTTCGTATCTCCCAAAAAATACTGGGATATGTATGACCCAGCCAAAATTGCGCTGGCCCATAACCCCTTCCGCCCCATTGGCGCACCCGATTACGCGGTGATGTACGGCGGCGAATTGCGCAACTACCACGGTATTCCCGAGACCTCGATTCCACCGGATTTGGCGCGCACGCTAAAGCATGGCTACTACGCCGGCATCAGCTATACGGATGCCCAGGTGGGCAAGGTACTTGACGAGTTGGACCGCCTGAACCTGCGCAAAAACACCATCGTGGTTTTGTGGGGCGACCACGGATGGAAACTGGGCGAGCATGACGCCTGGACCAAGCACACCAATATGGAAATTGACACCAATGCGCCGCTGCTGATCTCCGCCCCAGGTATGAAAACAGTGGGCGCCCGGAGTAATGCCATTGTGGAAATGGTCGATATTTTCCCCACCTTGTCAGACCTGGCTAATTTGCCGCTGCCCAAGCATTTGGAAGGAACGAGTTTTCGCCCTTTGCTGGATAAACCCGAAATGCCGTGGAAAAAGGTGGCATTTAGCCAATATCCACGCACCGCCTACGTCACCGGTGGCACGCCGCTCATGGGGTATGCCATGGTCAATGACCGCTACCGCATAGTGCAATGGGTTGACCGCGCGGACCTCAGCAAAGTCGTGGCCTTGGAACTGTATGACCACCTAACTGACCCGGACGAAAACCTCAATATTGCCCATCGACCCGAACACGCCGCCTTGGTGAAGACCATGCGTGAGCAACTCAATGCGGGATGGAAAGCGGCCAAGCCCGTTGTTCAGTAAATGCCTGGTGGCGCCAGACTTTTTGTGAATACCCAGCGCTTTGGCATCCGTCGCCGTTTAAGTATTTGTTTGCTGTCCTTGCCGATGTGGGCGCGTATCAACCCAGCGGCGGCGGCTGATGCATCGCCCAAGCGCTTAGGTTGGGAAGAGCTTGGAAAAACAGACCGCATACGCATCCACCAAGCGGCACAAGCGGCCTTGGCATTGGCGCCGGTGAGTATTGTGAAAACCTCCAGCCCTCTGAGTCCGGGCAATGTCAATGACTATTATTCCAATGGCGATTACTGGTGGCCCAACCCCGCCAGCGCGGACGGGCTCCCTTATGTCCGGCGCGATGGCCAAAGTAACCCGGGCAATTTCAACGACCACCGCTTGGCCGTGCGTACCCTGCGCGATGCGGTAGCAGCACTTGCTGCAGCGGCTGTGATCAGCGGCCCGGGTAACAAGACGCAAAAATACCTGGAAAAAATGGCCCAACTGTTAGCGGTATTTTTTGTGCATCCCAATACCCGCATGAATCCGCATTTGCAGTATGCCCAGGCCATTCCCGGCGTTTCGCAGGGCCGGGGAATCGGAATTATTGATACTTTGCACCTCATAGAAATCCCCTTGGCGATAGAGGCTGTTGCCGGTTTACCGGGGTGGTCCGCGTCCATCTCAAGCGCCGTGCAAGATTGGTTCCGAAGCTATCTGCAGTGGATGCTTAGCAGCGCCAATGGGCAAGACGAAGCCAAGGAGCGAAACAACCATTCCGTGGCGTATTGGTTACAGGTCGCCGTATTTGCACGGTTTAACCAGGACAAAGTACGTATGGCACTGGCGGCAGAGCAATTTAAGCGTAACTTCATCGGAACGCAAATGGCGCTCGACGGAAGTTTCCCAGAGGAACTCAAACGTACCAAGCCCTATGCCTATTCGCTGTTTCAACTGGACAATATGGCGGCCCTGTGCCAAGTCTTGTCAACGCCAGCTGAAAATCTGTGGAATTTCAAACTGGCTGATGGTCGCAGTATGGAGAAAGGCCTGGCGTATCTGGCGCCCTATATTGCCAATAAAAGCAAGTGGCCTTATGCGCCGGATGTTCAGGCTTGGCAATATTGGCCCATGCGGCAAAGCGCTTTGCTGTTCGGCGGCAATGCATTTGCGCGCGGCGATTTACTCCAGTTGTGGAGCCGTTTGCAGCCCGATAGCAGCGATGATGAGGTGCAACGCAATATCGCCATTACCCAGCCCATTTTGTGGCTGAAAACCCAGGCGACTGGTGTTTGAATTCGCTGCATCCCACGCTGTATTGTGCCTGCAAAAAACCCATTTATCCTGTGTGAAGAGGCCTTGTATGCTGAAACCCTTGCAATTGTTAATGGTTCTGAGTTGGGCGCTGGGCGCATTTGCGCCAGCCTGGGCTGCGCCACCGGCCAAGCCCAACATTATTTACATCTTGGCTGATGATTATGGGGTTGGCGAGGTCGGCGCCTACGGTGCGGATAATTACAAAACTCCGCATATTGACGCTTTGGCGCAGGGCGGCACCCGATATACCCGTGGCTACACGGTGCCCTTGTGCGGGCCATCGCGCGCCATGATGTTGAGTGGCCGCTACCCATTTCGCACCGGCGCAACCAGCCAAGACGCCACTGGCGACGTGTTTTCGCACACCGAACAACTCACGCCTAAAGTGCTCAAGAGCGCCGGCTACGTCAGCTCCATGATCGGCAAATGGGGCCAACTGCCTTTGACCGCAGGCGACTTTGGTTTTGACGATTATTTGCAATTCAAAGGCAGCGGTGTTTATTGGAATACCCAGGCCAAGGGCAAAGAGTATTTGGTTAATGGGAAAACCCTTCCTTTGCGCGACAAAGAATACATGCCCGATCTGATGCACAAGCATCTGGTCAATTTCATTACCCAAAACCGGGACAAACCATTCTTTGTGCATTATTCGATGTCGCATGTGCATACCGAAATCTTGCCCACGCCCGACAGCGTGCCCGATAGCAAAACCCTCTACGCTGACAATATCAGCTATATGGACAAATTGGTCGGCCAGTTGGTGGCCGAGCTTGATCGTTTGAAGTTGCGGGACAAAACGCTTTTGGTATTTATGGGTGATAACGGCACCGCTGGCGGCCCCAGCCGCTTTGCCAAGATTGGTGGACGGACGGTGTTCGGGAGCAAGGGCTCGATGCAAGAGGGCGGGGCGCTGGTGCCCCTGATCGTCAACTGGCCGGGCGTGGTGCCTGCCGGCAAGGTGACGTCAGAGTTGATCGATTCGAGCGACCTGCTTCCCACCTTTGCCGAGTTTGCCGGTGCCAAATTACCTGCTGGCGTGACCATGGATGGACGCAGCTTTGCCACCCAGCTACAAGGCGGCCAAGGTAAGCCGCGCGACTGGGCATTTGTCCAATTAGCCAGAAATTGGTATGTGCGCGAGGCCAATTTCAAGCTCACCCAGGACGGCGAGTTATTTGACATGGCCGACGCGCCTTTTGCCGAAACCCTGGTTCAGAAAGACAGCCAGGAGCCGGCCGCCGTGGCCGCGCGCAAGCGTTTACAACTGGCCTTGCAGCAACTCAACCCGGCGGGCGGCTATGTAGACCAGGGCGGCGAAAGTGGCCGCCATGAAAATAAAAAGCCCAAAGTGCGCGCCAGCGGCCTGCCAGACGCCAACTAAACGTGGCTCCTTTTTTGCGTCACGCATGGAGCCTACTGGCGCTTGCGCTGGCAGCAGCCAGCTTGGCATCTTGTCAAAAAGCCGAGCCGCCGCAGGCGGTGGTGGCCAGCAGGCCGGCCAAGGCCTGCAAAGCATTCGCACCCGAGGCACAGGTGTATGTCGCGCCCGGCAGCTTCACCATGGGCGATGACCGTTTTCCGGAAGAGGGCCCGCTGCGCAAAGAGCAGGTACGCAAAGGCTTTTGGATGGATACCCACGAGGTGAGTAATGCGCAATTTGCCCGCTTTGTGGCTGCCACCGGCTACGTTACCGTGGCCGAGCGGCGCCCCGACCCGCGCGCCTACCCCGACATTCCAGCGGACCAGTTGGTGCCCGGTTCGGCCGTGTTCCAGCTCAAAAACGCCGAGCGTGCGCTGGCCAATGACGTCAGCGCCTGGTGGAGTTTTGTGCCTGGTGCCTATTGGCGCGCCCCCGAGGGGCCGGGCTCAGGCATCGTGGGCCGCGAAAACTACCCCGTGGTGCATGTGGTGTTGGCCGACGCGCAAACCTATGCCCGTTGGGCCGGTCGACGCTTGCCCACCGAGGTGGAGTGGGAATGGGCCGCCCGCGGCGCCGACCCGGCCAGTGTCAATGACCACGAGCAGCCCAGCCAGGCCAACACTTGGCAAGGTAAGTTCCCCATCCAAGACGCCGCCATTGATGGCTACGCTGGCCTGGCCCCAGCCGGTTGTTTTGCGCCCAATGCGATCGGCCTGCACGACATGCTCGGCAACGTGTGGGAGTGGACGGTAGACCCCTATTACGAGAAACGCCCACGCACTTTCAAGGTGGGCGCCAAAGGCGACGACCCGATGCAAAAAGGCGTGCCGGTGGCCACCATCAAGGGCGGCAGTTTCCTGTGTGCACCGGGCTATTGCATGCGCTACCGCCCCGGCGCGCGGCACGGGCAGGACCTGGGCTTGGGCGCCTCGCACATCGGCTTTCGCACCGTGGCTGACGCCCCGGCCCCGTCTTCCAAAGGACCACCTTAATGCGCAAAATTACGCAAAACTCGCAGGGCCTGCTAATTGCAAAGCTCTTATTGATCTTTTGGCTCAGCGGCTCTGCCAGCACATTCGCAGCACCGGCGCCGGGCAGTGGGCCCACGCCGGGCCGCAAGCCCAACATCGTTTTCCTGGTCGCCGACGACCTGGGCTATGGCGACTTGGGCGTGCAGGGCGACAAAGAGGTGCGCACGCCTCACATTGATGCGCTGGCCGCCTCGGGCGTGCGATTTACGCAGTATTACGCCAACCACCCGGTGTGCGCGCCCAGCCGCGCCGCCTTGCTCACGGGCGTGTACCAGCAACGCATGGGCTTTGAGTTCAATCCTGGCGGCGCTGGGCCCAACTTCGGGCTGCCGCTGGACACACCCACCATCGCCGAGCGTCTCAAAACCCAGGGCTACGCGACGGCGCTATTTGGCAAATGGCACCAGGGCTACAAGCCCGAGCACCACCCCAACGCCCGAGGCTTTGACGCGTTTTATGGCTTTCTGGGCGGCACCCATCCCTATACCGCGGACGGCGTCACGCAGTACAACGCCACCGATGCGGCAGACGCACGCACCAACCGCCTGCTGCGCCAAAGCACGCCAGTGGAGCTGCCCGCGCACCTGACCGAGGCGCTGGGCGCGGAGGCGACCCGCTTTATCAGGGCGCATAAAAACGATCCGTTTTTTGTCATGCTGGCCTTTAACGCGCCGCATGTGCCGATGCAAACTACGCGCGCCTACTACCAGCGCTTTGCACATATCGCTGACGAGAAGCGGCGCATCCATCTGGCCATGCTGGAGGCACTGGACGACCAGGTCGGTGCGGTGCTCCAAACGCTCAAAACCGAAGACCTGGAGCGCGACACTTTGGTTGTGTTTATCAGCGACAACGGCGGGCCGCAGCACCAAACCACCTCCAGCAATTACCCCTTGAGCGGCGAGAAGGGCAGTTTTTGGGAGGGTGGAATTCGCGTTCCGGCCGCCGTACGCTGGCCAGGCACGATTGCGCCCGGTGGCGTCTTTGACGCTATGAGCAGCGGCTTAGACATGACGGGCACTGCGCTTGCGCTGGCCGGAGCCCTGCCCGCGCAGGGTTTGGACGGCGTCAACCTGATGCCGTGGTTGACCGGTAAAGCAAGTAGTGCCGTCCATGACGCCTTGTATTGGCGCCAAGGACAGCGCGGCGCCGTGCGCCAAGGCGACTGGAAACTCATCAAAGACGCCGATCAATGGCGCCTTTTTGACCTGCGCACTGACCTGGGCGAGCAGCGCGATCTGGCCGCTAGTCAGGCGCAAAAACTCGACCAATTACGCGTGCTGTGGAACACCTGGAGCGCACAGATGAAACCGCCCGCATGGGCGCCCCTGAACAAGCCCAGCGCGCCTGGCGCCTCCGAGTAATTACTTTTGTAGAAAGCACGCCTCCAATGCAACTTCGTCCTACCTTTACCGCAGCCATCGCCATGACCCTGGCCCTTGTGGCCCACGCCGCCGAGCGCCCCAATGTGCTGTTTATTGCGGTCGACGACCTGCGCCCCGAGTTGGGCGCGTATGGCCTCAAAGAGGTGAAAAGCCCCCATATCGACCAACTGGCCAAAACTGGCATGGTGTTCGACAAAGCCTTTGTTCAGCAGGCGGTGTGTGCGCCCTCGCGCAGCAGTTTGATGACCGGTGCGCGTCCCGACACCACCAAGGTCTGGGACCTGGTCACCCACTTCCGTACCGCCATGCCCGAGGTCGTTACCCTAGGCCAGCACTTCAAGCAAAACGGCTACTTCGTGCAAGGCATGGGCAAGATTTACCACGGCGGCTTTGATGATGCGCCCACCTGGTCGGTGCCCTGGCAAACCCCCAAGGCGCCCAAATATGCCTCTGAAATAGCTAATGCCGGCCAAGCGAGCGATTCGGAAGAGGACCCCGATGGCCAGGCCAAGACCAAGGCCAGCGCCAAAGTCAAGTCCAAGGTGCGCGGCCCGGTACTTGAAGGCGCCGACGTGCCCGACGACACGTTTACCGACGGCAAAGTAGCCGATCTGGCCATCCAGACCCTGGGACAGTTGGGCGCCAAAAAAGAACCGTTTTTCCTGGCCGTAGGCCTGATTCGCCCGCACCTGCCTTTTGTGGCGCCCAAGAAATACTGGGATTTGTATGACCCGGCCAAGATTCCGATGGCCCCCAACCGCTACCCGCCCAAAGACGCGCCGGACTATGCAATCCGCAACCTCGTCACCGGTGGCGAGCTGCGCATGTACCAAGACATCCCCGAAGGCCATTTGCCCGACGACCTGGCCCGCCGCCTCAAGCACGGCTACTACGCAGCGGTGAGCTATACCGACGCCCAGGTCGGGCGGGTGCTGGCCGAGTTGGACCGCTTAGGCCTACGCAAAAATACCATTGTCGTGCTCTGGGGCGACCATGGCTGGAAGCTGGGCGAGCACGACGGCTGGGCCAAGCACGGCAATACCGAAAACGACACCAATGCGCCGCTGATCGTGTCCGTGCCGGGCATGAAGACGGCCAACACCCACACCAAAGCCTTGGTGGAATTCGTTGATATTTACCCCACGCTGAGCGAACTGGCCGGCCTGCCACTGCCCAAACATTTAGAGGGCAGCAGCTTCAAACCCGTATTGGACGACCCCAGTCGCAACTGGAAGCCAGCCGTATTCAGCCAGTACCCACGGCCCAAAGCCGGCAAGGACAAAGCCGACCTGATGGGGTATGCCATGCGCACCGACCGCTACCGCTTTACCGTCTGGGTGCATACGGCCGACGCCAAGCAGGTGGACGCAGTGGAGCTTTACGACCACCAGAGCGATCCACAGGAAAACGTAAACCTCGCCAAGCAGCCAGAGCAGGCGGAGTTGGTGCGCAAGCTCATGGCCCAATGGTCCGCCGGATGGCGGGGCGCTCTGCCCAAACTCTAAGAAGTTGCGGGGAAAGCAAAGCTGAAGTGACCTAGGGTAAATACTGATTAAACGTTTATCACATTACAGTGACAATCGTCGCAAGACACATTTTTTGACCCAAGATTTACAAAAAGGACGCAAAGTGGCCAATCCAATTTTCAAGACCTCTGGTATTCACCGCACTCCGATCAGCCTGGCTATCGCGCTCTTGATCGGGCAGGCGGCCATCGCGCAGCAGGCGCCGGCAGCGGGCGAGAAGCAACTCGATACGGTGGTCGTGACCGGCGTGCGCGCCGCGTTGCAGCGTGCCTCCGAAGTCAAGCGTGACTCGGACCAGGTCATGGATGTCATCACCGCAGAAGACGTGGGCAAGTTGCCTGATGCCAATGTGGCCGAGGCGCTGCAGCGCGTTACCGGTGTGCAGGTGACGCGTGTGTGGGGCGAGGGCCAGGGCGTCTCGATCCGCGGCCTGCCTTTGGTGCGCGTGGAAGTGGACGGACGCACCGTGCTGGGTTACTCCACCCGTCTGTCGCCTCCTGAAAATGACCAGCTGGGGCGCAATTCCGGTTTGGATGTGGTTCCTTCCGGGCTGTTTGGGCGCCTGGAGGTGAGTAAGTCGCCCCTGGCTTCGCAGGTAGAGGGTGGCCTGAGCGGCACCGTCAACTTGGTCACCCCCGACCCCTTGAGCTTGCCCGGCTATACCGCTGCGGTAAAGCTGCAAAACGAATACTCCATGGCCGCCAAAACCAATGGCCCTGGCGTGAACTTCTTCGTGGCAGACCAGTCTGCGGATAAAAAGTTTGGTGGTTTGTTTGCTGTGGAATACCAAAAGCGCCAATCCATGGTGCAAGGCATGGACCGCAACGACTTTTTGAACCGTGTTGCGTCCAAGACGGTCACCGACATTGACATGAACAAAGATGGCGTGACCGACTTGTCGGGCCAAATCGTGCGTTATGAGCAAGTCCTGGTCGACCGTTCGCGTCTGGGCGCCACCGGTGAGCTGCAATGGAAACTGTCCCCCGAATTGGAAATGAAACTCGAGGGCATTTATGCCGAACTCAATACCGAGCGTCGCCAAAGCTGGTTCCAGTGGAAATATGGCACCAACCCCATCACCAATCCGGTGTTTGACGGCAACTCCATTGTTGCGGGCACCTCTTCGGCAACCATTACCCAGCAAGGGCAAGTGCGCTCTGAGCCGGGTTTGAGCTCGATTTTGGCCTTGAGCAGCAAGTGGACACCGAGCGACAAACTGCGCATTAATTCCGAGGTATCCGCAAGCCGTGGCACGCAGAACCAAATGAACGAGCACATGACGATTACATCGCCAACCGTGTCCGCCAATTTTGATTACCGCACCGGTGTGATACCAAGTCTGACCTTTAATAATGGTTTTGATCCTGGCGTTTACAACCCAACGATTGCGGCCCAAAAGTACCTTACGGTGAATTCAGGTAACAACCTGACTTCCAATAACCTCGTCTCGGAAATGACCGAAAAGGCGTTCAAAGCCGACGGTCGCTACGATATTGACGCGGCGGATATGCGGTCGGTACTTTTCGGCGTGCGTGTCCGCCAGTTGGGTGCGCGGGCAAATTCTTATGAGGCGGCCAATGGAGTAAATGATGTCGCACCTTTTATCCAGAGCACGGGCGGCAATTTCCTCAGCGATGTGGATGCCTCGCTCACACGCAATATCTTGATGGTGTATCCAGATGCCAATTGGATCCGCACCCAGGTTTTGAGTACGACGCCCCGCACCGAAAACCTGCAGCGCAACTATGTGTTTGATGAGCGCGCGACAGCTGTTTATGGTATGGCTGATTTTGACGGTGAGTTGTTGAAACTTCCCTACCGCGCTAATGCCGGCGTTCGCGCAATAAATACCCAAATGGGTGTGGACAGCTACCAAGCCTCCAAAGTAGGAACCGCGACAACCAATAGTTATGTGCTCAAACACGATGACAGCAGCTACACCAAAGTGTTGCCCAGCGCCAATATTGTGTTTACTGCTGCCCCTGATTTCTTAGTGCGCACTAGTGTGTCCAAGACATTGCAGCAAGCCGGTATTGCCGAACTCGCGCCGACGATCTTTATCAGCGGCACGACCGCCTATTCCGCCACTGGCGGCAATTCGCAGCTGCTGCCAACGATTTCCACCAACTTTGATTTGTCCTTTGAGTGGTACGGTAAAGGCAGCTCCATGATTTCGGGAGCGGTGTTCTATAAGGATGTGACCGATGTCCAAACCATTACGACGGTGCAGAAAGACTTTGAAGGTTATGGCCTGATTCCTTATACCCGCCCAGACAACATTGGCAACGCGAAAATCAAAGGCATGGAAGTGGGTATCCAGCGCTTTTTTGACTTCTTGCCCGCGCCATTCAATAATTTTGGCGTGATCGCCAATTTCACCTACACCGATGGTTTACTGGACAACGGTTACCAATACCCTGGCCTGTCACAGCACAGCGGCAATTTGGTGGCTTTGTATGAGGATTCGGCTTTCTCTGCCCGTCTGGCCTACAACACCCGCGACAAAGCTTTGTACCTCTTTAACGAAGGTCGCCCCAACTACATTGGTGCGCGGTCGCAGCTCGATCTGCAGTTGGGCTACAACTTTGACAAGAATATGTCCTTCCAGTTCGCAGCGCAAAATCTGCGTCCCAAAGACTCTGCAACGCTGGAGTATGGTGCTGCCGGCCCGATCCAGCTCAGCAGCTACTATCTGTCCGAAACTCGCTATTCGGTGGGTGTGCGCTACAAGTTCTAAGCTCACTTGGCACGCTTGGCCCAGCGCCTTTTACTCACAGGCGCGGCTGGCAACATCGGCCGCGATTTACGCACACGCCTGGCAGCGCACTGCCAGGCGTTGCGCGTTTCTGATGCGGCAGATGTAGGCCCGGCCCGACCGGGCGAAGAGTGTGTCACCGCCCGTCTGGAAGACGCGCAGGCCATGGACCAGTTGCTGGCGGGCGTGGATGCCGTGGTGCACATGGGCGGCGTGCCTGAAGAGCGCAGCTTTGAGAGCATTTTGGCGGCCAATATCGTGGGCCTGCGCAACCTCTATGAGGCCGCGCGCCGCCATGGCGTGCGGCGTCTGGTCGTGGCCAGCTCGCTGCATGTCACGGGCTTTTACCGCCAAGACGAGGTCGTTGATGCCCACATGCCAGCGCGCCCGGACGGCTACTACGCCATCAGCAAGCTCTATGGCGAAAATCTGGGGCGTTATTACTTTGATCGCTTTGGCATCGAGACGGTCAGCCTGCGTATTGGCTCTTACCGTGTGGAGCCCCTGACGCGGCGCGAACTCTCTTCCTGGATTAGCGCCGACGACATGGAGCGCCTGGTGCTAGCCAGTTTGCGTGCGCCAGTGGTGGGCCACACCCTTGTGTACGGCGTCTCTGCCAACGCCAGTAGCTGGTGGGACAACCGCAGCGCCCAGCACCTGGGCTACCAGCCGCAGGACGACGCATCGGCCTATGCCGCGCGTCTGCAGGCCTTGGAGCCTGCGCTGGACCTGAACAACCCGGCGACCGTCTTCCAAGGCGGGCTTTTCGTACTCAACGAGCCCCAGTAAAGCGCGATGCGCGTCGCCACCCTCACGCCTGACTACGCAGTCCTGCCCGCGCCATCTTGCGCGGTGGGCGAGAGCCCTTTGTGGAGCGTGGCCGACCAGTGCTTGTGGTGGGTCGATATCGAAGGCCAACTTTTGTACCGCTGGCGCCCCGACGGCGGCCAGGTGGACTGTTGGGCAAGCCCTGAGCGTATCGGCTGCGTGGCACTGTACGGGGCAGAGCAGGGCGGCCTGATCGCTGCCATGGAGACCGGTATTTTTGCCCTGGCGCCAGTGCCGGGCCAGCCCTTGGCCCCGCGCCTCTTGGCGCCCATCCGCCACGCCCAGGCCGGTATGCGCTGCAATGATGGCCGCTGTGACCGCGCCGGACGTTTCTGGGTATCGACCATGGTGCGCGACATGGGCTTGGCCGCCCCGCAAGGCGCACTCTACCGCTTGGACTCGATGGCGCAAGGCCCTGTTTTGCAGCCTCAGTTGGGCGGCCTCATTACCGGCAACGGGCTGGCCTTCAGCCCAGATGGCGCGTTGGCCTACCTCTCGGACTCCCATTCGCAGGTGCAGCAGATTTGGCAGTTCGATGTGGACGCCGATGGCGGCCTGCAGAACCGTCGCAGCTTGGTAGACATGCGCCAGCACCCCGGCCGCCCCGACGGCGCCGCCGTTGACGAAGACGGCTGTTACTGGACCTGTGCCAACGACGCCGGCTTGCTACTGCGCTTTACCCCTCAGGGCGTTCTGGACATGCAGGTGCATGTGCCCATGGACAAGCCCTCCATGTGCGCCTTTGGCGGTGCGCGCTTAGACCAGTTGTTTGTCACATCGATTTGTGCCAGCGCCCAGCCAGGCGCCGCGCCGCATGCCTTGGCGGGCCACACCTTGTGTCTGGACTTGGGTATTACCGGCCTGCCCGAGCAGGCCTTTGGCGCCGGCCCGGGCCCGGTTTAGGCGGGCGGCAGGCCCTTGCGGCCGGTCGAGTTGCGGATAACCAGGCGCGGGCGCAGCGTCTCTTCGCTGGCCTGCAGCTTGCCCTCGATCAGTTCCAGCATACGGATAAAGGCCAGCTCGCCCATGGCCTCGCTTTGCATGTCCACGGTGGTGAGCGAGGGCATGGCATAGCGGGCAAAAGGAATGTCGTCAAAGCCGGCCACCGAGACTTGCTCGGGCACTTTGACACCGGCCACCTGGGACTGGTTCATAAAGCCAATGGCCAGCAAATCGTTGTAGCAGACCACGGCGTCGGGCCGGTCGCCGCGCATCAGCACTTCGCTCACCGCGTTTTCGCCCGCCTCAAAAGTAGGGGATTGCGCGACAAAGCATTGCACGGTTTGTCCGGCCGCGCCGATAACATCCATCAGGCCGGCTTTACGCTCCGAGTCCCAGCGCGCCAGCGGGTAGCCCAGGTAGGCGATATTTTTGTGCCCCAGGTCCAGCAGGTGGCGGCCCAGCATGCCGGCAGCCGAGCGGCCATCGGCGCTGACGCTGTGAAAGCCCGAGCCCACCGAGCGGCCAAAAAACACCACCGGTTTGCGCAAATCATGCAAGGCGGCGATGTCGGCATCGGGCATGCGCGAGCTCACGATCAGGCCGTCCACCCGCCGGCTCAGGTCGCGCAGCATATTTGCCTCGCCGCTCAGGCGCTCGGCGGTGTCGACAAACAAAAGGTTGTAGCCGTTCTCCATGGCTTTGCGGTTGGCGCCTTTGACAATGCCGGTGAAGTGCGGGTTGCGGATGTCCAAAATCACCACGGCTACCGTCTTGGTGCGTCCGGTAATCATGCTGCGCGCCAGCGGGTCGGTGCGGTAACCCAGCTCGGCAATCGCCTGGCGCAGACGCTCCTCGGTGGCCTCGGTGAACTTTTGGGTGCCGTTGATGAACTTGGACACCGTGGCGGTGGAAACGTTGGCAATCCGCGCCACGTCTTTGATGGTGGCGGCGCGCCCGGTAGTCATACTCATGTGCAAGGTACCATTGAATGAAGGGGTTTCCCCATGGTGCAATGTTAACGCCCTAGACGCTCCAGCGGTGCAGGCCTGGGATTCGTTTACCTATTCTTTTCCCACAAGGTTAACTAAGGGTATTCCCCAGCACACGAGGTTGAAATCGTGGCTATACTAAGTAAACGTTTACCCCTCTATGCTGCGTGCGGCAAACCGAGAAATTTTGTGAAACCCTGTCCATGCTTCGCCCAACCAATGCCTTGCTTCTTGGCGGGCGCCGTTGTGGCACTGTCCGCAGTGCTCGCCAGCGGGGCCGCGTGCGCCCAAGAGAGCATCCAGGTGTGGACCCGCTCCTCGGCCGAGGGGCGCAAGACCTATGAGTCCATTGCCAAGGCCTTTACCGCCAAGACGGGTATCAAGGTGGAGTATTTCAACGCCTGGACCGACTTTGAACAGCGCATTGCGCGCGCGGCCATAGGCGGTGATTTGCCCGATCTGATCATCAACGACAGCGGTGCCACGGGCCAGTTTGTACAAATGGGCATGCTCGAAGCAGTAGACCGCCAGGCGGTGGCCGGCGGCCAGGACCTGCAAGAACGCGCCTGGGCCACCGCCAAAGGCTATGACGGCAAATATTACGGCGTGCCCACCTCGGCGCAGGCCATGGTCATGTATGTGCGCAAAGACTGGCGCACCAAGCTCAATCTACCGGTGCCCCAAACCTGGGACGAGCTGGAAACCCTGGCCAAAGCCTTCACTACCGGCGACCCCGATGGCGATGGCAAAGCCAATACCTACGGCCTGATTTTTCCGGGCTCAGCCCAGCGCGGCTATGCCGCCTGGTACATGAGCTCCTTTATGTGGCAAGCGGGCGCCGAGTTTGTGCGGCCCGTGGGTGGTGGTCTTTTTAAAGGCGGCATGGACGAACCGGCCGCCGTCGCAGCCGTTTCATGGATGCGCAAGATGCAGTGCGAACTCAAAGTCACGCAGCCTGGCGCGATGAATGCGCCCACGCAAGAGGCCAATAAAGCATTCATTTCCGGGCAGGCGGGTATTTATATTTCTGGCCCCTACCATATTGCCCTGTTTGACCGTGAGCCGGGCCGTGACAAAGTTGAGGCGATCCCCGCGCCGGCAGGGCCCGCAGGCCGTGGTGTCTTGGGCGGAGGCGAGTTGGCGTATTTCCCGAAAGCGGCGAAAAATAAAGCCGATGCGCTGAAGTTTGTCGAGTTTTTGATATCGCCCGAAGGCCAGACTTTGGGCATGAAGGCGAGCGCCGGCGGTATTGCGGTGGTGCGTTTGCCCGTGAACCGCAAAGTCGATCCCGCACAGGTCAATAACGATGAGCGCTGGAAAATGGTGGCCCAAGAGTACGAGAAAAATGCCCACACCATGCCCGCCATTCCCAATTGGACGCGCATGCAGCAGGTGAT